>Ga0136635_10000183_pt1 | contig 15561 bp, 11 predicted proteins | sample AntDrymeUQ852106_2_FD_105495 | JGI IMG/M metagenome (GOLD analysis project Ga0136635, IMG submission 105495) | Polar desert sand microbial communities from Dry Valleys, Antarctica - metaG UQ85 (21.06) | ecosystem: Environmental > Terrestrial > Soil > Desert | place: Antarctica: Dry Valley... | reverse complement strand
GTTCGCCCTGTTCACGGGCGCCGCGATGAGCGTTACGGCGTTCCCCGTGCTCGCGCGGATCCTGACCGAGCGGAACCTGATGCGCTCGAAGGTGGGCGTGATCGCCGTCGCCTGCGCGGCAGCGGCCGACGTGACGGCGTGGTGCCTGCTGGCGCTCGCGGCCGCGATCGCGGGCAGCGGCGACCCCTCTCACGCGCTCCAGGTCGTCGCGTTGGCCGCCTTGTTTACCGCGGCCATGTTGCTGGTCGGCCGGAGGCTCCTGGGACGCGTCTCCAAGGCCTACGACGAGGTCGGCCACGTGCCGACGCTCTTGCTCGGCGCCATCTTCGTCGGCGTCCTCCTCTCCGCGTTCGTCGCGCAGCAGATCGGGATCGCGGCGATTTTCGGCTCCTTCGTGATGGGGCTGATCATGCCCCGGCGCGCCGGCCTCACCGCGGACGTCAGCGAACGCTTCGAGAGCTTCGTCGTCCTCGTCCTGCTGCCGCTGTTCTTTGTCGTCACCGGCCTCAGGACAGAGGTCAACGCGCTCAATCGTCCCGTGCTGTGGGCCCTGACACTGCTGCTGATCACCGTGGCGATCGTGGGCAAGTTCGTCGGGGCAATGCTCGCCGCCCGCTACGGCGGCTTCAGCATCCGTGACTCGGCCGCGATCGGAGCGCTGATGAACACGCGCGGCTTGACCGAGCTGATCGTCCTCAACATCGGCCTCGACCTCGGCGTCATCTCGACACAGCTCTTCACGATGCTCGTGGTGATGGCGCTCGTGACGACGTTCATGGCCGGTCCGATCCTGCGGCTGATCGACCCGCGGCACGAGCTGAGCGAGCCGGTCGAGGAGGAGCTGCGCCAGGCAGCGCGCGGGACAAGAGACGACATTCCGGTGCCTGCGCCCGCGCGCGCGATCCTCATCGCCCCGCAGGACGAGAAGAACCTCGAAGCGCTGCTGGCTCTAGCGGAGCCGCTCGCAAAGACCACTCTGCCGCGCGAGCTGATCATCGCGCAGGTCGTGGTCCCGGACCGCTACCTGACGGGGTCGTCCCTCGACGCCGGCGAAGTGGCGCAGACGTCGCAGCGACTCGACGAAAAGCGCGCCGAGCTCACCGAACGCGGCATCGCCTCCCGTGCCGTCGCCTTCGCGAGCATCCTGCCTGGACAGGACTACGTGCGCCTCGCCTCAGAGGAGGAGGTGGATCTCGTGCTGCTCGACGGACGGCGGCCACTGCTCGGCGAAGGGATTCCGCGCGGCCCGGTCGGTGAGGTGCTCGAGAAGGCGCCGTGCGACGTCGCGGTGCTCGTCGAGCGGCCAGGGATGCCCGCGATCGATGCGCAGCACCCGGTGATGATCCCCTTCGGCGGCGGCGACCACGACTGGGCCGCGCTCGAGCTCGCCGCCTGGATCGCGAGCGCCCGAAACGCGCCGCTGAAGCTGCTCGGCGCCGCCGGCGCCTCGAACGGCGGCGGCGATGCAAGCCGGGTGCTCAGCTCCGCCTCGCTCGTCGTGCAGCAGCTGGGCGGGGTCGAGACCGAGGCCGTCCTCGTCGACCTGGCGAACGACGGCCTTCTGCGGGCCACCGAGGGTGCAGGGCTGCTCGTGATCGGCCTCTCGGAGCGCTGGCGAGACGAGGGCCTTGGACCGTTGCGAGCGAGTGTCGCCAAGGCTGCGCCGGCGCCGATCCTGTTCGTCCGCCGGGGCACCCGGTCTGGCGCGCTCGCGCCGCGTACCGGCGACGTGACAAAGTTCGCGTGGTCGAGGGCGTGAGGCGGCCGGGCTCGATCTCGCTGGCCGAATCGTCGCCCGCGCTGGCCTCGTCATAGTCGAGCGCTCCTTCAGCGGCGCGATCGACCTCTCGGTCTCGGCCGCGACGCAGTACCTCCCGATCGCCGAGCACGGCGTCATCGGCGACCTCCGCACCGTGGCGCTCGTCGGCACGGACGGGACGATCGACTGGTATTGCTGCCCGCGCTTCGACTCCCCAAGCGTGTTTGCGGCGATCCTCGACCGGAAGAAGGGCGGCCGGTACCGGATCGCGCCCGCGCTCGGTATCGGCACGGTCAAGCAGCTCTACTTCCCGGACACGAACGTCCTGATCACCCGCTTCCTCACCCCGTCGGGGGTCGGCGAGGTGGAGGACTTCATGCCTGTTGCTGCACAGGGCGAGCACCGGCAGCGGCTGATTCGCCGCGTGCTGTGCGTGCGTGGCGACATGCGCTTCCGGATCGAGGTCGAGCCCCGCTTCGATTACGGCCGCGAACCGCACGAGACGGTTGTCCACGAGCACGGCGCCGTCTTCCGCTCGGCCTCGCTCACGCTCTCGCTGGCCTCCTCTGTCGGGCTCGAGTCTCGCAACGACGGCGCCTACGGCGAGTTCACGCTCGCACCCGGCGAGAGCGCGACCTTCGTCCTCGAGACGGCTCCCGACAACGGCGTCCCGAGGCGTTTCACCGAAGACGAGACGCGCAGGGACTTCGAGGAGACGGTCGCCTTCTGGCGGCGTTGGCTCTCGCAGTCGAGATACAAGGGCCGCTGGCGGGAGACCGTGCACCGCTCCGCGCTCGTGTTGAAGCTGCTGACCTACCAGCCGTCGGGCGCGATGGTCGCCGCGCCGACGACGAGCCTGCCCGAGCAGATCGGCGGCGGGCGGAACTGGGACTACCGCTACACGTGGATCCGCGATACCGCCTTCTCCCTTTACGCGTTGCTTCGCCTCGGCTTCACGGAGGAGGCGGCGGGGTTCATGGACTGGCTCACCGACCGCTTCCGCGAGCGTGCGGGCAGCGAGTCGGGACCGCTCCAGATCATGTACCGGATCGACGGCAGTTCGGATCTGGTCGAGGAGGTGCTCACGAATTTGGAGGGCTACTGCGGCTCGTCCCCCGTGCGGATCGGGAACGGCGCCGCCGATCAGCTCCAGCTGGACATCTACGGCGAGCTGATCGACTCGGTCTATCTGTTTAACAAGCATGCGTCGCCGATCTCGCACTCGGCTTGGACCGATCTCTCGCGGATCGTCGAGTGGGTGTGCGAGAACTGGGATCAGGCGGACGAGGGGATCTGGGAGGTTCGCGGTGGCCGCCAGCACTTCACCTACTCCCGTCTGATGTCCTGGGTGGCCGTCGAGCGCGCGGTTCGGATCGCGCGCCAGCGCGGGCTGCCCGCCGACCTGGTCCGCTGGATGAACACCCGCGACGAGATCTACCGTCAAGTAATCGCGCGAGGCTGGCACTCCAAGCGCGGCGCCTTCGTCCAGCACTACGACACCGATGTCCTCGACGCCTCGGTGCTGCTGATGCCACTGACGAAGTTCATGGCGCCGACCGACCCGCTCTGGCTCTCGACCCTCGACCTGATCTCGAAAGAGCTCGTGTCCGACAGCCTCGTGTACCGCTACAACCCGATTGCCTCGCCCGATGGCCTCGAGGGCGACGAGGGGACCTTCACGATCTGCTCCTTCTGGTACGTCGAGGCGCTCGCCCGGGCGGGACGCGTCGACGAGGCCCGGCTCGTCTTCGAGAAGATGCTCACGTACGCGAACCACGTCGGCCTGTACTCGGAGGAGATCGGCGCGACGGGCGAGCTGCTCGGAAACTTCCCCCAGGCGTTCACGCACCTGGCCCTGATCAGCGCAGCGGCGAATCTCGACCGCCAGCTCGGCTCGTGACGCAGATCGGCCTGATCTCGGACATCCACGGCAACGTGCTCGCGCTCGAGGCGGTCCTCGCCGAGCTCGAGCGCGAGGAGCTCGATGGCCTCGTCTGCCTCGGTGACGTCGCCGTTGGCCCGCAGCCCGCAGAGGCACTCGCCCGCGTCCACGAGCTCGGCTGTCCGGTTGTCATGGGGAACTGGGACGAGTGGTTCTGCGAGGGCATCCCGCCGGCCGACGACGAGACCGGCCGGAAGCTCGCCGAGATCGGGGAGTGGTGGGCGGGGCAACTCTCCACCGACGACGTCGCGCTGATGCGAGGCTTCTCGCCGACGGTTGCGCTCGACCTCGGCGGCGGCGAGACCGCGCTCTGCTTCCATGGCTCCCCGTCGTCCAACACGGAGATGATCTTCTCCGTCACCCCAGACGAGACGCTCGCGCAGATCCTCGGCGACGCCCGGGCGCGGATCCTGCTCGGCGGCCACACCCACGTCCAGATGCTGCGTCGCCACGAGCAGTCGGTGGTCGTGAACCCGGGCTCGGTCGGCCTTCCGTTCAGCGACTGGACTCCGCACGCGATCAGGATCGCGCCCTGGGCGGAATACGGGATCCTCGGCTACGACGAGGGCCGGCTCCGCGTCGACCTGCGCCGGACGAGCTACGACATCGATGCGCTGCTGCGCCTGAGTCTCGAGAGCGGCATGCCGCACGCGCAGTGGTGGGCCGACTCGTGGCAGCGTTAGCGGGACCTCGACCTCAGGACAGGGCGAGTGCGGTGGCAACTCTGCGGACGATCCGGTCGTTGCTCATCACGGAGCGGTTTCTCGCTGATCTTCGGGGCGGCCGCACAAGGTCTTGAGTTCGGCGCCGCCGCAGCCGATATAAGCGCTTGTGGAAGCGGCGGCCATCGCTTGGCGTCCTCTCGGGCGCCTGCTCGTCGAGCAAGGGCTCCTCACGGAGAGGGAGCTCGAGCTCGCTCTGGCCAAACAGCAGATCACCGGCAAGCGGCTGGGGGAGACGATCGTCGAATGCGGCTTCGTCTCGCGGCCGGACCTCTCGAACGCACTCGCAGCTCAGTACGGGATCGAGCTGACCACTGAGACCGGCTTCGGCACGGGCTTGCGTGCGCAGATCCAGCAGCGGCACGAGAGCGACCGCGGAGTGGTCATCCCGATCGCCACCGCGCGGCCGGTGGAGCCAGCCGTCGAGATCGACGCGGAGCCCGACGACACCGATTCGCCGCCGCCCGCCGAAGCGCTCTTGCTTGCTCAGCTCGAGGAGCAGTGGGCCAAGCTCGCTGCAGCCGAGGAACAGATTGCCGCGCGCGAGCTCGAGCTCGCCGCGCTCGGAACGGAGCGTGACCGGCGGCGCGCTCAAGCCGAACGGTTCTGCTTCCGTGCTCGGAGCTCGCGTGCGGAGCACGCGGTTCAGCGCGAACGAAGGCGCGTCCAGGTCGTCCGCTTCATGAAGCGGGTCCGGAACCGCGACGACGAGCTCGAGCGGCGCAACGAAGAGCTGAGGTGTCTCGACGAGACGTACAGCGGTCGGATCGGCGAGCAGCGGGCTGCGCTCGCCGCCGCCGAGGAGCGTCTCGCCGAGCGGGAGCACGAGCTCGCGGCGCTAACCGCCGATCGGGATCGGCGGCGCGCTCAAGCCGTCCGGTTCTCCCGGAGGGTACGCGCGCGCGACGACGAGCTCCGCAGGCTCGGTGAGGCCGCCGACGCCCTGCGCGACCAGGCAAAGCGGCTTGCGGGCGACATCCGGGGCTGTGACGCAGAGATCGACCGGTTGCGGAACGAGAACGGGCGCCGCCGCGCGCAGGCAGCCAGTTTCGCGACGCGGATTGGCGAGCTCCGGCGCAGTCGGGACGACGATCCCGTTGTGACTTCGAGCCACCTCGTCTTCCTCCAACTTGCGAGCGGCTACGAGCTTGTTGAGCGGGACGGTCCGCCGCCGCCGCGACACAGCCCGCTCGAACTCCCCGGGCTGTTCGACGGCACGCTCGCCGTGGCCGGCTCGAGGCCGTCGCCCTTCCCGGGGGACGCCAGGCCGTGCGTCGTCGTTCAACTTGCCTAGACGTACTATGGGACGGTGATCGACGAGGCGAAGCTGGTCGATACAGGCGCGGGCCTGGTGCCCGAGGGCGAGGGATGGTTCGTGCTCAACACGATGGATGCCCGCTGGGCGGAGAGCCAGGAGTTCGGGCGCTACACCCGGTGGGAGGGCGACGACGACGCGCGTTTCAAGGAGCTCGGGATCAACATCAACGTGCTCCTGCCCGGCCAGCCGGCGTGCATGTACCACGGGGAGGATGCGCAGGAGGACTTCCTGATCCTCGCCGGTGAGGGGACGCTGATCGTCGAGAGCGAGGAGCGCCCTTTGCAGACTTGGGATTTCGTCCATTGTCCGGCCTGGACCGAGCACGTGATCGTCGCGACAGGAGCGGAACCGCTGGTCGTGCTCGCCGTCGGGGCTCGCAACGGCCGGGAAGGGCTGATCTACCCGCGCGACGAGGTGGCACTGAAGCACGGTGCGGGCGTCGAACGGGAGACGCCTGACGGCGATGAAGCGTACGCCGGCACGGCTGAGCTCGTCCCGATCCGGTACATCGACGGCGACCTACCCGGCGCCTAAAGGCAGGGAGCTGCAGCTCGGACGCGAAAGCGCCCTAAATGTTCTGGCGTCGTCGCCGGCGGCTGCCGCCGTCTAACCTGCTGCCCTCGCTCGACCGTCTCTCCGAGCTGATCGAGGGCGTTGTCGCGCGGCTCGATCAGGTCGCGCCCGAACCGGCACCATCCGAATCGGATCTACCCGAGCCTGAGCTCGCGGCAGCGCCCGCTCCGTTGCCGGCCGGTCACGTCCTCTTCGTGTCGGCGCCCGACGGCTACCGGCTGTTTCAGCGCGACGGTCCGCCGCCCGACCTGGGAGCGGCGCTCGCGCTCGACGACGGCATCTTTCTCGTGCTCCGGCTCGGCCCGTCGCCGCTACCGGGCGACCCGCGCCGTTGCGCCTTCCTGGGCCGCGAGGCGGCCGCTTCAGGGAACTTCGCGCGACCGGAATCCGCTCCCGCGGATTCCGAGCTTGCGCCATAGGAATCGAGGAAGGAACCCCCCGGCGAGGCGCGAACCCCGACGGGTGAAGGAGCAGAGCCAGATCGAAGACATGCGCGCGGCCGTCCGCGGAGACCGCGAGCGGGCAGAGCAGGCGCGTCAGCACTTGTTCGAGAACCTCGGGACGGTGACCGAGGCTCCGCTCGCCGCGCACCCGGTCGACCAGCCCGCGAGGGCTGCTGAGCGGCGCAGGCTCCGCGGCCTCTTCAAGCGACGCTGAGCGGGTCGATACGCTTTTCCGTGGTGGCGGCGTTGCTCGGAGCGATGCGTGCCGGGGTGTGCGCAGCCGTCGCGCCAGCGAGGGCCTGGGGCACATTCAGGTGGCGTCGTAGCGATGGGCCGCCGCGAGCGCGAGCGGATCATGCGCCAAGGCGTGGTGCTGCCGGAGACACACCTCGCGACCGCGCCAACCTCGCCGGCCTGGAGCAGGACGTCCGCGACAGCCCGCTCAAGGGCTGGGCGCTGCCACTGCGGTTACGGAACTTCCGGCCCGACACCGGCAGCTACCTCGCCTCGCTCGGTGGTCCGCGGCCCTACATGGCGAGGCTGCGGGAGATCGCGACCTTGACGGCCGCACATCAACAGGCCCTCGCGGAGTCGTATGCCGTGTTCGGGGGCGACCGCCCGCCTGGGCCGCCCTCGCAGAGGGATGGGATTTCGACGACGTGAACGATCGGATCGATCGGCACAACCGCTGGTATCCGGCCGAGGCGCGGCTGCCGATGGATCCCCGGACCGGCGACTACGCGTCAACGGCGAGCACTACCGCATGCGCCCGCTCGACGCTACGTGGGTGCTCGAGCGGTTTCCCGCCGCGGTTTTACTGCAGCCGTCCCGGCGAGTGTGAGGAGGCAGAGGCCGCTCGCGAGCAGGTAGGGGAGACCGTCTCCCCCCAATGCCGCCAGCGCTCCTCCGATCGCCGGTCCCGTCATGTTCCCGAATGCCCACGCCGTGCTCATCAGCCCGAAGCCGAGCGCCTGCGAGAGCCCCACGGCCTCGGCTCGGTCTGAGGTGAGCGCCATCCCCGGGGTGTAGAAGGCGCCGAACGAGAGCGCGGCGAGCACGGCGAGCGCCGCAACCGGGTAGGGGTCGCGAGCGATCGCGAACGCCACCGCGACTGCGACCGAGGCTGCGAGCGCAAACCGGATCGGGACGAGCCGTCCGCGGCGATCGGAAAACCGCCCGAGCAGAGGGTTGAAGCCCGTCTCCAACAGGCCGGCGGCGAGGAAGACCGCGCCGATCGCGAGCGGGGCGAACCCGCCCGCGTCGAGCCGGAGCGGGACGAGCACGACGACGATCCCGAAGAGGAACGCGGGGAGCGTGTTCAGCCAGAGTCCGCCGAGAAAGGCGCGGTCGGCGAAGGCGCGCGAGACCGCAGCGGAAGCCTGGGTTTCCGAGGGGGCGTTCGGGTGCGAGCCTGCCCAGAGCGCGAGCAGGGCCGCCAGCACGCCCACCGTGCCGAACCCGCCGCGGATACTGATCGTCTCGGCGACGGCGCCGAACATCGGTCCGAGGATCGCGCCGAAGACGGCGGCGCCGAACGCCGTTCCGATCAGCTCGCCGCGCCGTTCGCGCGGCGTCGAGACAGTGAGCCACGCAAACGCGCCGGACCAAGTGACCGTGCTGGAGAACCCCTGGACGAGGCGTGCAAGCCCGAGCGCCCACGGTCCGTCGGCGGCGGCGAAGGCGAAGCTCGCGAGCGCGAGCAGTAGCAGTCCTGCGACGACTGCGTGTTTCGGCCCGAACCGTGCAGCCGCCAAGCCGCCCGGGATCCCGCCGAACAGCGCGCCGGCACCGAATGAGCCGACGAGCAGTCCCGCACCCGTCTTCGTAAGACCGAACTCGTCGGCGTAGCCGGGAACGAGCGGCGCGAGTGCGCCGAACAGCATCGCGTCGACGAACACGACCACACAGACAAGAATCAGAAGCCGGCGCACCCACCGACGTTACCGATCGAACACCGAGCTCAAGAACGTCGGCCACTGAGCCAAGGGAGCCAGCGTCCATCAGCGAGCCCCGAATCCGACGCACGCAGCTTCAGGGGTCTTGGCGCGAAACGGGATCCGCTTTCGCGGATTCCGTTTCTGCTTGCGCCACAAAAAATTCAGCGAGCCGGGTGCGCTTTCGTCCGCCACACCGACGAACTTTCGGCTTCCGCCTACGGCCTACCGGTGTGGACTCGACCTACTCGCGTCCCGTGCTCGCTGCAGGTGGGAATCTACGGCTGATCCAGACAGGGGTCAAGGACACGAAAAGTGAAGAACCCGCAATTTGCGGCTTTTTCGTTAATCTCGGCCACAATTGCAATCCGCGCCTTACACGACGGTCACTGATCCAAGCGGGCGAGCGAGGTGAGTGAACCCCGAATCCATCACACGCAGCTTCAGGGATCTTGGCGCGAACCCGGAATCTGCTCCTGCAGGTTCCGGGTTCACGCGAATGCGCCACAAATAAATTCAGCGAGCCGGTAGCGATTTCGTCCGCTCCTCCGACTGACGTTTCGGCTTCCGCCTACTCGTCCTCCGGTGGAGCCTCGACCTAATCTCGCTCCGTGCTCGCTGCAAGGGGGAAGGTAGGGCCGCCCCGGTCGGGCGTCAAGGCGGCTCGATCTTTCCTGTCCGCAAATTGCGAGTTTTTCCTTAACTAAAGGTGCTTTTGCCATGCGTTTCTTACGCTCTGGCGATCAATGTCGGGTGGTGGGCGGGCCTGAAGTGCGAGAGGGAAGGGCCGCGGCGGACAGGAAATCTATGCTCGAGCCGACCGGCCCGCAAGAGCGCCGGGACGCGAAAATTCACGCAAAGAGCGACAACAAGCAGCAGACGGGGCGCGGAGCGCCCCGTCTGCTTAGCATCAGCCGGCCGGGGTCGGCCGCAGTTTGCTCGACGCTTCGCGCTGTGCCTCCAACCGCTCGAGCTCGTCTTCCGTGCCCATCCGTACGGGTCCATTGAACCAGTTCTTGGCAGAGAGGAGCCACCAACCGCCGAAGAGCACCAGCGCTCCTCCGACGAGGATCGGAGCGTAGTTGACGAACTCCCAGGAAAAGCCTTCCTCGCCGGGGATGCTCACACGGTACGGCGGGACGATGAAGACGATCGTGATGAGTGCCACCCACGCGATCGCCAGGATGTCGATCCACTTGTAGTGCCGCCCAAGGCTCCACGCGCCGTGCTCGAACTTGTCGCCGAGCCGGAAGCGCAGGATCACCGGCAGGATGAACGCGATGTACAGGCCGATCACGGCGATGCCGGTGCCGACGTAGTACCCGATGAAGAAGTTCCAGATCGCCGGCAACATGATCACGGCGGCGAGGACGCAGATCGCGCCCATCGCGTAAGCCGGAACGCGGTTTCGGCTGACTTTCCGCCAGAGCTGATGCCCGGGCACTGCGCGGTCGCGCGAGAACGCGAACATCATGCGAGAGGCCGACGTGACCGACGCCGTGAGGCAGAAGAACTGCGCCACACAGGCGATCACGAGCAGGAACTCGGCCCAGTTCTGGCTCATCGACGCCTCGAAGATGTACGGGACAACTCGGATTCCCGCGGCGAGCGCATCATCCGTGCTCGGGATCGCGAACGTGATCGCGACGAGCAGGATGAAGCCGAAGAACACCGAGACGACGACCGCCGCCACCATCCCGGTCGCCGCCGTGCGGGAGGCTTGCCGTGTCTCCTCAGCCATGTGCGCCGACGCGTCGTAGCCGGTGATCGTGTACTGGGCCATCGCCAGTCCGGTCGCGAACACGTACCAGAACACGAGTTGGCCGAAGTTCGCTCCTGCGCCGCCGAATCCGGTTGCGTTGATGGTTTCGCCGAAGACGTAGCCGAACGACTGATGCTGGTCGGGCACGACGAACAGGACGCCGACGATTATCGCGACGCCGATCATGTGCCAGTACGCCGAGACGGTGTTCAGCATCGACGTCACGGAGACGCGGAGGAAGTTCAGAAGCGCCGCTCCTGCGAGCACGATTGCGAACAGAAGGTAGATGTAGCCCTTCGTGTTCGGGTACTCGAACCAGTAGTTCAGGAGCACGGTGCCGAAGATCGCAAGCCCGTATCCGATCGCGGCCGTGACGGCTATCTGCCCGAGGAGGTTGAACCAGCCCGTGAACCAACCCCAGGCGGGGCTGCCGAGCTTCGAGGCCCAGTAATAAAGGCCGCCGGCCGTCGGATAGGCGGATGCGATCTCCGCCATCGCCAGCGCGACGATCGTGCTCCCGGCGCCGACGATGAGCCATCCCCACGTGACCGCGATCGGCCCGCCTTGTCCGAACGCGATGTAGTACGACGTCAGGGCGCCGGCGAGGATCGAGATGATCGTGAACGAGATCGCGAAGTTCTGGAACCCGCCCATCGCGCGAAAGAGCTCCTGCGCGTAGCCGAGCTTGTGCAGGGTCTTCTCGTCGTCGTCGGCGTAATAGCCGCCCGAAGGTGGTGCCGTTTCCATCCGCCCTCCTACCGTCGGTGTCGTGTCAGGGTATTACGCGCGGCTGTCTCGAGCGTTGTCAACGTGTAGGACAACGATCAGTAGGATCGCCCTCGTGCTGGGCTTCGACGAGCTGAAGGCCGACGTGGAGTCGGACGCGATCGACACGGTTGTCGTCGCCTTCACCGACATGCAGGGACGGCTGCTGGGCAAGCGCTTGCATGGCGAGTTCTTCGTCGACGAGGTCGACGCCGGCCACGCCATCGAGGGCTGCAACTACCTGCTCGCGCTCGAGATGGAGATGGATCCCGTGTCGGGCTACGACCTCGCGAGCTGGGAGCGCGGCTACGGCGACTTCGCCATGACCCCCGATCTGGCGACGTTGCGGCGGATTCCATGGCTCGACGCGACCGCGCTCGTTCTTTGCGACGTTCGTTCGCACGACGGCGCGCCGGTGGCGCCGTCGCCCCGCCAGGTGCTGCGCGCGCAGGTCGAGCGGGCGGAGGCGCTCGGCTTCACGCCGATGATCGGCTCCGAGCTCGAGTTCTACTTGCTCAAGGAGACGTACGCAGAGGCGCATGCACGGCAATACCGCGACCTGACGCCCTCCGTGCCCTACATCCTCGACTACCACATCCTCGCGGCGACCTATGACGAGCCGTTCATCCGCCAGATCCGCAACGGCATGCAGGGCGCCGGAATCAAGGTCGAGACCTCGAAGGGCGAAGCCTGGCCGGGCCAGCACGAGATCAACTTCCGCTACGCCGACGCGGTCGCGATGGCGGACAACCACGTCATCTATAAGAACGGGGCGAAGGAGATCGCGCACCTGAACGACTGCTCGATCACCTTCATGGCGAAGCCGGATCATTCGTGGATCGGCAGCTCCTGCCACATCCACTCGTCCCTGTGGCGAGGCGACGAGAGCGCGTTCGCCGGCGAGACCGCCGAGTTCAACGGCTGGCTGGCGGGTCAGATCGCCTGCCTGAAGGAGCTCGCGGTCTTCCTGGCGCCGAACGTCAACTCCTACAAGCGCTACGCGGCCGGTTCGTGGGCGCCGACGACACTCGCCTGGGGCCACGACAACCGGACGTGCGGCTTTCGGATCGTCGGGCACGGGCCGGCGCTGCGGACCGAGAACCGGATCCCCGGCGCCGACGCAAATCCTTACCTCGCCTTCGCGGCGATCATCGCGGCGGGCCTGCACGGGATCGAGCAGGAGCTCGAGCTGCCGGCCGCGCTCGAGGGCAACGCCTACGAGTCCGACGCCGACCGCTTTCCGCATTCTCTGCGCGAGGCGATCGCGGCGCTCGAAGGCGGCTCGATGGCACGCGCGGCCTTCGGCGACGAGGTGATCGACCACTACCTCAACTACGCGCGCACCGAGCAGCACCTCTTCGACCGGGTGGTCACCTCCTACGAGCGGGAGCGGTTCTACGAGCGGGGGTAGCCTCGGTTTCGACGTCATGCAGGCCCCAATTGGGCCGGCAGCGACCGTGGAGCTTGTCACCGCGGTTTGCGCCACCGGCGGCCTCGGGTCGCTCGCTTCGTCGTGGACACCGGTCGAGGAGCTCCGTCGACAGGTTCGCGCTCTGGCAGGCCTACGGTTCTGCGTCAACCTCGTCCTCGCGTTCCCACAGGAGGAGCGACTCGACGTCTTGTGCGAGGAGCTGGTGCCTGTCGTCTCGTTTTCTTGGGGAATTCGTCCAGACCTCTTCGAGCGCGCGCACGCCGCTGCAGCGCAGGTGCTCGTCCAGGTGGGCTCGGCCGTGGCCGCGCAGCGGGCCGTTGCCGCAGGCGCTGACGCGGTGATCATCCAAGGCATCGAAGCGGGCGGACACGTCGAGGGCGAGCGACCGTTGCTCGAGCTGCTCTCCCACGTCAGCGGGCTTGGCGTCCCGACCATCGCTGCGGGCGGTATTGCGGAGGAGGTCGCTGCGCGTGCGGCGTGCGAGGCAGGCGCCGATGCCGTGGCTGCAGGCACTGCCTTTCTCGTGGCGGAGGAGGCCGACCGGCATCCGGGCTACGTCGAGCGCCTGTTGGCCGCCGAGGAGACGTTGCTCACGGATGTCTTCTCGGTCGGCTGGCCCGACGCAAAGCACCGTGTGTTGCCCAATGCGGCGCTTGCGGAGGGTGTGCCGGCTTCGGAAGCCATGCCGACCGGAACGCGTGGAGGCGACGCGGACCGGATGGCGCTCTACGCGGGGACAGGCGTGGTGGCCCTGGGTCGCGTCGAGCCGGCTGCGGCGATCGTCGCCCGGCTTAGACTTCGTTCATGAGGCCTGTCGTTGGGATCACGGCGTACGCCGAGCCGAGCGTGCGCTGGGGAGTCTGGGACGTTCCGGCGGCGGTGATCCCGCTTACCTACGTCAGCGCGATCGAGTCCGCCGGCGGCCGCGCCCTGCTCGTGCCGCCGAGCGAGGAAGGGATCGAGGAGACGCTCGACGCGGTTGACGGGCTGATTTTCTCGGGCGGCTCGGACATCGATCCGGCCGAGTACGGGCACGACGCCCATCCCGAGACCAGGAACATCCGCCCCGAGCGCGACCGCGGCGAGCTGGCGCTCTTGACCGCAGCGCTCGAGCGAGACATGCCGGTGCTCGCGGTCTGCCGCGGCTCGCAGGTGCTCAATGTCGCGCGCGGCGGCGATCTCGTCCAGCACCTCCCGGATGCGATCGGGGACGAGAAGCACAAGCACACGCCCGGTGTTTTCGCCGATCACGATGTCGACGTGAAGGCGGAGAGCCGGCTCGGCTCGCTGCTCGGCGACCGTGCGCCGGTCAAGTCCCACCACCACCAGGGCTTCGGCCGGCTCGGCGAAGGGCTCGTGGAGACGGCTTGGGCGGAGGACGGCACGCTCGAGGCGCTCGAGGACCCCGGCAAGCGGTTCGCCGTCGGCGTGCTCTGGCACCCCGAGGCGGGCGAGGACGCGGCGCTCTTCCGCGCGCTCGTGGACGAGGCGCGCGCCTACCGCGTTGCGAAGAGCGGCGTGGTCAAATAGCGCCGTGCTGACCGTCTTGAACCCAGCCACGGAGGAGCCGATCGCCGAGCTCGAGCAGGCCGGCGTCGACGAAGCCAACGCCGCTGTTGCCCGGGCAAAAACCGCGTTCCCGGCGTGGAAGGCGGTTGCACCAGCCGATCGGGCGCGACTCTTGCGCCGACTCGCGTCGCTCGTCGAGGAACACGGCGAGGAGCTGTCGCGGATCGAGTCGCGCAATGTCGGCAAGCCGATCTCCGGCGCGCGCGCCGAGGTCGGAATGGCCGCGGAGGTCTTTCACTTCTACGCCGGCGCGATCGACAAGCACTACGGCGAGTCGATCCCGGTCGGCGGCGGCGTGGACGTCACTTTCCGCGAGCCGCTCGGCGTCGTCGGGCTGATCGTGCCCTGGAACTTCCCGCTCAACATCTCCTCGTGGAAGCTGGGGCCTGCGCTCGCGTGTGGCAACACGGTCGTCCTGAAGCCTGCCGAGCTGACGCCGATGTCGGCGCTGCGGCTGGCCGAGCTCGTGCTCGAGGCCGGCATCCCGGAGGGGGTCGTCAACGTCCTAGTCGGCAAGGGCTCCGTCGTCGGCAGCCGTTTGGTGGAGCATCCTGACGTGGCAAAGATCGGCTTCACCGGCTCGACCGAGGTGGGGCGCACCGTGATGAAGGGCGCTGCAGAGACGATCAAGCGCGTCACGCTCGAGCTCGGCGGCAAGTCGGCGAACGTCGTCTTCGCCGACGCGGACCTCGAGCGGGCGGCGGCGTCAGCGCCCTACGCGGTCTTCGACAACGCCGGCCAGGATTGCTGCGCGCGCTCGCGGATCCTCGTCGAGCGCAGCGCTTACGACCACTTCGTCGCGCTGCTGATCGAGGCGACGCGGGGCGTGAAGGTCGGCGATCCTGCCGACGCTGCGACGGAGATGGGCCCGCTGATCTCGGCAGCGCACCGCGACACGGTCGCTTCCTTCGTCGAGGACGAGCCACTCTTTCGCGGCGCGGCGCCGAACGGGGCCGGCTTCTGGTTCCCGTGCACGCTCGTCGAAGCCACGAACGACGATCGGATCGCTCGCGAGGAGGTCTTCGGTCCGGTGGCGGCCGTGATCCCGTTCACGGACGAGGCCGACGCGATCCGACTTGCGAACGACACGCCGTACGGGCTGTCCGGGTCGATCTGGACGCGCGACGGCGCGCGGGCGCTCCGCGTCGCGCGCGCGGTCGAGGCGGGCGTCCTGTCCGTCAACTCGAATAGCTCCGTGCGTGTCTCGACGCCGTTCGGGGGGATGAAGCAGTCCGGCTTCGGCCGCGAGCTCGGGATGCACGCGCTCGAGGGCTACTCGGACGTCAAGAACGTGTTCCTGTCGACGGACGGCTGAGGTGGGCGAGAGGCTCGAAGGCAAGGT
>Ga0136635_10000182_pt1 | contig 15565 bp, 14 predicted proteins | sample AntDrymeUQ852106_2_FD_105495 | JGI IMG/M metagenome (GOLD analysis project Ga0136635, IMG submission 105495) | Polar desert sand microbial communities from Dry Valleys, Antarctica - metaG UQ85 (21.06) | ecosystem: Environmental > Terrestrial > Soil > Desert | place: Antarctica: Dry Valley... | reverse complement strand
CGCGCACAGGTCCCGGGTAGCCCGAGATGCAGCCAGGCCCCGACTCGCAGCCCGGCACCGCAACGCGCACGTGCTTGCCGACGACCAGCACGTGGTCGCGCATCGGAAACCACACCTTTGCGGCCGCGGCGGGCGCGAGCGTCCCAAGCGCCAGGAGGGCCGCGAGCACCACGAGAGCACATGTGCGCATCGTCACGAGGATAGCGCGCGGAACACGCCTCCCCCGCCCCTGCCAATTGGCACGACGACACGGTGACATTTGGCAAGGGTGCTTCTCCAGTAGAACGCGCGCGTTCGGTGCGCATGAGCCCGCTAGGCTCGCGCCCATGACCGAGACACCCGAATGGCACCGCGACTGGATGCCGGAGCTTCGCGACGCCCCGCCCTGGCTGATGCAGGAGATGATCGAGGCCCAACCTGCGCTGGCGCGCGACATCGCGGCGCTCGACGTCTCTGCGGTCGCGCAGCTCGTGCGCGCGGCCGCCGAGGCGGACGCACCGATCGTCGTCACGGGGTGCGGCACCAGTGAGCACGGCGCGCAGGGAATCGCAGAGCAATTGCGCGAGGCGCTGCCGGCGACGGCGCGCGTCGAGGCGCGTCAGGCCTTCGAGGCATCGCTCGACCCGCGGGCCGGCGGCGTGTGCCTCGCGGTCTCGCACGACGGCGGAACGCGCGCGACGATCGCAGCCATGCGCGCAGCCGCAGACGCCGGTGCGACGACGGCGGTCGTGACCGCCATGCCGGGCGAGGCCGCCGCGAGCACCGCCGCCTCCGCGCTCGTGACGCCGCTTCGGGACCGCTCGTGGTGCCACACCGTGGGCTACCTCTCCCCGCTCGTGACCGGCGCCGCCATCGCGGCCGCAGTGCGGGGCGTCGCGCTCGACGGTGAGGCCGTGCGCAGCACGGTCGCCGCCGGCATCTGCGCGCGCGAGGCGGCTGCCGCGGTCGCCCGCAACCTGCATGGCACGCGTCAGATCATCACGACTGGCAGCGGCGCCGACCGCATCGCAGCGCGCGAGCTCGCGCTCAAGGTCGAGGAGGGCGTGCACCTGGCGAGCGTCGCCCGCACGCTCGAGACCGTGCTGCACGGCCACTTCGCCGCGTGTGACGAGACGACCGGCCTCGTGCTCATCGCCGCCGACCCCCGTGCGTGCGACGCGCGCGCCGGGCGCGCATCCTCGCTGCTGCGTGCCAGCCGGCGGATCGGCATGCGCTGCGCCGCGATCCTCTCGCCGGCCTATGACGCCGCGATCGATCCCGACCTCACCGATGCGGGACGGGTGGTCGTCGCGGCAGGCGACATGCTGTCGCCGGCTACGGCGGCGCTGCTGCTCACGGCGACGCCGCTGCAGCTGGTGACCCTGGAGCTGGCGCACCTGGCCGGCCGCAACCCCGACCTGATCGGCCGTGACCGCGAGGCCTGGCGCGAGGCGGCGGCGCTCGTCGAGTCGTAGCGCCTACGCGGTCAAGGGCGGCGTCGGGTCGTGCAGATGCGTTCCGGCGTGGCGCTCGATGTAGTCGAGCAGCGCGCGCTGGTCGCCGGCGTCGCCACCGGCGAACTCGATCGCCACCTCGTGTGCGTTGTCCGACATGTTGCGCACGCGCACGATGCGGCCGGGGAAGCAGAGGTTGCCGTCGGGGCCATCAAGCCCCAGTTCGACGTCCACGTCCACCCCGCTCTCGAGCGGCAGCGGCGAGACGAACAGCACCCCTCCGGCCGAGAAGTTCAGCGCCCGTGCCTCGACGGCCTGATCCGAGACGCGAGGCACGCAGGTCACCGGGATTGTCTGCGATACGCGAGTGAAGCGACGGCGATCGGCTCCGGTGCGGCGCCCCATCTCAGCGCTCTCGCGCCAGGTACTCGCGCAGGTCCGGGTAGCGAACCGCCAGCTCGCGCAGCGCGCGGGTCTCGATCTGCCGCACGCGCTCGCGGGTAACTCCGAGGGTCGTGCCGACCTGCTCGAGGGTGCGCGGCTTGGAGCCGTCGAGGCCGTAGCGAAGCTCGATCACGCTGCGCATGCGCTCGTTCAGGCCGGAAAGGGCGGCGTCGAGCTCGCCCTCCCGCATGCTGTCGGCGACGGCGTCGTCGGGCCGCTGCGAGGACTTGTCCTCGACGAGGTCGGAGAACTGGCTGTCGCCGTCACCCACCGGGGTCTCGAGCGAGACCGGATCCTCCTGTAGCTGGCGCAGCTGCACGATGCGTTCGGGCGGCAGCTCCATCGCCTTGGCGAGCTCCTCGATCGTGGCATCGCGACCCAGCTCCTGCGTCAGCTGGCGGTTGTGACGGTGCAGGCGCTTGAGCATGTCGACCACGTGCACGGGAAGCCGGATCGTGCGGCCCTGGTCGGCGATCGCACGCGACATCGACTGGCGGATCCACCAGGTCGCATACGTCGAGAGCTTGAATCCGCGCTTGTAGTCGAACTTCTCGACGGCCCGGATCAGGCCGAGGTTGCCCTCCTGGATCAGGTCGAGCAGCGGCATGCCGCTGGCCGCATAGACCTTGGCGATCGAGATCACCAGGCGCAGGTTGCATTCGATCAGGCGCCGCTTGGCCCAGGCATCGCCCATGTCCTTGCGGCGTGCGAGCTCGCGCTCCTGCTTGGTGGTGAGCAGCGCGCCATTGCCGATCTGGCGCACGTAGGTGCGCAGCAGGTCGACGTCGCTCGCATCGCCCTCGCCGTGCTCGCGTTCGGGCTCGGCATCGGGGTCGTCGAAGCCCTCGGCCTTCTCGACCTCTGCCTCGGATTCGACCAGCGTCAACGGCGGCGCCTCGCCGTCGCCTGCCCGCTTGCGTCTCTTCGACGGTGGGGTCATAGCGCTCTCGCCGATCCTCGCGGTTCCGGATGCTGCCGCCATGTCTCATCCATCGGCGTGATCGCTCGCCGCCTTGAGTGGTCGTTCAACGGCCCGTCACCAGACCTGGACTAAAGCACGTTTCCGGGTACTTCGCCATGGTGACCGCGACGCCTGCGCAGCCGGCGGGCCTGCGGACCCAGAACGAGAAAGGGGCCGCTTCCCGGATGGAAAGCGGCCCTTCTCGGCGCATGGAGTGCATCGGCTCCTGCCGGCGCGGGACATTCGCCCGGAAGGGTGAAGCCGACGTGAGCCGAAGCGACCATCCCTGGCACCATACGGTCATGTCGTTCGCGCCGACGTCCGGCGAGACGGTGCTGTGGCACGAGCGCCGCGCGCCTCCGTATCCGCAGCTCGTGCTCGCGCTCGCGCTCATGGCCGCGATCGCGTGCGCCTCGGTCACGACGCCCTCGATCCGCATCGCCCTGGCGGCCCTCGCGCTGGGATTCGCCGGCCTCACATACAAGCTGCGCGGAGCGGGCTGGGTCGAGGATTTCACGCTCACCGACCAGCGGATCGTCGTCCGGCGCCGCGATGGCAGCGAGCGGTGGGTGGCGCTCGCGGAGCTGCGCGTCACGCGCGTGCTCGGCCCGCGCGTCTCGTTCCTGCCTACCTCCGGGGAGGGTCTCGTGCTCGGTCACGTGAACCAGCTCGGCCGCCTGCTGCGCGCCCTTGCCGCCGCAGCTCCTGCCGCCGGGATCGAGCACCAGCTCGACGCGTTGTGCCCGACTTGAGGAGTGCGCTGGTAGCCGCGCCGTGCGCGCGGTCAGGCGAGTGCGGCACGCGCGCGCGCTGCTGCGGCACCCGGCCGCACAGTGCCGAGCAGCAGCGCCGAGGCGACGAGGCCAACGCACAGATGCAGGGCGAGCAGAGCCGCGCCGGCACCGGCCGTGAAGGCGACCACGTCCGCGGTCGACTCGGCGCCGCCGAACGCGGCTACCAGCAGCACGCCTTCGGCTGCCAGGCTCCCTGAGCCGAGCGGCACCGTGCGCGCGAGGCCGCCTGCCGCGAACACGATGAGCGCCGCGCCCAGCGTCGGCGTCAGCCCGAACGCCGCGAGCATCAGGGCCGCCACTACCAGCCGCAGTCCGAACGCCATCAGGAGCGGGAGCGCGACCCCAGAGCCGTATGCGCGCGGACGCCTCAGCAACGCGGCGCCTCCGAGCAGCGCGCGCACGACCCCCACCTGCGCGAGCCGACGGTGGAGAAGCAACGTACAGCCAGCAAGGACGACGAGAGCGACGACCACGGCGGAGGCCGCGGGCGGCAGGTCGAGCCCGGGCGCAACGCCGATCAGAAGGGCGCCGGCCCCCGCGAGGCCGACGAGCGCAACGTCGCAAGGCGACAGCGCCGCGAGCGCCCCCGCGATCCCGGCGATCGAGGACTCGCGCGAGCGGTAGCGCAGGAGCCCCACCTTCACGCCCTCGCCGACGCGGCCCGGGAGCAGCCCGTTGATCGCCATGCCGGCGACCAGGGCGGCCGTCGTCTCCGACGTGCGCGCACGCACGGGCGGTGTCGCGCCCGCGAGTGCGCTCCGCCAGGCGCGGCCACGCAGCGCAAGCGCGACGCACTGCACGACGAGCGCGACTGCCACGAGCCGCAGGTCGGCCGCGGCCAGGCGGTCGAGCACATCGTCGATTGGGCCGCCCACCTGTGGAGTATGACATCCCCCCCTTTCAGGCTACGCGGCCTTCGGGCTCAACGATCGGGAACAATGGCGCCGCGATGGCGCCCATCGAGGACTACGGGATGATTGGTGATCTGCAGACGGCGGCCCTCGTCAGCCGCCACGGCAGCATCGACTGGCTGTGCCTTCCCCGGTTCGACTCGGGCGCGTGTTTCGCGGCGCTGCTCGGCGACGAGGAGAACGGGCACTGGACGATCGCGCCGGCCGGCGAGATCACCCGCACGTCCCGGCAGTATCGCCACGAGACGCTGATCCTCGAGACCGAGCTCGAGACGGCCGAGGGCGCGATTCGCCTGATCGACTTCATGCCGCCGCGCGGCGAGGCGCCCGACGTCGTGCGCATCGTCGAGGGCATCCGCGGGCGCGTCGTGGTGTGCAGCGACCTCGTCCTGCGCTTCGACTACGGCCGGATCGTGCCCTGGGTACGCACCATCGACGGCACGCTCGTGGCGGTCGCCGGGCCTGACGCCGTCGCGCTGCAGACACCGGTCGAGCTCGTCGGGCGCGACTTCCACACCATCGGCGAGTTCGTGGTGAGCGCCGGCGACCGGGTGCCGTTCGTGCTCACCTGGCACCCCTCGCACGAGGGCATCGACGGCGGCCTCGACCCCGAAGCGGCGCTGCGCGAGACCGAGGACTTCTGGGTCGACTGGGTCGCAACCTGCACCCATCCGCGCGAGTGGCGCGACGGGACGCTGCGTTCGCTGATCACGCTCAAGGGCCTCACCTACGCCCCGACCGGCGGCATCGTCGCGGCCGCGACGACGTCCCTGCCCGAGCACATCGGTGGCGTGCGCAACTGGGACTACCGGTTCTGCTGGCTGCGGGACGCGACGCTCACCCTGCTCTCGCTGCTGAACGCCGGCTATGTCGACGAGGCCGCGGCCTGGCGCGACTGGCTGCTGCGCGCCATCGCGGGCGACCCGGCAGACCTGCAGATCATGTACGGCGTCGCGGGGGAGCGCAGGATGCCCGAGGAGCAGCTCGGCTGGCTGACCGGGTACGAAGCCTCCACCCCCGTCCGCATCGGCAATGCCGCCTCGGGCCAGCTGCAGCTCGACGTGTACGGCGAGGTGGCCGACGCGCTCTATCAGGGGCGCGTGCGCGGGCTGCCGGCCTCCGAGGATGCCTGGCTGCTGCTGCAGAAGCTGCTCGAGTTCCTCGAGACGGGCTGGCAGAAGCCCGACGAGGGGATCTGGGAGGTGCGCGGACCTCGCCGCCACTTCACGCATTCGAAGGTGATGGCCTGGGTCGCCTACGACCGGGCGGTGCGCGTGCTCGAGCGGGGGTGGCGCGACGGGCCGCTCGAGAAGTGGCGCCGCCTACGCCATGACATCCACGTCGAGGTCTGCCGCGACGGCTACGACGCCGACCGCGGGTCGTTCGTGCAGGCCTACGGTGAGGACCGCCTCGACGCGAGCCTGCTCATGATGCCGCTGGTGGGCTTTCTGGGAGCGAAGGATCCGCGCGTGGTAGGCACCGTCGAGGCGATCCAGCGCGACCTGACGCGCGATGGCCTCGTCGAGCGCTACCGCGCCGACGAGGGGAACGTGCACGTCGATGGCCTGCCGCCCGGCGAGGGAGTGTTCCTGCCCTGCTCGTTCTGGATGGCCGAGGTGTTGTGGCTGATGGGCCGCCGCGAGGAGGCCGTGGCGCTCTTCCGCCGCCTGCTGTCGCTGCGCAACGACCTCGGGCTGCTGTCGGAGGAGTACGACCCGGAGCGCAAGCGCCTGGTCGGAAACTTCCCCCAGGCGTTCACGCACGTCTCGCTGGTGGACGCCGCCTACCAGTTCGCGCGCAAGGAGCCGGCCCGCAAGCGCTAGTCGGCGATCAGTGGACGGGCCTGATCGGCAACCGGGTTCGGGCTGCGCAGATGTGACCATGGTACGATGACCATGGTCAAGGAGAGCGTATGCGCACCGTTTCGATCAGCGAATTCAAGAGCAAGTGCCTCGGTATGGTCGACGAGGTCGCGCGTACCGGCGAGACGCTCGTGCTGACAAAGCGCGGCCGCGAGGTCGCCCGGGTCGTCCCGGTCGAGCCACCCGCGTCGCTGCTCCATACCGTGGAAGTCCTCGTGTCGGACGATGAGCTCGTCGCTCCCACGGGCGAGGCGTGGGACGTCGATCGCGCGGATCTTGCGGAACCCCCGAGCCTGTGATCGTCCTTGACACGCACGTCTGGATCTGGCGTGAATCCGATCCCGCTCGGCTCTCCGCACGCGCAACGGCGGCGATCGAATCGGCCGGCGAGGTCGGCGTCTCGCCGATCAGCTGCTGGGAGCTCGCAACGCTCGCGGCTCGCGGACGGATCCGGATGACACTCGGCATCGGGGAATGGGTTGCACGTGCGCTCGCGCGCGCCACGTTGCTTCCGCTCAGCGCAGAGGCGGCGGTCGAGGCAGGCGGACTCGGCGCAGCCGGCTTTCACGGAGACCCTGCCGATCGACTGATCTACGCGACCGCCGTCGCATCCGGGGCGAAGCTGATCACGCGCGACGAGCAGATCCGCAGCTTCGACCCGAGACGCTGCATCTGGTAGCCCGGTCGGCTCAGCCGGCGTCGATGATGCCCGAGCCGACCACCGCACCGTCCGCGTCGTACAGCGCGGCAGTCTGGCCGGGCGCGATCGCGCTCACGGGCTCGTCGAGCAGCAGCCGCAGCCGGCCCGGGCCGGTGAGCGGCTCGATCGTCGCGCCGACTGCGGGGGAGCGGGCACGCAGCTTCGCCTCGACGCGCCGCAGCGGCAGGTGCAGGACGGTCTCGCGCAGATCGACCTGCCCGCGCTGGAGCCGCTCCGATCCTCCCACGACGACCACCCCGCGTGCCGGCTCGGTGCGCAGCACGTACAACGGCGCGGCGGCGGCGACCCCGAGGCCCCGCCGCTGCCCCGGGGTAAAGGCGGCCGCGCCCGCGTGATGGCCGAGCACGGCGCCCGTCTCGTCGACGATGTCTCCCGCCTCGTCGTCGAACCCGTGGCGCACGAGAAACCCGCGCAGGTCGCCGCCGCCCAGGAAGCAGACGTCCTGGCTCTCGCGCACCCCGGCGGCCGCGAAGCCCTGCGAACTCGCCTCGGCCCGCACGGCGTCCTTCGTGTCGGCGGCGAGCGGGAACCTCAGGCGTTCGATCACGGCGGGACGAACGCGCGCGAGCATGTACGACTGATCCTTGGCCGGATCGGCGGCGCGAGCCACGAGGGCGACGTCGCCCCGCCGCACACGACGCGCGTAGTGGCCGGTGGCGAGGACGGGGGCCCCCAGGGCGTCGGCCGCACCGACCATCGCATCGAGGCGGTAAGAGCCGTTGCAGCGTGTGCAGGGGTTCGGCGTCTCGCCGGCGGCGTAGGCAGAGACGAACGGGTCGACGACGGCGGCGCGGAACGCCTCGCGCCCGTCGAGTGTGATGTGCGGGAGACCGAGCGAGTGGCACAGGTCGCGCGCACGCCGCACGGCATCGGGCGAGCAGCAGGCGCGGCTCGCGTCGGGCGCCGCCGGGTCGATCCACAGGCGCATGGTCAGACCGACCGCATCGGCGCCGGATGCGTGCGTGCGCGCAAGCGCGACGGCCGAGTCCACGCCGCCGGACATCGCGACCACCACGCGCTCCGGCGCCGAAGCAAGTGCCACGCGCGAGAGCGCATCGCCGAGCGCGGCGTGCAGCGCATCGAGCGCGATCAGGGCGCAATCTGCGCGGGCCGCCTCGAGCTCGAGATCGCGCAGGCAGTCGCTGACCGAGAGCCGCGCCGCGGCGAGAAAGGGTCGGCCCTGCGCGCGCGTGGCACACCAGGCCGCGGCAGCGGTGGCAGCGGGGCAGGCGAGGGCGCCGAAGCGTGCCCCCACGATCTGCTCCCCCACCACTCGCAGGGTGATGCGCACGCGGTCACCGCAGGCCGAGCCGCCGGCAGCGCCGTCGCCATCGGGCGCTTGGATGCACCCGGCCAGCGTGAAATCGGTCACAGCGCCGCTGCAGCGGCGCGCAGCGGTACGACAGCGCGCTCGACGGCATCGACGAGCGCCGGCACATGTGCCGGCTCGCTCAGATCGCCGAGGCTGATGCGCAGCGCCCCGAGGGCTCGCTCGCGGTCGACGCCCATCGCCTGCAGGACGTGGCTGGGATCGGAGGCGCCACTGGAGCAGGCCGACCCCGCCGCGACCGCGAACCCCTCGCGGTCGAGCAGCGCGACGAGCGTGTCGCCGCGCAGCCCGTCGAGCAGGGTAAGGCTGTGGCCGGGGAGGCGCTCGGCCCCCGCGGACGCAAAGCGCACGCCCTCGACACGCTCACCGAGCGTGGACTCGTACTGATCGCGCAGCTCGCGCAGCAGACTGCGATGCGCCTCGGCGGTCTGGGCCCGCTCGACCACCGTCGCGCACGCCGCCGCGCCCGCGACGTCCTCGGTTCCGGGGCGAAGTCCGCGCTCCTGCCCGCCGCCATGCAGGCAGGGGCAGAGCGAGCCGATGCCAGGCCCGGCGAGGAGGCCTGCGCCCTTCGGGCCGCCAAGCTTGTGCGCCGCGACCGCGATCGTGACCTCGCCCGGGAGCGCGGCCAGGTCGACGTCGACCCCTGCCACCGCCTGCACCGCATCGAGGTGCAGCGGTACGCCGCGTTCGGCGCACAGCTCCGCGATCGCGGACACGGGCTGCACGACACCGGTGACGTTGTTGGCCCAGATCACGAAGCAGGCGCGGTCACCCGGACGCACGAGGTCGGCGAGTGCTTCGAGGTCGAGCACCCCTTCCGCATCGACCGGAGCGAGGACCACTTCGAGGCCGCGCTCGGCCAATGCCGCGAGGGCGCGTCCGACCGCGGGATGCTCGATCGGCGACGACACGACCCGGCCCTGCGCTGCGCCGCAACGGCCGAGGACGGCGATGTTGTCGGCCTCGCTGCCGCCGCCTGTGAACACGATGTCGCGGGCGCGGCAGCCGAGTGCGCCCGCGGCGCGCCGGCGGGCGTCGGTCAGGCCGGCGCGAGCCTCGCGCCCCGCCCAGTGGGGTTCGCTGGCGTTGCCGAAGCGCTCGCGCAGGAAGGGCTCCATCGCCTGCCAGGCCTCGTCGCAGAGCGGAGTCGTCGCAGCGTGATCGCAGTAGACGCGCACAACGGCAGGGTACTGCCTGCGGCGGCGCCGGAGGATCACGGAACCGGGCGCAGGGGGCCGGTGTACACCCCTCGACGACATCGATCGGAGGTACGCGGTGAGACGCATGATCGCGGTAGCGGCCGTCCTTGCGGCGGCGCTCGTGCCGGCAGCGCCGGCTGTTGCGGGCTGTATTGCCACTGTCGAGCTGGGCTCGACTCCCGCCGGGGTCGCCGCCGGCCAGACCTGGGCGGTCGACATCACGGTGCTGCAGCACGGCGTCACTCCGATGCCGGACGCGACCCCGTCGGTCATCATCACGGGCGCCGACGGCACGACCAAGACGTTCGCCGCGACCCAGACGGACACGGTCGGCACGTACCGTGCCGCCGTCTCGTTCCCGGCGGACGGAACCTGGAACTACGCCGTCAACGACGGCTTCCCCGTCGCCGAGTGCGCGCAGACGCATACGTTCGCACCGGTCGAGATCGGGGCCGGGGCGGGCGGGACGACGAGCGGCGGCGGCGGCTCCGGCCCCGGTGGCCTCACCTGGTTCCTGCTTGCTGGCGCGGGCGTCGCGCTGGTCGGCGGCGCGGGCATGGTGCTGGCACGCCGGCGCCCCGACAGGAGCGTGCCGAGCGCGTGAGCGTGCGCGGCCAGATGGCCGGCGTGCTCGTAGGCGTCCTCGCCGTCGCCGGCTGTGGCGGGGACGACGCGAAGACCACGGCCGCTGCGGGAGAGGGGCAGGATCCCGGAGCGGCCGTGTTCGTCGCCAACGGCTGTGGCAGCTGCCACACCTACGCGCAGGCAGGGTCGAGCGGTCAGGTCGGGCCCGAGCTCGACCGCTTCGGCGCCGACGACGCCGACGCCGTACGCGCGGCGATCCTGTCCCCGCCGCCCGAATCGCACATGCCGGGCGACTTCGCGAAGCGGATCGAGCCGGCGGACCTCGACGCGCTCGTCGGGTTCATCGCCGCTGACTGAAGAGTCAGCCCGTGTTGCGCAGCGCCGCCGCGATGCCCGCGATCGAGCGGGCGAGCGGCAGACGCGCGTCGTCGTCCCCCGCCCGTAGCCGGCGCAGGAGCTCGACCTGCACGGCATTCATCGGGTCGACATAGGGGTTGCGCACGCGGATCGACTGCTGCACCACCGGCTGGCGGTCGAGCAGCTCGTGCGACTCGACGATCTCGAGCACCGCCGCGACCGTGCGCGCGTGCTCGGCCTCGATCGCACCGAACAGCCGCGTGTCCCCGACCAGCCCCAGGTACCAGCGCGCGACCGGCATGCTCGACTTCGCGAGGGTCATCTCGAGGTTGTCGACGAGCGCCGCGAAGGCCGGCCAGCTGCGGTACAGGGACCTGAGCGCAGCCGGGTCCGCCTCCTCGAACGCCGTGCCGCACCCGTACCAGGCCGGCAGCAGGCACCGGTTCTGCGTCCAGGCGAACACCCACGGGATCGCGCGCAGCGAGAGCAGCGAGGCGCCCCCATCCGGCCGCCGTGCCGGGCGCGAGCCGAGCGCCAGGAGCTCGAGCTCCTCGACCGGCGTAAAGGCGCGGAAGAAGGCCGCAAACCCCGGGTCATCGACGAGCGCGCGGTAGCAGAGGCGCGCCCGCTCGGCGAGCGCCGGCATGAGCGCGAGCGCCTCCGGGCCAGGGTCCGACCCCGTGACGCGCGGGAACGCGGCAAGCAGGGTCGCGGCCAGCGCGGCTTCGAGGTTGCGTGCAGCCAGGCCGGGGAGCCCGTACTTGAAAGAGATCGTCTCGCCCTGCTCGGTCAGCCGCACCCGACCCGGAGGATGCCCGGCGGGCTGGGCCAGGATCGCGGCGTGCGTCGGGCCGCCGCCGCGGCCGGTCGAGCCGCCCCGGCCGTGGAAGATCTCGATCTCCACCCCGCGCTCGCGCCCGAGTGCGGCGAGTGCCTGCTGTGCCCGCCAAATCTCCCACTGCGCCGCCAGGTAGCCCCCGTCCTTGCCCGCGTCCGAGTAGCCCACCATCACCTGCGCGCGCCCATCGCGCACGAAGCGCGGGTCATCGACGAGCTCTGCGACCGTCGCCTCGGCAGCGCGCAGGTCGGCGACCGACTCGAACAGCGGGCACGGCCGCAGTCGCGCCCCGGCCGCGTCGAGCGCGTCGAGCAGCGCGCGCACGTCCGCCGCGCCGCTCGTGGCCGACAGCACGGCGCTGCCGAGCGCCTCGTGCCCGTGCCTGGCCTGCGCCGCGGCGGCGGCCGCGAACATGAGTCCAGTGCGATCCGCGCCGATCTCGGATGCGTGCACGCGCAGGTCGAGTGCGGCGAGGTGGAACCCGAACAGCTCCGCACGGCGGCGCAGGGCCGCGAGCCGCCCATCGGCGATCGCCGCTCCGCGGTTGGCGCGCAGGCTGCGGTCGATCGCCAGGAGGTCGGCGCGGAACGACTCGGCGCTCGCATAGCCCGGCTCGTCTGCGCCGCGCAGGGTGTTGCCGAGCCGCTGCCACATGAACGAGAGTTTTCGGCGGTAGGGCTCATCGGCGTTCCGGCGCCCGATCTGCGCCAGGTAGCCGGGCAGCTCGGCCTCGTCGCGCGCGAGCGACGCGACGAGCTCATCGGAGACACCCACGAGCCGGGATGAGACCGCGAGCGCCCGGGCGAGTCTCCGCACCTCGTCGCGGTAGCGCGCGAGCACGACCGTCCGGCCCCGCTCCAGCGCCTCCGTGATCGTGTCCGGTCCCGTTCCCGGGTTGCCGTCCCCGTCGCCCCCGATCCAGGTGCCGAAGCGCAGCGGAAGCGGCGCGTCAGGCAGCAGCCGGCGATAGTCCGCAAGCACCGCCTCGGCCGCATCGATCAGCGAGACCTCGAAGAACCACAGGCATTGCCGGATCTCGTCGACCACGCGCGGTCGCGCCGAGCGCACCTCGTCGGTCTGCCACAGGATCGTGACCTCCTCGCGCAGCGCCGCCTCGACGTCCTCGCCGGCATCGAGCCCGTCGAGCAGCTCCGACAGGCGCAGCTGGGCCGCGAGCGTGCCGCGCCGTACGGCTTCCGTCGGATGCGCCGTCATCACGAGCTCGAGCGAGACCTGCGCTGCCGTCTCGGCCAGCTCCCCCTCGCTCACGCCGGCGTCGGCGAGGCGCGCAAATGCCTCGCCCAGGGATTCGCGTGGCGCTCGCGCGTCGCCTCGCTGCGCGCGCCGGCGGCGCAGCCGATGGTGCTGCTCGGCCAGGTTCGCGAGGCCGAAGTACAGGGCGAAGGCGCGCACGAGCTGGGCCTGGCGCTTCGAGGGCCGGGCGCCGAGCGCCGCGGCGAGCGCTACACGGTGCCCGGCCGAGCCCTCGCTGCGGGCCGCCCGGGCGAGGCGGCGGATCCGCTCGACGTCGGCCAGTAGCTCGCCCCCCTCCTGCGCGGCGAGCACCTGTCCGAGCACCGTGCCGAGCAGACGGACGTCACGGCGCAGGCTGGTGCCGGAGGTGGCGGACATCGGCGCGTGCCCTACCTCACGGCGCGGGAGCGGGCTTCGCCGCCGGGCGCAGCGCAAGGCCGAGCTCGTCGAGCTGGGTCTTCGAGACCGGTGCGGGTGCACCCGTCAGCGGGTCGGTGCCGCCGCCGGCCTTCGGGAACGGCACGACCTCGCGCAGGTTGTCGGTGCCGCCAAGCTGCATCGCGATCCGATCGATGCCGGGCGCGATGCCGCCGTGCGGCGGTGCGCCGTAGCGCAGCGCGCGGAGCAGGAACCCGAAGCGCTCCTCGGCCTCGGCGGCCGGAAAGCCGACCAGGTCGAGCACCCGCTGCTGCAGCTCGGCGCGGTTGATGCGGATCGACCCCGACGCCATCTCCTGCCCGTTCAGCACCAGGTCGTAGGCCTCCGATACGACGGCCCCGGGATCGCTCTCGAGCATCGCCTCGTGGTCGCGGATCGGCGCGGTGAACGGGTGGTGCTCGGCCTCCCACCGATCCTCGTCCTCGTTCCAGGCAAAGAGCGGGAAGTCGACCACGAACGCAAACCGCCACACGCCGTCCGTGATCAGGGCAAAACGCCGTGCCAGATGCGGCCGCAGCGCGCCGAGCACGCGTTCGACGACCGGGCGCGCATCCGCGGCGATGAGCGCGACCGATCCCGGGCCGGCGCCGGATGCCTGCCGGATCGCGTCCAGCTCGTCGGGGCGCAGGAACTTCGCGATCGGCGAGCGCACCTCGCCCGACTCCTCGAAGATCAGGTACGCGAGCCCCTTGCCACCCCATTCCTTCGCGAATGCCGCCAGGTCGTCGAAGTCCTTGCGCGACAACTCTCCCGCCGCGCCGGGCACGCTCAGGACCCGCACCACGCCTCCGCCGGCGACCGCGTTCGCGAACACCCCGAACGCCGAGTCGCGGACCGCGTCGGTCACGTCCGCGATCTCGATCCCGAAGCGCAAGTCCGGCTTGTCCGAGCCGTAGCGCTCCATGGCCTCCCGGTGGTTCAGGCGCGGGAACGGCAACGCGACCTCGTGGCCCGCGTCGCGCCAGACCTGCGCCATCAGCTGCTCGGTCAGCTCGAGCACGTCTTCGCGCTCGACGAAGCTCATCTCGAGATCGAGCTGGGTGAACTCGAGCGCGCGATCGGCGCGCTGGGCCTCGTCGCGGTAGCAGCGGGCGATCTGGTAGTAGCGGTCGAACCCGCCGCACATCAAGAGCTGCTTGAACAGCTGCGGGCTCTGTGGCAGCGCATAGAACGATCCCGGAGCGAGCCGCGCTGGGACCAGGAAATCGCGCGCGCCCTCGGGCGTCGCCCTGGTCAGCGTGGGCGTCTCGAGGTCGAGGAAGCCGCGCTCGTCGAGGAAGCGGCGGATGCTGCGTACCGCGCCGGTGCGCAGTCGCTGCAGCTCCTGCATCTGCGGGCGACGCAGGTCGAGGTAGCGGTGATGGATGCGCAGCGTCTCGTCGACGCCCTCGTCGTCGAGACCGAACGGCAGCGGCTCGCTGGGGGCGAGAAGTTCGAGCTCGCCGACAAGCATCTCGACGTCGCCTGTCGGCAGCGCGGGGTTGCGGGTGGCCTCCGACCGCGGCACGAGCTCGCCCGTCGCACGCACCACGCTCTCGAGGCGCAGGCCGTGGGCGAGCGCATGGGCCTCGGGCGCATGCTCGGGGTCGATCACGAGCTGCGTGGCGCCGGTGCGGTCGCGCAGATCGATGAACACGAGCCCGCCGTGATCGCGGCGGCGACCGACCCAGCCGGCCAGCGACAGGCGCGCGCCCGTACCGCCGAGCCGCGGCTCGCCGCACATCATGTCGCGATAGCTCACCCTGCGCCCACCCTCCGCACGACCTCGTCGACCACGCCCTCGAGTGCGACGTCGTCGCTCCCGATGCGGACGGTACCGCGCGCCCACTCCGCCGGGCCGCAGGACACGACCACGCGGGCACCCAGCCGTTCGGCCTGACGGCGCTGGCCCTTGTCGCTGCGCGCCGCGAGGTCGGCCTCGGCAGACAGTCCGCGGGCGCGCAGGGCATCGAGGCAGGCGTGCAGGCGCGGGCGCGCTGCCGATTCGGTGATCACGAGGTACACGTCGCAGCGCGCCGGCGGGGGCGTCGCGCCCGCCTCCTCCATCGCAAGCACGACCCGTTCGATCCCGCAGCCGAACCCCACGCCCGGCACCCGGCCGGCGCCGAGCAGCTCGCTGAGGCCGTCGTAGCGGCCCCCTCCGCTGACCGTCGCCTGCCCCTCGCGATCGGGCTGGATCCACTCCCAGGCGGTGCGCTCGTAGTAGTCGAGGCCGCGCACGAGGCCGGGATCGAGCGTGTAGCGGACTCCGCGTGCGTCGAGGAAAGCCCGTACCTGCTCGAGGTGGGCGGCGCAGCCCTCGCACAGGTGGTCGGTGATGCGCGGCGCGCCCGCCGCGAGCCGCTGGTCGCCCTCGTCCTTCGAGTCGAGGATGCGCAGCGGGTTCACGTTCAGGCGCTGCTGCGAGTCGTGCGACAACTCGTTGCGGACCGGCT
>Ga0136635_10000181_pt1 | contig 15591 bp, 13 predicted proteins | sample AntDrymeUQ852106_2_FD_105495 | JGI IMG/M metagenome (GOLD analysis project Ga0136635, IMG submission 105495) | Polar desert sand microbial communities from Dry Valleys, Antarctica - metaG UQ85 (21.06) | ecosystem: Environmental > Terrestrial > Soil > Desert | place: Antarctica: Dry Valley... | reverse complement strand
TGCGTTGTTTTTGCGCACAAGTTCAGCCACCGCTCGAATTACCTGTTAGTAGTGCCGCCGCGCCGGGGTAGTCCGGCGAAGGACATAAAGGGGATTTTCATGCGGAAGCTCTTCCTGCTGGCGGCTCTCACGCTGCTGGCGATGATGACGGTGGGTGCCGGCCAGGCGTTCGCGGCTACACGGTATGTCAACGACGACGGGCCTGCGACGCCGCCCGGCACGAGCTGCAACCAGCCCGGCTTCAATTCGATCGAAGCTGCGGTCAATGCATCCGGCCCGAACGACACAGTGCTCGTCTGTCCGGGCACGTACCCGGAGATCGTCACGGTCGACCCCGGCAAGGACAACCTGACCGTTCGCTCGACGCCGCCGCTTGCAGCGGTGATCCAGGCGCCGCCGGCGATCGCGCTCGACCTGGCCAACTTCAAGTCGATCGTTCGGATCACGACCTCGCGGAGCGTTTCACTGATCGGCTTCCGGATCACGGGTCCAGGCCCGGCGGGCTGCGACAGCATCAGGTTCGGCGTTCGCGTCGACGGAAACGGCTCTGCCAACATCCTCCGGAACCACATCACCGAGATTCGCGACACCCCGTTCAGCGGTTGTCAGAACGGTGTCGCGATCCAGGTCGGCCGGACGGCGGACGGTCAAACCGGCCAGGCGCTGATCGCGGGCAACCGCATCGACCGGTACCAGAAGAATGGACCGACGATCGACAACGTGGGCTCCTCGGCGATCATCGTCGGCAACGACATCCAGGGAATCGGCCCCACCGTGGTCATCGCGCAGAACGGGATTCAGGTCAGCCGCGGCGCGACGGCACAGGTGCGGGACAACCGTGTGCGTGACCACGCGTACATCATCCCCGCGAACCTCCCCGAGTTCACGGCGACCGGCATCTTGCTCTTCCAGTCCGCTAGCACGACGGTGGTCGAGCGGAACCGGCTCAACGGCAACCAGGACGGCATCGGCATCTACACGACGACGGGAAACCGGATCGCGAACAACCGGGTCATCGGAGACGTCCCGTCGATCAATCCGGTGCTCGGCACGCTGACGCTCGGTGACGGCATCTACGCCGCCGTCGACACCTCCGCAAACCGCATCGAGCGCAACTTCCTGCGGAACAACGTCGAGCACGATTGCCACGACGACTCCGTCGGCCCGAACAACCCGCCGGCGCTCGTGGCGAACTTCTGGATCAACAATGACGGCGTCACCCAGAACAAGCCCGGTCTCTGCCGCGCCGGGAACGACGGTGACGATGACGATGACGACGATGACGACGATGACGACAAAGACAAGGACGACAAAGACAAGGACGACAAAGACAAGGACGACAAAGATAAGGACGATGACGACGACTGATCCGTTGGCGTAATCGATCGAGCGCGAGGGCCGGGGAAACTCGGCCCTCGTTGCGTCTCAGGGACGCTACGCGGCGAGGCGCTCGTCGAGCGCCCCGGACTTGTCCAAGCGCCACAGCTCGGTGTAGCCGCCAATCGGCGTGCCGTCGATCAAGATCTGGGGAACGGTCCAGCCGCCGGTGAGGTCGAAGAGGTTGCGGCGGAACGCCGGGTCGTCGTCGAGTGAGACCTCCTCGTACTCGATCCCCTTCGCGGCCAACAGCGCCTTCGCGCGGACGCAGTAACCGCACCAGCGGGTCGAATAGATGCGAACCCGGATCATCTGACTTACAACGGATATGACGCGTGATTCGTTCCCGTCTTGCTGCCTCTCTAGACTCAAGTGATGGCCCGGACGTACCGGACAGAGGCTGTCGTGCTGCGCTCGTTCCGGCTGGGCGAGGCCGATCGGGTGCTGCACGTCTACACGGCCGATCGCGGCCGGGTGGGAGCCGTCGCGAAGGGCGTGCGCCGAACAAAATCGCGCTTCGGCGGCCGGCTCGAGCCGCTCTCGCACGTCGAGCTGATGCTGCACCAGGGCTCCGGCGACCTCCAGACCGTGACCGGAGCCGACTTGCGCGCCTCCCACCACGAGTCCCGCGAGGATCCCTACCGGCTCGCCGTCGGCCTCATCGGCGCCGAGGCGATGCTGCGGCTCTTCACCGAGCAGGAAGCGAACGAGCGCGCGTTCACCGCGCTGACGCGCTTCCTCGACCGGCTGGACACGATCCCGTCACAGGCCCCGGTAAAGCCCGCGCTCGACCCGCTCGTGCTCTCCTTTCAGCTGAAGCTGCTCTGGGTGTCGGGCTACATGCCGCACCTCGAGAGCTGCGTCGACTGTGGGGCCGTGGAGGGTCTCGTCGGCTACCTGCCCGCGGCCGGCGGCGCCGTCTGCCGCGACTGCGGCCGAGGGTCGAGCGGCCCAGGGTCGGTCGGCACAGGGTCGATTGGCACAGGGTCGATCCCGCTCTCGCCGGAGGGTGCTCGAGCGATCCAAACGCTCGTCGCGACCCCGCTCGCCGACGCGGGCGCAGCCGGATTGACCGAGAGCCGTGCCCGCGAGGCACTCGCGATCGTGCGCGCCTCGTACGAGCACCAGGGCGGTTTCCGCCTCCGGACGCTGGCCTAGTTGGCGCAAGATGAGCATCCGCGGAAGCGGATGCTCATCGCGCGAAGACCCCTAAAGGGGCCGCTTCGCGCCCAACTTCCCTCTATGTCGATAGCTCGCTCTTCGGCGAGCGCCAGTCGGCGGCGAGCAGCTCGCCGATCCTCGCGCGCACGCCGCCGATCGGCAGGCGCTCCTGCGCGAGCGAGTCGCGGTCGCGCACGGTGACCGTCTCGTCCTCGAGCGTCTGTTCGTCGATCGTGAGCCCGTACGGCGTCCCGATCTCGTCCTGGCGGCGGTACCGCCGGCCGATCGCGCCGTTGTCGTCGTACTCGACGGAGTAGTGGCGGCGCAGCTCGTCGAACAAGCCGCGCGCTTTCTCGACCATCGCCGCGTCCTTCCCGACCAGCGGCAGCACGGCGGCCTTCACCGGTGCGAGTTGCGGGTGCAGCCGCAGCACTGTGCGGTCGCGCTCGCCGACGACCTCCTCATCGTAGGCGTCGAGCAGAAACGTCAGCATCGAGCGGTTGACGCCGAGCGCCGGCTCGATCACGTGAGGCACGAAGCGCTCGCCCGTCCCTGCGTCGACCCACTCCAGCTTCGTCCCCGAAGCCTCGGTGTGCTGGGTCAAGTCGTAGTCGCCCCGGTTCGCGATCCCCTCCAGCTCCGACCAGCCCATCGGGAAGAGGTACTCGATGTCGCTCGTCGCGCTCGAATAGTGGGAGAGCTCGTCTGGGTCGTGCGGGCGCACCCGCAGATGGCTCTCGCGGACGCCGTAGCGCACGTGCCAGGCGAGTCGCTCGGCAACCCAGTAGCGGTACCACTCGTCCGCCTCCGCCGGCGGCACGAAGAACTCCATCTCCATCTGCTCGAACTCGAGCGTGCGGAAGATGAAGTTGCCCGGCGTGATCTCGTTCCGGAACGCCTTGCCGACCTGCGCGATCCCGAACGGCGGCCTGCGGCGCGCGATCTGAGCGACGTTCTTGAAGTTGATGAAGATCCCCTGGGCCGTCTCGGGACGGAGGTAGACATCGACGCCCGACTCCTCCATGGCGCCGACGCGCGTCTGGAACATCAGGTTGAACTGACGCGGCTCGGTCAGGTCGCACTCCGCTGTCTCGCCGGGCTTCTTGCTCGGTCGCTTGCCGCACTGCTCCGTTTCGAGGTGGTCCTCGCGAAAGCGCTGCTTGCAGAAGCGGCAGTCGACAAGCGGGTCGCTGAAGCCGCCGACGTGCCCGGATGCTCTCCAGACGTCGGGGTGCAGGATGATCGAGGAGTCGAGCGCGACGATGTCGTCTCGCTCCCGCACCATCGCCTCGAGCCAGCGCGCCTTGACGTTGTCTTTGAGCAGGACGCCGTAGTGGCCGTAGTCGTACGACGAGCCGAGACCGCCATAGATCTCCGAGGAAGGGAAGACGAAACCGCGCCGCTTCGAGAGACTGACGATCTTGTCCATGGTGACGGGATCCATTGCTGGGTCTGTGGGCTCGGACATGAGTCGGGGACGTTAGCGATAGGCTCCGCCGCGTGATGACCGCGCGGGAGACGGTCGAGCTCCACATCATTTCGGACTCGACCGGCGAGACAGCCGCGCGCCTGGTGGCCGCGCTCGAGGCCCAGTTTCCGGATCAGCCGTTCGAAGAGGTACGTCATCCGCAGATCCAGACGATCGACGACCTGCAGCTGACGGTCAGCCGCGCCAAGGGCCGGCCGGCAGTGATGGTCTACACCCTCGTCGACCGCGAGCTGCGCGAGGCCATGCGGACGCTCTGCCGCAGCGCCCGTCTCCACTACTGCGACCTTCTCGGGCATCCAATCGAGTCGATCGCGAAGGTTTCGGGGATGGCCGCGAAGATGACGCCCGGGGCGCGGCCGCCGCTCAACTCGACGTACTTCAAGCGGATGGAGGCGATCGAGTTCGCGGTCAAGTTCGACGACGGCGTCGGCAGCGGCCTCCAGGAGGCGGACATCGTCCTCGTCGGGGTCTCGCGCACGTCGAAGACACCACTCTCGATCTACCTCGGCTACCTGGGCCAGAAGACGGCGAACGTGCCGATCGTGAAGGGGATCAAGCCGCCGCCCGAGCTCTTCGAAATCGACCCGCTCAAGATCGTTGGGCTGACAATCGACGCCGAGCGGTTGGCTGAGATCCGGGCGGCGCGCGCCCGCGGCATGGGCGGCAAGAACCGCCAGTACGCGGAGATGCTCGAGATCTACGACGAGCTGGAGGAGGCGGCGGCGCTCCACCGCCGGCTCGGCTGCCCCGTTATCGAGGTGACCGGCCTCTCGATCGAGGAGACGGCGCACCGCATCGTCCGGCTCGTGGACCGCCGCCGGCAGGAGGCGCATGCGCCCACGTAAGCCGCCGGTACCCAAGTGGCGGTGGGCGCTCTGGCTGACGATCCTCGCCGCCGCAGACTTCGTCTTCTACGTGCTCCTGACGCCAATCTGGCTCGGACTGCGCGGGCTGGCTTGGCTCGCCGAGTGGCGCTCGCGCCGGCGAAGCTGAGCGGGCGCGCCTGCCGGCACGCCCGCCCAATCCATTCGCCCCCTAGAGCTTCGCCTCGAAGACGAGGTTGAACGGCGTCTCCGCCGCTCGGCGGAAGCGCGTGAAGCCGGCGGCCTCCACGACCTCGCGGATGCGCGCCTCGCCCGCCTGGGCTCCGAGCGCGAGCCCGACGTCCTGCGACAGTGACGCGGGGGTGCACAGGAGGGTCGAAAACCCGTAGTACGCGCGGCCGACCGGGTTGAGGTTCTCTTCGACGCTGTCGCCCGCGGCCGGCTCGACAATCATCCACGTGCCGTCGGGGGCGAGCAGCTCCCGCACCTTGCGGGCGGCGCCGACCGGGTCGCCCATGTCGTGCAGGCAGTCGAACATCGTCACGAGGTCGTAGTCGCTGCCGGGATGCGCCGCGGCAGGCTCCGCCTCGAACTGGACGCGCTCGTCCAGCCCCGCTGCCTGCGCCCGCTCGCGAGCGGTCTCGATCGAGCCTGCGTGATAGTCGGAGCCGACGAACGTCGATTGCGGAAACGCCTGCGCCATCAGGATCGTCGAGGCGCCGTGGCCGCACCCGATGTCGGCGACGCGGCCGCCGCGGTCGAGCTTCTCCACGACGCCGTTGAGCGCCGGCAGCCACGCGTCGATCAGGTTCGCGTTGTAGCCCGGCCGGAAGAACCGCTCGCAGCCCTCATGGACGTCGTGGACGTGCTCGTGCCAGCCGACCCCTTCGCCCGTCCGCGCCGCCTCCGTGATGCGTGGCGAGTCGAGCACCGATCCGACGGCGATCTGGAAGAAGCCCGGCAGGTACGCGGGGCTCGACTCGTCGGTGAGTGCGACCGTCTGCTCGGGCGGCAGCGTGTACCGGCCGGTCTCGGGGTCGTACTCGACGTACCCACCCGCGGCCTGGGCGCCCAGCCACTCGCGGACGTACCGCTCGGCCGTGCCCGTCTGCTCGGCGAGCTCGGCAGGCGTCAGCCCACCTGCGCCCGCCAGCGCGCGGTAGAGACCAAGCTTGTCGCCCATCACGACGAGGGCCGCGTTGAGGGCGGCTCCGACCTCGTCGACGGCGCGGAAGACAAACTGCTCGAGCTTCTGCGGGTCGAGCGCCTTGGGTTCTAGCATTGTTGCCATGATGCCTCCTTGTTAGTCGATTGACTAAACCATTTGACCAAACGCCAACCTATCTGTCAAGATGACTAAGTCAAATGACTAACACAACCCAGACCAAGGATCCACGAGCCGCTGCCGAGACGGCTCTGCTCGACGCCGCAGAGCGGCTGCTGGTCGAAATCGGTCATGCCGGGATCACGACGCGTCGGCTCGCGGAGGAGGCCGGCGTCAACCACGGCCTCGTGCACTACTACTTCGGCTCGAACGAGAACGTGCTCGTGCGCGCGCTCGAGCGGTTCACGGAGCGAATGCTCGAGCGGCAGCGCGCGCTCTACGCGTCCGACGAGCCCTTCGTGGAGAAGTGGCGGACGGCGATGCGCTTCCTCGTCGCCGAGGATGTGACCTACGAGAAGGTCTGGCTGGAGCTGCAGGCGCTCGGCTGGAACGACGAGGGCCTGCGCGACCGCCTCGCACGGGTGAACGCCGACTGGCGCGCAGTCCTCACCGAGGCGTTCGCCGAGCCACATCGCGAGCTCGGGCTGACGATCCCGCTCGACGCGCTCGTCTCGCTCGTGATCACTTTCAACATCGGGATCATCGTCGAGCGTCTCGGTGGGATCGAGACCGGCCACGCGGAGCTCCTCGAATGGATCGACGGATGGCTGTCGAGCTGACCAGGGCGGCACCCGAGCAGTCGCGCGCCCGCTACCCCGACGAGGAGGGGTACGTCGAGCGCGACGGCGTGCGCATCTTCTACGAGGTCTACGGCCAAGGCGAGCGGACGATCGTGCTGCTACCGACCTGGTCGATCATCCATTCGCGCCACTGGAAGGCGCAGATCCCGTATCTCTCGCGGCACGCCCGCATTGTCACCTTCGACGGCCGCGGCAACGGCCGCTCCGACCGGCCCGACGGTGTCCAGGCTTATCTCGAGACCGAGTTTGCCGCCGACGCGCTCGCGGTGATGGACGCCACAGGCACGGGCCGGGCGACCCTCGCCGGTGTCTCCTGCGCTGCGCTTTGGGCGACGATCCTCGCCGCCGATCACCCCGGGCGAGTCGACGGGATCGTCTACATCGGCCCCGCGGTCGGGCTCGCACCCGGCCATCCCGAACGGCAGGTGTATGACTTCGACGAGGAGTACGACACCGTCGAGGGCTGGGCGAAGTACAACAGCCACTTCTGGTCGCGCGATTACCGCACGTTCCTGGAGTTCTTCTTCGCGCAGTGCTTCAACGAGCCACACTCGACGAAACAGATCGAGGATGCTGTCGGCTGGGCGCTCGAGACAGACCCGGAGACGCTCGCCGACACCAGCCGCGCGATCTCGCTTTGCGGGACCGAGCGCTTCCGCGACACCTGTGCCCGCGTTCGCTGCCCTGTACTCGTCATCCACGGCGACGCGGACCTGATCCGCCCGCACGCCCAGGGCGTCGCGCTCGCAGAGGCGACCGGAGGAACCTTCGTGTCGCTCGAAGGCGGGGGTCACCTGCCGCAGGCGCGCGATCCGGTGAAAATCAACCTGCTCCTGCGCGATTTCGTTTGTCCCCCGCCGCCCGCGGGTCGCTGGGTGCGCGGTGCGTCACGGCGAAAGCGCGCGCTCTACGTCTCGTCGCCGATCGGCCTCGGCCATGCGCAGCGCGACGCCGCAATAGCAGAGGAGCTGCGAAAGCTCCATCCCGACCTCGAGATCGACTGGCTCGCGCAGCACCCGGTGACGGCGGTGCTCGAAGCGCGCGGCGAGCGGATCCATCCCGGCAGCGTCCACCTGGCGAACGAGTCGCGCCACATCGAGAGCGAATGCGCCGAGCACGACCTGCACGCATTCCAGGCGATCCGCCGCATGGACGAGATCCTGCTGAACAACTTCATGGTCTTTCACGACATCGTCCGCGACGACCACTACGACCTCTGGATCGGCGACGAGGCCTGGGAGCTGGACTACTATCTGCACGAGAACCCCGAGGAGAAGCGTGCCGCGTATGTCTGGCTGACCGACTTCGTCGGCTGGCTGCCCATGGCGGACGGCGGCGAGCGCGAGGCGTTCCTCACGTCCGACTACAACGCCGAGATGATCGAGCACATCGCCCGGTTCCCACGGCTGCGCGACCGGGCGCTCTTCGTTGGCGACCTCGACGACGTCGTGCACGACAGCTTCGGGCCCGATCTACCGCTGATCCGCGACTGGACGCGCGAGCACTACGACTTCCCGGGCTACGTGACCGGTTTCGACCCCGCCGACTTCGCCGACCGCGAGGCGCTGCGTCACGAGCTCGGCTACTCCCCGGACGAGCGCGTCTGCATTGTCACGGTCGGCGGCTCGGGAGTCGGCGAGCACCTGCTTCGACGCGTGATCGCCGCCTTCCCTGAGGCCGCATGCCGGGTCGACGGGCTGCGGATGATCGTCGTCGCCGGGCCGCGCATCGACCCCGCCTCGCTTCCCTCGCACGACGGTCTCGAGATCCGAGCCTACGTCCACGATCTTTATCGCCACCTCGCCGCCTCCGACCTCGCGGTCGTCCAGGGCGGCTTGACCACGTCGATGGAGCTGACTGCAAACCGGCGGCCGTTCCTCTACTTCCCGCTTCGCCACCACTTCGAGCAGAACTTCCACGTCCGCCACCGGCTCGAGCGCTACGGCGCCGGGCGGTGCATGGACTTCGAGACCGACGGTCCCGACGAGATCGCGGCCGCGATCGCCGAGGAGATCGGGCGTGAAGTGGACTATCGGCCGGTCGACGGCGGCGGTGCGGCCCGTGCGGCTGCGTTGATCGCCGAGCTGCTGTAGCCGTCGAGCCAGCGGGCGACCTCGCACGGGGGCGCAGCCGTCTCCCAGGTGCTACAAGGCGTGGCTGGCAGAGTGCCGCTCGAGGCGGCGCAGGGCGTCGCCGAGCGCCTGACCGCCTGCGAGCACCGGCTCGAACAGGTCACCCTCTTGCTCGACGCGCCGAAGCACCGCGTCCATCGTGAACCTGCCGGGGTCGAGCCGCGGCGTCAGCTCCGCCCAGCGCAGCGGTGTCGAGACGGGCGCGCCCTCCTTCGGCCGGACCGAGTACGCGGACGCGATTGTCCTCCCAGGGCCGTTCTGGTGGTAGTCGACGAGGACGCCGACGCGCTTGCGCTTGAGCCACTCAGTCGTGACGACGCCGGGGTTCTCCGCTGCCAGCCGCTTCGAGACGAGCTCGGCGAGCCTGTGAGTCTGCGCGAAGTCGTACCGCCGTGTGATCGGCACGAGCACGTGGATCCCTTCCGAGCCGCTCGTCTTCACGTACGAGCGCAGCTCGAGCTGCTCGAGCGCCTCCCGGACGAGGTGTGCGGCCTTGACCGCGAGCCTGAACTCCCCGTCCGGTGGATCGAGGTCGAAGAGGACGAAGTCCGGACGCGCGGCCTTGTCGACGCGCGAGTACCACGCGTTCATGTCGACGCAGTTCATCTGCACCATCCACAGGACCGCCTCACGAGAATTGAGCAGCGCGAAGTCGACGAGCCGCGAGCCGCCCTCACGCGGCTGCGTTTGGAACTGCCGCGTCGGGATCCACTCCGGCATGCCTTTCGGCGCCTGCTTCTGGAAGTACGACTCGCCGTGGATGCCGTGGGGCCAGCGCTTCATGGTGAACGGACGGTCGCGGAGATGCGGAACGAGGACGGGCGCGATTCGGCCGTAGTAGTCGAAGACGTCGCCCTTCGTGATGCCGCTGGCCGGGAAGAGCACCCGGTCGGCGCTCGACAGCCTCACCTCCCGGCTCATCGGTTCACAGGTTCCGTGCCTCGAGCGGCACCTCGCCGGCGGCCGTCACCCGGTAGCCTCGCGCTCCGTCGCGCTGGCTGACGACGTCGCGTAGCTCGGTGCCCTCGAAGTGGCACGCGGCGTCGTCGTCGGCTGCGTAGCCGGGAGCCAGAACGCCGGCACGGACGAGCTCGGTGAAAACCGGTCGTCGTTCTGGCTCGCCGTCGTAGTGGGGGCAGAAGCTCCCGCCAAGCAACCCGAGCCCATCGCCGAGCTCACGCAGCTTCGGCCCGAACGAGTCGGTGACGGAGTCCTCGAACCAGCAGTTGGCCCCTGCGCTCATGCCACCGACGACCGCGCCGCGCTCCCAGGCTTCGCGCAGCGCGCGGTCGATCCCATGGACGCCCCAGATCGCAAGCATGTTCGCAGTGTTGCCACCGCCAACGTAGATCACGTCCTGGCGACCAATGTGCACCGCCGGCTCCTCCGGCATCCCGAACAGCGTCAGGTGGCTCGGCTCACAGTCGCGCACGGAGAAGGCCTCGTAGAAACGGACGATCCACTCGGACTTCTCGCCGCCCGCCGTCGGCAAGAAGCACACGCGCGGCCGGTTCGAGCGGGCGAGCCCGAGCATGTAGTCCTCGAGCCGGGAATCGCGGCTGAGCAGGGCACCGCCGCCCATGGCGAGCACATGGCCGGGCACCGGGCAAGTGTAGATTCCCGCGGACATGCGCTACGTGTATGCCTTCGACGAGGAGACGACCGGCGGGCGCGAGTTGCTCGGCGGCAAGGGAATCGGGCTCGCCGAGATGACCGCGCTCGGGGTTCCCGTGCCAGCGGGCTTCACGATCACCACCGATGCGTGCCGTGCGTACATGGGCACCGACGGTGCGCTCCCGGAAGGGCTCGAGGACGAGGTGGCACAGCACATCGCCTCGCTCGAAGGGAAGGCGGGCAAGCGCTTCGGCGACCCGGACGATCCGCTGCTCGTCTCCGTCCGTTCGGGTGCAGCCGTCTCGATGCCCGGGATGATGGACACGATCCTCAACCTCGGCCTCAACGACGAAGCCGTCGCCGGGCTCGCGAAGACGACCGGCAACGAGCGCTTTGCGTACGACTCCTACCGGCGGCTGATCCAGATGTACGGCGAGGTCGTCGATGGCGTCGAGGGGCACCGCTTCGAGCAGGCGCTCACAGACATGAAGGCGGCGCGCGGCGTCAAGCAGGACGTTGAGCTCACCTCCGCGGACCTCGCCGAGCTGATCGAAACATTCAAGCGCACCTACGCTGCGGAGACGGGGAGCCCGTTCGCGCAGGATCCGCGGGCCCAGCTCGAGCATGCGGTGCGCGCCGTGTTCGACTCGTGGGACTCGCCCCGCGCCCAGGTCTACCGGCGCACCTACGAGATCCGGGACGACCTGGGCACCGCCGTCAACGTCGTCCAGATGGTCTTCGGCAACAAGGGCGACGCCTCCGGAACCGGCGTGTGCTTCACGCGCGACCCGTCCACGGGCGAGAGCCGGCTCTACGGCGAGTTCCTCCAGAACGCACAGGGCGAGGACGTCGTCGCGGGAATCCGCACGCCAGAACCGATCGAGCGCATGAACGAGCTGCTACCAGAGGCGTACGCGCAGCTGCTGGACACGATCCGTCGCCTCGAGGAGCACTACCGCGACATGCAGGACATCGAGTTCACCGTCGAGGAAGGGACGCTCTTCCTGCTCCAGACGCGATCGGCGAAGCGCACCGCGGCGGCCGCGCTCCGAGCGGCGGTGGACATGGTGGAGGAAGGGCTGATCTCGAAGGAGGAAGCGGTTGCGCGGATCGATCCGGCGCAGCTCGACCAGTTGCTGCACCCGATGATCGACGCTGCCGCAAAGGTCGAGGTCGTCGCAAAGGGCCTGAACGCCTCGCCTGGGGCGGCCTCCGGCGCGATCGTCTTCGACGCCGACACCGCCGAAGAGCGCGGCAAGGCGGGCGAGAGCGTCATCCTCGTTCGCTGGGAGACGACGCCCGACGACTTCCACGGGATGGTCCAGGCGGCCGGGATCCTGACAGCGCACGGCGGCCTGACCTCGCACGCGGCTGTCGTCGCACGCGGGATGGGGACGCCCTGCATCACCGGCTGTGAAGCGCTGCACGTCGACGTGCGCGCAAAGACCGCCCGCCTCGCGGGACACGACCTGAAGGAAGGCGACACGATCACGATCGACGGCGGAACCGGAGAGGTGATCATCGGCTCGGTGCCGCTGGTGCCCCCGCAGATCAACGACGATTTTTCAGCGGTGCTGGAATGGGCGGACGGGATCCGGCGCCTGCGCGTGCGTACGAACGCCGACAACCCCGAAGACGCGGCCAAGGCCCGCGAATTCGGCGCCGAGGGGATCGGGCTCTGTCGGACGGAGCACATGTTCGCGGACGCCGACCGGCTCGGCCTGATGCGGGAGATGATCCTGGCCGCCGACGAGGACGGCCGGCGCTCTGCGCTCGACCGGCTGCTGCCGATCCAGCAGACCGACTTCGAGGGGATCTTCGAGGCGATGGCCGGCCTGCCGGTGACGATCCGCCTGCTCGACTGGCCGCTGCACGAGTTCCTGCCCTCGCTCGACGAGGCCCAAGGAAGTAAACAGAGTGACGAGCGGATGGGCGAGCGGATCCGTTCGCTGCAGGAGTCGAACCCGATGCTGGGCTGGCGCGCGTGCAGGCTCGGGCTTTTCTACCCGGAGATCTACGAGATGCAGGTGCGCGCGATCGTCCGCGCAGCGATGGCCGTGCGCGAGCGCTCCACAGCGCCCCTCGTGGAGATCATGATGCCGCTGGTGGGCTTCGGCGAGGAGCTCAAGCGTCTGCGCGAGTTGACCGTTCGCGTGGCCGCCGAGGAGGGCGAGCTCGAGTATCTGGTCGGAACGATGATCGAGCTGCCGCGCGCGTGTGTCCGGGCGGACGAGATCGCAGAGCACTCCGATTTCTTCTCCTTCGGGACGAATGACCTGACGCAGACGGCGCTCGGGCTCTCGCGCGACGATGCGGGCCGGTTCCTTTCGCACTACCTCGAAAGCGGCGTGCTCGAGCGCGACCCGTTCGAGACGATCGACCAAGCGGGTGTCGGCGCCCTGATGGAGATCGCGGTCGAGCGTGGCCGTCGCACGCGCAACGACCTCAAGCTCGGCATCTGCGGCGAGCACGGCGGCGAGCCGAAGTCGGTCGCGTTCTGTCACGTGCTGGGGCTCGACTACGTGTCGTGCTCGCCATACCGCGTTCCACTCGCACGCCTCGCCGCCGCCCAGGCTGCGCTGGCCGAGCAGGGCATCGCCGCGGTCGCAGTCGGCGGCTAGGCGTATCCCTTTACTTTCCAGTACGCGACGGCGACGCTGACGACTCCGATCGCGAGCAGGCTAACGATCGAGACCAAGTCGAAGCGGCTGTGGACCGCGCTGCGCTTGCCGAACTGGGAGAGCGCGAGGATCGCGAGGGCGCCGCCGGCGAGGCCGCCGAGGTGGCCGCCGATCGAAATGCCAGGGACGGCGAAGGTGAAGGCGAGGTTGACGACGAGCAGTGTGATCGCGCTGCCGCCGAGCACGTAGGTCCGCTGGCGCTCGAGCACGATCGCGGCGCCGAGGATCCCGAAGATGGCGCCGGACGCGCCGACGGTGACGCCGTCCGGGCTGAACAGCAGCGCTCCGGCAGACCCGGCTAGGCCGGCGACGAGGTAGAGCAGGATGTATCGGAAGGGCCCGAGCCAGTCCTCGAGCGGCCGGCCGATCCACCAGAGCGAGAGCATGTTCATGCCGAGGTGGATGGGACCGTAGTGGAGGAAGGCCGCCGTCAGCAGCCGCCACCACTCGCCCTCGCCGAGGCCGACGAGCTGGCCGTCGGAGCTGAGTGCCCTGATGACGAGGGCGCCGTGCTCGTAGATCCAGCCGCCGCTGGCCGAGACGGGCGCGCCGCCGGCGAGCTGAAGCAGGTAGACGCCGACGTTGATGGCAATCAGGGTCGTCGTGACGATCCCGGGGCTGCGAACTGAGCGCCGCTGGACGTTCTGCACGATGCGCTGGGCGCCCTGCGCCTTGCCCGAATGGTCGGGGCAGCGGATCCCGACGGGCCCGAACGTCATGCACTCCGGGCAGATCGGCCGGCCACACTCGGAGCAAGAGACACCCGTCTCTCGGTCGGGGTGCCGGTAGCACCTGAGCAGCTCGGCCATCGGGTTTAGCCTAGCGAGGTGCGCGTCCATGTCGCCTTCACGCCCGACGAGGCGGCCGCGGCTCCCACCGGGATCGTGATCGACGTGCTCCGCGCGACCTCGACGATCGCGCAGGCGCTCTCGGCCGGGTACCGCCGCGTGCTCTGCGTGGCGGAGCTCGAGCAGGCACGCACGCTCCGCGCGGAGCTTCCGGACAGCATCGTCGGGGGCGAGCGGGATGCAGTCCGGATCGAGGGCTTCGACGTCGGCGCCTCGCCGCGGGAGTTTCTCGAGTCTCGCGCCGAGACGTTGATTCTTTCGACCACGAACGGGACGCGGACGATCGTCACGGCCGCGGAGCGTTGCGACGAAGTGCTGCTCGGCAGCCTGCTCAACCTGGCGGCGGTTGCGGTGGCGGCGCGGGAGCGCGAGGAGGACGTCGCGATCCTCTGCGCGGGGTACAAGGGCGCGTTCGCACTGGACGACGCCTATTGCGCCGGCCGCCTGGTTCAGCTGCTCGACGGCGAGCGGACGGACGCCGCTGTGGCGGCCGAGCTACTCGCGAACGCCTATCCGAGCGCGCTAGAGGGGCTGAACGCACGGACCTACGGGCCGCCCGGGCTCGAGGAGGACATCGCCTTCTGTGCCCGCGAGAGCGTGCTCGAGGCGGTGCCGCGCTTCGCAGGGATGAAGGGCCCCGCAGCGGAGATAGTGCTCTAGGCGGCCGGAAGCAGCACGCGGAAGGTAGATCCCTGGCCGAGCGCGGAGTCGATCTCGATCCTGCCGCCGCTCTGGCTGACGACGCCGTACGCGGTCGCAAGACCGAGCCCCGTGCCCTTGCCGGTGTCCTTCGTGGTGAAAAAGGGCTCGAAGACGCGCGTGCGGGTCTCCTCGTCCATGCCCGTGCCCGTATCCGCGATCTCGACGGCCACGAAGGTTCCTGTTTCGGCGGCGACGGCGTTCGTCGAGATCGTGAGGACGCCCCCGTTGGGCATCGCGTCGCGGCCGTTGAGAGCCATGTTGAGCACGACCTGCGCCAGCTGATCCGGGTCGGTCTCCACCAGCGCGAGCCCTTCCTCGAGGGACGTCTTCAGCTCGACTCCGGCGCCGATTGTACGGGCGAGCATCGCTTCCAGGTCACGGACGACGTCGTTCACGTCGAGCCGTTGGGGTAGCAGCACTTGCTTGCGGCTGAACGCGAGCAACTGTCGTGTCAGGACGGCGGCGTGGGCGGCGGCCTTCCGCACCTGGTCGATGTCATCGGCGCGCGGATCGCCTTCGTCGAAGGAGTGTGCGAGCAATTCTGCATAGCCGGAGATCGCGGTAAGCATGTTGTTGAAGTCGTGCGCGATCCCGCCGGCGAGCTGGCCGATCGCTTCCATCTTCTGCGCCTGACGCAGCTGCTCCTCCAGCTGCTTCTGCTCGGTGATGTCGAGCAGGAAGCCCTGGTGGCTGACGATCGTGCCGGCTGCGTCGCGCATCGGGATCGTCTGGTCGAGCACCCAGACGCTGCGACCGTCGCGTGCGACGAAACGGAACTCGCTACGTGTGGGGATGCCC
>Ga0136635_10000179_pt1 | contig 15609 bp, 13 predicted proteins | sample AntDrymeUQ852106_2_FD_105495 | JGI IMG/M metagenome (GOLD analysis project Ga0136635, IMG submission 105495) | Polar desert sand microbial communities from Dry Valleys, Antarctica - metaG UQ85 (21.06) | ecosystem: Environmental > Terrestrial > Soil > Desert | place: Antarctica: Dry Valley... | reverse complement strand
GATACAGGATGGCATAGTCGCCCCAACCGGTCTGTGCCATGGCGCGATCGCTCAGAATGTCCTTGATGAGCCAATCGACCTCGGCCTCTTCGTTCTCGAACCCGCACGCGACCACCTCGAACGGCGAGTTCAGCGTGCTGTCGATCTGCTTTTTGAAAAGCACCGGATTGCACGCGATCAGCTGACGGGCGGCCTCCAGAATCTGAACCGAGCATCGGCGGTTTTCGTCGAGCACGATCGGCTCAGGGAGACCGAAATCCTCACGGAACCGGCCCATGATACCCGGATCGGCTCCGGTCCAGGAAAAAATGGACTGCTCGTCGTCTCCGACGCCAAACAGGCAGCGATGCTCCTCAGCGAGTCGTCGGACGATCCCGTACTGCGTCGGGCTCAGATCCTGGAACTCATCCACGAGCACACAGTCCCAGCGCGAGCGCAGCTCCCTGGCCGCGCTCTCATCAGTGCGGAGAAGTCTCTCGGTCAGTGTGATGAGATCATCGAAGTCCGCCAGATTGCGCGCCCGCAGTGCCTCCTGATACTGCCGGAAGAATGACATTCCCCGCTCGCTCAACACTTTGCCCTGCAGCTGGTGCATGCTGAATTGGGCCAGAGCCTGGGAGCATCGCTTGGCCGGGATCCGAAGCCGCCGGAGCACTCGCTCCTGGTACTCGCGGTCGGCCACGCCGAAGCCCGGACGGAGTCCGCAGCGCTCGGCAAAGTCCCGCAGAATCATGAGGCAGATGGAATGCAGCGTGCCGCGCGTGACCTCGGCCGCGGTGATGCCGCGGGTTTCGTGCAGACGGGTGGCTATCTCCTCGGCAGCCTTGTTGGTGAAGGTGACCGCAAGGATCCGGCGCGGCGTGACCCCCTCGGTCTCGATCAGGTACTGGATGCGGTGGATCAGGCAGAAGGTCTTCCCTGCCCCCGGACCAGCGATGACCAGGGCGGGGCCGAGCGCGCCCTCGATGGCCTTCCGTTGCTGCAGGGTGGGCCCGTACGTCATTGGCGGGTCTGGCCCAGAACTCGGGAGCGGGCCCATACCACGAGCGTATCGGCCAGCTCGGTGAGTACCTGGGCGGGTGTGCGTCCCGAGCTGTTGGGCACCCCGAAGGAGTGATCGGCTCCCTCCACCGGATGCAGCGTCGCGCGGCCGCCGAGCCGCTGGCACACGCCGGTGATCAGATCGGCCTGGGCAAACTGGTCGCGGGTGCCCTGAAGGAAGAGCATGGGAAGCTCTACCCGGACGAGGTGATCGGCCCTGCGAGTGCCGGGCCGGCCCGGTGGATGGAGAGGGAACCCCAGGAAGGCGACCCCCCGCACTCCAGGCAGCGAGGTCGCGGCGGCACCAGAGGTCATTCGGCCACCGAATGACTTACCCCCGGCGATCATCGGCAGCTCGGGCGCTGCGGCCGCGGCCCGGGTCACCGCGGCACGCACGGTCGCTTCGGCGACTGCTGGAGAATCGGGACGGCGGCCCCCGGCTTCCATGTAGGGGAATTGATATCGCATGGTGGCCACGCCGCGGGCGGCGAGTGCCGCCGAGATGGACTCGAGAAAGACGTGCCGCATGCCGGCGCCGGCACCGTGGGCCAGGACGTAGAGCAGCCAGGCATCAGGTGGACGCTGCAGGAGGGCGGACACCGAGCCGCCGTCGAGCTCAACTTGTAACTCCACGACAGTTGTCATTCCGAAGCTCCTGAGCCTTCGCACGCGAAGGCGATGGATCTGAGGAATCTATCTGCATCCTCGCCAGCTTCTCCGGCCGGCTTTACGTGGGTGTCACGGGTGATCTCCTCAGTCGGCTGTATCAGCACCGAACCGCGGAACCACCGAGTTTTACGGCCCGCTATCGCATCACACGCCTGGTTTACTTCGAGCAGACCCCGAATGTCCGAGCCGCCATAGAACGCGAGACGGAGATCAAGGGGTGGTCGCGAGAAGCCAAGCAGATTCCTCGCGCCTTCGCTGCGCGAAGGTTCGCTCGGAATGACACTCCTTACCCCCGCTTGGTGAGCCGCTCCAGGACGCCGGCCAGGTCAGGCGTGACGGTCAGCACCTCACTTAACGGGTCCTGCTTCAGCTTCGTCATCCGGGCCGCCGCGTTCTCGATAGTGTGGGCCCGAATATCCAGGTAGGAGTCGACCTCGTTCCAGCGGAGCGGCATGGAGACCGGTGCCCCCGGCAGTGGCCGCACACTGAATGGCGACACCAGTAGCCGCCCTGCCCCATTCTGCAGGTAGTCGATATAGACCTTCCCCCCGCGGCGGGAAACCTGCCGGGTGAGAGTGGCGATGTCCTGCAGCTCCGCTACGATCACCCGGGCCAGCAGCTCGCCCAGGCTGCGGGTCTCGAGATAGCTGCACAGACCGCCGAGTGGAACCATGACGTGGAGGCCGGAGGAGCCGCTCGTCTTCACGAAATTGGGAAGCCCAATCTCGTCACAGAGCGCGTGAGTGGTCTGAGCAACCCGAATCACATCGCTGAAGGGCGCATCCTTGGGGTCGAGATCGAGCACGCACCAATCTGGACGGTGGATGGTCGAGGTCCTGCTGCCCCACACGTGAAGAGGGATGGTGCCGAGATTGGCCAGGTACAGCAATCCCGCCTCGTCGTCGCAGATGAAGTAGTCGATCTCCCGCTCGGCCTGCTCGCTCCACATCCGCTCGGTCCGGATCCAGTCGGGCGCGAATCCGGGTGCGTCCTTCTGGAAGAAGGACTTGCCGTCTATTCCGTCGGGATACCGGGTCAGCACCACGGGGCGGTCGGCCAGGTAGGGCAGAATCCAGGGAGCGATGGACCGGTAATACTCGATCAAGTCGCCCTTGGTGAAGCCCTCGTCGGGCCAGAAGACCTTGTTCAGGTTGGTGAACGCGGTGCTGGGCGGCGGGGCCGCGGGGCCGCGGGGCGGCTCGCTCCTCGATCGAACATCGTCAGGTGTGCTCTTGCTGCCCTGCTGCCCTGCTGCCCCGCCGTCAACCGGCCCCACTGACTCGCTGACTTCCCCGCCGCTCCGCTGCCCCGCCGTCCCGCTTCGAGCGCACTCCTCCGGCCGCTTGTCATCCCGAAACCGCAGGAACACCGGCTGCCGCAGCAGCCCCTCCTCGGTCCACTCGCTGAACTCCACCTCACATACCAGCTCCGGCTCGGTCCAGGTGATCCCCTTCTCCTTTGGGATCGGCCCGCTGCACGGGGGACCCGGGCGTCGAATCTCGTCGAGCCTTGCCCGTATCTCGGCGAGCTGCGCTCCGGTGAAGCCGCTCCCTGCCCGGCCGGAATAGACCAGCTCACCCTCTACGTACTGAGCCAGCTGCAGTCCCCCGAAGCCGGTGCGGGCACCCTTCGGGGCGGAGAATCCGACCACCACGAAATCATCCGAACGGCGGATTCGGATCTTGATCCAGGAGGATGATCGGCCGGCGCGGTAGGCGGAGTCGGCGCGCTTGGCTACGATCCCTTCGAGACCGAGCTTCCGAACATGCTCGTAGAGAACCTCGCCCTCGCCCTCGAAGTGATCCAGTAACCGGATGAGGCCCGCTGGCGGCAGCAATTTTCGGAGAAGAGCCTTTCGTTTGGCCAGCGGCAGGGGCCGCACGTCGAACTCGTCCACGGCGAGGAGATCGAAGGCAAAGAACGTCACCGGGTTCTCCACCGCCGCCCGCCGGATATCGAGTGCCCGGGTGAGCTTGGCCCGCTGCTGCAGCCGCTGAAAGCTGGGACGTCCTGACTCATCGAGCGCAACCACCTCGCCGTCCAGGAGCAACCGGCTCGAGGGCAGTGCACCCAGCGCCCGACTCACCTCCGGAAAAGAGAAAGCCAGGTCGTTCCCATTCCGCGAAAAAAGCCGCGGCGGTCCGCTGCCCCGTGCGGCAAGGAGGCGGTATCCATCGAGCTTCAGCTCGAAGAGCCAGTCGGGATCGGAGAAGGGCTCGTCGCTCGACTCGGCCAGCATGAGCGGGGCTGCTTCACCACGGACTTCTCTTTTCGGGGCCCCAAGCCGTTCCAGCTCCGCACGGATGTCATCCCCTGGGGTACGGCCTGCCTTCAAGTCTTCCACGGTGAGGCCGGACAACACCGACTCCTCGGCTGGCAGCGGCCCGGACGCGGACTCGTACGCATCCCGCTCCTTGATCAAGAGCCATTCCTTGTCGCCCTTCTTCAGCTTGACCAGGGTCCACAGCCCGTGAAGCTTGAGGCCCCGGAGCTCGAACAGCAGCTTGCCCTTCGCCAGTCCGGCAACCGGATCCTCGATCGGCACCCAGCGCCCCCGGTCCCACAGAATCACGGCCCCAGCGCCATAGTTGCCCTCCGGGATCAAGCCTTCGAAATCGCCATATTCCAGCGGGTGATCCTCCACCATGACGGCAAGGCGCTTGTCCGCCATGTTGTACGATGGCCCTTTGGGGACGGCCCAGGACCTGAGTACGCCATCCATTTCGAGCCGGAGGTCGAAGTGCAGGCGCCGGGCGGCATGCTTGTGGACCACGAACAGTCCGCCGTGCTCTTCCCAAGATGTCGGAGTAAGGGAGCCGGCAGGTTCGGGGGTGCGCTCCAGCGACCGCTTGGCGCGGTAGGGAGCGAGCGGATCAGGCTTGGATGTGGGCATTGAATAAGGAATTTACAATCACTTCCCCCTTTTCTCCTTGCGGGCACAGTTTCGCTGCGATATTGTCACTTTATGCCTCCAAGACCCATTGCTTCCGCCAATATCTCGTTCGGGCTGGTCTCCGTTCCGGTCAGCCTCTACTCGGCCAGCGAGTCCTCCGCCAACGTCAGCTTCAACATGCTGCACAAGAAGTGCAGCACCAGACTGAAGCAGCAGTACATCTGTCCCAAGGAAGATGTCGTGGTCGAGAAGGACGACATCGCCAAGGGATATGAGATTTCCAAGGGGCACTATGTGACCTTCACCCCCGAGGAGATCAAGGCGCTGGACGAGAAGGCCACCAACTCAATCGATATCGCCGAGTTCGTGCCGCTCTCCGCGGTAGATCGTATCTACCTGGACAAGGTCTACTACCTGGGTCCTGACAAGGGTGGCGATCGCGCCTACCGCTTGCTGGGCGAGGCCCTGAAGACCACCGGACGCGCTGCGCTGGGGCAGTACTCTGCGCGAGGTAAGCAGCACCTGGTCCTGGTCCGTCCCCTGGACGGCGTGCTGGTCATGGAGCAGCTCCACTACCAGCCGGAGCTTCGGTCGGCGGCGGAAGTGCCGCACCCCGACACACCTGTCAAGGAGGCCGAGCTGGCGCTCGCCAAGCAGCTGATCGAGCAGTCGTCCAGCGACGAGTTCCGGCCGGAGAACTATCGGGACACGGTGCGGGAGCGGGTACTCGATGCCATTCAGCAGAAGGTGGAGGGCCAGGAGATCACGGCTGAGGAAGCGCCCGCCGAAACCAAGATCATCGACCTCATGGACGCCCTGAAGGCAAGCCTGGCCAAGCAGGGCAAGAGCGCCGAGAAGAAGGACGCCGAGGACGAGGAGGAGGCTGCACCGAAGAAGCGGAAGGCGGGGGGCCGCCGGTAGGCTGGGGGGCCCGTGAACATCCTGGTCGGTACCAGCGGCTGGTCGTACAAGGAGTGGAAAGGGAGCTTTTACCCGGCCAAGATTCCGGCCGAGGAGATGCTCCGCTTCTATTCGGGCCACTTTCCAATCGTTGAGGTCAACAACTCCTTCTACCGCATTCCCGCCGAGCGAGTCCTCGCCACCTGGGCTGAGCAAGTCCCCCCGTCGTTCCGATTCATTCTCAAGGCCTCGCGGCGGATCACCCACAACAGCCGGCTGGCCGACGAGGACGGCTCCCTGGAGTACTTCCTGCGAGCGGTAAACCCGCTTGGAGACCGGCTCGGCCCTACCCTCTTCCAGCTCCCGCCCACCTTCAAGAAGGACGTCGAACGGCTAGGGAGATTCCTGGAGCGGCTGCCCCGCCGCTGGCCCGCCGCCTTCGAATTCCGCCACCCTTCCTGGTTCACCGACGAGGTCTACGATCTGCTGCGGACGAGAGACGTGCCCCTGGTGTCGGTCGATGTGGACGAGGCTGAAGGTGGGGGGTCTCCTCTCGTGGCCACCGCCACCTGGGGCTATCTCCGACTGCGGCGAGCGGCCTACGACCGGGCCGATCTCGAAAGGTGGGCGGCGAGCATCCGCCAAAATCCGTGGACAGACGCCTATGTATTTCTCAAGCATGAGGATGGAAGCCCCACCGGTCCGGCCGCCGCAGCCCAAATGGGGGAGATCCTGACCAAAATACCGGGAAAGTGACCTCGGTCACGACGTCGCCTTCGCTGCGGGGCTAAGATGTCCGTCCGTTAAGAGGTAGCAATACTGAATAAACGGAGGATATATGGCCACAAACAAGAGCTGGAGCGACGAGGACAGCTGGTGGCGCGATAACTTCGACTCAAGGCCGTACGCCACTGGCCGCAAGTATGAAGATTTTCGCCCCGGCTATCTCTATGGCTTCGAGGCCGGCCAACACCACATGGGTCGCAATTGGGACGATGTGGAGACCGACCTGAAATCCGGCTGGGACAAGTTCGAGGGCCGAGGCCAGAACACCTGGGACACGGTCAAGCATGCCGTCAAGGACGCCTGGCACCGAATTACCGGGCAGCGCGACCTCGACGCCAGCAGAATGAACGAGTCTTCGTCCGACCGCTTCTCGCAGACCGGCCGGAACCCCTAGACGCAAAGCTGGATCAAGCCCGGGACTTCACATCCCGGGCTTTCACTTTTTTCCGACTGAATGACGTTGTACGTGATATGGGACACGGCGATGAGATCGCCTTCGGTGTCTTTTGTTGGAGCGCCGAAGCGAATGGGTCCGCCAGGATCGTAGCGCCGTGGTCTACTCTGCATGCCCCGCATGTATGTCTGTGCCTCTGCCTACCGGCCTCATTCCCTGAATCGCAACACGCATACGTCCACTCGGGACCGGCACCCGGACCCGTATTCCAAGTGATCGGCTCCGGTCGCCCGCAGGAGACGTGGGGACATCGGCGAACGGTCAGCACAAAGGAGCAACACGATGACGATGCCAAACACGGAAGCCCGTGGCACGCGAGGCCAGACGGCGCCTGGAGCAGAGACAGGGCAGACCGGTACCGCACGAGAGCAGATCCGCGAGGTGAAGGATCAAGTAGTGGGTCAAGCCAGGAGCACTTTTCAGCAGGCCCGGGATAAGGCAGGCGCGAGCCTGGGAGAGAGCAAGGGTCAGTTCGCTGATCAGTTTGGCACCATCGCCGAGGCGCTTCGGCGCACGACGGAGCACCTCCGGTCGGAGGATCAGCCACGGATCGCCGGGCTGACCGAGACTGTGGCGCGTCAGGTGGATCAGGTAGCCGATTACCTGCGGAACAAGGACGCTCGCGCAATCCGGAATGACCTGGAGAGCCTGGCCCGGCGGCAGCCGGCGATCATGATTGGTGGGGCTCTGGTGCTGGGGTTGATCGGTGCGCGCTTCCTCAAGAGCTCGCAGCGGGAGCGGTTCAATCGCGGTCCGGAGTTCTCAGGCCGGGACCGGTTGGGCAACGGCGGCTACAACCCGCTTCCGGGAACCGAGCGCGGGTATCAGGGAGGCGGCTATGCCGGCGCTTAGAGAAGATCGCAGCATCGGCGAGCTGTTTGGTCAGCTGAGCCAGGACATGACCCTGCTGTTCCGGCAGGAGGTTCAGCTGGCCCGGGCTGAGATGAGTGAGAAGATCTCGCAGGTGACCGGCAATCTGGTCTCGGTAGTAGCGGGCGGGTTCGTGGCATATGTTGGCGCGCTCGCGCTGGTAGCAGCGCTGATCCTGGGGCTCCATGAAGCAGCGGACATTTCCCCCTGGGTTTCGGCGCTGATCGTGGGTGCCCTTTTCGCCGGAGTAGGCTACCTGATGCTGAACCGCGGCTTGAAGGAGCTGAAGCGGGTGGACCTCGCCCCCCGCCGAACGGTCGAAACCCTTAAAGACGACGTCCAGTGGGCGAAGGAGCAACGGTCATGAGTGAGTACGAGAGACAGAATCCCGGGCTCGCTTACGAGCCGACAGGCCAGGAGTTCGGATCCGAAGCCACGTCGCGGAGCGAGAAGAGCCCTGAAGATATCGAGCGCGAGATCGAAGAGACCCGTGCCCGGATGAGTAATAACATCGATGAGCTGGGCGACCGGTTCAGCCCTGATAATCTGAAGCACGAGGCCAAGAGCGCCATCAAACATGTGGCGCAGGATGCCGTCTCCAACGTCGGCGAAACCGCGCGGCGCACCGGCTCCCGTCTGGTGGACGTGATCCGGGAGAACCCGCTTCCGGTGATCGCAGTTGGCGCCGGGGTGACCTGGCTTCTGACTAAGGGGTCCAACAGCGACGTGTCGGGCGACCGGATGGCGCGGTATTCCTATACCGGCGCCGAGCGGCGGCAGGGTGGTGCATGGCAATCCGGCATCAAGGGGCGGGTTGGCGAGGCCGTCAGCGGCGTGAAGGACAGCGTGAGCGAAGCAGCCAGCGGCATCAAGGGCCGCGCCGACGAACTGGCCGATGACGTTGGTGGGCTCAAGCGGCGAGCCCAGGAACGGGTGGGCGACTTTGGTGGGGAGGCACGTCGCCAGACCCAGCGGGTCAAGACCAACCTCGAGCACGCCGCCAGCGAAAACCCCCTCATCGTGGCTATCGGGGCGACAGTCGCCGGCCTGGTACTGGGGCTTCTCCTGCCGGGCACCGAGCGCGAGAACGAGATGATGGGTCCGGCTCGGGACCAGTTGATGGATCGAGCGGAGAAGACCGCCGAGCGGGTCAAGGATTCCGCTATCGAGGCGGGACGAGAGGTCAAGGAGGCGGTCCGGAACGAGATCGCCGAGCACGCTCCAGAGGTCAAGCAGGCGGTGCAGGAAGCGGGCATGATGGTCAAGGAGCAGGTGAAGGAGTCGGCCAAGAAAGTGAAGAAGGAAGCGAAGGACGCGGCGAAGGAGCCCGGCACTAACCCCAGGAGCGGAACATGAGTCTCGATTCTTTGGAGAAGCTCTTTCTGGAAGAGCTGAAGGACGTGTATAACGCCGAGAAGCAGATCCTGAAGGCGTTGCCCAAGATGGCCAAGGCAGCGGAATCCCCCGAGCTGGAGAGGGCGTTCACCCAGCACCTGAAGGAAACCCAGGGCCAGGTTCAGCGCCTTGAGCGGATATTCAAGGAGCTGGGGCAGGCCGCCCGGGGCAAGAAGTGCAAGGGCATGGAGGGCCTCCTGGAAGAAGGCAAGGACGTCCTGGAAGAAGATGGCGAGCCGGCGGTGATCGATGCCGCGCTGATCGCCTCGGCCCAGCGGGTTGAGCACTACGAGATCGCCGCTTACGGCTGTCTCCGCAGCTATGCCAATCTCCTGGGGTACTCAGAGGCCGAGCGCCTGCTGAGCCAGAACCTCCAGGAAGAGGAAGCAGCCGACAAGAAGCTCACCCAGTTGGGTGAGGGCGGGATCAACGAAGCGGCCGCAATGGCCGGCGCCGGCGTCGGAGCGGACGAGGAGTAGCCCAGGAACTGGCAGGCAAAGAAGAGGCCCGGGATGTTCTCCCGGGCCTCTTCTCTTTGGTAAGCGATCCCGGTTATTTGACCGGGCCGCCCTGATTCTCCTCGTCATCCTCAGCCGACAGCGATGCCACCGCTGCCTTGAGGTCGCAGGCCAGGTCGCGCTCCCGACGCAGCGCGCCGATCAGGGCCTCGGCCTGTTTCATCTGGAAGCCGAGGGCACCGGCCGACTCCATCGCATGATCGACGACGGTCTTCTGCGCGGTGAGCGTCTCCACGGTCGCCCGGATACCGAGGGCAAGCGCTTCGGCCCGTGCCAGGCGCTGCTCTGCCCGCTCGAGCTGGCGCTTCCGGGACTCGAATCCCTTGAGCGTCTCCTCGGTGGTCTTGAACTGGTCCTGGGTGGCCTGGAGCATCGTCCGGGTCTCCTCGATCTCGCGGCGGGCCGATCCGATGGCCTGGACGTCCTCTACGGTACGCTCGGCCAGGTCGAACACATGCTTGACCTGAGCCTCGATCGCCTCGACACCGGCCTGACGCGCCAGGGTCTGCTCCAGCGCCTTGGCGGCCTGGGCCTGAGCCGACTCCCACTTGGCCAGCAGCTCCTCGAAGTGCGTCAGCTGCCGATCGATGTACTTGAGGGCACCGGCGCGGTTCTCCAGTTCACCTGACACCTGCTGCAGGGTCCCGGCCTTCTCCTCGGCCTGGGCAAGCGTGCTGCCGACGACCCGAGTGACTTCCTCCATCCGCTGCGCGGCTTCGGCGGCTTCCTTCCGAAGGGCCGACGCACGAGTCAGATGGTCGGTCGCCTTGTCGAGCGCGCCCTGCCGCTGATCGAGTTCCTGGCCCAGCAGGCGGATCTTCTCTTCCACCTGGTTGATCTGCTGGGTCCGGCCTTCCATCGCCCGCACCGACTCGTCCACCATTCCCATCCGGCGCTCGGCCTCTTCAACGGCCGACGTGACCACCGAGACGGCATCAGACAGCCGCTGGGCGCCTTCGGCCTGACGGCCGAGCTGGGCGAACCTGGATTCGGCGGCTTCCATCCGGGTCTTGAGCCCCTCGGTACGGTCCTTGAGCTCCGTGCTGAGTGAGCCGATCTCTCCCAGATTCCGCTGAACGTCTTCCACCATTTCTCGCTGCGACTGGATCAGGGCCATCGAGCCCTTGACCACTTCGACCTCGACACGGATTCGCTCGACCATTGGTTCCAGGCCGCTCAGCTCCTTGACCTGGGCCTGTACCTTCCGGGTCCAGACGTCGGCGTTGGCCAGCCAGGCCTGGGTTTCCCCATGGGTCTCCCGCAGGCGGCTCATCTCATCAGCCGCGGAGCGCATCTGCTCCAGGCCATCGGACAAGAGCTCGCGGGTGCCCTTGAGGGCTCCCAACTGCTCCACGGCCTGCTCGACGCCGGGCCTGATCTCGTCCAGGCGCCGCATACGGGCGGCCAGCTCGGTTGCCATGTTGTCCAGCCGGGTGACGTCCTGCCGCAGCGTGCTCGAACGGGCGGCTTCCTGGGTCAGCGCGGTTACTTCCTTGGAGAGATCGACAATCTGCTCGCCGACGTTCCGGACCTGGGTCTGTACCGCCGCGGTCCCCTGGCTGGCTGCGTCCAGCACTGATAGACGGGCCTCACACTCCTTCACCGCATTGCGCAGGTCGCCGATACGCTCGCTGACGGCGTGCAGGCCGCGATGCTCCAGCTCGAATCCTTCGCTGCTCTTCCGCATCTGCTCGCGCAGATCGGTGAGCGCCTGGCGGGCGGACTGCTGCGCGTCCTCGATCTTCTGGGACGTGCTCTGAAGCTCCTCGGTCCGGGACAGAACCTTGTCCTGGATGGTCTTTACTTCGCTGAGCTTGGCCTCGATCGGGCCGAACCGGCGGATCTGCTCTTCCTGGCGGCGGAGCCATGCGTCCAGCTCCCGATCCATACGGGTGAGCTGAGCGATCTGGCTGGCGGCACGGTCCACGGCCTCGCGCTCCTGCTCCAGCATCGTGGTCTTCTGAGCTACCTGGTCGGCCAGCGCCTTGAGCACGGCCAACTGGTGCTGGACATCGGGAATCGAGGTCGAGGCCTGGTTGATCGGCTCCAGCGCCCGCTCGACCGACTGCACCCGGCGGACTACATCCTCGAGTTTGCCGGTCGCGGCCTGGAAGTCCGAATCGAAGTTTTCCAGCCTGGAGGTCGTGTGGCGGTGGGCGGTCAGGGCATCATCGTGCTGGGTCCGCATGCGGGCAACGTTCTCAGCCTGCTCGGACAGCTGGGTCCGGAGGGTTTCCGAGTCCGTGCGCAGCGCGGTCAGAGGTCCCTGGAGGCTGAGGAAGGAATCCACCTGTTCGCGCAGCAGCAGCGCGGTTTCCACCTTGTCGCTCAGCCCAGCCATCTGAGTTTGGAGGCGGTCCACGCCCTCGCTGGCATGGCCCAGCCGGGCCTCGGTGGCCGTCTGGGTCTTGATGACCCGCTCGACCTGCTCTTCAGCCACGGACAGCTGGCTTCCGAGCCGCTCGAGACCGGCAACCTGGCGCTCGACTTCCTCGCAGCGTTCCCGAAGGGCATCAAATTCAGCGGTTCGCTCCAGAATCGGGGCGAGCGACCTCAGGTCGTTCGCGGCCGCCTCGGCACGGGCGACCAGCGCCTCCAGAGCCGCGGCGACGTTTCTCCCGCTCGAATCGACGGCGACCACCGAGTCATCTTCGCGGCGGCGACCTTTCAGGAAACTGACCATTAGTTACTCCGAGGAAATGCGCGCGGGATCGGGCGGCACTGAGGGATCAGGGCTCTGACGATCTAGGATCACACGCGAGGTGAAGATTGTGGCATCAGGCGGACAGGGGCCTAACTGCAACGGGTGTGCCTCGACGTTGTTCGTTACACGGCGGAGACCCGCCTGGACCGGATCCGAACGCAAATCGCTATGGGCGAGGGAGATTGGTCGGTGATCGAAGCGGTGCCTACGGCCGCTGTTCCGTTGCCGAGGTGCGCTCGCTTGGCGAGGTGCGAGGGGTCGGGCAGGTCGCACTTCCCGGCGAGAGGATCAGAACCGCACCGTCAGGCCGACCCGGGCGAACGAGCTTTGGATCGGGACGCTCAGGCGGCTGCCGTTCTGAGTGGTGCGGCGGTCGATCCGCTGGAACTCGTAGTCGCCGGTAAGCCGGAAGCGGCCTGAGCCGGGTCCGTATGCAGCAGTCAATCCCAGCTCGATGCCAAAAGGAGCCGAGCCACCGCCAGCAAAGTCGGAAGCCGCCACATATGCCGTCCGAACAGCGACCTCGGCACCCGGGGCGAGGGGATACGCCGCGCGCACCCCAAGGGTCGCGGCACTGAGCGATTGCGCCGCACGAGACGGCTCCATCCAGCGTTTCATATAGCCTGCCTCGACCGTGACGACACTCATCGCCCGAATTCCCAGTCGTACGTTGAACTGGTCGAAGGTGAAGGGCTCGAGCGGTGGTGCAGCGTTTTTGTCAGGATCCATATCGAGGTGCCAGGCGTCCAGCCGCAGCGCGAGGCGGCCTCGTTCCACCGCCACCGTGGCGGTCGGGCCGCTGCCCTTGAAGTGCAGGAAGTCGGCCTGCTCCCGGTAGTCGGCGAGGGCGTAGCCGGCACCGAGCGTCACCGCCTGAGCCCGGAGTGGCGTGCCGGTGATAACGACGAGCCCCAAGGTCAACCAGGCGAGCCTCACGATTTGCCCTCGGCTGCAGGCTGGGGGGTGATACCGAGCTTCACCTGACGCCGGCGCGTGGCGTTCTCCGCCGCGATCTCAGCGTTACGGCGGGTTAGCTGCTCGCGCACAAGGCTATTGTAGAGGATGTTTGCGTGGGCAGGCGCCGGAGCAGGTTTCTTGAGCGTCGCCAGCACCCCGACCAACGCGGCGCCGGCCCCGATCGTCAGTATTTCCCTGCGGCCGCCGCCCCCCAACTTCGAGCTTTCCAGCGCCAGGCTCCCACCCAGGGCCAGGGATGTCGCCATGAGTGCCAGGCCCACCGGCTTCCAGCTCCGTGCCGGCATCACTGTCTCCGGTAGCAGGTCATATCCTGGCAGGCCGGTGAGGTGGGGTAGCGTGTCTACCGTTCCCGCTTCGACCCAGAGCGTTACCGCGCTGGCGTAGCTGTCCCGGCCGGCAGTGGCCTCGATCATCACCCGGTAGGTGCCGCTTTCCGGTGGAAGACCATTGGCCAACAGCCCGTTCCAAGCCAGGCTTACCGCTCCTTCACCCAACGCGGAGTCCACGGTCATTTGACCGCTGGGCCCAACGATCCTGGTGCGCAGCCGGGCGGTACGGGTCACGTGGAAGCGGATTGGCAGAGACCCGACGCCGGCGACGAACTCCGTCGAGTCCACTTTCACTTCTCTCAGCACCAGGACTTGAGCAAGAGCCAAAGCGAAGGAGCTGGTGATTTTGGGCGATATCCGCGTGGCGTCCAGGCCCCGGTCGGGGTTCAGCATCAGGACCTGTTTGAATGCCTCGGTGGCCTGCCGGGTGCTATCGAGGGAGGCGTAAGCGAAACCGAGTAACTCATAGTACCGGGCCTGGTCGGCCGGACTCAGCCGCTCTCTGGAGGCCTTGCGGGCCAGGGCGATCGCTTCGACATAGGAGAGACCGCTGTAGGCCTGGCTGGCCCGGCGCAGGGTCGGGTTCTCCTGGGCCGTGAGCGGTGAGCCCAGAGCACTGAGGGGGATGGCGAGGGCCGCCCCAAACGCCAGCATGAAGCTTCGGGTCATTGCGGAGCGATCGGCTCGAGGCTGTATCGGCGCCGGATCGGGTTGGGACCCGTCACGACTAGAATTTCAGTCTTGGCCTGATAGCCTTCCTGCTCGATCCGGAGCCGGAACTTGCCCGGTTGCAATGGGTAGTCGGCCACCGGAGTGGGTCCGATCTCCACGTCATCCAGGTAGAGAGTGCCCCAGGGCTCCGACGCTACCGTCAGGTAGGCGTTTTCTACTCTGACGGGCTTGGGCTTCGCGGGGGCCCGCGCCGCTCCTTGATCGCCGGTTGAAGGCGACACCGGGGGCGGCTCCACCCGCTGGGGCTGCGCGCCGGCGGGCACAGGCTGACTACGCTCGACCGGGGGCACAATAGTCTGGGCTGTCGGCGGCTGTGCGGGCGGTTCGGACGGCTCCGCCGGTTCACGCAGGCCGGCCCAGGCTACTGCTCCAACCATTCCACAGAGGGCCAGCGCGATAACGCTGCGTCGGGCCACGGCGCGGGAGCGCTTCGGCTTGATTGCCGCTGCGCCACCATCGGCCAGCGGCTTGACCGGTGCGCTGACGAGGGTGCGGGAATCCGTGCGGCGCTCCGACGTCAGGGCCGTGGCGAACTCCTCCATCGTGGGGAAGCGCTGCCCCGGTTCCTTGGAGAGTGCCCGTTCCAGGGCCGAGCTGATGTCGCGCGGCACATCGGGCCGGATTGCCAGCATCGGTGGGGGTGGCTCGAAGACCTGCTTATAGAGGATGCTGTGGGCCGATCCGTCGAAGGGCTGCTTGCCGGTCAGGATCTGGTGGCCAACGATGGCCAGAGCGTACTGGTCGGCTCGCCCGTCGACCTCGAGCCCCTTGGCCTGCTCCGGCGCCATGTAATGCGGGGTGCCGATGATTGTGCCGGTACCGGTGAAACCCGACCCGCCTTCGAGAGCCTTCGAGATGCCAAAGTCGGTGAGGACCACGCGGCCATCGGTTTCCAGCATGATGTTGGCGGGCTTCACGTCACGATGCACAATGCCTCGCTGATGGGCGTGACCCAATGCGAGCGCGGCCTCGCGCAGCACCCGGCGAGCCAGATCGATCGGTAGCGGGCCCTTCTCCAGCAGCTCCTCCAGCGAGCGGCCGGTGACGTACTTCATCACGAAGTAGACCAGCCCGGCCTCGCTCTCGACCCGGTAGATCGGAATGATGTTGGGATGGTCGAGCTTGGCCGCGGTCTTGGCCTCCTGCTGGAAGCGAGGAATCAGCTTGGGATCGTGAGCCATCTCTGGTGGCAGCACCTTGATCGCCACCTGCCGCTCCAATGTCAGGTCCTGGGCCAGGAACACGACCGCCATGCCGCCGCGACCCAGAAGCCGCGTGATCTCGTAGCGGCCCGCCAGGGTGCGACCCAGCCGCTCCTGTAACTCGGCAGTGGGGTCCGG
>Ga0136635_10000177_pt1 | contig 15622 bp, 17 predicted proteins | sample AntDrymeUQ852106_2_FD_105495 | JGI IMG/M metagenome (GOLD analysis project Ga0136635, IMG submission 105495) | Polar desert sand microbial communities from Dry Valleys, Antarctica - metaG UQ85 (21.06) | ecosystem: Environmental > Terrestrial > Soil > Desert | place: Antarctica: Dry Valley... | reverse complement strand
TGCGCATCCTTTCGGACGGATGGACCGTGGAAACGATCGACAAGAAGCCGTCGGCCCATTTTGAACATACGGTTCTGGTCACCGAGAGGGAGCCGGAAATTTTAACATGCCGAGAGATCCCCATATTCAAGTAGAGGCAACCGTGATTGAAGCAATGACTGCAACCAAATTCCGGGTGGCGATGGAGAACGGCAAAAGCATTGCCGCCACGCTTTCAGGAAAAATGCGGTTAGAGTTTATTCTGGTCTTGCCAGGTGACAAAGTTCTGGTAGAACTTTCACCCTACGATTTGTCAAAAGGACGCATTGTCTTGAGGCGTAACTGAGAAAAATAACATGAAAGTAAGAGCATCTGTAAAGCGCCGCACCGCGGATTGCCAAGTGATTCGTCGCAAGGGCAAGGTGTATATTATCAACAAGAAAGATCCGCGCCTCAAACAGCGCCAGGGTTAAGAAAGACAAAGATTATGCCACGTGTTTTAGGTATTGATATTCCGGGGAACAAGCGAGTTGAAATCTCGCTTCGTTATATTTATGGCATCGGACCCACCCGTGCCGCTAAAGTTTTGGAAGAAGCGGATATTGATCCGAATCTTCGCGCCAAAGAATTGACCGATCCACAGATCAACCGCATCATTCAATCGATCCAGGCCAACCAATTCATCATCGAGGGGGATTTGCGCCGCGAACTTCAGCAGAATCTGAAGCGCCTCCAAGCAATCAATTCTTACCGCGGCACGCGTCATCGCCGCGGCCTTCCCGTCCGCGGACAGCGGACCTCCACCAACGCCCGCACCCGTAAGGGCCCACGCAAGACCGTCGGCGTGCAACGCAATAAAGATGCCAAGGCCGGCAAGGTTTGATCCTTGACCTAAGCATTATCGTTAGAAATATATATTATGGCAGACGAAATTAAAAAGAGTGCCCCGAAAAAAGGCGCAACCAATGGCAAAGGCGCCGAAGCCAAAGCGGCCGAACCCAAAGAAGAAATTAGCCTTTCACTTGACCCAAACGCGGACATCAAACCAATCAAGGTTATCAAGGCCAAGGGAAGCAAGAATGTCCTTCAAGGGATTGCTCATATCCTCGCTTCGTTTAATAACACGATCGTTTCCATTACCGATCAGCGCGGCAACCTCCTTGGTTGGTCCAGCGCCGGTAAATGTGGATTCCGCGGCTCCAAAAAATCGACGGCTTATGTCGCCCAAGTTGTAGCTCAGGATGCCTGCCGCCAGGCCATGTCTCACGGTTTGAAAGAAGTTGAAGTTCGTATTAAGGGGCCCGGCACGGGACGCGAGTCCGCTGTCCGCGCTTTACAAGCGATTGGCCTTGAAGTCACCACGATCCGCGACGTAACCCCGGTTCCCCACAACGGTTGCCGCTTGCGCAAACAACGCCGCGTTTGATCGCCGCATCATTTAAGAGAAAGCACATATGGCACGTTATACAGGTCCCCGTAGCAAAGTAAGCCGCCGTTTCGGCGTCCCCATTTTTGGTCCGAGCAAAGCGCTCGAACGCCGCAACTTCCCTCCCGGAGTGCATGGCGCTAAAGGCCGTCGCAAGCAGTCTGAATACGCTGTCGCGATGGGTGAAAAACAGAAATTGAAAATGATGTACGGCGTGTTGGAACGTCAGTTTCGCCGCTATTATGAAACCGCCAGTAGCCGACGCGGCGTCACTGGTGAAATGCTCTTGCAGCTTCTCGAAACACGCTTAGATAATGTCGTCTTTCGTTTGGGTCTCGCCACTTCCCGCCGTTTTTCCCGTCAGATCGTCAACCATGGACATGTCCGTGTGAATGGTCGCAAGGTAAGCATCGCAAGTTACAATGTGAAGCCCGGCGACGTGATTGAAATCAAGAACACCCCGAAGTCCCGTCAGATTGCCACCCGTAGCCTGGAAGCCTCCCAGCTCAGCCCTGTGCCTGATTGGATGACTCTTGATAAAGATAATTTTAAGGGCACGTTTGCCCGTGTTCCAACGCGCGAAGAGATCGCTCCAATTGTGAACGAACGTCTGGTCGTCGAATTGTATTCCCGTTAATCCGCTTCGAAATAGAACGTCTGCCTGTATTTGCGGGCAGACGTTTGTTTCTTCAGTTTTCCCCCCTCGCTGGTGCGTGGGAGGATTGTTAGTAAACCACTCAATGCTGTAGGTTCTGTTTCATCCAACGCGATGATCAGGGAAACCCAGTTATAGGAGATTTAATATGCCCATCCGTTTAGGAAGATTCGAAATTCCGAATCGCCTCGAAAAAGACGAAGCGTCGGCTACGCCCGTCTATGCCTCTTTCACTGCCGAGCCCTTTGAAGCCGGTTATGGACACACCCTTGGTAACTCACTCCGTCGCGTGCTCCTGAGCTCGCTCGAAGGCGCCGCGATTTCCACGGTCAAGATTGAAGGAGCCCTTCATGAATTTGCCACGTTGCCCGGCATTCAGGAAGACGTCACCGACATTATCCTTAATTTGAAGAAAATTCTCTTCAAACTCCCGAATCGCGATTCCCGCATCCTCTTTCTCAACGTAAATAAGGAAGGCGCCGTGACCGCAGGGGACATTAGTCTCGATACCGGTGTGGAAGTGGTTAATCCCGATCAGATCATTTGCACACTAGATCGCAAGATGAAGTTTGACGCTGAGTTTGAGATTAAAGTCGGCCGCGGCTATGCCAGTGGCGAAGACAATAAACGCCCGGATCTGCCTATCGGTGTAATTCCGATTGACTCGTTATTCTCTCCCGTGCGGAAGGTTAAATACGCCGTGGAAGACACTCGTGTAGGCCAGCGCACTGATTACGACAAACTCAAGCTTGAAGTCTGGACTGATGGTCGCATCACACCCGACGAAGCTTTGCTGCAGGCTTCCGCCATTCTTCGCCATCACCTCGACATCTTTGTCAATTTCGACAAGGAACCGATCGAGTTCGAGGAACCCAAGGCCCAAGTCAGCCAGGAAAATAGCGCTCTGAAGAAACTTCTTAACATGAGCGTCAACGAAATCGAACTTTCTGTTCGTGCGGCCAACTGCCTGAACAACGCCAACATCACCTCAGTGGGCCAGCTCGCGCTGAAGTCCGAAGCGGAAATGTTGAAATATCGCAATTTCGGCAAGAAATCACTTAACGAAATCAAAGACAAACTTCAGCAGCTCAGTTTGGGCCTCGGGATGAAACTCGATTCCGCTCTGCTCGATCTGCCGGCCGAAACATCCTCTGAGATCAAGTAAATGAGAAACCGTGTTAAATCTTTAAAACTGGGCCGAACATCGCAGCACCGCGATGCCATGCTGGCCAACATGGTCGGGAGTCTGATTCTTCACAACCGTATCACCACGACTTTGGCGAAAGCCAAGGCGGTCCGTCCTTTGGCGGAAAAACTGGTGACTCTCGGCAAGAAAGGCACCCTGCATCACCGCCGCGTGGCCATCTCGAAGCTGGGTAATTCTGATTGGGTGAAGATTCTCTTCACGGACATCGCTCCCCGCTTCAAGGAACGTGCCGGTGGATATACCCGCATTCTAAAATTAGGTCATCGTGGCACCGACGCCGCGGAAATGGCCCTGATTGAATGGGTGGATTACGCCTTGCCGACCGAAGACGTGGAAGAAACCAACGCGAAGAAGCCGACGAAAAAAGGCAAAGCTGCCAAGGACGAAACCGTCGATGTGGAACCGGTGAAAGAAGAAGCTTCTGAAAAGCCCAAGAAGGCCAAAAAGAAGAAGGAAGACGACAAAGAGTAGGGTCCTGATCTTCATCAAGATTATCAAAAAGGCCGGAACGAAAGTTCCGGCCTTTTTTCAAGTTGCGACTTCCGCTCGACGAAGATTTAAAAGGGAGTTGCCCTTAAAACGAATTTGGACCGTGGCTGCTGGGAAAGATGAGTAACTAATTCCTGAGTTTCAATGGGTTGTGGCACTATATAAATTTGTTTTTCTTCAGTTTTATACAGGTGCTAGTTGCTTGATTGGACGTCTGTTATTCATAAGGCTATTCAAGTCGTGGTCTTCATTCCTTCCAATACCCTAAGCAGCGGGGCTTACACGCTTCCGGACGCCGCTCGACTCCTCGAGCTACCTTTGCCTCGTTTGCGGACTTGGATTCGTGGGTCGAAAGCACTGGGAGAAGACTCCAAAAGCCAATCGCGACGAATGCCCGTGGGAGACTTTGAAACACGTGGAGAAAAGAAAGACAGCTATTTTGATTTTTTGACGTTGATCGAGCTCTTCTCTATTGCTCAGTTCCGCAGACATGGGGTTTCGATGCCTACTTTAAAGAAAGCCCGGCAGGAGTTGGGGAATCGATTTAAAACGGAACATCCTTTTGCGTTGGAGGGGTTGCTCACGGATAAGAAAAACCTACTTAAAGAAATGGGAGACCAGACGTTGTTGGAGCTGGGAAGTGGTGGGCAGACAGCTTTCGAATCATTGCTGGAGCCTTTTTGCCATCGTCTGGATTTTGACGTGTCGACTTCCTTGGCCTCGCGTTTTTTTCCCCTAGGAAAATCAGCTTCCATTATTGTCGATCCCAAGCATGCGTTTGGTCGGCCCGTCATACGAGGCACGAATACGACCACTGAGGCATTGGCTGCTCTCATTCGTGGCGGAGAAGATGCCCGGGATATTGCCGACGATTTTCATCTCGATCTCGAGGCTGTGCGGGAAGCCTGGCGGTTTGAAAATCGCCGGGCTGCATGAAGATCTATTTTGACGAAAACTTTTCTCCCAGCCTGATTGGGACCCGGGCGTAATCGGAGCTTTGTCGACATAATCAGATCGGAGTCTTGTTCATAAAACCTCCCAAAAAGGGGTGGAGCTATTGGGGAATCATTCAGTTGGTGGTGAAGTGGTGGCCGGAAATTAAGGAACTGGCCAAAGTCGAAAGACGGCCATTTGGGCGAGTGATTGAAATGGGAAAATCCAAAATTTCCGAGGTTTAATCTAATAAGAAGCTCTCCGGCTCTGGCGGAGGACTGCCGAAGTTTGACAGCTCAGCCAATTTTTGGAAAGAAGCTGAGAGCGCCCGCAGAAAACAGATTCCTATGTCGAATTGTAGGGCGTTCGCTGCTGCAAGCGCCGGGGTAGGATAAGGGGGATGGCACCTGCGGCAGCGGAGCCCTACAAACGAAAATCATTATGCCAACGTACTGACTGTGCCCTTGACGATGGCAACACTGGCCGAGGTGCCGAGGCGCGTGGCGCCGGCTTTGATCATCTTTTCTGCTGTCGCTCGATCGCGAACTCCGCCCGAGGCTTTGACACCGATGTGGCAGGAAACGGATTCGCGCATCAGTTTCACCACTTCAAGGGTGGCTCCACTTTTGCTAAAACCGGTTGAAGTCTTCACGTAATTGGCACCGGCCGCTTCGGCCGCTTTGCAGGCGTTTTTAATCTGCTCAGGAGTGAGTAGGCAGGTTTCGAAAATGACTTTGAGGCATTTGCCCTTGGTAAGCGAAGCGAGTTCGTGAATCTCGTGCTCAATAAAATTCCAATGGCCCTCGAGGGTGGCGCCGATGTTCATAACCATATCGATTTCGTCGGCCCCGGCTTCCAGGCAGTCCTGGGTTTCGTGGGCTTTGGTTTTGGAGAGAGAAGCTCCGAGAGGAAAACCGACCACGGTACAAATTTTTACAGAACTACCTTCCAGGAATTTTCTAACGGTAGGAATCCAATAAGGATTAATGCAGACCGCCCCGAAGCTGTTTTCACGTGCTTCCTTACAGAGAGTCTCGATTTCTTCGATCACAGCTTCAGGTTTCAGGAGAGTGTGATCAATGATGGAAGCCATGTCGGCGGAGGAGGTCATGATGGATGATGCAATAATTAGCGTGATGGAAGAAAGGTAAAAGTTTCCTCTCACGATGAACGGGAATGGGGGCGAGTGTTTAACAAGAAACCATGAGGCCCGCCGCTCAAAGTTTAAAATCGCTTTGCAGGTCGAATTTTTCGGTGAATTTCGGCCTGCGTTCCACCGAGTCCAAGTGATGGAAGAAAGCGTCAGGTTCTTCAAATAAATGCCCTTTTTCGATGTAGCTGTCAGTGGTGAAGGGACTGAATCCCTTCGGAAAAATCATGTAACGCGATTTCATGTAATCGCGGGCATGGCCAAGTTCATCCATCATGCCTGCCGAAAGAGGGGGACGTTCCGGATAGGGGTGAATGGCGACCACGGCATCAACTTTGCCTACGTACCAGTGCAAATCCCGATGCACGGTGTAGGCATAGATGGCTTCGCGATTGGCTTGGGTTTCGTGATCGTAATTGGTGCCAATTTCGACTGTCTGCGGATCGATAATGACCGCGTAGTCGCGGAGGCGCCGAATGACTTCGTTGACTTCGGCGCGTTTTTCGGGAGTGCCGTAAGTCATGGAGTAGCTGGCGTAAACCACCCAGGGATTTGGGACAGTGGCCAGTTTGTAGAGGCTTTCCGCGGGTTCACCCACGGCCATGACGTAGTGAGGAATGTTCATGTACTTAGCCCAGTCCTCAGAAAGACTGACCTCTTCGTTCATCCAGGAAAGAATTTCGTAGAGATTGTGATTCCGCTCGCGAAGGGCGTTGAGGAAGGGATCAGCTTTGGAAGGATTTTCCAATTTTTCTTTGATGAGCCATTCGGCATCAATCAACGTTACGATCAAGTCCGGACGGATGAAATCGCGAATGTATTTTTGGTCTTTGAATTTGCGATTGATACGATTCCACTCGACCGTAGTCGGAACGCTGACGTGGACGTCTTCATATTTATGTTTTTCGATTTCGTAACCGATGCGTTCGTATTCGCGTTCGCGGGTCAGTTCAAAAACGTAGTCGGTCGTGCCGAGCAGACGTTCCAGGGCTTTTTTGCCTTGGCTGGTAAAATGGTCCACGGCGTTAAAGACTTTCATGTCCCGGCCATTTTTGTGGGCGAGAGCCACAACTTTATGCAGATAAGCGGCATCATTCATGCCCGCGATCATTCCGGTAACTAAGACACGCATAAGGGGTTTTACTTGGGGCGCGTGAAAACTGGAAGGAAATTAAAAGGCGCAGTGCAGGGAGGCTTTGCGGTAAGCGCCAACGAGTTTAAAATGTGGCTGGACCCGGGCTCGAACCGGGGACACGTGGATTTTCAGTCCACTGCTCTACCAACTGAGCTATCCAGCCATAAAGAGAAGGGGAAGAATTAAGCGGTGGATTTTACTTTTTGTAAAGCGTAGAAAAATGAATGCCCGAACTTTTGGAAACTGCCCCGGCCTTTGACCCTTGGTTGCCCGGCAATAACTTGACCGAGGTTTACGATTGGGAGAAGGTTTTCGCTGAGCGCCGAACGTTGGAAATCGAATTAGGCGCGGGCGATGGAAGTTTCATGATGGAATGGGCCAGGCGCCATCCACAAACTAATTTCGTGGCACTGGAACGTTTGTTAGGTAGGGTCAAAAAAATCGCCAAACGCAGTGTACGGGAAAATCTGCGCAATGTGCGGGCGCTGAGATTGGAATCGGCATATTTTCTAAAATATCTTTGCCCGGCCGAATCCGTTTCCGTTTTGCATGTGATGTTTCCGGATCCTTGGCCGAAACGGAAACATCATCGGCATCGTCTGGTGCAGCCAGAGTTTATCGAAGCCTGCCACAAAGTGTTGCAATCCGGCGGAACACTCCGTTTCACCACAGATCACCAAGATTATTTTTTATGGACAACACGGCATTGGGGAGAAGCCAAGGGTTGGGAGGAAGTAGGACCGTGGGATGCCTCGGGTGATCCAAAGAGCGATTTTGAATTAGAATTTGAGAAGGAAGGGCGGGCGGTTTACCGGATGCGTTGGCGGAAGGTGTAGAGGGTTTTTTATGAAGGCCGCCTCGTTCACGCCGGAGGACCGGGGTCAGCGACCCTGGCTGCAGAGCGGTCCTATTTGCCAATAGTATTTTTGCCCCGCCTTCCGATCCGTGCACGAAAAAGGCGCCCCATTTCCGGGACGCCTTTTTCAGGGGGTAGTCGGATTTAACCAACAAATTTCTTAATGCGTTCCAAACCTTTTTCGATTTGGTCCATGCTGGTGGCGTAAGACAAACGAACCGTGGAATCGTCGCCAAAGGCCACACCCGGAATGACCGCGACCTTTTCCTGTGCGAGAAGTTTTTCGGCAAAGGCCGTGGAGTCATGACCTGTTTGGGCGATGTTCACCAAGACATAGAAGGCACCTTCGGGTTTAACGTAGGAGAGTTTGTCAATTCCGTCGAGCAGCTCCATAACGCGCAAACGACGTTTGTCATATTCCGCGACCATTTCTACGACACAATCCTGGGGTCCCTTGTAAGCGGCAAGAGCGCCTTTTTGGGCAAAGGAAGTCGGGTTAGAAGTGGAGTGGCTTTGGAGGGACTCGATGGCTTTGGCGACGCCTGTGGGGGCAGCGACGTAGCCCAGGCGCCAACCGGTCATGGCGTACGGTTTGCTGAAACCGTTGACCGTAATCGTTTGTTTATAAACGTCCGAGCTAAAGCTGGCGATGGAATGGTGCTTGGCTCCTCCGTAAATCAGCTTTTCGTATATTTCGTCGGAGAGAATGAGAATGTCTTCGTCCAAGGCGACATCGGCGAGTGCGGCAAATTCATTTTCGGTGTAGACGGCTCCGGTAGGATTACCGGGCGTGTTGATAATGACCATCTTGGTCTTCGGGCTCATCCATTCCAAAAAGAGTTCAGGAGTAAGCTTGTACCCGTTTTCCGCTTTGGTCGGGATAATGACGGGATCGCCGCCGGCTAGGCGCACCATTTCAGGATAGCTAAGCCAGTAGGGAGCGGGAATGAGAACTTCGTCACCCGGTTCGAGCACGGCCAAGAGAGCATTGTAACAGGCATGCTTGGCACCGCAGGTGACGACGATCTGACTGGGTTCGTATTTGAGATTGTTGTCGTTCTTAAGTTTCTCACTGATTGCTGCCCGTAGTTCAGGAATTCCGGCAGCTGGGGTGTATTTGGTAAAGCCTGCATCCAGGGAGCCCATGCATGCGGCTTTAATGTGTTCGGGGGTGTCGAAGTCAGGTTCGCCTGCGCCAAATCCAATGACGTCGAGTCCTTCGGCTTTCATCGCCTTCGCCTTCGCGTCGATGGACAGCGTCAAGGACGGTGTCAGGGTTTGTACTCTTTCTGATGGTTCCATAATCATTTCTTGTTCTTTTGCTCTCTCGTGTTCTTTCCTTAATCCGACCCAGGCAGGGGATACGATGCCCTTGCAAGATTCTTTCCGCTTTTACGGAAAGGGATGCATCGTAGCCGTAGGAAACAAATGAATCAACCCAAAGCTTTAAGTAAAAAACCGGATGTTTTAAACAATGGCGCGGGAATTTAATTGCCAGGGCCGCGATATTTGAGGATGAAAGTTTGCACATGAACAAGATCAAGCCATGGGGCGCTGTTTTTGACTGGGATGGGGTGGTGATCGATTCTTCCAAGCATCACGAGGCGAGTTGGGAGCTGTTGGCAGCGGAGATAGGAAAGACCTTGCCTGTCGACCATTTTATCCGCGGGTTCGGGATGAAGAATGAGATGATTATCCCCAACCTGCTAGGTTGGACTTCGGAAGTGGAAGAGATTAATCGGCTTTCCTTACGTAAGGAAGCCATCTATCGGGAGATCATTCAAAGCAAAGGAGTCTCCGCGCTTCCCGGAGTGGATAATTGGCTCCAGGCTTTAAAAGTAGCGGGAATTCCCTGCGTGATCGGATCCTCCACGCATCGCAGGAACATCGAAATCTCGTTGGAGAAACTTGGATTTCGCAACTACTTCCATGAACTGGTCACAGCCGAAGATGTCAGCCATGGTAAACCGGACCCTGAAGTATTTTTGAAATCAGCCCAGAAAATCCGGATTGCTCCCGAGCGTTGTGTTGTTTTTGAAGATGCTCACGTTGGAATTCAGGCGGCTCAGGCGGCCGGGATGAAAGTGGTAGCGGTGGCCACTACGAATCGAGCGGAAGAACTGACAGCGGCTGATCGAGTGGTCCATCGATTGGATGAACTCGAGGTTGAAGAGGTGTCGAGTTGGTTTGCATCTCTAGTTTAAGACGCCCCAGAAACCCAACAGATTGTCAGCGTAAATGCTTTATGGCATGGACGGTGCTTCCTTGACTCAGGGATTGTTTTTTTGGGCGTATGGGCGGCGAGTGACCGCAACGGAATTATCTCGGAATGATCGCTGAATCGACACAATCCAGCCTTAATTTGATATAGAGTGAACGTTATAGAGACTTTTGATCAGCGCCTTATCCGTGGTCGTTATCGTTTAGTTCAACTGATAGCGACCGGCGGCTTGGGCCACGTGTACTATGGCTGGGACGAACAGCTGGAGCGCGTGGTTGCGATCAAACGTCTAAAACGGGATGCCTCTGAGCTGGGTCAAAATCTGGAAAGCGCCCTTAAAGAAGCTAAAACCCTAGCCGCGTTGCAGCACCCTAACGTCGTCACATTGTTCGATTACGGTGTTGATGAAGAAGGCGCTTTTTATGTTCTGGAGTTCATTGAGGGTAAAACATTGGACCATCATGTGGAAAAGCACGGGGTTCTGGATGAGGAAAACTTTCTGGATATCGCGCGACAGGCTCTGGAAGGGGTCAACGCCGCGCACAAATGTGGCATTATTCACAGAGATCTGAAACCTTCGAACGTCATGCTAAAAAATTCCCCCTCCGGCGGCCTGCATGTAAAAGTGCTGGACTTCGGGTTGGCTAAATTCCAGGAAACACCCTCTCCCCAAACCATGGACGAGAGCCACAGCATCATGGGATCTATTTATTACGCTTCTCCCGAGCAGTTTCAAGGCCTGCCCGTGGATGAAAGATCGGATCTCTATTCTTTGGGACATTTATTTTACACAAGTTTGGTAGGATATCCGGCGTTCAACGGGGCGACGATTTATGAAACCATCATGCTGCATTTACAGACGGAACCTCCGGCTCTGTCGAAGTTGAGGCCGGATCTTGATCCTTTTGTCTGCGATTGGGTTCACTCCTTGATGGCTCGCGATCCAGACCTTCGCCCGGCATCATCCGCGCAAGCCCTTCATGCTCTGATCAGCTGGCAGCGTCTGCTGACACAACCAAAATTTGCGGCATCTTCGGTGATTCCTCCAATTTCCCAGAAAGTTGCGTCCGCTTCTAGTAAGAAACTTTGGATGGGCTTGACTGCCGCAGTTGTTTTGATTTTGGGTGGAGTTGGATTTTGGATGAAACAATCCGCAACCACAGAGATCGCGCAAACCGATCTGAAAGCAAGCGCCTTACCTTCCCAATTAACGCCCGAAGCTCTTCCCGTCGCGGTTCAAACTTTAGCGCCTCCTGCCTCTTCCACTCCGCCTTCGACTGCCCCGGAACCGTCGCCAATCCCTGAAATTGCCAAAACAGACCCCGTAGAGGTTTTACCTTCGGCTCCCGCTGCAGAGAGTGCCCTTGAATACGAATCTCCCTTTGATCCATCCAACCTTTCCTTGGTTCAAAAAAACGTGGGGAAGACAGTCTCGGTGAAAGGAAAGATTGTGGATTTTGGGGAAAACAAAAAGGGCACGATTTATTACCTGAACTTTTCCAAAAATTACCGGGGTTCTTTGGCTTTGGTTTTTTTTATCGGCACGCGCTCCGAAGAGTTTACGAAGGAAAACCTGACAAAATTTCTTGAAAAAGATGTTCAAGCCAAGGGCAGGATTCAGGAATATCAGGGTGGCTATCAAATGGTGGTCGATTCACTTGCCGATCTGCGCGAAATCGCTGACTGAAACTGTCAATCCGGCGGTAACGCGCTGGCGCTGCTTCGAGGCTCAGATTCATTTTGACCTCGTCTTACCTTTTCCCTAACGTTTTGAGCATGAAGCAATCTGCATGGGCAACCCTAGTCGCAATTATTTTTTGGATTCCTGCGGTGGGCGTTTTTGCCACTCCGAGTTTACGTCTCGACAAGAGCGCGGCGGATCCTCTCTTGGTGATTGAGAGTTCCGGAGTGCCTAGGGACGCCTCTGTGTCTTCCGTTAAAGGAAAAGCTGAATTTGCCCAACCTGGGAAAACCCAATTTTCCAAATTAAAGGCTGGCCAAAAACTCCCCGTCGGTTCGACGCTTCGGACCGGTCAGGACGGGGAAGTGATTTTGGTTCCTCTACCGGGAACACTTTTAAAGGTTGCTGCGGGTTCTGAATTAGTTTTAAAGGATCTTGATTTCGCAAAAAAAGATGGCGAAGTCACCAAGCGAAAAGCTCTGATCGATCTTAAGGAAGGCGGCGTGACCGCGGCCTTGGAAAAACTTGATCCGCAAACCACGGACTTTAAGATTAAAATGCCTCAGGGAGTAGCGGCGGCCAGAGGAACAGTTTTCAATGTCAACATTGCGAACGGCAGGGCGATTGTAACGGTGGTAAATGGAAATGTTTCCATTACTCCAGTTTCAGGCGGTTCAATTACTTTAGGGGCGGGAGAGGCGGGCTCGATGGGATCTGAAGGTTCTACAAAAATCCCGGCTGACCCGAATGTATTAAAAGAAACCGCTTTTGATGGTGCCTCAGTTGGATCGGCGAAGTCGACTCCTGACACCCCTGCTACAAAAACTTACCGGTTCACCAGCAATCCCGTCACCAACGTCTTAGTCACTATCGATGGAGTGGAGTATCGCGTCATGTTTGGACCCGGCGCAAGGGAGGGTGATTACGTGATCGTGCTGCAACCTACCGAAGCCCAGACCGTTGACGTAAGAGGGTCAAAAATCCCTCTCATTACGATCAGCATAACGGCCAACGCTTCGGCGGTGATCACTATTAATGGAGATACGGGAAGAGTGGTTGTCGAAAATCCGAACAGGGGGCCAGCTCGCATCTCTGTCAATGGACGGGCTTCGGCACCTTCTCAAGTGGTGGGGATCGACGGAAGTGGCAACGTGATTTTGCTCACCGCTGGAAACGTCCAGAATTTCCTGAGTGAGCCTTCGGCCAATGGTGAAATCCCGACTCCGAGCTTGGTCAATATTGTCGCAGGTTCAGGAAACACACTTTCGGCTGATTTCCTGATTAATCTAAATCCGGAAGCCTCGACTCCCTTTCTACCCGGGCAGTAAACCACATGCCTTTTGGTAAATAATCGGAAAGTGTGTCAGACGCACTTGTCCGAGCCAGATTGCTCTTCAATCTGTGTCCGTGCCGGACCGACTAGATGTGGAGGATTGGGATGCTCGTCCCCCAAGGCCAAGGGTTTTACCTCATTCCAACCTCGCCTCCTCCGCATCAGATAATTGATAGCGGCTCCGTTTGCCCTGTCTTCTTAAGCGGTTCGAAATTCTACGTATTTCCTGTTTAATCCGCCAGCCAACCCACGTCAGGTGAACGCTGGGATCGAACTCTCATCGCAGACTAAAGAAAAACACGTCACCTGTCCTAATGGTTGGAGACAGATGACGTGAGGGGTAGTTTCGGCTACCTAGCTTTTCTTGAAAGCATCGCGGAGGGCTTTTACTTCGTCGTGCGCGGCCTTCACTTCTACGGCTTGGCGGGAAATGATAGAGCGGAGTGAAGAGGGGAGGGCCTTTTCATCCAAGGCGTCGGTATAAGTTTTGACCGCAGCATCTTCCCCACGTTCAGCTTCCACCAACACAGCGTGATTGTCTTTTCCGGTAAGTGCCGATTTTAAATCGATCCATACGCGATGGGCTGCTCCGGTGATTGTCGTTCCCTGTTTGTGCGCGTCTTCTTCACCCAGAGCACTTAACTCGGCTTCGAGTTCGCCAGCAAACTTGGAGCGTTGCAGTGAAAACTTGCTGAATAATGTTTTTAGGTCCGAGTCTTTGATATCTTCAGAAGCCTTCTTAAAGCCCTGCTGGCCGTCATGAAGGATTTGAATAAGATCTTTTAAAGTGTCACGAGAGGTGGATTCGGTTGTGCTCATGCCCTTAAGGTAGCACACTAAATGCCATCGAATTATAGGTAAATGTAAGTTCCTTATTTTAAAGTAGATCGGACTTTTTTGAGAATGGACTTATCGAGTCAAAACGTGCAAAACACTGGATGATCATGCATTTTCCGAACCGAGTCGTCTTTTAAGATTCGACTCTCGAACTCTCATCCATCTTGGGAGCGGTCAGAAAAATAGCATAACAGCCAGACTGTTAGAGTTCAGCAGGATTGGTGAAGTGTCAGGTGAGGAATTCGATTGTTTCTTACAAAGGCGGTTTGTGTTCGCGTACCCATCGCAACGCTTTTTGCCAAAGTTCTGGCTTTTCATCTTTTGGCCGCAAAATGTCCTCGAGCACAGCTGTGGTTTCATAGGAGACATCTTCTCTTTTTAAAATCAGCACGAGCTTGGTGCCTTCGGGTTGCTCCGTGAGAGGGGGTGTTTTCGGCGTGGGTTGGTCGCGCCAGTCGCTCATATCCCGGGAGCCCATCTTTAATAAGATATCTCCATCTCGAATTCCGGCCCGTTCAGCAGGACTGTTCTTGGCGACGTGCGCGATGAGGTCATCCGTGTCCGGACTGGACGGGGCAAAAACCGCGCCAAGGCGATTATAAACGGGAAGGTCCGCCGAACTGTTTTGTGGCGAAAGGAAAGCATACCCCCCTTTCCCATCGACGACTAAGCCTTTGCGCTCAAGCGCCTCCATTGGCAGGCTCGCTAAAAAATTGGACCCTCCGATGGCGGTTTCCGTGATATTTGCCTCTTTGATCATCACGTTGCGAAGCTCGATAGGCCCCACATGGATCCGGGTCGCCCACATCACCGGAGCAATGACTGTTCCTGAACCAGGCATGTAGTAAGCGGTGAGGGTAATTGGATCGTTGGGATGTTCTTCCCGCCACTGTCTCCAAAGTTTCGAGGAAAGGCTGACTTCTTCGCTGGAACCCGTATCGATGATGACTTTATCCGTTCCGCCATCGGCTCGCGGAATTTCCAGAACAAGACAACCCGAGTTTGAGCGGATGGGGAATTTTTGCCAACTTTTGACTTTGGCAGGAAGCCGGGACAAGGGCTGCATCCGTCCTTTTTTCGCGTTGAACTCAATGATGTTGGATCGCAATACAGGCCAGCCGATCAATCCTTCCACCTCGGAATCGGCAATCTTGGGCATGTTGACGATATTAAAACGGGTTTTGATTGTTTGGTTCCATAACTTGAGTTCGCAACTATTCGTATAACCGTCTAAGACTGTGCCGGGAATGGGTTTTATACCGGGCGGGGGTGGAGTAATTTGCAAGCGGAGTCGTTCGGCAGTGGAACGGAACAAGACGACGGTGTTACACCCAGTGTCAAAAATCAGCCGAACGGGCTGATTATTAATTTTGGCATCTAGCCATATTCTATTTTCGTTGGCAGCGTAAACTGACGTTGCGGAGACGATCAGCAGCAGCATGCAAAGGGAGGATCGAAGCATAGATAATTTCCTAGCTTTTCCCTCCCCACGATCTCTTCAAGGTTTCCAGGACATCGATTTGCTCTGATTAAATGAGGCAAGGACCTGGGACAGATGCTTGACCCTATCGATCTCGGTCGACTGCTTTGTCGACCGCGTTGAGAGGACGAATTTCGAGCAGATTTTTGACTTGTCTCTGCCCTGCATATTGCTGGCTGTATTTCTCGATTTGATCTTTCTCTTTCTGATTCTGAACGCGTCCCCGCACTGTAGTCACAC
>Ga0136635_10000176_pt1 | contig 15730 bp, 13 predicted proteins | sample AntDrymeUQ852106_2_FD_105495 | JGI IMG/M metagenome (GOLD analysis project Ga0136635, IMG submission 105495) | Polar desert sand microbial communities from Dry Valleys, Antarctica - metaG UQ85 (21.06) | ecosystem: Environmental > Terrestrial > Soil > Desert | place: Antarctica: Dry Valley... | reverse complement strand
TCCGTGCCTCACGCCGCCAAGTACCTCGTGACGATCGCCAGCGATCCGTTGCTGGGATCGGCCGTCGGCGGACAGCAGAACATCGAGACCGGTGGCACCGTCTACGCACCGCGATCGCTCCTCCTCCCGCCCGGAACCTATTACTGGGGCGTGACGCCACTGGACGCGCAGGGCCACCGTGGTGTTCCTTCCCCCGTCGCCTCCTTCAGGTGGATCTGGCCGACCGCGACCTCACCGGCGATCAACGATCTCATGGGCGAGGCTGAGGTGTTCGACCCGATGTTCTCGTGGGCACCCGTTCCCGGGGCCGCGAAGTACGAGCTCGAGGTGAACCCGACGGCCGACTTCTCGCCAGGCTCGAAGGTGTGCTGCGACGGTCCGATCATCGCGACGTCGCACTCCCCGACGTCGATGCTCCGGGACAACACGTACTACTGGCGGCTCCGCGGGCTCGACGCGTTCGGGAACGCCGGCCAGTGGAACCTCGGCTCGCCGTTCAACAAGACCTTCGACAAGGTGCCGCCGGTCTCCGCCCCGAGCATCAAGAACGTGCATATGCGGGACAACCTGTCAGATCCAGGGAGCGACCTCGACGGCTCGACCGCCGGCTACCAGACTCGCGTCCCGGTCCTCAGCTGGAATCCCGTTCCAGGGGCCTCCAGCTACGAGATCGACGTCTTCCCGTACGAGGGCGGCATGTGCAACTGGTCGGATCTCGGCACCGATCACTGGCGCGTCGTGACGGCGACGACCGCGTGGACGATGCTCGGTAGCGGCTGGGGAGGCGTGAAGCCGTACGACGACGATCGCCAGCTTGCGAGCGACGGCATCCATGCACCGGTCGCAGGAAAGTCGTACTGCGCCCGTGTACGCGCTCGGGCAGATCGTGACAAGACCATGCAGGAGGTCTACGGCGACTACAGCTATCTGAACGACGGCACAGGCGCGTCCTTCACGTGGCTCGGCGCCCCGCCAGGAGGCGCCTGCTCGCCCTCTTGCGTCGCCAACAACCTCGGCGCAGACGACTACGTCCTGCCGACGACCGGTACCTCGACGACGCGCATGCCACTCTTCACGTGGAAGCCGATTGCCGGCAAGGCGGCGTACTACGTGCTCGTCGCAAAGGATCCGTCTTTCAGCAACATCGTCGACTACGCGTTCACGCAGCAGCCCGCCTATGCGCCGCGGACCGGCTTCGCGTCGACGACGTACTCGGACGAGGAGACGCTGTACTACTGGGCGGTTCTCCCCGCGACGAGCGCGAGCGGCGACGGCGCGGTCGGCAACCCGTTGGAAGCCGCACCGCACAACTTTCAGAAGCTCTCCGTTCCGCCCACACTCATGAGCCCGGCAGCGGGTTCCGACGTCCTCGGACAGCCGACGTTCGGGTGGACATCCGCCGAGGCGGCGAGGCATTACCGTCTGCAGGTCTCACAGGATCCTGCGTTCGGGACCCTGCTCGACGACCTCACCACGGCTTCGACCGCCTACACGAGCTCGACCTCGTATCCGGCGGACACACTTCTCTATTGGCGCGTGCGGGCCAGCGACGAGAACACGGTCGGCCTCCGCTGGTCGGCCGTCGGGAGCTTCCAGCGACGTCTCCCGACCCCGGCACCGAAGTTCGACACGCCTGCAGGCGACATGTTCCCGCTGATGTCCTGGGCTCCGATCCAGGGGGCGGTCTCCTACCGCCTCGCCGTTGACGAGCCGGACGGCGACCACAGCGAGTTCGATGACTTCCGCTCCGCCGCTGCCACCTTCACCAAGATGACGGGCACCGGCGTCGCCGGAATCCGGCTCCGGGCCAATTTCCCCACGAAGACCGGCCAGACGACGGCGGGACCGTGGTCGGCGACCGTGCAGTTCACGCGCACGATGAGCGAGCCCACCGGCGCCTCCACGGACGCCTCGGGGGACCACCTGCTGTTCAGCTGGGATCCGAAGCCGAGCGCCAAGCAGTACCGCCTCCTCGTCTCGAACCGTGAGGACTTCGCGACCTCGGTCGAGGACGTGTTGACCGACAACACGAGCTATGGGCCGATGTTGACGAACCCCGGCTACCTCCAGGGCGGGACGTTCTTCTGGAAAGTCTCCGCCGTGGACGAGGATCGAAACGTGGGCGACTACACGCGCGCCCACTCCTTCGCGCTGAAGAGGACCGCCCCGACGGGGCCGGGCGCGGTTCAGGCGAGCCAGCGCCTGCGGCTCGGTCTCAAAGGCCGACTTCGCGTGAAGCGGATGAGCCGGATCGTCGTGACGGTCAAGGCTGGCGGACGAGTCGTCGCGGGTGCCAAGGTTCGCGGCCTCGGGTCGGGTCTCAAGCCCCGCTGGCGGGCCACGAACCGCAGGGGTCAGGTCGTCTTCAGGTTCCGCCCCAAGACGCGCGGGAAGGTGTTGTTCCAGGCAACGAAGCGGGGTTTCCTGCTCGGCGCAGCCCAGGCTCGCGTCCGCTAGACGAAGACGTCGGCGCCGCAACCGAAGACGAGTGCGTCCAGCAGATCCTCCGACGCGACGCCCGCGAGCGATCGGTGGGTCAGGTCGACCGATATGTCGGGCCATGAATCGAGGCCTAGCGCTGCTGCGCCCTCGTCGGCGCCGAAGCAGAGGAGCGTTCCCGCGTCGCAGACCTCGCGCCTGAGTGAGAGGCGGCGCGCGGACGTCTCGAGCTCGCGGAGCTCCTCGAGCGGATCGATGCGGACGTTCGAGTCCGAGCCGATGCAGATGCCGATCCCTCGCTCGCGTAGTCGCTCGAAGGGCGCGAAGCCGTCTCCGAGATTCGCCTCCGTCGTCGGACAGAGGCAGACGCGCGAGCCGGTGTCGGCGAGAAGATCGAGCTCTCGGTCGTCGGCGTGCGTCGCATGGACGACCGTCGTTCTCGGTCCGAGGCAGCCCGTCCTGGACAGGAGCTCGATCGGGCGGACGCCGTGCTCGGCCAGGCACTCCTCGATCTCCAATGGCTGCTCGTCCGCGTGGACGTGTAGGACGAGCCGTTCGCTCTCTGCGTAACGGCCGATCTCCTCGAGCCAGTCGGGCGGGCAGGCGCGGACGGAGTGGGGGGCGCATCCAACCCTGATCCCGGCCGCACGGAGCTCCTCCAGCTGCTCGATGTACTCGGAAGGGGCGGACTGCCGGAACCGCTCGCTTCCGCCTCGCGCGTAGGCGCTGAGCAAGAGCGTGATCTCGATGCCCGCCTTGCCGGCCGCCTCGGCGGCCGCATGGGCCTCCGCAAGACCGAGGTAATGGAACTCGCCGACCGCCGTGTACCCTGCGGCCCGTAGCTCGCGGTAGGTCTCGGCGTAGCGCTCGCGGACGAGCTCCGGAGTCTGGCGCTCGGCCTCCACGATCATCGCCTCGCGCCAGACCCAGAAGTCAGCACCAGCGCGGCGGCCCCGAAGCCCCCGCTGGAAGGCGTGGCAGTGCGCATTGACGAAGCCCGGGAGGATCATTCGAAAGGCCATTCTCCAAAGCGGCGGGACTTTGCGCGGAACAACGGGGCACTATCCTTGCTCGGGATGGCCGAACGAGTCGTCCCGCTTCGCCTGGCGCAGATTCCGAACGCACTGACGATCGCGCGATTCGCCGCGATTCCCGCCTTCGTTGCGCTCCTCGCCACCGCCGAGGGCGGGCACAGCTGGCCGGCCGCCCTCCTGTTCGCAGCAGCCGGCGTGACCGACCAGGTCGACGGCTGGCTTGCGCGCCGCTGGCAGGTCGAGTCACGCTTCGGGACCGTCGCCGATCCGCTCGCCGATCGGCTGATGATCGCCACGGCGGTCGTGGGGCTCTATCTCCACGGGCGCCTGCCCTGGCCGGCGCTCGTGCTGGTCCTCGTGCGTGACCTCGTGCTGATCGGGGGGTACAAGCTTGTCGTGCCTCGCGGATACGACCTCTCGGTGAGCTTTGTCGGCAAGGCAGCGACCTGGCTTCTCTACGCGGCGCTCGGCCTGATGCTGGCGACCCGTGACGGTACGGACTTTCCGCTGATCCTCTTCTGGATCGGCCTCGCACTCTCGCTCGTGGCAGGCGCGGTCTATGTCACCGGCGCGATCAGGAGCCGCTCGTGAAGGCTGTCGTCATGGCCGGTGGAGAGGGGACGCGCCTCCGCCCGCTGACCTCCAATCAGCCCAAACCGATGGTGCCGATCGTCGGCAAGCCCTGCATGGAGCACATCATCGAGCTCCTTCGCGCGCACGGCTTCGAGGATGTGATCGTCACCGTCGCCTTCCTTCCACAGGCGATCCGGAGCTACTTCGGGAACGGCGAGTCCCTCGGGCTCAACGTCGAGTACTCGGTCGAGGAGTCGCCGCTCGGCACTGCGGGCTCGGTGCGCCTCGCGAGCGATCGGCTCGACGAGACGTTCGTCGTCATCTCGGGCGACGCCCTCTGCGATTTCGACCTCACTGAGCTCGTCCGGGTCCACAAGGAGAAGAAGTCGGCCGTGACGATCGCGCTCAAGTCGGTGGAGAACCCGCTGGAGTTCGGGATCGTCGTCACCGACAGCGATGGACGAGTCGAGCGCTTCCTCGAGAAGCCCTCGTGGAGCCAGGTCTTCTCCGACACGATCAACACCGGCGTCTACGTGCTCGAGCCCGAAGTCCTGAACCACGTGCCGACAGACCGCCCGTACGACTTCTCGAAGGAGCTCTTCCCGCTCCTGCTCGAGATGGGACGGCCGGTGCATGGCCATGTGGTCGAGGGCTACTGGCAGGACATCGGGAACCTGAGCCAGTACCGCCAGGCGAACTTCGACGCGCTCGACGGACGCGTCGACCTGAACATTCCCGGAGTCCGTCTCCGCGGGAACATCTGGCTCGGCGAGGGCGTCGAGATCGACGACATCGACCGCATCGAGGGCCCCGCGTACCTCGGGAACTACTGCCGGATCGGGGCCGACGCAACCGTCGGGGCGTACTCGGTGCTCTCCTCGAGCGTGACGTTGCGCGAGCGGGCCCGAACCGTCGCATCCGTCATCGACGCCTCCACCCACATCGGGCGCAGTGGCTTGATCGAGAACGCGGTCGTCGGGCGGAACTGCGACATCCGCTCGCACGTCCGGATCCACGAGGACGTTGCAATCGGAGACGAGGTGACGATCGGCGCCGAGACCGTCGTCATGCCCGGCGTCCGCATCTTTCCGTTCAAGGAGGTCGAGTCGGGGTCGCAGGTCTTCGAGAATCTCGTGTTCGAGTCCCGGGCGACGCCGCAGATCTTCTCGCAGGGAAACGTCAGCGGCCTCGTGAACGTCGACCTGACGCCCGAAACCGCCCTGCGCCTCGCAGCCGCGATGGGAACCGCCCTTAAGCGCGGCGCGCGTGTCGTGGCGAGCCGTGAGTCAGCGCCGGCCTGCCGGATGATCAAGCGCGCGATGATCTCCGGGCTCAACTCGACCGGGATCAACGTTGCAGACCTCAGAGTGCTTCCCGCGGCTGTTGCGAGGCATCTCCTGAAGAGCCACGGCTACGAGGCGGGCTTCCACGTCGGCCTCAGCGCCGCCGATCCCGAGGTCGTGAGGATCCAGTTCTTCGAGGACCCGGGGATCGAGGCCTCGTCCGGCTTCCAGAAGGAGATCGAGAAGCACTTCACGCGGCACGAGCTTCGCCTCGTGGCCGCGGCCGACGTCGGGGGCATCAGCTATCCGGCGCGGGCTCGAGAGGGCTATGCGGACGACCTCCTCGCGAGTCTCGACGTCGAGGCGATCAGGCCGCGCGGCTTCCGCGTCGTCGTCGATTACGGCTATTCCGCGGCGTCGTTCGTCCTGCCACTGGTGCTCGGGCCGATGGGTGTCGAGTCCGTGGCCGCGCATGCGTTCACTCCCGACCTGCCTCCGGGTGAGACGGCGACGCTCCGCGGCCTCGTCGGCCAGACGAAGCGGTTGGTCGGCGCGGTCGGCGCCGACCTGGGCGTCGTCTTCGACCGGGCGGCGGAGCGGCTCTACCTGATCGACGACAAGGCGCGAGAGATTCCCGTGGAGCAGGCCCTGCTCCTCTACCTGCGCCTGATCGGGAGCAATGGCCGGCGCGGCAAACTGGCGTTCCCGGTCACCGTCACGAGCCAGGTGGAGCGAATCGTCGAAGGAAGCGGCCTGGAAGTGATCCGAACCCCGGCGTCGCTGCCGGAGCTGACGAAGGCCGCGTCAGACGACGGCGTCATCTTCGCCGGCTCCGTGGGTGGGGGATACGTCTTCCCCGAGTTCCTGCCGGCATACGACGCGATCGCGAGCCTCTGCAACCTCCTGGAGCTCCTCGCTCCGGTCAACCGCCCGCTGTCGGAGCTCGTCTCGGAGCTTCCGCTCTCGCGCGTCGTGCACAGGCAGGTGCCATGCCCCTGGGCGCAGAAGGGTCTTGTAATGCGCGTGCTCACGGAGCGGCTGAAGGACCGGGAGGTCGATCTCCAGGACGGGATCAAGGTCTTCGACGAGCGGGGCTGGGCGCAGGTCCTTCCCGATCCCGACGAGCCGCTGGTGCACGTGTACGCCGAGGGTGACAGCGAAGAGACCTCCGCCGACCTCGAGCAGGAGCTCCGGACGCTCGTGGAGGACGTCCTGAGACAGGGTGAGGAGGCCCGAGGCTCAAGTTGAGGTTGACCCTTCCGCCCGCGACTGGTTTACTGACCCACCGACCGAAAGGCTTGCATGGAACCACTGCCTGATCTCGTATCGCTGACCGACACCGAGCTGAAGTCGCTCATCGACAAGTTCCAGCACGAGGAGCAGGAAGTCTCGTACCGCCGGCGCCTGCTGCACGGGAAGATCGACATCCTGCGCGCCGAGCTCGTCGCGCGGCTCCAGAAGCAGGAAGGCGGGGGAGAGGGCCCCTTGAGCGAGGTGGACGTCGACAAGCTCGCTGCGATCCTGGCGGGCAAAGCGGCACCACCCGCCGAGGCCTAGTCGCTTGTCGCACGTCTACTGCCCCGAGTGCGGATTCCAGAATCCGGAGGCCGCAAATTTCTGCTCCAAGTGCGGAGCAGCGCTCGTTCGCGATCCGAGTGGAGCGGACACCACCATGGCGTTCACCCCGGAGGATCTCGACGAGCACTCGCCACTCGAGGATCTCGGGATGGAGGGCCCAGCGCTCGTCGTTCGCTCGGGAGGAGGAAGAGCCGGCGAGCATTTCGTTCCGCAGGAGGATCGAACCACGATCGGCAGGTCGCCCGACTGCGACATCTTCCTCGACGACGTCACGGTCTCGCGGACGCATGCCGTCGTGCTGAGCAAGGACGGTGCCTTCGTGATCGAGGATCAGAGCAGTTTGAACGGCACGTTCGTCAACAAGCGCCGCATCGACTCGTCGCCGCTCGTAGACGGAGACGAGGTTCAGATCGGCAAGTATCGCCTCACGTTCCTGGAGAAATGAGCGCGACAGCCGCCGATCCGGCTCAGGAACGGCCGCTCACGATCGGGGCGGTTTGCCGGCTGCTTCGCGAGGAGTTTCCGGACATCTCGATCTCGAAGATCCGCTACCTCGAGGATCAGGGCCTGCTCGCGCCGCGGAGAACGGCCGGTCGCTACCGGCTCTTCGGCGAGGAAGACGTCGATCGCCTGCGCACGATCCTGCGCCTCCAGCGCGACGAGTTCCTGCCCCTCCGCGTGATCCGTCAGGAGCTCGCCTCGACCGCGGGCAAGAGCCGCCGGCGTCGTTCCTCGAATTTGGCGACGGCGGAGGAGGCGATCGATCTCGCCGAGCTGTGCGAGCGCGCGGGCCTAGCCCCTGCGATCGCCCGGGAGCTCGAGGAGTACGGGCTCCTGGAGTCGAGCAGGGTTGGCGGCGAGCGGGTCTATCGCGAGGACGAGGCCGACATTGCTGCAGCCTGCGCGAAACTCTCCCGCTTCGGCATCGACGCGCGGCACCTGCGCTCGTTCAGGTCGGCGTCAGAACGCGAGGTCGGGCTGCTCGAGGCGATCGTCTCGCCTGCCCTCAAATCTCGCAATCCGGAGCGGCGCCAGAGTGGGATGGAGGACCTCCAGATGCTTGCCGAGCTGGCCCAGGAGCTCTCCCAACTGCTTTTCTGGCGTGCGCTGCGTAAGGTTGCCGCTCTCTGATGGCGATCGACCTCAAGACTCGGGTGCGCGAGGTTCCGGACTGGCCGGAGCCTGGCGTCGGCTTCAAAGACGTCAGCCCACTCCTGCGCGACCCCGAGGCCCTCGCCCAGACGATCTCGTCCCTGGCCGATTGGTCGCGGGACCTGAAACCCGACGTCGTGCTCGGCGCAGAGGCGCGGGGCTTCATCCTGGGCGCCGCGATCGCGAAGGAGGTTCCGTGCGGCTTCGTGCCGGCCCGGAGGCCCGGAAAGCTTCCGCCCGAGACGGTGAGCGCCACCTACGCGCTCGAGTACGGACAGAACGCGCTCGAGCTCAACGCCGATGCGATCGGTGAGGGGGGGCGAGTGGTCATCCACGATGACGTCCTCGCGACGGGGGGCACGGTGGAGGCGATCGCCGGTCTCGTCGAGCAACTGGGCGGACAGGTCGTCGGCGTGAACTTTGTGATCGAGCTGACGTTCCTCGGCGGCCGTGAGCGGCTCTCCCGGTATCCGCTGTACTCGCTGATCGAGTACTGAGGAGCTTTCCCTCCCGTCAGGGATGGGCCGGTCGAGCCGGCGCGACGATAGAGAGAGTGCCGTGAACACCCTGCCGCCCGATGACGGAAGAGCTGTCAGCCGCCTCCTCGACCACTGCTCGCGCGTGGCCGGCCGCCGTGCCAGGCCGCTTGCCCGCGACCGCCTCGAGCAGGCGCTCGGCGGAGAGCTCGCGCGGCGCCTAGTGGGCGCGCTGGCCGGAGATCACCGGCCGTCGGCCCGCTTCCTGCTCGACTGAGCAGAAACGCGGCGAACCTCGTCGCCCCCGAAAAGGCGGACGTAGAGGAAGATCGCACCTGCGGCAAGGACGCTGAAGATGAACGCCGTCGCGCCCGAGACGCCGAGCGCGAGCATGCCGAGCCAGAGGTAGAGCCCGAGCCCGAAGGCCCAGAGGAACGACGTCACGCCTCGATCGAAGCTCGGTTGCCGCAGGTGCATCACGCGGCGATCCTACCGAGCCGGCCAGAGGGCGTCTGAACAACCAAAAAGATCTGGCGCCTAGGAACCCGAAAGCCCCTCGACGCCAGATCGTTCGCCGAGCCGGTTTCGCTTTCGTCCGCCGATCCTGGTGACTTTCGCCTTCCGGCTACAACCCTCAGGATCGGCCTCGACCTACTTGCGTTCCGTGCTCGACGCAAGGGGGACAATAGGGGCGGTCGCCGGTGGACGCAAGACCCCTCGGAGACAACTTCCCGCTATTTGCAAAGAATTCAGTTTTCCACAGTTGCACAGCAGACGATCCAGCCTGCAACACCATGAAAAGGGGAAAGAAAAAGGATCTGGCGCCTAGGAACCCGAGAGCCCCTCGACGCCAGATCGTTCGCCGAGCCGGTTTCGCTTTCGTCCACTGCTCCTGGTGACTTTCGCCTTGCGGCTACGACCCTCAGGAACAGCCTCGACCTACTTGCGTTCCGTGCTCGACGCAGAGGGGAGACTAGGGGCAGTCCCATGCACTTGCAAGACCCCTTTGGACGCAAGTTGTCGCTATTTGCAAGCGAATTAGTTTTCCACATTTCCACAGTCATCCGTCCAACCTGTGGATAAGTCTTGTCCCGTGTCAGCCAGCGTCGCGACCGGCGGGCCGGAGCTGCGACTTGGGGGAGGCAAGGCGCTCGAGGGGAACAGCTGCCCTCGCTCTCCGACTTGACATAACGCCTGTTATCGAGCGTGCGGCATTCGAGCGGGCAAGCCGGATCGGGTATAGACTCGCCCGCCTCGGGAGAAGACGTTCGGGTAACACCTGTTTCGCGTCGCCAACACGGGGAAAGAGAGAACAGCGTATGACGACGGCTGAGATCGAGACGGTCCTCGGCAACGAGGACTTGCGGCTACTGCTCGAGACAGCGGAGCAGGCCGGCACGGTCCGACAGGTCGAGCTGGCGGAGGTCCTCGAGCCGCTCGAGCTCGACGAGCTGGAGCTGGAGGCGCTGCAGCGGGAACTGGAGCAGCGCGGCATCGACGTGTTGCACGACGAGGAGAAGGCGCCTGAGCGCGCTCCCGAGCCCGCACCGCAGCCGGTTTTCGTCGAGACGACGACGGACGCGCTGCAGCTTTTCCTTCGCGAGGCGGGCCGGCACGCTCTCCTGACGGCGGCTCAAGAGGTCGAGCTCGCAAAACGGATCGAACGGGGCGACATGCAGGCGAAGCAGCGGATGATCCAGTCGAACCTCCGCCTCGTCGTCTCGATCGCCAAGAATTACCGCAATCAAGGACTCCCCTTCCTCGATCTGATCCAGGAAGGGACGCTGGGCCTGATCCGTGCCGTCGAGAAATTCGACTGGCGCCGCGGCTTCAAGTTCTCCACCTATGCGACCTGGTGGATCCGGCAGGCGGTTGCGCGGGCTCTCGCCGACAAGGCGAGAACGATTCGGATGCCCGTGCACATCGTGGAGCGGCTCCAGAAGCTGAACAAGGCGGAGCGCATCCTCTGGACGCAGCTTGGCCGCGAGCCGACGCTCGAGGAGATCGCCGAGGAGGCGAGCCTCCCCATCGAACAGGCGCGCGAGGTGAAGGCGGCAGCTCATGCGTCGACGAGCCTCGACCAGCCGGTCGGCGAAACCGAGGACGCCGTTTTCGGTGACTTCGTCGCCTGCGGCCAGCCGCAGCCCGACGAGGAGGTCGAGGTCTCGCTCCGCAGCCAGGCTCTCGCCGAGGCCCTCGGGTCGCTCAACGAGCGCGAGCGGACCGTCCTCGTCCTCCGTTACGGGCTCGACAACTCGGAGCCCAGGACGCTGGAGGAGATCGGACGCACGCTCGACCTGACGCGCGAACGGGTCAGGCAGATCGAAGGCCATGCCCTGAAGCGCTTGAGCCGCCTGCACGACATCGAGCGCGTCGGCTAGCTACGAGTGAATCAGGCTTCCAGGTAGAACTGGAGGCCCGGGGCGACCGCGCGGAGCTCCCGGAGAGCTCGTGACTCGAGCTGTCGGACGCGCTCCCGTGTGATTCCCAGGTCGGTGCCGACCTCCTCGAGCGTCTTCGGGACGTGGCCGTCGAGGCCGAATCTCATCGCCAGGACGCGGCGCATCCTTGGATTGAGCCGGAGCATCGCCTCGGCGAGGTCCACGGAGCGGAGCTGCTTGGCGGTCGCTGCGTCCGGCTGGTCGGACTTGGTGTCCTCGATCAGGTCTCCGTAGAGGCTCTCGCCGTCTCCGACGGGGGTCTCGAGGCTGACGGGATCCTCGACGAGGTCGAAGAGCTCCCGGACACGCTCGACCGTGAAGCCGCTCTCCTTGGCGATCTCCTCCACCGTTGGGTCACGGTTGAACTTCTGCGTCATGACACGACGGGCGCGAAGAACCTTGCGTGCCTGCTCTGCCACGTGGACCGGGAGCCGAATCGTCCGGCCCTGGTCGGCGAGCGCACGGGAAACGGCCTGGCGAATCCACCAGGTCGCGTAAGTCGAAAGCTTGAAGCCGAGCTTCCAGTCGAACTTCTCCACCGCGCGGATCAGCCCGAGGTTCCCTTCCTGGATCAAATCGAGAAGCGGGACGCCGGCCTTCGTGTAGTTGCGCGTGATCGACATGACGAGACGAAGATTGCACTCGATCAGCTTCTGCTTGGCGGCTTCGTCGCCCGCATCCTTGCGGCGGGCGAGCTCGCGCTCCTGCTCAGCCGTGAGCAGCGGGCCGTCGCCGATCTGACGCACGTACAGCTTGAGGGGGTCCTGAAGCGGTGTGCCGTCCTCGGTCTTCCCTGCAGGCTCCTCGCGCTCCTCGACGTCAGGGACGTCGAGCTCGGCTGCTCCGGGAAGCACCTCCAGGTGCGGGACCTGGGGCTCCTGGACGTCTGGCTCGGGAAGGGCTTGCGGCTCCACGTCCGCTCTATCGGCGCCCTCTTCCTCGTCCGGGTTCCCCCGTTTGAGGGACACGGGTTCCGGACAGCTAACCGAAGGGAACCTCAGACGTCCCACGAAACTGGGGTCCTGTCCACCTGATCGAAAGTTCTTATGTGTGGTATTGCCGGATACAACCTGAAGCGCGATGCCCGGATCGACCGGACGCTCGCGGCGCAGGCGCTCCTCGCAGGCATCGCCGAACGCGGCGCTGACGCCGTCGGCTACGCGCACCGCTCCCCGGGCGGGTCCGTCCAGGTGGAGAAGCGGCGTTCTGGCGCCAGCGCGCTCCTCACCGAGTTGACGGTGCCGGAACGCGCCCTCGAGGTGCTCATTCACGTCCGCGACTACACCAAGGGCCACCCCACCATCACGGCCAACAACCACCCCGTCCGCCACGGACAGGTAGTTGGGATCCACAACGGGATCATCGTGAACGACGAGGAGATCTTCGACCGCCACGGATTCGAGCGGCACGAGCCTTCGATGTCCGTGGACACCGAAGCGATCTTCGCCCTTGTCGAGGCGTTCGGTGCCCGGAAGCAGACGCTCGAGCAGCTCCACGGCTCGATGGCCAGCGCCTGGATGGACGAGCGAGTCCCCGGCGTCATCTCTCTCGCTCGGGGCGTAGGCCGGCCGCTTTGGGTCGGCGAGTGCCGCGAGGGCACGTTCTTCGCCTCGACCGAGCGGGCACTCGAGGTCTGCGAGCAGTTCCTTCAGCTCGAGCTGAAGAAACGCGAGCTCGACGAGGGCACGCTGCTCATGCTGGAAGCGGGACGGGCGAAGCGGAAAGAGCGATTCCGGCCCGACCGAGGCTTTACCGAGCAGCCCCTCCCCGCCGTGCGCGCGCCGGGCGAGCGCGAGTCCTGCCTTCGCCTGTTGACCGCGCTGGCTTCGCTCTAGCCGGCTTACGCGACACGCGTCCGTCGGGCGCGATGTCGTAGCCGTCCTCGAGCAGCCGCTCTCGGATCAGGAACTGGAACGTCGACCAGGCACCCCGCCTGACGTCGAACATCCGGTAGATCTGCCATTCGGTCATCAGGGACTCGTCCTCTCTGCGGGCCACCCCCCACTCCTGGAACTTCGGCAGCCGGCCGAGGCCGATTGCGACCGCGCAGCCCTGGTCGATGGCGCGCTCCAGGCGCTCCTCCCCGACCGGGACGTCGAAGCCGGCCTCGCGTAGGGCGTTCGTCAGCGAGCCGAAGGTGTGCCAGTAGAGCGACTTCGAGGGCATCGAGCCCCTGTGCTCGTCCAGATCGCGCGCGGTAGGAGTTCGCTCGATCCTCTCCCCCAGCTCGCGCAGCAACTGGAGCAGCTCTTCACGCGTTGCGAATCGCCGTGGCACCAAGCCGGCCGTTCGCTTGGCGGCGTTCCAGCTGCCGAAGTGCTCGATGACCGTCTGTGGGTGCACCGTCGTCTCGGTGTCCGCGGCGAACTCGCGCATCGACGGGGAGCGCCCCAGTCGCTCCGCGCACGCCTGGAGCTGCTGGACGATGTCCTCGTCGCTGTAGCGCTTGCGGATCCCAGCCTGGAACTGGGCGAGAGCGTCTCGGTCGAGGGACTCGAGCAGCTCGCGTGCGGGCCGTCGAGCCATGGCAATAAGGATAGAGCAGATTCGCCCGTTTGCAAGTGCGGGCGAGCGGCGCTGGCTGGCTAGGAAACCGCGAGCAGCTCGCGGCGTGCAGTCTCGTTCTCGATCAGCTCAGGCGGCAGGATCCGCTCGAGGGCCTCGACGCAGCGCGGGCAGAACTGGCTCCCGGCTGCACTCTTGAGCTCCTCCATCGCCTCCTGCGCGGGCCTGGCGGCGCGGTAGATCCGCGTTGTGAGCATCGAGTCGAGGGCGTCCGCCACGTGGATGATCCGGGCGCCGAGGGGAATATCCTGGCCCTTCAGCCCGTCGGGATACCCGGTGCCGTCGAAACGCTCGTGATGGTGCCGGATCGCCGGAACTGCGTCTTGCAGGAATCCGAGCCGGTCGATGATTCGCGCTCCTTCCTCCGCATGGCGCTGCATGAGGTCCCACTCGTCGTGCGTGAGCGTCGCGGGCTTGAGGAGGATGGCGTCGGGGATCGCAAGCTTGCCGATGTCGTGGAAGAGGGCTGCGTGGCCGAGGAGGTCGAGCTCCGGCTTCGAGAGGCTCAGCTCCCGGCCGATCGCCAGGGCGAGCTCCTGCACGCGGCGAGAGTGGCCTGCCGTGTAGGCGTCACGTGCGTCCACCGTCGCCGACAAGGACTCCATGGCCGCCGTCGAGCGCTCACGGAGCAGACGGTTCGCCTTTTCCAGCGACACATTCTGGTCCTGAATCGTCTCGGCCGCCTCCCGGAGCTTCTGCGCGCTCTTCCGCGTGTGCTGGAGATACGCCTCCTGCGTCTTGCGCATGAGGAGTAGCGGCACCGCGAACACCGCAAGGGCGTACGGGCCGGCAGCGTGGTACGCAATCGCCATGACGCCGCCCACGAAGCCGTAGACGACCCAGTGCGGCAGGAGCCAGAGGAACCGCTCGTGCCAGGCCTTCCACCAGCGCTCGTGGCCCTCCATCGAGAGCGCGACGCTGAGCAGGCCGGTGTTGACGGCAAAGTAGGCGGCGCCGGCTGCGAGACCGGCCCCTACGGTGATGAGCTCGCCGATGCTCCCGTCGAAGCCCATTGCGAAGACTGCGGAGGCCGCGAGGGAGGCGAGCGACAGTGCACCGATGTTGAAGAGCGTGCGATGCAATGGATACCGCTTCGCGCTCCAGTCGACGACGCAGGTGGTGATTGCGAGCGCAAGCGCGGCTCGGGGTCCGAACAGAGCTGCGCCTGCGAGCGCACCGACGGCGCTGACCGAGATCGAGCCGTCGTCCACCTCGAGCGCTACAGCCTGGCCGAGGCCGACCAGGATCACGAGCGCGACGAGGCCGAAGACGTCTGTCGCCGTGCCGAACAGGGCGCCGAGGATGCCCGCCCCCATGCCGACGAAGGACACGACACCGACGAGCGTTGCAAGCCGCTTGGAAAGAGAGAGGAAGCGTGGGCCCTGGACAGCGTGCGGCCTGTGAGGCGGCTGGCGCCGTTCCTGGCCGGGAGCCATTTCTTCGACGGGCGGGAGCGGAACGACGTGGTCGCCGTCCTCTGTGACCGCCATTAGCCGCCCGCGCCGTTGAGCCGGTATCGCAAGCGGCTCCGACGATGCGGCGTCGAGGACGCGGTTGCGCCCCTGGAGTTTCGCGCGGTAGACGGCGAGATCGGCCTGGTGGATGAGCTCGTTCCCGTCCGACCCGTCTCGCGGGAAGGAGGCGATGCCGATCGAGACCGTTGCACGGATGGGCTCGCTCGAGGTCTCGACGTCGAAGGTGCGCTGGGCGACGGCGCGCCGGATGCGCTCGGCGATCTCCATCGCCTCCTCCGGGCTCGTCTCCGGAAGGAGGATGCTGAACTCCTCGCCGCCGAACCGGGCCGGGACATCGTAGTGCCGCAGGAGCGCGCGGAAAACCTCAGCGATCCCCTTGAGGACGGCGTCGCCGGCGAGGTGGCCATAGGTGTTGTTGATCTCCCTGAGGAGATCGAGGTCGGCCATGATCAGCGACATAGGCCGGTCGAAGCGCGTCGCCCGCGTCAGCTCCTCGTTCAGCGCCTGGCTGAAGTGGCGGGCGTTGAAGAGCCCGGTCTTCGGGTCCACCCGGGCTTCTGCCTCGAGCTTCGGAACCGCCAGCGCGCGGTGAATCAGAATCAGCGGGGCGATTGCGAACGGCACGAGCCATGCGTTGAGGCCCCAGAAGGTCGCAATACCGACGCCGAGCGCGGCGAGCACGAGATCCGTCGAGAGGCTCTGGAAGCTGAAGAG
>Ga0136635_10000174_pt1 | contig 15778 bp, 12 predicted proteins | sample AntDrymeUQ852106_2_FD_105495 | JGI IMG/M metagenome (GOLD analysis project Ga0136635, IMG submission 105495) | Polar desert sand microbial communities from Dry Valleys, Antarctica - metaG UQ85 (21.06) | ecosystem: Environmental > Terrestrial > Soil > Desert | place: Antarctica: Dry Valley... | reverse complement strand
TTCCCTTCTATCTTCTTCGATTTTTTCCACCAACGACTCGATTTCCAGCTCGGCGAGATCGGTCAGTTTTGAACCATTGCCGCTGAAAAATTTAATTCCATTATCCGTATGTGGATTGTGAGAAGCACTGATCATGACTCCCGCCGCGGCGTTTTTTGCCTCTGCCACCAACGCGACAGCCGCAGTGGGCAAGACTCCGATATTGAGGACTTCAGCGCCCGCTTCCCGTAAACCTGCATTCAAAGCTGCCTCTAGGGGAACGCCCGATCCCCGCGTGTCGCGCCCCACCACAAATAAGGAATGACCCGTCTCGGAAATAAAATAACGCCCGGCTGCCTTTCCCACGCGGTAAGCGAAGGAAGAAGTCATGGGGTCTTTCCCAAACTCTCCTCGGATTCCATCTGTTCCAAACCAGCGCCGTTTCGACATAGGGGAAGATTTTAGAGGGTGCAGTCGCACGAGACAAGCAGCGATGAATCGGTCCGGCCTCAAAAGGACGAAAAATCGAAACCGCGGTCTTTTTCAATGACCTGATGCAGAATGAGCCAGATCAGCACCGCCAACAAAAAGCAAAGGAGCTTGATCCTGAACTTGTCCCAATCCGGCGAACTCACGACACATTTCCCCTATCTTTCATCCATAGTCTGAACCGTTCAAACCAACTGCCCGAATCATTTTTCTTGGACGGAAGCAGAACTTCCCCCAGCTTCCGGCGCAGGGCATCCGCACTCAAGGGCCGCATTAGTTCCCCCGCATAACACAGTGAAAAATCTCCTGTCTCTTCAGAAAGAACCGCCACGACAACATCGGTTTCCTCGGTAAAACCAAGCGCGGCGCGGTGTCGCATTCCCAAAGTCCTGCTCAAGTCTTGGCGTTGAGATACCGGGAAAATGCACCCCGCTGCGACTATCTGATTTCCGTAGATCATGACCCCTCCATCATGCAAAGGGGTCTTGTTGGTGAATATGGTTTCCAAAAGTTCCTGTGAAATATGGCCGTAAATGGCCACCCCCGTCTGCCGGATATGGGCATGCGTTACATTTCTTTCAAAGGCGATCAGGGCTCCATATTTTTTTTCCTTTAAATCTTCCAAAGCCTGCACAGTAATTTCAATGACCTGGCTTTGCTGGCTGCTGTGGGTAACGGTCAAGCCGCTACCCAACTGACTCAGAACCCGACGCAGCTCGGGTTGAAATAAGATGACCACCGAAATAACCAGAAAGGCAGAGGACGCTTTCAAGAGGTAGCTGAGCACCCGCAAATCTAAAAGTTCGGTGATGAGAATAAGAGAGGCCAACAGCATGACCAAACCGGTCAGAACGCTGGCGCCCCGGGTGCCTTTAAAAAGTCTATACAAATAATAAAGGGCCACCGAAATTAGAAAAATTTCGAGAAGCGCCTTAAAAGCTGAAACCATGTTCATGAGGATAATGACCCAAAATATCCTACCCTTCGTATGACATGCCTACCGCCTTGGCAAGAGGTAATGCCCTGGTAATTTCTCGCCCGTCTCGACTCCCACTCTTATCTACGCCAACAAATTCCACATTTCTAAAAATTGTTTCATTTCCCGAACTTCATGAATTCGCCAAATTTGAGGTCTTCGTGAAAGAATCAGGCGGGCATGGACTGCCATCGCCCCCGCCATGCGCTCTTCCACTCCCAAAATCCGGCTAATAAAAGATTTTTTGGAAACTCCCCAAACCATGGGCCTTTGCAAGCTCCACCAGACATCCGCTGCCCGCAACAGTTCCATATTATGGCCTGCCGTCTTGCCAAAGCCGATTCCCACATCCAGGGCCAAGCGATCTTTGTCTATCCCGGCAAGCTGCACTTTATCCTGTAATGCGGAGAGAAAAGCACGCACTTCCTCCACCACATGAGTATAACGAGGATCCTTCTGCATCACCTCTGGTTTTCCTCGGGAGTGCATGCCGATATAACCCGCTTTCGATTGGATAAGGACATCGACCATGCCCTCGTCCCAATCTAACCCACCCACATCGTTGACAATGGAGGCCCCCGCCTCGAGGGCCTGCCGCGCTGTTTCAGCTTTGTAGCTGTCGATGGAGATCACCAGATTGGGATTTTCGCGGAGAAGTCCTTCAATCACGGGCAGCACTCTCCCCACTTCCTCTTCCACGGACAAAGGCTTAGCTCCAGGTCGGGTGGACTCGCCTCCTATGTCCAAGATGGTTGCTCCATCCGTCACCAATTTCAGACCATGCTCCACTGCTAGGTCTGGTTCAAAAAAACAACCTCCGTCCGAGAACGAATCTGGAGTGACGTTGAGAATCCCCATTAAAATTGGGGAATCGCTGAGGATAAAACTTCCGGTGGCGTGTTGCCAGCGCATGCAAAGTTTTCGTCGGCTCCAGGCCGGCGGCGCTAAATCAGCGACGCCGAAAGGAAATTAAGCTCCGGCGGGCGCGCCCTGCAACCCTGGAAGCATCCCATCATCAGGCTTGGACTTTTTGGCGGGTTCCAGTGAACCCAATGTCTCCTGAGGTAGTGGAGTTGTGGGAGGGGTTATATTCTTGGGCGGAGGGGTCAACATTTTGCCGTGCTTCAGGATTTGACCGATCTGATCGCCATCGAGCGTTTCAAACTCAAGTAGAGCCTGGGCAATGGCCTCCACCACTGCGCGCTGTTCGGTAATGATCTGCCTTGCCCTGCGATGAGCCTCAGTCGTCAGTTTCAAAACTTCGCTGTCAATCTCACGGGCCGTTTGTTCGCTGTAACCACGGGGACGGCCAATATCGCGACCCAAGAACACCTGCTCCTCGTGGTCTCCATACTCCACCATGCCAAGCTTTTCGCTCATGCCCCATTCACAGATCATTTTTTTGGCAAAATAAGTCGCCATCCGAATGTCGCCCGAAGCGCCGCTGGAAACGTCGCCGATAAAAATTTCTTCGGCCACGCGACCACCCATAAAGACGCACATATCATCGAGGATATATTTACGCGCATAACCATAACGGTCTTCCTTAGGCAACATCATCGTTACCCCCAAAGCGGGGCCGCGGGGGATGATCGAAACTTTATGCAAAGGGTCGGTGTTTTCCAGAATCAGATTGAGGATGGCATGGCCCGCCTCATGATAGGCCGTGATTTTTTTCTGTTCATCCGTCATGGCCATGGAACGTCGCTCACGGCCCCAACGAACTTTATCGCGCGCTTCTTCCAGATCCGATTGCAGAATGGCATCCGCATTCCGTTTGGCTCCCAAGAGCGCCGCCTCATTGATCAGGTTGGCCAGCTCCGCTCCGGAAAATCCGGGAGTTCCGCGGGCAATCTTACTCCAATCCACGTCCTCCGCGGCTTTCACCGCTTTGGAATGCACTTTGAGAATTTGTTCCCGGCCTTTGACGTCTGGAAGATTAATGCGGACTTCGCGGTCAAAACGGCCGGGGCGCAGCAAGGCCGGGTCCAAAACATCTTTGCGGTTAGTCGCGGCAATAATAATCACGCCTTCGGTGGTGTCGATCCCATCCATTTCCACCAGCATAGCGTTGAGGGTCTGCTCCCGTTCGTCGTGGCCTCCGCCTAAACCATGTCCACGACTCCGACCCACCGCATCAATTTCATCGATGAAAATCAAACAAGGCGCAGTCTTGCGGCCCTGCTCGAACATATCTCGCACGCGGGAAGCCCCCACGCCCACAAACATTTCCACGAAATCCGAGCCGCTGATGCCATAAAAAGGCACGTCAGCTTCTCCGGCAATGGCTTTTGCCAAAAGGGTTTTTCCCGTTCCCGGAGGGCCCACCATCAACACGCCTTTAGGAATGCGCCCGCCAAGCTTTTGGAAGCGTTTCGGATCTTTCAAAAATTCCACGATCTCGCTCACTTCCTCGCGAGCTTCGTCCACTCCGGCCACATCCTTAAAAGTGATTTTGTTCCGGTCCTTGCTGAGCATCTTGGCTTTGCTTTTGCCAAAACTGAAGGCGCCCTTGCCCGCCATCCGGATTTGCTGACGGAAAAAGAAATACATCAGAAGGATAAAAAGCAAAATGGGGAGCATGTTCAGCAAAGTCATCAATACCTGATTATCGATGTAAGGCTGGGGAATGCTGTTGAACCCGTTTTTCTTGAGCACTTCGAGCAAATCTCTTTGGAACTCAAGATTCACAGGCACGCTAAATTTTACCCACTCTTTATTGTCCGACCCAGGAGCGTCAGCCGTAGTCGGGGCCCCCGTGGGAACGACCACAGTTTTGCCCAAAGCAGGATCATATTTTCCCACCAAAATATTTGTGGCGCGGGCGGGTTCGGAGGTTAGTGAAAGCTCTTTAACCTGTCCGGCTTCCAGAACCTTTACAAAATCCGTATAGTTCATGGCCTTTGCTGAACTGGACAGATCATTCTGCTTCATCCAGTAGAAAAACAGCACGAGAGCCAGGGCGACTCCGAATAGAGCGATGCCCCTCCAGTTATTCGGCGGAGTGGCCTGAGGATCGTCTTTTTTCCGTCGGGAAGGAGCCTTGGGAAGTTTGGGAGGGCGAGGGACTGGATTACCGTTCGACATGTGGGAAAGAAGCTAACATACGATAATTGCCTTGGCAACAGTTGGTGTTGATCCTTCGATCAAGCGATCCGCCATGAATCGCTTGGGCACTTTTCCCTCATGCCCACGATGAAATGGATCGATCAGGGTTGGAAATGCGCGGGCGGAATCGCGTCGAAATATCGATCATCCAGAAGGACTGACGTGGGAGGATCGGGATCATTATAATCCATCGGCCGTTTTAAATTGCGACCCAAGGTTTCGTCTTCGGGCTGGGTAAAGGCCACCTCTACCGGAGTGCCGACCTCAACCAAAGCAAAAAAAGCACGCACTACGTTACGGTGGATGTGCAGGCAACCATGAGTATGAGGAATGGGCCAGATGGAGCCTTCATGGAATCCGTAACCCCGGTAAAATTGAATCCAATAGGGCAAAGGATATCCCTCATAATGCCAACCTGGTCCGGGAGATTGGCTGCTGCGCCCCGGAACGGCTTGGGTGCCATTGACCCAAAATCCAAGCGATCCCGAACGCTTATTTGCTTTCTTAGAAAGAACTCTAAAATTTCCGGTCGGAGTAGGGTCGGACTGTTTTCCCACGGTCGTAGCCGTCACTAACAAAGGCTTGTTTCCTTCCATGACGTAAACCGCTTGGTTTTTTAAGGATACCTTGACCCGGACGTTGCTGGGCTGGGTCGCGGCATAAACCGGAACGGAATAGTGCGAAGAAGTCGCGGTGCACCCCGTCAAAAGAAACAGGCAGGCTATCGCCGCGTAAAAACCGGAATAATTCATGTGAAGCGTTTGTATCTCTTTTTTAAAAATTCTCCACCTAAAAATGAAGGATGGTTTCCTTATTTCTCAAACGACCCGACCGAATTTTTTTTCCAACTCAGGCTTTGAAATCAGGATCATGGTCGGCCTGCCGTGCGGACAAGTGTAAGGCAGCTCGCAGGCGTGCAAGTCCACCAGTAACTTCTCTACCTCTAGCAGGGAAAGCGAATCATTCGCTTTAACTGCGTGCCGGCATACGGTCTTGGCAATTATTTCTTCGCTCAAACGCCGCTCCTGCCTCACCCGTCCCCCCTCCTGTTGCAGGTCAACTAGCATCGCCCGGAAAAAATCTTCCACCGCCTGCGTTTTGATCATCGGTGGAAGGCCATCGATCATAAATGTCCGACTACCAAGGTCGGCCACGCTCAATCCCACTTGGTTAAGTCCATCGATCTGTCCCCGCAAAAAATCCGCCTGTTCCGGCGGAAGTTCGACCGTGACCGGTAAAAGCAGCCGTTGGCTCAGAACCTCTTCCTGAGCCACGCGGTCCAACATTTGTTCAAACAACACCCGCTCATGAGCCGCATGTTGGTCCACCAATACCACTCCATCCCCACTTTCCGCGACGATGTAAAGATTCATGATCACGCCCAGCACATGCAAATCGTGATTCTTAGAATCGGGACCGCTTTTTATAGAGGCCTGTTCCACCGTGGCAAAAGGAAGGCCCCGCAAGGTGGAGCGCATCGCCATAACCGAGGAAGGAGGCTCCGGTTTGAACCAGTCAGGAATTCCCGATATGTCTAACGGACCAGTGCTCCCTAACGTTTCCCCGCCTTTCATTTCCGGACCCGCTCCCAAACCCACCGCAATCGGCTCGCTTGTTTTGCTTCTGAGAGTCTCGCGCACGGAGCTTGTCATAAAATCGCGTACCGTCTGATCGTCCCGAAATCGAACCTCTTTCTTGGACGGATGCACGTTTACATCTACTAAATCAGGTGGGAGATCCAAAAATAAAACCGCCACCGGGAACCGGCCTTTCATTAGGGTATTATGATATCCTTCTAAAAGCGCATAGTTCATGGTCGGACTTTGCACGGGGCGCTGATTGACGAAAAGAAGGTGTTCCTGCCGACTGCTTCGGCTGACTCCCGGACGCCCTATCACACCCCGCAAACGAAATCCTCCTTTTTCACTTTCGACAGGCAAGGTGTCTTCCAGCCAACGGCGGCCAAAGACCTGCGCCACACGCTCGTCAAGAGTAACTGCAGAGGGATAGGCGGCGATGACCGATTGGTCGTGTTTAAGTTGAAAGAAAACTCCGGGATGAGCCAGTGCCGAGAGCCGGAAAACCTGCTCCAAATGCGCCCACTCGGTGGCGTCTGCCCGCAGAAATTTACGCCGCGCTGGGACATGTAAAAAAAGTGACCTTACTTCGATCTGAGTTCCGGTGGGACAACCGGCCTCGGAGACGGTTCTGATTTTTCCTCCGTCTACCACAATTTGGGTTCCCACTTCCGCGCCCCTTTCCCGCGTCAGAAGTTTAAATCTCGAAACCGACGCCATACTTGGCAGGGCTTCGCCGCGAAAACCCATGGTGGCGATGCCTAATAAATCTTCCGCCTTGGAAATCTTGCTCGTCGCGCTCCGCTCTAGGGAAAGGAGGGCATCGTCGTAATTCATTCCCCAACCGTCATCTGTGACACGGATGAGGGACTTGCCCCCCCGTTCGATCTCCACCTCGATCCGGCGGGCCTCTGCGTCGAGAGCATTATCGAGAAGTTCCTTTAAAACCGAGGCTGGACGGTCCACCACTTCGCCGGCGGCAATTCGATTGGCAACGATCTCATCCAGGAGGTGAACACGGTTGGGCATGGTTAGATAGAAAACAATTACTCAAAATATAGAGCGGGACCGCAAAGATTCACCGAAAAGGTTCCGGATATTTCTTAATGACCAAGTCCTATTCGGTTTTGACCCCGAGCTTTTCCAAAATCCGTTCAAGATCCGATCCGTTATAATAATTAAGTTCGAGATGACCGGATTCGTAGGTTCCCACCAGTCGTGCCTTGGTCCCCAACGCTCTCTGGATTCTTTGTTCCAAATCCCGCCAATCCGCCTGCTCGGTTTTTTTTCCACCCGATTTACGCTTCCCTCCCGCGCGGGCAGACAGCAGACCTTGCACTAATTTTTCGGTTCCTCGAACATTGAGTCCACGCTTGATAACTTCGTGCGCTGCGAGCTTCTGTTGTTCCTGGGATTCCAAACCCAAAAGAGCCTTGGCGTGGCCCACGCTGAGTTGGCCCTGGGTGAGCATCGATTTGATTTCGACAGGCAACGCGCGCAACCGCAGGGCGTTGGCCACCGCTGCCCGGCTCTTGCCCACTTGGCGCGCCACCTCTTCTTGGGTAAGTTGAAAACGTTCAATCAATTGACCATAGCCTTCCGCTTCATCGATCGCATCTAGATCGGCCCTTTGCAAATTTTCAATCAGCGCCAACTCCAGCACATCGCGATCCGAAGCCTCACGCACAATTACGGGGGCCGACGTCAACCCCGCCTGTTGCGAAGCTCTCCACCGGCGTTCGCCCGCGATCAATTCATAGTTGCCCCCGACCTTGCGCACGATCAGCGGTGAAAGGATGCCTTTGGAGCGAATAGATTCCGAAAGCTCCACCAACTGCTCAGCGCCGAAATGTTTTCTCGGTTGCAACGGGCTGGGAACGATGCTTGTCAGGGCGATGCGTCGGACGCTTTCCCCCAACTGTTCGCGGGGTTTGGGATCTGCCAAAGCATGGGAGCCGATTAACGCGCCCAGTCCTTTGCCAAGTGCCTTTCTGGTCATAGCGAATCAAAGTATCCGCGCACCCAAATCAGGTCAATGCACATGAACAAAATCAGCCGGGATTCCCAGCCGCCGAACGGGAATACTTCCTTTAGCATCTTGGTTGAAAACCCGCGCTCAGAAAATGAACCCCCCTAGGGTCCCACTAATCTTCGCCGGGAAATATTTCCAAAATAGCCTGTTTCCTAAATTCGAAGATTCTTCGCACCTCTGCCCGTACCCAAGGGAGAGCCACTTCTCCGAACGGAGGCAGAGGCAACGCATAGCGCACCTGATCACGCATCAGCGTTTTGCCTCCTGGAAGTTCTTCAAAACGGTGGTGATGGATCCAGATCCGGTAAGGCCCCTTCAGTTGTTCGTCAATAAACTCCAACGGCGGATTCCATTGCACAATTCGAGTTTTCCAACGCATCGGAAAGCCGTGCAACTTGATCCGATAATCAATCAATGCTCCCTCCTTCATGGCGAAGGGCGACTCCGTCAAAACGCGAAAATCAAGCGATGCCGGAGTGAGTCGGGCCAGGTTGCCGGCATCCGAGAAAAACAAAAAGACCCGATCGCGTGCGGCTGGCACGATCGTTTCTGTTTCAAAAAGATGTTCAAACAAAATAAAAATCCTATTTAAATTCCTGCACGTTAATTTTGATTTCACCCATGGCTTGCAGGAAGGGTGTGACCAATTCAGATTCAAAGCTGGGCTTTTCTAACGCGCTTTTCGCCATGGCGATGTGCGTGACATCATACCGCCCGAAAGCCGCGTCCACCGGCCACCAGCACTCCGGGGCCACCAGAATTTCGGCCCACATATGATAACCAAAATAACCCGCCAAGCCGCCGCTGGGGGCATAGACGAGGCCAACCACAATCCGGGACGGAAGACCGAGCGCCCTGGCGATTGCCGCGGAAAGAACAGCATGCTCGGTGCAATCTCCTTCAAGAGTCTTGGCGACTGAGGCTGCGGAGGCGATTCCAGTGGCGAGATTTTTGTTCGAAATTTTAAGATACACCCCCTGTTGAATTCGATTGGCCAGCGTCAGGGCGTTGTTTTCATCGCCGGCAATCTGTCTGGCCAACGCGATGACCCCGGGATCGTCCGACTGAAGAAACGGACTTGGCTTCAAATATTTTTCAAAAGATCCTTCCCGGATGGGGGAATCCTTAAAAATGGTGTCGGCCGACGGTGCCACCGGCAGTGTCACGGTGATCTGAAAAGTATTATTTTCCTTCGCTTCAACTTTCTGGCCTTCCCCGGAATAAAATGAAACGGGCTTACCTTTAGGGGCGCTGATTAAGTAAACCGCTTCTTTAAGCTTCTCCGGATTCGGAACGGGGCGAGAGGGCCGAATGAGGGTATTGATAAACATCTCGGCCGGCTTGGCTTCCTGCATCGCGAGCTCCTTCGTGCTCTTCTCCATTTCGATGGTCCCCATCGCTCCCAGCGGCACCCGGATCAAGCGGAAGTTTCCCTCATCGTCCGCCCAGGTTTTAACAGTCATCCCCGGCATGTTGCTAATGTTAGAATTGGACGTAACCCACTCTTTTTCCTCATCCCCGATTTTTAGTTTTTCCTTGGGTAGAATGGTGGTGGTCAACGTGGCCGCTTTGGAAGGATCCTCACGGTCAAACATAGAAAATGTACTTGTGGTGCCAGGCGCAAAACCTTTCTGTCGCATTTCCACATCGATCTTTCTGGGGCCGAGCGCAGTCTCCGGATAAGGCGCAGTGGAAGTCATTCCATTTGCAATGACAACCAGTTGATCTCCTTCACTCTTCGCGGAGACCTCCATCAGATCTCCTCCCATCCGCCTTTCCATTTTGAAGCTCAGAACTCGTCCTGTTTCATCTTCCCGTGTTTTAGATTTCTCAGTGAGGTTTAGCACAATGCCGGCCCGCCTCATGGAAAAATTTGATTCTTCCGACGAAACATATACATCCTTGCCGTCCTCCTGAATTTTCTCCGTGGAGACGTGATAAAAACCTATCTGATTTCCGGCCAGCAGGACCCGGGCCCACTCGTCCTGCAAGACTTCGGCGTGCAAGGTCCCACCGAAGGACCAAACCGCCAAAACCAGATGAATGATTCGCAAAGCAATAAGAACAGGTCTTTTTTTCATGAGGAGAATCCCAATTTCAACACGCTGTCTTTCGGTTCGGGCAAAAGGTCCGGGTAATCGAGCGTTTCATGGAGGCCACGGCTCTCCTTGCGCAGCAGAGCGGAATCCACGATCAACATGGCCACCTGCGCCAAATTGCGGAGCTCCAGCAAATCAGCCGTGACTTTAAAATCCCAATAATATTCCTGCACTTCTTGCTGTAAAATCGAAAGCCTGGTTTTGGCGCGCTGTAATCTTTTCGTGGACCGCACGATTCCAACATAATCCCACATTAACTGTCGGATCTCGCGCCAGTTATGGATCACCACCACCAACTCGTCCGGATCATTAGCTCGACCCTCCTCCCATCTCGGCAGTTCCACCGGGTCCCGTCGTTTTGCGAGAAGTTCGATCGCCCGCGCCGAAGCTCGATCCGCCATCACCACTGCTTCCAAGAGCGAGTTACTGGCCAGGCGATTGGCTCCGTGCAAGCCGGAACAAGCCACCTCTCCAATAGCAAACAAACCTTCCAGCGCGGTTGCCCCCTGTTGGTTTACCACAACTCCCCCGCACTGATAATGGGCCGCCGGAACAACGGGGATAGGTTGAACCGCCATATCAATTCCCAGGTTCATGCAGGTCTTGTAAATCGTGGGAAAACGCCCGGCCAGATAATCCCTGTTTTTATGAGTTATATCCAAATAGACGCACTCCGCACCGGTATGTTTCATTTCTGAATCAATTGCCCGGGCCACGATATCGCGCGGCGCAAGCGAACCCTGGCTGCTATATTTGTGGGCAAATTCCTCGCCCTCCCGATTAATCAAAACCGCGCCCTCTCCCCGCAAAGCCTCGGAAATTAAAAATGAATTTCCTTTCGGATGATAAAGGGCGGTGGGATGGAACTGGATAAACTCCATATTAGCCACAGACGCTCCTGCCCGATACGCCATCGCCACTCCGTCCCCCGTCGCGATGGAGGGATTGGTGGTGTAAAGATAACATTTTCCACATCCGCCGGTCGCCAGCACGGTGACCGGGGCCTCCATGGAAATCACTTTTTTCTCGGGAATGCCCAACACGTAAATTCCCAGCACACGATTCGGCCCCGACTGTTTCAGTTTTTCAGAGGTAATTAAATCGATAACGAAATAATTTTCAAATACCTCGATGTTGGGATGAGCCTCGATGGCGTTCAGCAGTCCGCGCTCGATCGCCGCTCCCGTCATATCTTTCACATGCAAAACCCGTCGCTGACTGTGTCCGCCTTCCATGCCCAGATCAAATTCCCCGGAGAGCGTTTGTCCTTTTTCGCTAAATTGAATTCCGAGACCCACCAATTCCTTGATTCGCTCCGGCGCGTCAGAAACAATTCCCCGCACCACATCCTCCCGGCACAAACCGGCACCGGCAGCCAAAGTATCGGCCACGTGAGACTCGAAGCTGTCTTCCTTAGAAGTAACTGCGGCGATGCCCCCTTGGGCGTAGTTGGTATTGGATTCGGCCCGGTTTTTTTTCGTTAACAAACCCACTTTGCCAAAGGGGGCAACTTTTAAGGCGAAACTCAGGCCGGCAATACCGCTGCCGAGCACCAGAAAATCAAAGTGTCTGGACATGAAAGAAGAAATGAATCTAGCCCGAATAACATTCCGGGCGCAAAGCATGATTTTCAAGGCACTGAAAATAAAACCATCCGCTCCAGTCACCGAAGCCAGATTTATTTCCCAAACGGCGACAATGACTGGAGCTCGGGCACCAACAACAGCCTCTTTTTTAGAATCCCCAAACCCCGACCGTAAGCATTTGCCAGCTTCTTTAACGAAGATAGTATTAAATCGTGATGTATCAGCTCATTCGTCCCCTCCTCTTCCGATTCGACGCGGAACGGGTGCATCACGCCGTTCTGAATATCCTCTCCAACTCGCCCCTTGCAAAATTGGTGGGACCCAAAAGCTCAGAAGTGGAAGATCCCGTGGAACTTTGGGGGCTGAAATTTAGAAACCGAATTGGACTGGCCGCGGGCATGGATAAAAATGCGGCAGCCCTTGGCGCTTGGCACGACTTGGGTTTTGGTTTTGTGGAAATTGGAACCGTCACTCGCCACGGTCAACCTGGAAATCCGACCCCTCGAATCTTCCGTTGCCCCGCCCAGCAAGGCCTCGTGAACCGAATGGGATTTCCTAATTTGGGAGCTGAAGCTATCGCCCGCCATTTGTCCTCTCGGAAAGTAATCAACCGCTTCCCCATCGGAATTAATTTGGGTAAATCCAAAGTTACGGAACTGGAAGACGCGCTTTCCGATTATCGCTTTTCGTTCGAGAAACTTTATCCTTATGGGGATTTCTTTGTCATCAATGTAAGCTCGCCCAACACGCCCGGTCTTCGCACTTTGCAGCAAACCTCCGCTCTAGAGCCGATTTTTGAAACGTTGCAGGACTATAATCGCGGCCAGTCGCATAAACCTCTCCTGGTTAAAATTGCTCCTGATCTCACGTTCGAGGAGATCGCTGCCGTTCTAGGACTGATTGAAAAACATGGCTTAGCAGGAATCGTCGCCACCAACACAACGCTCGACCATTCCGGCATCACGCTGAAAGAAACAGGAGGGCTAAGCGGCATCCCGGTCCGAGGTAAGAGCACCGCAATCATCCGGTTCATCGCTAAAGAGAGCGCGGGCAAGTTGCCCATTATAGGAGTGGGAGGAGTCTTTACCCGCTCCGACTACCTGGAGAAACTCGACGCCGGAGCCTCACTGGTTCAAGTCTACACCGGTTTTGTTTATGAGGGCCCAGGCATGATCGGAAGATTGTTGAACGTATCAGGCTAACTGCTTCAGAGATCCCCTACAGCTCGTGGGGGTGAGCAGAGGGCGTGACAGCTATGTTGGAGCGTCCATTCGACGGCTGCGATATAAATCTGGTGCTGCGAGGGGATTCGCTGGAAGCTTTGGTTCGGCCTCGGTTCTAAAAGGCATAGACCATCCTGGTCATGGCATGCTTTGTGTCTCGAATCCCCCAGTAGTCTCTCCTAAATATGTGTTGGTCTAAAAGATGGATAGGGTAAAAAGCAGTGGCTACAGGACCTCTGCCATATAATCCTCCGATAATGGGGCCAAGTCGATAAGAAGGAAGGAAATGAGCCTGATCATCTTGGGACCCAATATATATTGGATGACAGCTGACGAAGTATGAGGTGCCATAGATGGTAATCAAGACAAGGACGATAGTCAGGAATGTCTCTTTTCGTGTCATCATTTCATAGCTCTGCCGAACAGTTGGACCAATTTCCCGCGCATTGCGCAAAGTTCCGGAACAAGTTCACCGGAAGCGTTGCGGACTCTAACGCAAGCACGTTAGACCTGAACCGGCTCCGTTTTGGCTTCCGGAGCATCCACCCACTTGCCATTCTCCTTGATCAAGTCGATCAGTCTTGATACTGCTTCCGCCTCGGGAATATTAAACTTCACCGGAGTTTTGTTAATGTAGAGATTGATCTTCCCGGGAGCTCCGCCGACATACCCAAAATCAGCGTCCGCCATTTCGCCCGGCCCGTTCACAATGCAGCCCATCACCGCAATCTTCACGCCTTTTAAATGTTGGGTCGCTTCTTTGATTTTTGCGGTCGTGCTTTGCAGGTTAAAAAGCGTGCGGCCGCAAGAAGGACATGCCACATAATCAGTTTTGAAAATACGATTACCCGCCGCCTGCAAAATATTGAAGCCGAGGCGAATGCTGGCTCCGGGAGAACGTTCTCCACGGATCAGGATGGCATCGCCAATGCCGTCACATAAGAGCGATCCCAAATGGATGGAGGCCGCGATCAACGTATTTAAAGGTTCATCTGTTTGGGTGGGCTGAAGTGTGTCTTTCAACAAAATCGGGTGCCGGGAGTCAATCTTCGCGGCTAAAATGCGGAAAGCCGTGGCCGGATTCAATGGGCTGCCATCTCGAACGGTGACCACGCGCACCGATTCGCCGTGGTTTATCTGCTCAATCTGGACAGCGTCGTCCAAATTAACTTCAACCACTCCAGAGTCTTCATAAACAACTTCCGGCGCGGTATCTCCCATCAACAAAATCCGGGGTTCCAACAACGCATAGTTTTCCCGTGTGGTGAATACGCGGGCCGGTTCGGAGCTTCCCACTTTAACGTCGCCAACTTTCGTCGGGAGGGATTTGCGTTTGGCATAAACAAAAGGATCAAAGCTAAGCGGAATGGAAACCTGGGCGTGGGGAACGGATTCCAGCCGGCGGGCGTAATCAACCAAAGCCCGTCCTACGGGGATCTCATGAACGCTGTCTTCCGTAAGCGAAACGCGAATCGTATCCCCCATGCCGTCCAACATCAAAGACCCAATGCCAATGGCGCTTTTAATTCGCCCATCCTCACCATCGCCCGCTTCGGTCACGCCGAGGTGAAGGGGATAATTCCAGTCGGCACCCAGCCCGTTCAACCGCGCCACCAACAGACGGTAGGCGTTGATCATGACTTTGGGATTGGAGGATTTCATCGAGAAGATAAAATTATGGAAATCAAATTTCCGGGAAATACGGGCAAATTCGAGAGCGCTTTCCACCATGCCGTTCGGGCTGTCGCCGTAACGGTTCATAATGCGATCCGAAAGAGAGCCGTGGTTCGTGCCGATGCGCACGGCAATATTTCGTTCCTTGCAAATATTCAACAGAGGAATAAAGGTTTCCTCAATCCGGGCGAGTTCCTCGTCGTATTGGTCATCGGTATATTCGCGGACGGCAAACTTCTTTTTGTCGGCGAAATTTCCGGGATTAATACGGACCTTTTCCACCCATTGCGCGGCTTCCAAGGCGGCATCAGGTTTAAAGTGGATATCGGCTACCAGGGGGACGTCGCATCCGGCTGCCAAGAGTTCCTTCTTGATTAATTTGAGATTAGCCGCGTCCTTTACGGTCGGAGCCGTGATACGGACAATTTCGCACCCCACTTTAACCAAATCCAAAGTATCACGCACGCAGGCCGCAGTATCCATGGTGTCGCACGTCAGCATAGACTGCACACGGATAGGGTTCGAACCGCCCACGCCCACGTTTCCGACCAGAACCTCTCGGGTCAAGCGGCGTTCAAAAACAAAGGGATCTGGGCAGTAGGACATAACCATTTTACTTAGTGGGTTCGGAGGCAGAATTGGAAAACTGAACTTTCTCACCGCCCTCTTTGGAAGAGCTATTGTCTTTAACAACTCTTAGAACATCGCGATAGGAGATAAAAAGAAAGAGGCCAATCATGACCACAAAAGCTCCGGTTTGCACTGCGGACATGATCTTGATGCTGACCGGGCGCCGACGGACCCACTCAATGACGGAAAAGACAATATGGCCGCCATCTAAAATAGGAATCGGCATCAAGTTCAACAAAGCCAAATTGACATTAAAGATAACGCAAAAGGCAAGTAACTGGGCAGGTTCATACCGCAGGATTTTCATGATCCGGTCGAAGATGCCGATGGCGCTGCTTAAATGTCCCACGCCCACGTCGGAGCGGGGATTTACCAGAGCTTTTAGAGTCCGGTAGACGAGGGTAG
>Ga0136635_10000173_pt1 | contig 15784 bp, 19 predicted proteins | sample AntDrymeUQ852106_2_FD_105495 | JGI IMG/M metagenome (GOLD analysis project Ga0136635, IMG submission 105495) | Polar desert sand microbial communities from Dry Valleys, Antarctica - metaG UQ85 (21.06) | ecosystem: Environmental > Terrestrial > Soil > Desert | place: Antarctica: Dry Valley... | reverse complement strand
CGGCCCGCGCCCGCGGACTGATCTTCCTCAGTGGCGAGGAGCAGGTCTCGGTGGGCTCGGGCAAGGGAGTCCAGGACTGGCCGGAGGCTTCGCTGCCGGATGCGGCCGAGGTGGACTGGTCCGGGGTGCACGATGTGCCGATAGCCCTGGTGACCGGCTCGAACGGCAAGACGACCGTGGTCCGTCTGCTGGCGGCCATGGTTCGGGCGGCGGGGCGGGTTCCGGGATTCACCTCCACCGATGGCGTGATGGTGGGGACAGTTGCGATAGAGGAAGGTGACTTCTCCGGACCGAGCGGCGCCCGCATGGCTCTCCGCCGGCCGGAGGTGGAGATAGCCGTCCTGGAGACGGCTCGCGGCGGGCTCCTGCGCCGAGGACTCTCGGTTGAGCACGCGAATGTTGCGGTAGTCACCAACGTCGCGGAGGATCATCTGGGAGAGTTCGGCATCGAGAGCCTGGCCGAGCTGGCCGACACGAAGCTGCTGGTGGCCAAGGCGCTCGGAGACCGCGGGACCCTGGTCCTGAATGCAGACGATCCGATGCTGGTGGAACGAAGCCCCGCCATCAAGGCAACGATTACGTGGTTTTCGCTCGACCCCGCCTCTCCCCTGATCGCAGCACACACCCAAGGCGGCGGCTCTGCGGTTATTGACGAACGGGGGCAGATCGTGCTGATCCGGGGACGGCAGCGGGAGGTCCTCGCGTCGCTGGAAGAGGTTCCGATCACGTTTCGGGGAACCGCGCAGCACAACGTGGCCAACGCGCTCGCCGCCGTAGGAGCGGGCGCGGCACTGGGCCTCGAGCCGGCGGTCATGGCGGCGGGCCTTCGGAAGTTTGGGCACGACCCGGCTGACAATTCCGGGCGTGCCACTCTCATGGACGTGGGCGGGATCCACATCCTGCTCGACTATGCCCACAACGCTCACGGCATGTCGGCGCTGGTCGGGCTGGCCCGGAAGCTCCCGGCCACGCGACGCCTGGTCATGGTTGGCCAGGCGGGTGACCGGAGTGACGGCGCGATTCGCGAGCTGGCGCGCGCCGTCTGGTCACTCCGCCCGGATCACGTGGTGGTCAAGGACATGGACGAGTTCCTGCGGGGCCGTGCCGTGGGCGAGGTCCCGGCGCTGATTGCCGGCGAGCTCTCCCGGCAGGGCCTGGCCGACGAGGCCATCACCCGGGTCGGACCCGACATCGACGGGGTGCGTAGGTCGCTGGAGTGGGCCAGGGCTGGGGACCTGCTGGTGCTGGCGGTGCATCAGGACAGGCGGGCGGTGCTCGAGCTCCTGAATGACCTCTCGGCGAAAAACTGGAGGGCGGGCGAGGCTCTCGATTAAGCTGTCCCGCTGACTACGGCGTCAGCCGAGCCAGGTAGTTACCGTACTCGTCTGGATCCCGGACGATATCACAGTCCCAACCTTCCTCCCGCGCGTAGCGCCGAAGAGTCGCCGCATCGACATACAGCTGGGGAAACGGGTCGCCCTTCAGCCCCTCGTACTCCACCTGAAAGTGCAGCTCGCCCACGTAGCGCCCATCGGGCCGCTCCAGTGCGCCGGTCCGGCCCGCCTCGGGATCCAACCGAACGCGAACGTCGGTCGAGTCGGCCAGTACCTGGCCACCGGGGCGAACCAGCCGGCGAGCCTCGGAAAAGAACCGGCGCAGCCCGGGCAGTGTCTCGGTAAGGCCCAGCCCGTTCATCATCATGAAGACGGTTTCGAATGGCTCGGCCTCCACGTCCATCCAGGTGGCGGAGCGGGCATCGCGGACCCCTCGCTCCTGAAGAATTCGGACCAGAGGCGGAAGGATCTCGATGGCGGTAACCTCGAAACCGCGCTCCTGGAGTACCAGCGAGTGGCACCCGGACCCCGCTCCCACGTCCAGGACCCGGCCCCGGCAGAGGTCGAGCGCCAGGCGCTCCAATGGGGTGAACTGGTCGGGCCCACGGAAGAAGTAAGAGATTGGCACTTCGTCCCGCTCGAAGTCGTCATACACAACCAGTACCGCGTCGTGCCTCCCGCGGTGGTAGGCCTCCATCGCAGCGGCGTGGGGCTTCCAGGTGTTCAGATCCATGGCCTTATCTTCCGAGGAATGTCTCGCTCGTTGAAGCCGCCCCCCTCCCTCGCCATCAGCGCGGGGGTCCACCTGGTCATGCTGGTCGTGGCGGCGGTGCTTACCCGGACCCCCCCAGAGGACCCCACGAAGGGGGCAGACCGTTCGGCGGAGCAGGCGCGGCGGATAGACATGATCTACGTCCCCCCGGTGGAGCCCCCTCCGCCGCCGGCGCAGCCACCAGCGGTGCGGCCACCGCCGGCGCCGGCGCAGGTTCGACCCCCACCGCAGGCGGCACCCCCGCCAGCGCGTCAGACCGCACCCGAGCCTGAGCCCAATGCGCCCCCGGAGGAGACTCGCTCCAGCGGAGCGGAGACCGCGGCCAAGCCCAAGCCCAAGGCAGGCGAGCAGACCGTTGCCACGCTCGAGTCCGAGGCGCGGCGCATTTTCGGCCGCCCGCGACTGATGACCCGGGCCGGTGCGGGACCGCAGGCTCGGCGCCCAATGGAGGTCTGGATCAAGGAGAACCCGGAGCACTGCACACCAGCGCCCGTAGCGCCCAGAGATTCTGCCGGTCCAACAGAGTTCGGAACCGTTGTCGGGCGGATATTCCGGCAGGACAACGGCCGCCCGCTGGCTGGCGCGCACCTTCAGATGATCGGAACCCCGTACGTCACCTTCACCGACGCCACCGGTGAGTACCGCTTCAAATTCGACGTGGCGCTGATGGACAACTGCCGGACTCAATACGTCAAGGTTACGGCTGCGGGTTACGAATCACGACTCCTGGTGCTGGTGTTGGGACCGAATCGGAGCGAGGACGTGCGCTTGCGGAGACGCTAGAGAAGTCCCCGCACCAGCGACACGCCCAGGACCCCCGCGGCGAGCAGTGCCGCGCCTACTGCCAGGTATGCGATGATCTGAGTCTTGCGCAGCACCGCTCGCAGCTCTTCCTGCCCTTCGGCCAACCGGCCAACCGCTCCACCAAGTGGCCCACCCGGCTCATCGAACAGCGATTGCGACATGACGTTCTCGGCCGCCATCACCTCGGCCATACCCTGGATGAAGTGGCGCTGATGGATCCGCTTCTCCGAGTCCGGTCCCGGTTCCACCGTGGCGATCTGGGCTGCCTTCAGCACCGCGTTCTTGATGTCGCCGCCGGTTCGAGGATAGGACGCGGCCAGTGCCCGAAAGTCGACATCCGGAGCCAGCGGGGTCTTTCGAGCATGGATCTGCACCGCCCAGATCCGCTCCCGCTCGTCCACCTCAGGCATCTCGAAGAGGATGTGGGTACGAATCCGGCGCTCGAAGGCCGGATCGATGTTGGCAGCCAGGTTGGTGGCGAAGATGACCACGCCGGGAAAGCTCTCCAGCTCATGGAGCAGCACGTTGACCACCCCGTTGGCCTCGCGCTCGTAGGCCGCGGTGATCGAGCTGAAGCGGCGGCTGGCGATGGCATCCGCCTCGTCGAAGAAGAGCACCGCATCTTCGCGCGCAGCCGAGCGGAACACGGCGGCCACGTGCTTGGCCGTCTGACCCACCCAGCGGGATTCCAGCTCCGAGTATCTCACAACGAGAAGTTTTTTGTCCAGGGCGTACGCGAGCGCCTCGGCGCAGATGGTCTTTCCGGTACCGGGCGGACCGGCGAAATGAAAGGCGAGTCCCAGACCGCTCGAGTGCCGCTCCGCCAGACCCCACTGCTCGAAGATCAGGTCGTGCTTCCGCACCAGCGCCAGCGCGTGATTGAGGGCGCGCAGAGTGGTTGCCGGCAGAACCACGTCGTCGAAGGTACGTCGCGGCTCGACTGCTTCCATCAGCTGGCTGCTGGAGACGCCACCAAATAGAAGATCGCGGATCGAATCAGCCATGGATGTAATATGCCCGGGGCCTACGGTGACGCATACACCACCGGCCCCACCTGCAGGTCCCCAGTGCTCGGATCGGCCCGGAAGGTCACCCATCCCTCTCTCTTCGACTGATGCGGCAGGAACGCGATACCGAGTACCGCCTCCTCACGCTCCGTCCTGGTGGCCAGCGTAATCATCACGCTGACGTCTTCGGCGACCTGATCGCCCCGGTTGACCACAGTTACGGGAACTTGAAAACCGCGCGTCACCGGGCGTGCCGGCCCCAGGCTGACGACGAGCTCGGGCGGCTTCGATCCGGTGGTCACGACTTCGCGAATGAGGTAACCCACCGTGGCCATGACCAGAACGAGTCCCACGCCGAATACCGTCCATTCAAGGGCGTTCTTTTTCAGCTCTCGCGTCATTGGAGCAGAAGCCTCCCGGCTGAGGCGCCCAGTGTTGCCGGCAGTCCGAGGACCACGGTCTGCCCGACGATCAGGGCGGGGCCAACACCGTCCAGGCGGCCGAACAGCCAGAGAATCGCGGCGGACACGCTCAGCGCGATAGCGTAGGTCACCACCGTTCCGCGCAGTACTGCACTTAGCGTATCGGCTCGGACCCAGCGCTCCGCGCCCCGGAAATCGCTGTGGTGGAGAATGATGGCACCGAGGAAAAAGGATATCAGGGTGAGACCGAGGAGACGGAGCGGCGACATATCGGAACCCAGCACCACCACCTCTTCGGTGGGCGCCACGTTGGCCGCAAACAGGACCGCTCCGCAGCACCCGAGCACCAGCTGCCCGCCGAAGGTCACTTTGTCGGCGCCGGTCATTCCGGCGTCGGACTCCCCGCCGCCCAGCTGGGCGGTCCCGACAGAAACGCCGATCGCGATGGTCGTCGCCTGGACCACGATACAGCCGAGGATTTCGTCGATGTGCTGCTCTGGTCCAATCCGGCCCAGGATGTAGAGGATGAACGCGGAAAGCAGCAGCCCCAGCCCGAGCTCCTCGACGGAGTCGATCGCGATTTCGGTCCAACTGGTATCCGGCCGCAGCCCGGCGAAGCGGTTGTAGCCGAGCAGCAGCACGAAAGTGGTGACCACGTATGCGAGCTGGCGTGGCGGCTCCATGGTGAATCCCGCCCACCAGACTTCTCCGGTATAAAGCAGGGGCAGGCTGAAGAGGAGGCCACCGGCGACCCCGCGGCCATACTCCCGGAGTGATTCCGCGGTCGTCCGACCGGCGCTGGCCCTACGCGCGCGGGGACCTATTCTCGCACCCGGGGGGTTTGGTTATCCTCAGCCTTGCCGCCCGTTACCCGGTCCCAGGCATCTCGCACCGCGTCCTTGATCTCATCCCAGGCCGAGGTGTTCTCCTGCCGGTGCTCGTAGCGGTCCCAGCCCTGCCGCAAATCCCCTTCCGCCTCGTCCCAGCCGCGCCCCACATGGTGTTGTGCCGACTCGAATCCATAGCGGTAGGCAGGGCGAAAGCGGTCGTAAAAGTCCGGGCCTATCGCGTAGGGACGGCTGGAGAAGTTCTCGAACCAGTAGTTATCCTCGGTCTCCCAGGCTGCTTTCCACTCCTGATCCGCCAGCGGCGCGTCAGCCTCATCCTGCTGGGCATTATTTTTCTCGGGCATTGGGGGGCCTCCTCGACAAGACGTGGACCTTCGAAATGGGCTGGAATCATACTAGCTACTCCACCCCTGGTTACCGGGTGACGGTCGTCACCAGCCCTCCTTTGCGCCCGGTCCGTGCCTCGGCCATAATGCGTTGCGGGGCTGCTTCCTCGGCCTCAGGCTTTCCCCCAAGGAGTCCTGGTTGAATACTGCCCCCCCTCTCTGGATTCTCCGGACCGCTTTTCGCACCGTGGGCGCTGTTGCTCCCGGCGTCGCGGGCCGCTGGGCTGAAAACATTTTCTGTCGTCCGCCGCGGAACGAGCCTCGGCCACTGGAGGAGGCCTTTCTGGCAACGGGGACGCGGCACACGGTACAGAGCGAAGACCAGGACATCGCCGTCTGGGTGTGGAGTGATGGACCTGTCGTGGTGCTGGCCCACGGCTGGGGAAGCAGGGCGGGACGATTTAGCGCTCTGGCGCGTGCACTGGTGGATTCAGGGTTCCGGGTCGTGCTCTTCGATGCGCCCGCCCACGGTGTCTCGATGGGACGGTTGGCCTCGCTGCCCCAGTTTTCCCGAGCCCTCAAGGTAGTAGGCGACGCGATGGGTCCGGTCCACGGCCTCGTCGGCCATTCGCTGGGCGGGGCGGCGGTCACGCTCGCCATGCGGAATGGACTCCAGGCGGAGCGCGCAGTCCTCCTCGCTGCCCCCGCCGACGTCGTGCTGTTCTCCCGCGCCTTCGCGAAGCACCTGCGCATACCCGTCCGGGCGCACAACGCCATGCGCCGGAATCTGGAATCCCGGCTCCAGTTCCGCTGGGAGGAGCTTCACGTACCCACGCTCGCCCGCCGCATAACGGCTCCCGCGCTGATCGTTCATGACCGGGATGACGGAGACGTTCCATACGCCCACGGCGAGGAGATCGCCGCCGCCTGGCCGGGCGCTGAGCTCCTGACAACCAGCGGTCTGGGCCACCGAGCGGTGATGCGGGATCCCGAGGTGATCCGGAAGACCGTTGCCTTTCTCAGCGATGGCATGGCCACGTGATCGTGATGGACCGGGAAAACATCTTTGCCAGAGGATGGTCCCACGTGCTTTCGACCACCAACGACATCGGCGAGCTCAGAGCCTTCTGCGAGCGTGTGGGCGCTCCAGCTGCAGCCCTGCACCTGGGGAGCCGCTGGCCCCATCTCGATCTGAAGCTGGAGCCCCGTGATCGGGCGCTCGCCAGCCCCGGGGTCCGGGTGTTCGAGCGAACGTCCGAGATGCTTCGTTTCCTCAAGGGCAGGTAGGACCTCCCATTTGCCTGACAGCAGCAATTGGGTGTCCGGCGAGTGGGTCTCCAAGGAGAGCTTTCGGCTTTCACCGAACGTGAGCCGCATCGCACTTACTCCATGACACTCGGCACGGCCCCATAGCACCCATCGCGCAATAATTGGCATCGACTGGGGGCCCATTGTAATCGCCTTTGGGTCTGTTGCCCCATCCGGGGTAGCCTGCTAGGAGTGATGCGCGTCATGGCCGCGTCGTCGAGTGCTCCCTCGGTGACACTTGTTCGCTACCTGGCTGCATCGTAGCGGCGTGCTGGGCCATTGCTCATGACTCCGGAGCGCAGCCATGAAGCCGATTTCTCGCGGCTTCGGCCTCGCACTCGCGACGACGGAGATGTGCGCAATGACGCAGCCCGCCCGCGAGACCGTACTTGTCGTGGACGACGAAGAAATGGTGCGGCGGCTTGCCGTGCGCATGCTGGCTGGGCAGGGGTACAGAGTACTGGAAGCAAGTGGTGGAGCAGAGGCTGTCAGGATGCTGCAGCGCGGCGCCAATCAGATCGATGGTGTCCTCACTGACCTGGCCATGCCTGGACTGGGAGGCCGCCAACTTGGGGAGACCATTGCCGGCTGCTGGCCCAAGGTGCGAGTGATTTACATGTCGGGGTTTCCGGCAAAACGTATGGTAGGTGAGGGCGCACTCGACCCGAATGACCCGTTCGTGCAGAAGCCCTTTACAGCTGAACAGTTGACTAGAGCTATTCGGGAGGCGCTGGCGCGGCCTACTCAGCACTAACGATTGTCAGTGGGCCTCGGGGCGGGCCTGCACATCGAAGTGCTTGGCCAGAACGTAGGTGACCCGCTCCGTTATCTGGATCCAAAGCCCTTCCATATCGTCCTTGTACTCACCTTCCTGCACCACCGGATACCACCGCTTCGGATCGACCCCGGGATATAAAGGAACCCATGCCGGCTTCACTCTGGCCTCCAGCGGGCGGCTACCGTCGGGGCCGGTGCCGGTCGACCGGCGCGCCATCCCGTACTGAGGGGCTGGATGGTGGAGGTGGTCATTGTGCTCGAGCATCGTCCTCCCCTATGTGCTTAGGCCGGAGCCGGTGGTGCCGCCGACTTTCTGCAGGGTGCCGGGCGAACCCTATTTTAGCCGCCCACCCGAGGAATTCGCAATCTGGGACCTACAGGATCTTCTTGCCGAAGGCGGACTGGACCAGCTCGACCGCAAAGGCAGCCGAGGCGTTGCCCTGATCGAGAATCGGATTGACTTCGACCATTTCCAGTGAAGTCATCACGCCCGCATCGGCGATGACCTCCATGATCAGGTGGGCCTCCCGATAGTCGAGCCCGCCTTTGACCGGGGTGCCTACGCCTGGAGCGATGGTCGGATCCACGGCGTCGAGGTCGAAGCTCACGTGGACGTAGTCGGTGCCGTCGGTGACCCGGGCCAGAGCTTTCTTCATGATTATATCCGCCCCGTGCCGGTCGATGTCCGACATGGTGTGAACCTGAACCCCGGTTTCTTTCAGACGGCTCTTTTCCCCGCTGTCGAGGCTGCGGATCCCGACCAGTGCCACATTTCGGGCGTCTAGTTTGGGCGAATTGCCGCCTATTCCGGTCAGCTCCTCAACCCCAAAGCCCAGTAGAGCGGCCAATGGCATTCCGTGGATGTTTCCCGACGGTGAGGTCTCGGGCGTGTTGATGTCGCCGTGCGCGTCGATCCACAACGGCCCGAGTTTCTTGCCCTGCCGCTGGCAGAACGCAGCAATTCCCGAGACAGTGCCCACCGCGATCGAGTGATCGCCCCCGAGTACCAGGGGGAAGTGACCTCGATCCATGATGCGCTCGACCTTGCGTCCGAGGAGGGCCGAGGCGCGCGCGATCTCGCCGAGATAGCGGGCGCGCTCGTTCCCGACCTTGAGCTCCTCCATGTTCTTGATGACGATGTTGCCGTCATCCACGACCCTGTGACCGAGCTCCCGAAGACGATCGGCCACCCCGGCGATCCGGATGGCGGAAGGGCCCATATCCACCCCTCGCCGCCCCGACCCGAGATCCATTGGAACACCCAGGACATGGATGATCATGGGCCGCGTGCGATCATCCAGCCCCTACTCGTGCCCGCGGTTTCCAGCGCACCTGGTCGAGTGAGACCCTGCCCCGCGCGTCCAACCGAATTCCTTCCCTTTCCAGTAACAGCCGCTGGACCAGGTCCCCGCCTGGCGTGGCCCGGGCACTTATCCGTCCAGCCGCATTTACAACCCGATGCCAGGGAACGATGGTCCCGTCCGGCAGGGCGTGGAGGGCATACCCAACCTGGCGCGCGTGTCCGGCCAGGCCGGCGAGCGACGCAACCTGTCCGTACGTCGCTACCCGGCCCTGGGGAATCCGCCGGACCACGCGATAAATCCGCTGGTAGCTCACCAGGCCAGTGAAATCAGGCGCGCCGCTTCATGCCGGAGGCCAGGAGTACCAGCCCGGCAACGATCGCGATACCTCCAGCCCACGTGGGAACGGCCTTCTTCGACTCCACTGAAGCCTTGACGTCGCCTACTTTGAGAACCTCTTCCCTGTCCGGGTAGCTGACGCCCCTGAATAACACGAAGGCTCCGAGGACCAGGAGTACAACCCCGATAAGGGCTTGCGGTCGCATGAGGGCTCCAATCCTTTGAGAGGTGACGGTACTGGCTTAGACGTCGCGTGCTGCTCCGGCGGACGACCCGATCCTACCCCAGTTGAAGAACAGATAGAGGCTCACCGCAATCAGCAGCACGCCGCCGATCACGGAACCCGGCCCACCGTAGTTTTCGTATCTGAAGGGCACGCCACCCTGGGTGCCGCTCACAATCGTCAGCACGCCGAACACGATACCGGCGAGCCCAAAGAGCGCGAGTAGAGCAAAGAGCGCACGCATGATCACCTCAAGTGAGTGACGACCAGGATTCCACCGGCCCGGGCCGGGTCTGTTGCCGCCCATAAAGGTATCCCGGGCCGATGAAACCGAGAACGTGTAGTTTGGAAACCCGGCCCCCAATCCAGGTTGCAGATGGAGCTGAAGATCGCGCAGACAGACGCGCCGGTACAGAGGCAGCAGACCGGCACGGTTGTGGTGCCCTCACCGAGCGCGCTCGCTGTCAGCTACCACCGCAGCGGCAACGTTCTGTGGACGGTCTCCACTGGCCTGAGTCTGATCATCCCCGGGCTGCTGCTGCTTACCGGGGTGTCCGCTCGCCTCCGGCGCCTGGCGCATAGTATAGGCCGCCGCTGGCTCCTGACGGTAGCGACCTACGCGGTCCTGTTCACCGTGGTAACGGCCCTCCTCACACTGCCTCTAACCTATTATGAGGAATACGTCCGGCAACACGCGTACGGGCTATCCAACCAGACCCTGAGTCGATGGCTGGGATCGTGGCTGAAAGGCGTGGCCGTCAGCGGGCTCGGCCTGGCGCTGGTGGTATGGATTCCATACCTCCTCTTACGCCGAAGCCCGCGACGTTGGTGGTTGTATGCCGGGCTCGCGACGGTCCCTCTTGCGACTCTTGTGCTGGTGGTTACGCCGATCTGGGTTGACCCGCTCTTCAACGACTTTGGCCCCATGAAGGACAAGGCGCTCGAGGCCCGAATCCTGTCGCTGGCCCAGCGGGCAGGGATAGACGGCAGCCGGGTCTATGAGGTGGACAAGAGTGTGGACACCAGGACGGTGAATGCCTATGTCACGGGGCTCGGGGGGACCAAGCGGATCGTGTTCTGGGACACGATCCTGGACCGGCTGGAGCCGGACCAGGTCGTCTTCGTTGCGGCCCATGAGATGGGGCACTTCGTGCTCCGGCACACCTTTATATTCATATTCGGGGCGGCAGCGCTGATCACGGTGTCGCTCTACGCGGTGCACTGCGTCGCGGGTACGATGATAGTCCGATTTTCTCACCGGTTTGGATTCACCGGGCTCTCGGACGTCGCCTCCTTTCCGCTGCTCCTGCTGCTGGGAGGCATCGTGTCCCTGATACTGGTGCCGGCGCTCCTGGCACTGAGTCGTTACCAGGAGCACGAGGCCGACCGGTTTGCCCTCGAGCTCACCCGGAACAACCACGCGGCTGCCACGACCTTCGTTCGACTTCAGGAGGAAAATCTGGCGGTTCCCCGTCCAGGGCCTCTCTACATGTTCTGGCGTGGGAGCCATCCTACCCTGGGCGACCGGGTCGATTTCGCTAATCACTACCGACCCTGGGACACCAAGGAGCCGCTCCGTTATGACCGTTTGATGCGGCCAGCGGAGTGACCTTGTGTCGCTCGTCACTGCAATCAGCTGCACGAGCAGACATATACACTCACAAAGCGCGGAGGCCGGCTCCGCATCTCGCGGAGTTCGGGAGCCATTCGCCCTCAGGGAGGACCCTATGAAGGTTCAAGCAGCCGCCAGTCTGATTCTCGCAGCTCTCGCCGTGAGCTCTTGTGGCGGCCGTAAGGCGGTCGAGATCAGTCCCAGTACCGTTGCCATAGCCAGTCGCTGGAATGGCACCCTGACAAGCCCTCCTGAGCTGGCCGGTGTCTCGTCGATTCAAGGCTCCGGGTGGATGGGGCCCGATGAAAAAAATGCCGATCGCACCCAGGCACAGGTCAACCTCTCCAACGCGGTTCCCGGTGGCGTGCATCCATGGCACGTGCATCGTGGCCGGTGCGGGCAGGATCAGGGATTTTTTGGTCCGGCGGAGGCTTACAAGCCACTGAAGGTGGGTGGTGACGGACGTGCAAGCTCCAAAGGGGAACTCCCCGTCTCGACACCGAGGACTGGCGAGTACTTTGTCCAGGTGCACGCCTCGGCCCAGAACATGAAGACGATCGTGGCCTGCGGGAACCTTGCGCCGCCGGCGCGTTAAGGCTCTGGGCTATGGGCTATCGGCTATGGGGCCGACCGGTGAGCAGAGTAGCCCATAGCCCACAGCCCTCATCCCAAAGCCTTCTTCAACACCCCCGCAAGCCATTCGGCCTCCCGCTTGTCTCGAACCGAGCGGCCCACCTTGACCTTCTTTCCGCTCTTTCGAACCACAGCCACGTCGTAATACAGAGTTGTACCCGCCTGCATTCCAATCAACGCGACCACATCGGCAATCTCGGCAGCAGGCAGGCTCCGCTCCCGCCCCGGGAAGAGATACCCGCTTGCCCACGTGAGAGTCCCGGCATCCACGGTTACGCGCGAGACCCCGAGCCAGAGATCCAGCACACTGATGAGGATGAGAATACCAATGAGGCCGGTGACAATCGGGAACACCAACGGTGCCCGCAAATACAGCTGGACTCCGATGCAGATCAGCCAGATCAGCAGGAAGAAGGTCACGCTGGTTGCAGCGCCGGGATTCCTGGCCGCTGGGAACGAGACCTCGGTACCGCGGCGGTTCGAAGTGACCACAATTCGCGAGTCGGCGGGCTGCTGGTAGATAGCTCCGGCGAGTGGATCCTGAGTGATCCGCTCCTCGTCCGGTGACAGCGGCTGACCGCTCGCCGAGGTCCGGAAGACCGGCACCTCGAATTGAGCTGCGTAGTCCACCCCGGGCACCTCGGCCGAGAGTTGGAGCCGCCAGAGAACCCGATTGTTCGAATTCGAATCGTCACACGCTACCGCGTCGACTGGCAGCCGGAAGGCCACGGGGATGTGGGTTTCCATCGCGGCGGCAGTACGGCTGGCTTCGCCCAACGCCAGGCGGTCTTCCTGCCAGAGGATGCTCTCGGAAGTGGACGAGTTCTTCCCACTGCGTGTGGTCACCCGGCGCACACAGCTCAAAGTGACATGGAACCCGCCGGCAGGCTGCATCCTGGCCGGGGCGCGCACCATTCCGGTCAGGGTGCGGCCGATGACGCCCGGGATGGTAGAAAGCTCGAGCCGGGACACGCCGTACTTCCGGTACCGAAGGGTCGAGCGCAACGCCCAGACCACGAGCCCGATACCCACCAGCGGAAACAGAAGGGCGAGAAGCGCCTCGGGCTTTCCTTCCTGAATAGCGGCACGCACTCCGAGGAAGCCGGTCGGGAAGCTGATCAGGTTCCAGAAGGCGGCGAAGACCCAGGCGGTGAACATGGTGGCGCGGCTGGAGTCGATGATACGCCCGGAGGCCCAATCCGGGCGCCACAGCCAGGGTGAGGCCGGGTGGACGGCTTCGAGTGCAGCTTGCTCCTTCAGCTTTCGCTGGCCGACCAGAGCGGCCGCAATGCCGCCAAATCCAACGCCGCCGAAGGTAAGCCCGAAGAGGCCGAAGAAGAGCGCCTCGGTCCAGTTCCTCCCGGCCGCGCGTTGCACGGCCATCACGGCGGTGACAGCCCCGATGGCGGCAAAGGGAAGCAGGAACAGGACGACACACCCGAAGCCCAGATTCTGGCTCTGACGCGAAGGTCTGCTTGAGGCCACTGTCCCCGTTGATTCCTAGGTGATGTCCGACTCGATAGGAGTATCCGACTGTCCGCCCCACTCTGCCCATGCGCCGTCATACACGGCTGTCTGGGTATGCCCGATCAGGTGGAGGCTCAAGACGAGCGCGCAGGCGCTGGTACCGGAGCCGCAGGTGGCTACAACCGGCCGGCTGAGATCGATTCCAGCCTCCACCAGCCGACCGCGCAGCGCCGCAGGCGGCAACATGGTGCCATCAGGCCCCACGAGATCGGAAAACGGAAGGTTCACGCTCCCCGGAACGTGGCCGCCCCGGAGTCCGGGACGGGGCTCCGGCTCCACCCCGGCGAACCGGCCCGCGGATCGAGTGTCAACCAGCTGTTCCACAGCCCGATCGATGTTAGCCCGGACCGATGCCAGATCCCGAACGGCCTCACGGTTCAGCCGGGCAGTGAAGGAGCCTCGGGGAAGGGTGACGATGCCCTGCTCGATGGGCCGATGCTCGCTTCGCCACTTGCCGATGCCGCCATCAAGGACGGACACCCGGCCGTGCCCGAACGCCCGGAACATCCACCAGACTCGCGGAGCGCTGAGGTTCTGGCCCGAGCCATCGTAGACCACGATGTGATCGGTATCGCGCAATCCCAACGACGCCATCCGTTCCGCAAACCTGTCAGCCGCCGGCAACATGTGCGGCAGCCGGGTATCCGGGTCGCTGCTGGCGTCCATATCGAAGAAGACGGCACCGGGAATGTGACCGGCGGAGTACTCGGTGGCGGCGTCGCGTCCGGTGCCGGGAAGGTACCAGGAGCCGTCCACCACCCGAATGGCTGGGGCTCCCAGCCTGGCCGCAATCCACTCGGTGGTGACTACCGCCGGCACCGGGGCTGTCACGGGATCAGGAGCACCTTCCCCGTGGTCCGGCGAGCCTCGAGCTCAGTGTGCGCCTGGGGCGCTGCTGCCAGCGGAAACTCGTGCCCGATGCGAACCTTGAGTGAGCCATCCGCCACCCAGCCGAGCACATCGGAAGCGCGCTGCAGCAGCTCGGCGTTGGTGGCCACATAGTGACCGAGGCTCGGACGGGTGAGAAAGAGCGAGCCTTTCCGATTGAGAATCTGCGGATCGAGCGCCTCCACCGGTCCGCTCGACTGGCCATACAGCACCATCATCCCTCTCGGAGCCAGGCACTCGAGCCCCTTGGCAAACGTCGTTCGACCGACGGAGTCGTACACCACATCGACCCCACCCTGCCCTGTTTGCTTCATCGTCTCGACCTGAAAGTCCTGTTCGGTATACAGAATCACTTCGTGGGCACCCGCCTCACGGGCCAGCGCGGCCTTCTCTTCGGTGGAGACGGTGCCGATGACCCGGGCTCCGCGGCGGCGGGCTATCTGACAGAGCAACAGGCCTACCCCACCGGCCGCGGCATGTATGAGGCAGACGTGTCCGGAGGCGACCGGGAAGGTGGAGGAGGCAAGATACTGGGCCGTTATTCCCTGAAGCATGACTGCGGCGCCCAGACGGGTGCTGACACCATCCGGCAGCTTTACCAGCCGTTCAGCCGGCGCCAGAGCGAATTCGCCATAGGAGCCGGCAAAGTTGACCGAGGCTACCCGGTCGCCAACCCTCACGCTCGTGACACGAGGGCCCACCTCGACCACCGTGCCGCCGGCTTCGGAGCCGGGGGTGAAGGGTAGCTGGACCTGGTAGAGCCCTGTCCGCTGATACACCTCCAGGAAGTTGATGCCGGTGGCTTCGAGCTGGACCAGCGCTTGTCCGGCGCCCGGTGAAGGCCGCTCGACGCTCTCGTAGCGCAGCACTTCAGGACCACCGATCTGATGGACTCGGATAGCGTGCACGGAAGTCCCCAGAAGGGAGTCACCTACGCGGCGATGGCGTCCTGCAACACGTCGTCGGCAGGTGCGCGAGACCGTCGGGTGTAACGGTCGAAAAAGGCGCGGGCCTGTTCGAGATCGGAAGGATGGAAATAGCCGGGACCAAGGTCGCCACAGCCGGTCAGCGCGAGATCGAAGAGATCCGCGGCCGTGCGCGCAATTGCGGGGTCGTGCAGGCCCAGCCGTCCGGCACGCTCGAGGAGCCCGAGATCCGGGAGCGGCAACAGATCGGCGGCGGCTCGCAGGGTCCGGGGGTCGTACAGGATGCCTGCGGTCAGCGCGAGCGGGGCGGCATACCACTCCGGCGCGATGGCATCGGCCGACCTGAGCTCCAGATGCCCGCGTGGGCGCACTTCGGGAAAAAGCGTGCTCAGGTGGTCCTGCCACTCTTCCGCCGTCGGATTGGCGCGGGTGAGCCACTCTCCGAACGGCAGGTGCTCGCCGCCCATGGTGGGAAACAGGATGGCCGGCGCGGCCAGCGCAAATTCGAGGTACGCCTCTAGCGGAGCCCTCTCGTCGAACGGGATGCCGGTGCGGGCCGGATCGAGCTGACGCCAGACGTCGGCCCGCGCACTCTGATGGCCGGTAAGCTCACCCGCGTAAATCGGAGAGTTGGCGAATATCGCGACGACGTAGGGCGCGGCCGAGTTGAGGACCCGCCAGCGCAGCCAGGGCTCGTCATCGAAGTCGACGCTAACCTGAAAGGCCGCGGTCTGTCG
>Ga0136635_10000172_pt1 | contig 15837 bp, 15 predicted proteins | sample AntDrymeUQ852106_2_FD_105495 | JGI IMG/M metagenome (GOLD analysis project Ga0136635, IMG submission 105495) | Polar desert sand microbial communities from Dry Valleys, Antarctica - metaG UQ85 (21.06) | ecosystem: Environmental > Terrestrial > Soil > Desert | place: Antarctica: Dry Valley... | reverse complement strand
GCCCTCGCGCTGCGACCGGTCGAGATCGGCGCGCTCGCGTTCGGCACGCTGATCAGCTTCGTCCTGCTCGTGCAGGGACAATCGAGCCGAGCGCGGGGAATCGCGCTGATCGTCGCCTACGTCGGTGTCGCTGTTGCGTTCTTCCTGAGCGGCGAGCGCTAGTCGCCCATCGTCAGCGGCTCTCGTGTGACGGGGTACGTCGCGAAGTAGAGCTTGGTCGGGGCGCCGTCCTCGTCTCGAACGATCCGGAGCAGCTCGCCCCGCTCGTAGCCCTTCACGACCCGGAAGAGGTCTTTGCCTTCCTGCTCGTAGACGGAACGTCCGAGGTCGAGACGCGCTTCCGGGAACACCGACTCGAGCTTTCCGCCGCGGAATGAGAACACCACTGGGTGCCCCTCCGTCCACCACGGGCCGAGGATGCCTTCGAGCTCGGGGGACGGCGCCTCTCCCGGCCGCCAGGCCTCGGTGACCGCCGGATAGGCGTCCGCGACGGCGCGCGAGAGCTGGACGCCGAGTGTCGAGATCGCGACGCCCGCGCCTTCGTTCGTCAGCACGGCGGCACCGGTGCGCTTCGCGGGCAGCGTCGAGACATGCCCCAGGTAGCCGGCGTGGGCGCCGTCATGCCCGACAAAGACATCGTCGTCGACCCGGTAGAGCGCGAATCCGAGCCCGTACCCGAGCCGCCACTTCGTGAGGTCGACCATCGACTGGAAGACGCGCATCTCCTCCACCGTGTCCCTCGCGAGGACGGCGGGATCCGGATCGGCGATGAACGCCGCCCACCGGCAGAGGTCGGACGGCGTGCTCCAGAGCTCGGCGGCAGGGCCAACCGCGCGGCCCTCGATCACGGGCTCGCGCCGTGGGACGTCGCTGTAGGGATGAACGAGGTACCCGACCGCGGCCGGGGGTTGTGCCGTCCACGTCGTGCGGGTCATGCCGACCGGCCCGAGCACGTGCTCGTCCAGATAGCGCTCCGCCGGCTGGCCGCTCACCTGCGCCACGACCTCGCCGAGGAGGGCGAACGCGAGGTTGGAGTAGTGCCAGTACGAGCCAGGCGCGAGGATTCGCTCCGCATCCGCTAGCCGCGGGAGCAGCTCCTCGCGCGTCGGCATGTCGAGCGTCTCCCACACATCGCCCGGAACCTCGCGCTGCAGGCCGGAGAGGTGGGTCAGGAGACCGCGGATCGTCGGCCCGTGAGCGGCTCCCGAGAGATGCTCGTCGAGCGGATCGTCGAGGGCGAGCTTTCCCTCGTCCCTCAGGCGCATGACACCGACAGCGGTGACCGTCTTCGTGATCGACGCGATCCGGTACTGGTGGTCGGGCGTCGCCTCCTCCCCGCTCTCGGTGTCCGCGAGCCCCACCGTCTCGCTCCAGAAGATCTCGCCGTCTCGGATTGCGGCGGCACTGACGCTCGTCAGCCGCTTCTCCGACTGAGCCTCGCGAATGATCCGCGAGAGCTCGCCGGTCAGAGCTTCAGGCGCGGGCAAGCGTGCCTAGCGCTCTGGGCAGCAGCTCGATCGCCTGCTCGATGCCGTGGTCGTCGACGTCCATGTGGGTGACCGCACGAAGGCGCGACTTGTGCACGGTGCCGGAGATCCCGACGCCTGCCTGGTGCGCTCGCTCGAGGGCCTCGGCTTTGTCGAGGCCGAGCAGCCCGACGTCGATCTGGACGAAGTTCGTCTCGACGTGGTCGGGCTCGACCGGCAGGCCGGCTGCGGCAAGCCCCTCTCCGAGCCTCTTCGCCCGTGCGTGGTCGTCGGCAAGGCGATCGATGTTGTGCTGGAGCGCGTAGACGCCGGCGGCCGCGACGATTCCCGCCTGCCGCATCGCGCCGCCGAACATGTGCTTCAGGCGTCGAGCTTTGTGCATGACCTCCTCAGGGCCGGCGATCAGCGCACCGAGCGGGCACCCGAGACCCTTTGACAGGCAGATCGTGACGGTGTCGGCTCGCCCGGAGATCCGGGCAGGCGGCACGCCGAGTGCCACGGCCGCATTGAAGAGGCGTGCGCCGTCGAGGTGGAGCTTCAGCCCGAGCTCCCGGCAGCAGTCCACGACCGCGTCCAGCTCGTCCAAGGGCCAGACGCGGCCCCCGGAGCTGTTGTGCGAGTTCTCGATCGAGACCACCCGCGTGCGCGGCGTGTGGACATCGTCGATCGGGTTTGCCACGGCGCGGATCTGCTCGACGCTGATTCGTCCGTCCTCGCCGGCGAGGGGCCGGGAGAGCAGGCCTGCAAAGACCGCGGGCCCACCGAGCTCGGAGATCAGGACGTGGGAATGCTCCTCGGCGAGCAGCTCGTCGCCGGGCTCGCTGTGAAGCTTGAGCGCGATCTCGTTGGCCATCGTCGCCGTCGGGAGATAGACGGCGGCGTCCTGGCCGAGTAGCTCAGCCGTGCGCTGCTCGAGCAGATTGACGGTCGGGTCCTCCCGCTTCTGCTCGTCCCCGACCTCGGCCGAGGCGATTGCCTCCCGCATCGCCGGAGATGGTCTGGTCGTGGTATCCGACCGAAGATCGATCACGTCGGGATTCTGCCTGCCGGAACCCGAGGCGGTCGCCGCGTTAAGTCTCGGCTCGGAAGTCGGCGGCGGTGCGTCCGTCGTCGGTCGCCCCCTCCGGGTCCGCGCCTTGCGCGATGAGCACGTCGTAGAGCTCGGCGTTCCCGTTCTGCGCGGCCGCATGGAGCGGCGCGAAGCCACCCTCCTGTTTCGCGTTCGGATCTCCGCCGTGCTCGAGGAGGACGCGAACGACGTCGGTGTGGTTCCCCGCCGCGGCACTGTGGATCGCCTGGACGCGGAGCGGGTTCCTCGCAACGGCGCCGATGTCGGCTCCGCGATCGAGCAGCTCGGCTGCGACGGCAGCGTGACCGAAGAAGGCGGCGAGGTGCAGGGCGGTGAAGCCGTCGGGCGACCAGAGGTCGACAAACCCGGCCTCCAGCAGGAGCAGCTCGTGGACACGCTTCGCGTCGCCGACTGCGGCGGCCTCGAAGATCGTCAGGTGATGGCCCTCGCCGATCCTCCTCTCAAACGCTTCGCGATCTCCCCGGTACAGGGCGTCGAGCAACTCCGATCCCGGGCTCGGCATCTCACTCATGCGCGGATTCTCACCGGATGAGGGATACGCGGGACGACAACGCCGCCGATCTCAGAGAGGAGCAACGAAAGGAGAAGCGGCATGAACACCGCAGCGGCTTCTCTGTGGCAGCTGGTCAGGGACGATTACCTCGTCCGACGTGGAGCGTGGATCGCGCTCGGCATCGTGTGGCTCGCAGCCGCGTGGGCCGAGCTCCGGATGCTCGTATTCATCCCCGTCGTCGGCGGCGTCGTCTGGCTCCTCATGCAGAGGCGAGGCGAACTCGAGGACGACACAGATCTTCTGTAGCGCAGCGGCCTAGACGCCCTTTGGCGCTTCGACCTCGACTACCGGCGCCGGCTCGGCGCTCAGGTCGGGGTGGTCCTCGAAGCGGTAGCGGACGATTGCCCGCTTCGCCGCCTTGACCTCGTCAAGGCGCCGAACCGGGCGGTGGTGCGGCGCGTCCTTCAGCGTCTGCGGCTCCTCCGCCGCCTCGCGAGCGATGGCCACCATCGCGTCGACGAACGCGTCGAGCGTCTCCTTCGTCTCCGTCTCGGTCGGCTCGACCATCAGCGCCTCCGGGACGATCAGGGGGAAATAAATCGTCGGGGGGTGGAAGTCGTAGTCCATGAGGCGTTTGGCCACGTCCAGGGCGGTAATGCCGTGCTCCTTCTTGAGCGTGCGCGCCGAGAGGACGAACTCGTGCATGCACAGGCGGTCGAACGGCAGGTCGTAGGCGTCCTTGAGGCGCGCGAGAAGGTAGTTCGCGTTCAGAACCGCGTCCTCGGACATCGCGCGCAGCTCTCTGCCCCAGGCGAGCATGAACGCATAGGAGCGGACGAAGACGCCGAACGGCCCGGTGAAGGCGCGGACCTTCCCGATCGATTTCGGGCGGTCGTAGTCGAGCGAGAACCGGTTCCCGTCCCGCACGACCGCCGGCACCGGCAGGAACGGCTCGAGGCGGGCTCGCACTGCGATCGGGCCGCCTCCCGGCCCACCGCCTCCGTGCGGCTGGGAGAAGGTCTTGTGCAGGTTGATGTGGACGATGTCGAAGCCCATGTCTCCCGGCCGGGAGATCCCACAGACGGCGTTCAGGTTGGCGCCGTCGTAGTACAGAAGCGCGCCGACTTCGTGAAAGATCTTCGACACTTCTTCGATGTGCTCGTCGAAGAGGCCGAGCGTCGAGGGGTTCGTGAGCATCAGCCCAGCGGTCGACTCGTCGACCCGCGCACGGAGATCGTCGAGGTCGATGTTTCCTCGCGCGTCCGTAGCAACCTTCTGGAGCTCGAACCCGGCCATCGTCACGCTCGCCGGGTTCGTCCCGTGCGCAGTGTCCGCGACGACGATCGTGCGCCGCTGCTCCCCCTCGCCGCGATCGGTGAAGTAGGCGCGCATCAACATCAGGCCGGTCAGCTCGCCCTGAGAGCCGGCCGCGGGCTGGAGCGAGACGGCGTCGAGGCCGGTGATCTCGACGAGCATCTCCTGGAGGTCGTGCATCAGCTCGAGCGCGCCCTGGGCGCCGTCTTCGTCCTGGTGCGGATGAAGATCCCGGAAGCCCGGCAGCGCGGCCACCCGCTCGTTGATGCGCGGGTTGTATTTCATCGTGCAGGAACCGAGTGGATAGAAGCCCGTGTCGATCCCGAAGTTCCTGGTTGTCAGCTTCGTGAAGTGGCGGACGAGCTCGACTTCCGGGATCTCGGGCAGACGGGCAGCGCGCTCCCGGCCCAGCCCGTCGGGCACCGGCGGCGGAGTGAGGCCCTCGGGACGCGGGACTCGGCCGGCGCGTTGGCCACGGTGCGAATGCTCGAAGACGAGCTTCATCCCGCGAGCGCCTCGGCCAGCCGGTCGATGTCTTCGAGGCTCCGGCGCTCGGTCAGGGCGACGAGCACGGCGTCGTCCATTCCGGAGTAGTCGCGGCCGAGCGGGTAGCCAGGATTGACGCCGTGCGTTCGGGCTTCGCGAATCGCAGCCTGCGCGGGTCGTCCGAGGCGTACGGCAAACTCCTTGAATGTTGTCTGCTCCGGAAACACGAGCGGAAGATCGAGGCGCTCCTTCGCGTGCTCGGCAAGGGCCATGCAGGTCTCCCCCACCTCACGAAGCCCTTCGGGACCCAGCCAACACAGAGTGACGAGGCCGCCCAGAGCCAGAAGGGTCTGGTTGGTCGTGATGTTCGACGTCGCCTTCTCGCGGCGGATGTGCTGCTCCCTCGTCTGCAACGTGAGCACGTAGCCGCGCTTCCCGTCGACGTCGGTCGTCTCGCCCACGATCCGGCCGGGCATGCGCCGCGTGAACTCCTCGCGCGCGGCGATGAACCCGTAGTGCGGTCCGCCAAAGGAGAGCGGGTTGCCCGCCCCCTGCCCCTCGCCGATGGCGATCGCGCACCCGTATTTGGCGGGCGCCTCGAGCACCCCGAGCGACATGGGATCGACGTGCGCGACCGGCAAGGCGCCGGCGTCGTTCGCGGCTGCCGCGAGATCGGGAGCCGGCTCGAGGCAGCCGAAGAAGTTCGGCTGCTGGAAGATCACGCAGGCGGCGTCCTCGGCAGCGGCTCGAAGGTCTTCGGGATCGATCACGCCGTCGCGGTGCGGGACGTCTACGACCTCCATCCCGAACCCAGGCGCGTAGGTCCTCACGACCTGCCTCACCTGCGGGTTGACGGTCTCCGCGAGGACGATCTTGGCGCGGCCCGTGGCGTGCTTCGCGACATAACAGGCGTCGGCGGCGACCGTCGTTCCGTCGTAGCCCGAGGCGTTGGAGACATCCATCCCGGTCAACTCGCAGATGACCGTCTGGTACTCGAAGATCGCCTGGAGTACCCCCTGGCTCATCTCCGGTTGGTACGGCGTGTAAGCCGTCAGGAACTCGCCACGCCCGAGGATGTAGTCCGCCACAGCAGGCACGTAATGGTCGTAGACCCCGGCGCCGACGAACGAGACCTCCTCACCCGCGTGAACGTTTCTCGAAGCGAGCTCCTCGAGGCGCTCGAGGATCTCCTGCTCGGTCAGCGGGTCGCCGAAGTCGAGTGGCCTGTCGAGGCGGACGCCGGCCGGGATGTCACGGAAGAGATCCGCGATGCTCGAGACGCCGATCGTCTCGAGCATCGCCTCGCGATCGGCGTCGGTCAGCGTCGAGTACGTCACTGACCGGCGAGCAGCGCCTTGTAGGCCCCGGCGTCGAGGAGGCTCTCCGCCTCGGGCTGATCGGACATCCGAATCCGGACGAGCCAGCCCTCGCCGTACGGATCCTCGTTGACGGTCTCAGGCGCATCGACGATCTTCTGGTTCACCTCGACGACCTCTCCGGACAGAGGCGACACCAGATCGGACACGGCTTTCACGGACTCGACCTCGCCGTAGATCCCGTCCTTCGCGATCGACGCACCCGCCTCGGGCGGCTCGTAGTGAACGAGCTCCCCGAGCGCGTCCTGGGCGTACCAGGTGACGCCCAGCACGGCCTCGTCGCCCTCGACCCGGGCCCAGTCGTGCTCGGCGTGGTAGCGCAGCTCTTCGGGGTAGCTCTCGGCGGCGGCCATCAATCCTCCTGAGGTTTGTAGATCGGTTTCTTCACGACCCGGGCTCGGCGGGAGCGGCCTCGGAGGTCGATCGTCACGTCGGTGCCGGGCTCCGCCTGCTCGGTCGGCACGTAGCCCATCCCGATGCCCTTGTCGAGCATCGGCGAGTGCGTGCCCGAGGTGACCTCGCCACCGCCCTCGATGGACATACCCTGTCGGGGAACCCCTGCTTCCTCCATGACGAACGCCGCCAGCTTGCGGTCGGGCCCTTCCTCCTTGACGCGTCTCAGCTCCGAGACTCCGGTGAATTCCTTCTCGAGCGCGCAGACCCAGCCGAGGCCGGCCGAGATCGGATCCAGCTCGGGGCCGATGTCGTTCCCGTGCAGCGGGTAGCAAACCTCGAGGCGCAGGGTGTCACGCGCACCGAGGCCGGCGGGCGTTACTCCCCGGCCGACGACGGCGTCCCAGAGTGCCGGGCCGTCTTCCGCGGGCACCATCAGCTCGACGCCGCGCTCGCCTGTGTACCCGGTGCGGTTGACCATGCACTCCATCCCTTCCACCTCGCCCTCGGCGAAGGTGAACGCCGGCGCTTCGTCAAGACCCAGCCGCTCGAGCGACCGAGGCCCCTGGACGGCGAGGAGCGCGTAGTCGTCGGAAAGATCACGCACGTCGGAGCCGGAAAGCTCGCGCTCCTTGAGCCATTCGAAGTCGGCCTCGCGATTCGAGGCGTTCACGATCAGGAGATAGCGGCCGACCTCGAGCCGGTACGCGATCAGGTCGTCGACGATTCCGCCGCGCTCGTTCGTGAGCAGCGTGTACTGGGCTTGCCCCGGCTCGATCCGGTCGAGATCGTTCGAGAGGACCGACTGGAGGAAGGCGTGGGCCTTCGGGCCCTCGACTTCGAGCTCGCCCATGTGAGAGACGTCGAAGACGCCAGAGTCTCCTCTGACGGCGCGGTGCTCGGGAATCACTCCCTCGTACTGCACCGGCATCTCCCAGCCGGCGAAGGGAACCATGCGCGCGCCGAGCGCCGTGTGCTGCTCGAAGAGCGGGGTTCGATTGAGCGTCTGCACGACGCCGGATGCTACCGCCGGGTGTCCGCCTCGCCCTCCTAGTCGCGAAGGAAAGATGGCACTTCGAGCGCGTCGTCTTCGACCTCGAAGCGCTCGCGCTCAGCCGGCTCCGTGACGGGAGCCTCCTCAGTGACTGTCGTCCGCCGCCGGCGCCGGTGGGCCGAGGGGCCGAATCCGGTTGCGATGACGGTGACCCGGACCTCGTCCTTGAGGGCGTCGTCGATCACCGCGCCGAAGATGACGTTCGCGTTCTGATCCGCCGCTCCGGTGACAACCTCGGCCGCCTCGTTCACCTCGAAGAGACCCATGTCCGGCGGGCCGCTGATGTTCAGCAGGATTCCCGTTGCGCCTTCGATCGAGGACTCGAGCAGCGGCGAGGACACGGCGGTGTGAGCCGCCTCGGCGGCCCGGTTCTCCCCGGACGCGATTCCGATGCCCATGAGCGCCGATCCGGCGTCCGCCATGATCGCCCTGACGTCGGCGAAATCGAGGTTGACGATCCCGGGCACCGTGATCAGATCGGTGATTCCCTGAACGCCCTGGCGGAGAATGTCGTCGGCCATCTTGAACGCGTCGACGATCGACGTCCGCTTCTCGACGACCTGGAGCAGACGGTCGTTCTCGATCACGATCAGCGTGTCCACGCGGTCCCTCAACTCTTCGATGCCTGCGGTCGCCTGATCGGATCGCTTGCGTCCCTCGAACGCGAACGGCCGAGTGACGACGCCGACCGTGAGCGCGCCGAGCTCGCGGGCGATCTCGGCGACGACTGGGGCTCCGCCGGTGCCGGTGCCACCTCCCTCGCCCGCGGTTACGAACACCATGTCCGCTCCCTTGAGAGCGTCCTTCAGCTCGTCGCGGCTCTCGTGCGCGGCGTTCTGCCCGACCTCCGGGTCTGCGCCTGCACCCAGGCCACGCGTCGACTCGGCACCGATGTGAACCTTCATGTCCGCATCGACGACGAGGAGCGCCTGGGCGTCCGTGTTGGCCGCGATGAACTCGACGCCGCTCAGGCCTGCGTCAACCATGCGGTTGACAGCGTTGGAGCCGCCGCCTCCGACACCGACGACCTTGATGACTGCAAGGTAGTTCCCTGTTTGATCGCGTACGCTCAACGTTCCTCCACCTCAAGCTCGACTGTAGCTCTTGCGTTCATGAGCCAGTGAACGCCCCAGGGTAGGGGCGATTTATTCGGCTGTCAACGCCGAATCAGAGTCAGAAGTCTCAGGCTCAACCTGAGACTCGAGAGTTTCGCCTACGACTGGTCGCTCCGGAACGCTGACATCGAGGTAGGCGCCGGCCGCGCCTTCGCGCCGCATGGTCGAGAGCACCAGGGTGGTCACAGCGAGCTTGAGCTGGAGTTCATTCCCCCGGCCGAGCCGGACTTCGAAGCTGTCATCCAGGACGGCGGTCATCGTGCCGGCCTCCCCCGTCTTGACGTACCAGACCCGCCGGGCCATGTTCGGAGCAGCCGCCCGGATCGCCGCGACGGCGTGGATCGCGCGGGCCGGCTCCGCTGCCCGGAGGATCGAGCCGATCTCCGGTTCGATCGACCGCTCGAGCCACACCACGGGGAGAGGGCGACGGAGACGACGTTCGAGCTTCCGAAGGACACGCCCCTCCGCTGACACGAGCCAACGCTCACCGCCACGACGGAGCACCGCAGCCGGGCGCTCGACGCTCACCTCGACCCGCAAGCCGTTCGGGAACGCGCGGTCGTAGCCCAGCAGGTGAACGTGCGGGAGCTTGTCGAGGTGGCGCTGAATCGCAGACCCGTCCACCTGGAGAAGGCTGACCCCCTCAAGATCCTCGAGTGCCCGGCCGACCAGCCGCTGCTGCGCCGGCGGCACCGACTCGACCTCGACTCGCTGCACCGCGAACACGGCCGTCTCCCTCGCTCCGGCGTAGAGCGCGGCGGCGATCGCGAGAAGTCCGAAGCCAAGCGCAAGCGACCGGCCGGACGGGGCCAGGCGGAGAGCAGGGGACGCCGAGACTGCCGAGCGGGCCACCTGCCCAACTTCGCCGCGGCAGGTGGCGCTCCTACACGCGCTCGCCGGGGGCTGGCAGTTCGATTGGCCCCAGCAACTGCACTTCGTGGTGGAGCCCGACGCCGAACTCCTCGAGCGCTCGACGCCGTGCTTCGGCCATGAGCGCGATGGCGTCTACTGATTGCGCTCCGTCGGCGTTCTCGATGAAGTTGGCATGGCGCGGTGAGATCTGCGCACCGCCGATGCGATGGCCACGGAGGCCGCACGCCTCGAGCATCCGTCCGGCGGAGAGCTCGTGGTCGGGATTCTTGAACACGCTGCCGAAGGTGCGCTTGTTGGTCGGCTGGGCGGCCTTTCGGGCAGCCTGCATCTCGGCCACGGCCGCCTTGATCTCATCGACCGGGCGTGGCGCGAGTCGGAACTCGGCCGCGACGACGACCTCGCCGTTTCGCAACGATGAGCGCCTGTACTCGAGGCCGAGCTCCAGCGGCGTCCGCCAGATCGTCCCACTCGCATCCGCGACGAGCGCTCGCTCCAGCACGCCCGCCATGTCACCTCCGTAGGCGCCTGCGTTCATCCAGACTCCGCCGCCGACGGTTCCAGGGATTGCGCACGCGAACTCCAGGCCGCCGAGCGACGCAGCCCGTGCACGGTGGAGGCAGACCGCGAGTGGCGCACCGCCTCCCGCCGTGAGCAGCTCGCCTTCGACCTCTGCCGAGGCGAGGTCGCCGGTGAGCTTCAGGACGAGACCGTCCACCCCTTCGTCCGCCACGAGCAGGTTGGACCCCAGGCCGACGACCGCGACCGGCGCTTCCCGGTCGGCGGCCCAGCGGAGTGCCTCCTCCAGATCCTCGAGCGTCGTCGGCTTCGCGAACCACCTCGCCGGCCCGCCGGTGCCGAGCGTGGTGAAACGGGAGAGCGGAACCTGCTCTTCGATCGTCATCCGAGCTCTTCGAGCACGAACGACGCCGCGCGGTCGACGTCGCCGGCCCCCACCGTGAGGACGACGTCGCCCGGCCGCGCGCGGCGAACGAGAAAACGGGCTCCGTCCTCGACGCGCGGGGTCCATCCGATCGTCATTCCGGGCCGCAACTCGGAGAGAGCGTCCACGACGAGCTTCCCGCTCACGCCCTTCAGGGGCTCCTCGCGGGCGCCATAGATCTCAGTGACCGCGACGACGTCCGCCTCCGCGAGCGCCGCGGCTGTCTCACGCGCGAGATGACGGGTGCGCGAGTAGAGGTGAGGCTGGAAGAGGGCGAGAATCCGGCCGCCGCCCTGCTCGCGAAGCGCTGCAAGGGTCGCCCGGATCTCGGTGGGATGATGGGCATAGTCGTCCACGACCCGAACGTCTCCCGCCACCCCGATCTCCTCCAATCTGCGTCCGGCACCCCGGAACTCGCGCAGCACCGGCCACGCCCTCCGGCCGTCGACGCCGGCAAGGCCGAGTGCGGCCAGCGCCGTCGCGGCATTTCGGCGGTTGTGCTCGCCGGTCACGCTGAGCTCGCCGTCGTAGGGCGCCAGATCCTCCCCGCGCACGGCGTGCGGAACATCGTCGAGCCAGCGCTCGAACAACTCCGCAACCTCGGAGCGGGACGCGAACTCGGTGTGGTGATCGAGGTCGACGTTCGTGACGACGGCGATCTTCGGGTGGAGCTGCGCGATCGTGCGGTCGGACTCATCCCCTTCCACGACCAGCCAGCCGGATCCCGCTCGAGCGTTTGCCCCGAGCTGGGGAACATCGGCGCCGATCAGGAATCCGGGATCCTCTCCGAGCCGGTCCAGGACGAAGGCGATCATCGCGGCAGTGGTCGTCTTTCCGTGGGCGCCCGCGACCACGATCGAGTCCTGGAGCGACACGAGCTCGGCGAGGAACTCGGCGCGCGAGAGGCCGGGCACGGTGCCCGTGAAGGCCGACGACACGATCGCTTCGGTGCCGCCGGGTGAGTCGGGCTCCGCGGAGACGGTGACGGAGATCTCTTTCGGGAGGTGCTCGAGGTATGGCGTCTCGTGCCGGTCCCAGCCCGAGACCTGGGCGCCCCAAGCGTGCGCCAGGAGGGCGTAGCCGGAGAGCCCTGCACCGCCGATGCCGACGAAGTGAAGCTTCCTACCGGCTAGAGGCTGCAAGCGCCATCAGCTCCTCGGCGATCCTGTCGGCTGCGTCTTCTCGGGCCAGTCCCTTCATCGCGTCGCTCATCGTCTCCAGCCGGGCGTCGTCTCGGAGCAGGTTGTCGACGATCGACGGGGTTCGATTGAGCTCGCTCTCCGGCACGACGACGGCGCCGCCTCCGCGCTCGAAATGCCGGGCGTTCTTGGTCTGGTGATCCGCCGTGGCGTGCGGGTAGGGGACGAGCACCGAGGGCAGGCTCGCAGCAGCCAGCTCCCAGACGGTTCCACCCGACCGGGACAGTGCGAGATCGACGGCCGAGAGCGCGGCGCCGAAATCGTCCACGCTCGGAAGGAGGTGATAGTCGGGTCGCTCCACACGGGGCCGCAACGCCTCGTAGTCCCGCTCGCCTGACAGGTGAAAGACGACAGGCCCCTCCTGCCCCCAGGTCTCGACCGCGAGCTCGTTCAGGCTCTTCGCACCCGCCCGGGCTCCGAAGACGCCGAGGATCTTCCCTACCGGTGGGAGTCCCAGCCGCGCACGCGCTTCGTCCCGCGGCATCGTCCGCGACGTCCGGGGGATCGGTCTCCCCACCACCCGATACTTGGGCGGATCGAGCCCCTCGAGCTCGTACGAGAGGAAAACGCGCTTCGCGAGCGGCGCCGCGAGCCGGTTGGCGAGCCCCAGATGGGCGTCGGCCTCGGTCAGTGCCGCGGGTATCCGCATGGAAGCGGCCGCGGCGACGACCGGGCCCGCGACGAAGCTTCCCGCGCCGAGGACGACGTCCGGGCGCCGCCGGGCGAGGAGCCGGCGAGCCTCCCGCACAGCGGCTCCCGTGCGCACGAGAGCCTTGACGAGCTCGAGCCCGGGACGGCGAGGTAGACCGGAGATGCTGAAGGTGTCCAGCTCGAAGCCCGCCTCGGGCACGAGCCGGGACTCAACGCGATCCGGCGACCCGGCGAACGTCACGCGGACGCCGCGCTCGCGCAGCGCTTCGGCCACTGCGATCGCCGGCAGGACGTGTCCTGCTGTTCCCCCTGCCGCGATCAGGCACACGGGCTCTCTTCGTTGCTCGGCCATGGTCGCCAGCGATGTTAAGGAGGATGCCGACGCCGCCGAGGCCGATCACGAGGCTGGAGCCCCCGTAGGAGACAAACGGCAAGGTGATCCCGGTTAGCGGTGCGGCGCCCATCACGGCAGCGACGTTGATCAACGCCTGTCCGCAGACCAGGGTCGTGATCCCTGCCGCAAGCCTCTTCCCGAAGGGGTCCTTGCACGCGAGCGCGACCCGGAAGCCCGCGTAGGCAAAGGCCGCGTAGGCCGCGATCAGCGCCGTCGTTCCAACGAGGCCGAGCTCCTCGCCGACGATGGCGAAGATCATGTCCGTGTGGGCCTCGGGGAGGTAGAACATCTTCAGGACGCTCTGGCCGAGCCCGACGCCGAAGATCCCTCCGGAGCCCATCCCGAGCATCGCCTGGACGGTCTGGTAGCCGGCGCCCTGCGCGTCGTCCCATGGATTCAGGAACGTGAGCAGCCGGGCCCGGCGGTAGGGCTCGAACCAGGCCGCCATCATGACGAGGGCAACGACGAGGCCGCCGGCGGTCGCCAGGAGCCGGGCGGGCGCGCCCGATACGACGAGGATCCCTCCGAGCATGACGGCGATCGTGATCGCCGTCCCGAGATCCGGCTCGGCCAGAAGCAGGATGCAGAACACTCCCACCACGAGCCCGATCGGCTTGAAGAGCTCGCCGAGGGTGCGAGGCGCCGGGTGCCGGGAAAGGTAGGCCGCGACCCAGATCAGGAGAGCGAGCTTCGCGAGCTCCGACGGCTGAAAGACCGCGGGGCCGAACTGGAGCCAGCGTTTGGCGCCGTTGATCGTTGGCCCGACGGCGAGCACGGCGAGGAGCAGCAGGAGGCTCACGCCGATCAGCCCCGGGGCGAGCGGCCGAAGCTTGCGGTAGTCGATGCGCCGGGCGAGCACGAGCAGGACGACCCCGACCAGCGCGTACAGGCCCTGCTTTCGGAGGTAGTACGACGCGTCGCTGTTCCCCAGCGTGGCTTGGCCCGAGGTCGCGCTGAAGACCATCACGAGCCCGAAGGCGACGAGCGCGAGCGTGATCAGGAGCAGGAGCTGCGCCTCGAACTGTCCCTTCTTCACCGGAGCTCCTCGACGAGCCGGCGGAACTCGTCTCCACGCTCCTCGAAGTCGCGGAACTGGTCGTAGCTCGCGGCCGCAGGCGACAGGAGGACGATCTCGCCCGGCTTCGCGGCGGCGGCGGCCGAATGAACGGCGGTTGCCAGATCGCCGCTCTGCTCGTGATTCTCGATCTCGGCTGCGAGGTCGGCTGCGGCAGCGCCGATGAGGTACGCGCGGGCACCGCGGGCGCGGAGGTCGGCGGCCAGCTCCGCGTAGCTCTCGTTCTTTCCCAGCCCACCGAGGATCACGTGGAGCGGCTCCTCGAACGCGGCAATCGCGCGGCGAGCTGCGGCCGCGTTCGTTGCCTTCGAGTCGTTCACGTAGCGGACGCCACCGATTTCCGCGACCTCTTCGAGTCGGTGGGGCACGCCGGGAAAGGTCCTGAGCGCTTCGGCAATTTGCTCTTCGCCGGCCCCCGCGGCCCGGGCGGCGGCTACTGCGGCGGCCGAGTTCTCGCGGTTGTGGGCGCCGGGGATGAGCGGCTCTGCAGGCAGCGGGTCGTCGGCGGAGAACTCGATACGCCTCCCCCGTCCCGGCACCGGCCCGAACCCGCGCGGCACGATCGCCACGTCGTCGGCCTCCTGGTTCTCGAAGACGCGAAGCTTGGCCTCCCGATACGCCTCGAATGTTCCGTGGCGGTCGAGATGGTCGGGCTCGAGATTGAGAAGGACGGCGATCCGCGGCCGAAACTCGTGGACGTCCTCCAGCTGAAAGCTCGAGAGCTCGCACACGATCCAGCGGGCTCCGTCGACGCCGTCCAGCTCGGTCAGCGCGCGGCCGACGTTGCCCGCAACCGGCGCTCCGAGCATCGCGCCGAGCAACTCACTCGTCGTCGTCTTCCCGTTCGTGCCGGTCACTCCGAGGATCGGATTCGGGAGCAGCCGCGACCCGAGCTCGACCTCGCTCCAGACGGGAACGCCGCGCTCTCGCGCCGCGGTGACGAGCGGTGCCGTCGCCGGCACCCCGGGGCTCTTGATCAAGACGTCGACTCCCTCCAACAACGAGGTCTCCTCGGTACCGAGGTGGACTTCGACGCCTGCCTCACTGAGCCTCCCGGTGTCGACCTCGGATGAAGCGTCGACGGCAACCACCCGTTCGCCGCGCTTCGCCAGGGCGAGGCCCGCGGCCCGGCCCGAGCGCGCGAGCCCGAGCACGAGTGCCCTCATCCGACGAGATCTGGGCGGAAGCCGGGGAAGTAGCGGTAGTAGAGAGCGAAGGCGGCGCCGCAGAGGATCGCCGCGACGATCCAGAAGCGCACCATGATCTTCGTCTCCGACCACGCCTTCATCTCGAAATGGTGGTGGATCGGCGCCATGAGAAAGATCCGTCGGCCCCAGTACTTGAACGAGGCGACCTGGAGGATCACCGACAGGGCTTCGATGACGAAGATTCCTCCGATCAGGATCAGCAGCAGCTCGCTGCGGCTCATGATCGCGAACGCGCCGAGCGCGCCGCCGATCGCCATCGAGCCCGTGTCGCCCATGATCACCTCCGCGGGGAAGGCGTTGTACCAGAGGAATCCGATCGCGCCTCCGATCAGCGCGGCCCCGAGGATGGCCATGTCCAGCGAGGCGAGATCCTGCTCGCTTGCAAGCTGGCCCGAGCGCGTGTACGCGAAGACGTTGATCGCAGTGAAGGTGAGGAGCGCGATGATCCCGATTCCCGCCGCGAGGCCGTCGATGCCGTCAGTCAGGTTCGCGCCGTTCGCCGCACCGGCGATGATCAGGAAGAGGAGCGCGTAGAAGGCGAACGAGAGCGCGATCCGCCAGTCCACGATCGGGACGTAGACGTCGGTCGGCGCCCCGACGTCCTCGACTGCGAACGCGAGGCCGACCGTGATCGCTCCGAGCAGGACGAGCTTCCAGCGCCCGGCCAGGCCGAGCGAGCGGCGGTGGCG
>Ga0136635_10000170_pt1 | contig 15854 bp, 15 predicted proteins | sample AntDrymeUQ852106_2_FD_105495 | JGI IMG/M metagenome (GOLD analysis project Ga0136635, IMG submission 105495) | Polar desert sand microbial communities from Dry Valleys, Antarctica - metaG UQ85 (21.06) | ecosystem: Environmental > Terrestrial > Soil > Desert | place: Antarctica: Dry Valley... | reverse complement strand
GGCGCTGGTCCGGCCGGCGCACTTGCTTGAAGACCTGCAGGGTTCGCCAGAACCCCGCAACGGTGAGCACGAGGTAGTACGTATTGATGGCGAAGAAGAACAGCAGAATGAATGCGCCGTACCACTCCAGTGCCGTTGTCAGCTGTGCCCATATCATGGGAGCGCCGGGACGGCGTCGCCCCGCTCCAGGAGATAGCGCGCCATCTCCTGTACCAATGGCTCTGGATCGTGCAAAGCGCTTGACAACGCCTCCTCACCCGCAGGCCCGATCTCAGCCAGTGCCGTGGCCGCGTAGAAGCGTACCCACCAATGGTGATCCCGGAGTGCGGCGGCAAGCCGGGGCACCGAAGCCACGGCCCCGAAGAGGCTCAGCCCCTTGGCCGCCTGGCAGCGAACTTCCCACCGTACGTCCTCCAGGCGGGAGTGAAAAATCTCGAGAAACCTGGGGTCCCCGACGGCCGCGGCCGCCTTGACGCTCTTGACCCGGACTTCGGGATCCAGATCTCTCATGCCGCTCAGCAGGAGATCCGCTCCTGTGGTAATTCTCAGCCAGCCGATCAACTCCACCGCCGCCAGGCGGCCAGACCTGCTCGAGGTGGTCTCGGCATACCGCAGGATTGAATCGGCGATCTCACGGCCTCGCTCGGCTAATACCTCCTGTACCCGGTGCGCTACCATGAGGCTCCGGTCTCCAAGCAAATGCACCAGTCCGGTCAATGTGGCTGGAGTACCGACCTGGCCGATCGCCCAGACCGCCGCCTGGCGGACACGCACGTCTGCGTCCTGAAGAGCGCTCAGCAAGCCCGGCACGGTCTCCGCAGAGTGGATCAGGCCAAGATCGGCCGCGGCGTTCGCCCGCCGACTCGCGCGCCAGGAGCGGAGCCCGGCGAGATCCCTCTTGACGAACCCGAGATCGCGGTAAAGCGTAGCGATGGCGTCGCCGCTATCTCCCCGGAGGTCGAGGGCCAGGCCCAGAAGGATGGACCGAACCAGCCTGCGGTCGAACCGACCAAGCCGCCGAAACGCATGTGCGTCCACCGGAGAGCTCTGCAGCGCCTGGAAGAGCAAGCGGCTGAGGATTGGTTCCCTCCGGCTCCTGCGAGAGCTCGAGAGCGCCGCGGCACTGCGCTCGACCAGGAGAAACAGGGCCAAAAGGATGATAGCTGCCGCCAGGGCGAGCACGCCGTTCCTCAGTGGCTCTAAAGCAACCGCAGGTGCCATTCAGACTGCCTCGAAGTGGATGCAACCAGATCAGCGCCGGGGGGAGGCGAGTAGGCTCCAATCTTGCAAGGCAACTTCCGTTCCCCACATCAGCAGTCTCAGCCGAGCGGGCAAATCGTTGACCTACAAGGCATTGCTATACAAATCCGGACTGGCCGCCTGGCTCTCTCAAAAAGGTCCCCGCAAAACGCGCCCGGAATCACTGAGACGCGGGGTTCTCGCTGTGCTGATGCTTTGCGGAGTCACGCCCTTGTGCGCTCAGCAAGGGGAGGCGGACGACGCATGGAGCCAGGGCCATTACGAGGCGGCACGGGCCGGATACGAGCGGGTGTTGCGGCAGAATCCCACCGCCGCGCGAGCGAATCTGCGGATGGGGATTATGCTCTCGTGGCAGGGTAAGCTCGATTCGGCTCTCGCCTTCATCGCCCGCGCGCGTGCCGCCGACCCGGCTGACGTAGATATGCGGCTAACCCAGGCTCGGGTCCGCGCCTGGAACAAGGAGTACGATTCCGCCATCGCCCTCTATGACAGCGTGCTGGCTCAACGCCCCAATCTCCGGGAAGCGGAGCTGGGCAAGGCACAAACGCTCTCCTGGGCCGGACGACTGAACCAGGCTGACAGCGTATACCGCGCGATGGTGGCAAGGAACTCCTCCGACCGAGACGCCCGTCTGGGCCGCGCCCAGGTAAGCGCATGGCGGGGCGATCTCTCCACCGCGGAACGGCTCTATCGTGCGATTATCGCGCAGAATCCGAGAGATGCCGACGCCCTTGCCGGGTTGGGATACGTTTACCACTGGAGAGGAAGGGAAGCCGCCGCCCGGAAGCAGGCCCGTGCTGCCCTAGCTGTGGATTCGACTCACAAGGCCGGCCGGGAGCTCCATCGGACGATACGGGAAGCCACTCGACCGGCAACAGAAGGCACCGCCAACTGGAGCAACGACTCGGACCAGAACACCAGCTTCTGGCAAACCCTCAGTGCCTCCAGCTCGCTCGGGGCCGGCGTCGGAGTATTCGGCTCGGTCAATGCGCTCGAGACCAGCGACCCGATTCTGGACGCTACGAGGGTAGGAGCGGAAGCCGGAGTTTCGCTGGCTCTGGGACGAGCTCAGCTTTCTGGCGCGGCAGGGGCCCGCCGGCTGGACCCCGCCGTAGCCGCTCCGAGAACCGCCGCGACCTACCGAGGACGGCTGGGCTATCGCCCAGTACCTGGGCTGGGAGTGAGCGTGGGCTACTCCCGCTCTCCGTTTGACGAGATTGCCTCGCTCATGGAGCGCGAGCTCGATCTCGAGGTGCTCGAGGGTGGTTTCGACGCCCGGCCCTTCCCGGGACTGAGCATTTACGCTGCCGGAAGCGGGCTGTGGCTCAATGACGGGAACAGTCGCACCGGCATTCTGGGGGGACTCACCCAGAAGCTCCACCGCCGGTTCTCGGTGGGCCTGTTTGGCCGGACCTTGAGCTACGCACGCCGAGGAGTGGGATACTTCTCACCCGATCGGTTCTCGGTCCTGGAGGCAACCGCGGGGTATAGTCTCGAGGCGGGGTTGTGGACCGGAAGTCTGGGGGGAGGGTTCGGCGCGCAGCAGGTTGGAGACCGGGGCGCCGCGCAGAGCGAGTGGCACGTCGAAGGGCGGGTGGGCCGGCGCTGGGGGATCGGAAATCGAGTGGAGCTGTTCGGCCTGGTCACCAATAGTGCGGTCAGCTCGACCAGCGGCGCGTTCCGTTACCGATCTGCGGGCCTGACGGTGAGGCTGGGCCTGTAGGACAGAAGCATTCCGCGGGCGGCTGGCATCAGCGCTCTAACGGTAGCTCGGCGTCCCTCCATTCCTCCTTCCCCCCGGGAAACTCCTTCACATTGGTGTATCCCAGAGCCACCAACTCACGGGCGGCGTTCCCGGCCGCGTGGCAGGTAGGGCTCGCGCAGTACACCACAATCTCGGCGGCGCGGTCAGGGAGTCGCTTTGGGGCGAGCTCGGCCACCTGAATCGGCGGCAGGTTGATTGCCCCGGGCAGATGACCCTCACGATAGCTGGGCGGGGGAAGCGCTTCGACCAGCATGAATTCATCCCCCCGATCGAGCTTGGCCTTGAGGTCTTCGCGGGAGATCAGTGGGATTTTCGGGTTCGGCATCTGACTGCCCCGGTTGAGGTGACCCTGCGGTTTCGAATGTACGCTTCCGGGCCAAAACTACAGCTAGGGTATAGGAACGTAGGTCTCGAAAAAGCCGGTACCGGAGTCGGCGACCACCTCTCCCGACACCCGGCCGGCCAGGCTGAAACGGCCGCGCATCTGGAGAAAGGTGCGCCGGAGTTTACTGGCCCGCATCTCGGTAGCCAGCACGTCACCGACCTGCACATCGATGCGCACCGTGTCCGCCTCGCGAGTGCCGACCAGGGTAAATCGGGCGGGAGCCGTAATCCGCCCCGACCCGGGAACAGCCTGGGCTCCCTGATAATCGATACCGGTGAAGCGCAGGACCTGCTTCACTCCCAATGAGTCGGCCAACGTGAGAAAGAACGGCGAATTCACCCTGGAGCCGGTCCCGGCCCGGTCCCGATCGGGACCGTATACGCCACCATAGAGGACGCTCAACCGGGTGCCACGGGCGGCGCCCCATTCCCAGGTTACATCTCGCCAGACTCCCCAATTGTGATCGTGGTACGCCGGGACTCCGGTGAAGTTGTTGCAGCGCCCACCGACGCAGATTCTCCCGGAGGCCTTTGCCTCGAGCGCCGGCACGACGTACCCCGACAGAAAATCGTCCTCCCGCAGCTCGACCGGAGGGAAGTAGCGGTTCGGAGTTGGAGCCAGCTCGACGTCGATCCTCACTTCCTCTGGTCTACCCGGCACCCGCGCCTTCAGCCGGTAGATGCCGTCGCGCTGGCGGACGGTATTTCCGCCGATCGTCAAGTCTGCCGCTGATGTGTCGATCTCTACCTGGGTCGATGGCACCTGCAAGCTGAACCGCTCGTGCCGGCCCCCGGAGCGCCGGCGGGTGATGAGAAGCTGGCCGCCCCAACGGCCGGTCGGAACCTCCCCGCCGACCAGATAGGTGATGTACCACCACTCGTCCGGTGCCGTAACCAGATTGAAGTAGTGCCACTCGCCCCAGGTGGAGTCGGGGCGGGGTGGAAGATGAAAACGGTCCAGCTCGTTGTAGAGCCGGTGAGCGGTCGGAGCCACGTAATCCGAGTCGGCCGGCGAATCACTCCAACGTCCCGACTGCAGGTCGAGGCCCGAGCCCACTGCATACGCCCGGCTCGGAATCTCTGCCCCCGCGCGCACAGCCACGGTCCGGTTGCCGTGGCGGAGATAGACGAGCTTCCCCTCGATCACCGGGGAAACGGTCTGCACCAGATCGTTCTGCCTGGGACCGCCAAGGATCTGGCGGGTCAGGAAGCGCGCCCGGTCGATCCCAAAGAACATCCCGCCCATCCCTCCGGTGCGCATCGCCTCGACATCGATGCCTTGAGGCAGGACGGTCACCTCGCCGCCGCCTACCAGCGAGACGTCGCGCGACTGATCCAGCATGGCTTCGCCAACCGACAGCAGCACGATCATCACCCCCACGCCGAGGGAGAATCCGAGCAGGAGAAACAGGGATCGAAGCTTTCGCACCAGGAGGTGGCGGAAAGCGAGGATGGTGATCATTCTCCTGCACCTAGAATATGGCCGTCCAACATGTGAATCACCCGGCCCGCTTCAGCGGCCAGACGCTCGTCGTGGGTGACGACGACCAGTGTCGTGCCGTCCTGATTCAGGCGCCGGAATAGCGACAAAATCTCCCCACCAGTGGCCGCGTCCAGCTCGCCGGTCGGCTCGTCCGCCAGCAGCAGTACTGGCCGGTTTGCCAGCGCCCGGGCGATAGCCACACGCTGCATCTCTCCCCCGGAGAGCTGGGTGGCGCGGTGCCCCGCCCGGTGCTCCAGTCCCACATAGGCGAGCAGCTCCAATGCCCGCGCACGCCGTTCCCTGACCGGGATGCCGGCCTCGGCCATCGGTAGTTCGACGTTTTCTCGTGCCGTGAGCACCGGCAAAAGGTGAAAGCGCTGGAAGATGAAGCCGAGCCGGGTGAGCCGGAGCCGGGTAAGCTCCCGGTCCGACAGAGTGTCCAGCCGGGTTCCGAGAATCTCGACCTCACCGGCGCTGGGAACGTCGATACCCCCGATCAGCTGAAGCAGGGTGGACTTGCCACTCCCCGACGGCCCGGCGATCGCGACGTATTCGCCGGAACGGACCTCGAGGGACACCCCCCGGAGAGCATGCACCGCCGCTCCGTTCATCGGATAGTCCTTGCGGAGATTCCGGCCGCTCAACACGGTGGGCTCACCGGCCGGAGTCATGTTGCCTCCGAGCGCAGGGTGGCCGCTATGGGAGCACGCGCGGCAAGCCACGCGGGGTAAAGCCCGGCGAGAGATCCCGTCACCAGCAGCACCAGCGCGGCGGCGGTGAGGGTCTCACGCCGGGGGACGAAGAAGGAAAAGGCGGCCGGTAATCCGGGAAAGCTGGTGAGAATGCTGTCGAGGTACCGCGCGGTGCCCAACCCCAGCGCGATCCCCAGCACTGCTCCCAGAACCGTGAGTACTGCCCCCTCGATGAAAACCTGACGCACGACCGTCGAGCGACCGATACCGATTGCGCGAAGGGTGGCAATCTCCCCCAGCCGCTCATTGACGGTGATGGTGAGCAGGGTGGTAATCAGCAGCACCGTGACGACCAGACTCATTGTGGCGAGGATGTACGAGAGCTGGCGAAAATACACCAGGCGCTGCTTGAAGAACCGAACCAGATCAGCCACGCTGTAGACCTCAAGGCGGGGAAACTCTTCCCGCAGCCGTTCCGCCAGAGCCGGAGCCGCGGCGTCGCTACGCGCCTTGACCAGCACCAACGAGGCCCTGTCGTCCGGTCCCACGGCGGCCAGAGCCTGCATGACCGGCAGTATCGTTCCGACCGAAGGCTGGCCCCGATAGTCGTAGACCCATCGCACGATACCGCGGACCACCAGTTGGCGGCTCACCCCTGCGGTGGCTACCTGGGGATCTAGCCGGCCAACGAGGCTCACAGTCCCGCCCACCTCGGCTCGCAGGAGGCCCGCGGCGGACGCGCTGAGAAGCACACCGAGGGTGTCATGGCGCGCGAGGTCCTGACCCCGCTGCACCTGGTAGACTCCCTGGGCTTCGGGCTGGATGCCATAACCCACCAGTGTGACGAGTGAATCCCGCGAGCGACCGTACAGGGAAGTGCCGAGGACCGCGCCAGCCGATGCAATGGCGGTATCGCGACGCAGCCGCGCCACGATACTGCTAGCCCGATCAAGGGTGGCCTCGGTGTCGAACGGGAGCGTACCCTTCGGCGTGAGCCGGATCTGGTATCCTTTGGCCAGAAGCAGCTCGGCAAACGACTTCTCGATCCCTCCGCTGAGCATGACCATGTCCAGAAGCATCGCAGCTGATATGGCTATGCCGATGACCGCGAGTGCTGTCCGCAACCGCTGGCGAATCAGACTCCTGACTGCCCAGCCCAGTCCACTCATCCGCGTCCCCAGAGGACCAGCGGGCGAGTATGCACCAGGCGCCATGCAGCCACCGAACCCGCCACAATCCCGAGGCCCAGCGATAGCCCGACGCTGAAGGCGATGATCTCCGGCGTGATTAGCGAGAAGGTGAGCCCGGTATCGAAAAAGCGTCGGTAGTAAGCGTTGGTGGCAGCCCCGGCGAGATACGCGAGACCGGATCCCGCCACGGAGCCGAGCGCGGCAATGAGGGCGGCCTCGAGCAGCAACGCGCCAAAAATGGTCCGGCGGCGCACTCCCACGAAGCGCATGACGGCTGCATCCAACCGCCGTTCCTCGACCTTCAACAGCATGATGCACAGGAGAAAGACGGCGCTGGCGACAATGGTGATTACCGCAATCGCCCGATGGAAGCGGCTCACCACCAGAAAAGTCTGGGAGGACTCCGAGGCGATTGCCCGGGAGGTGTAGGCCCGATAGCCAAACGCAGTGCGATTGAGTACCCGTGCAGCAGTATCTGCCGAGGCCCCCGGCCGCAGACCGACCCCGTAACGGTCAACCCGGTCCGGTGCGCCCAGCAGCTCGGCCAGATCCGGCAGGTGCATGCGGATATGGCGCTCCCGCTTGGCGATCTCGGCCGGGTCCGGCATGGGCTCGTAGATTGCCGATACCACCCCTAGCGTGGTCAGCGGTTCCACCGCTGGCCCGAGCCTGAGGGTGTCGCCTACGGCGAGACCAAGTTCTTCGGCCAGCCGGCGCTCCACCGCCACCTCGGCGACCTGTGCCGCGACCGGGCTTCCGCCGATAATGAACAGGAGCCCCGCGAGGACCCGGTAGCGCCGGGCGTATGTTCCCATTGTTTTGATCGCACTCCAGTACGAATGAGCGTCTCTACCTGTTAAAGTAGTTGTGCCGGCGGGCGCGCTGGGCAGGCCACCTCAGTGAGGAGCAGGCATGGAGTCCCAAACCCACCCGAAGGTTGCAATTCTGGGAATGAGCGAAACCGGCCGCGGATGGGCTACGCTCGTGGCCGCCGCCGGCTGGCCCCTCACGATTTACGACCCCGATGCCGCGGTGCTGCAGAGCGGCGGCGAGGAAATAGTCAACCGTAAGCGACACTCATTGGGGGCCGGCATTCCGGCGATTCCTGATGAAGCCGACCCGCTCCCCGGAGGGCCGCGCCAGGGACGCAGCTTGCTGAACTCGGTGACTGATGCCGACTGGATCATCGATGCCACCACCAGCGACCTGCTCCATCGCCAGCGCCTCCTCGAGCAGGTGGAAGGGGTGGCCCGCATGGCTGCGGTGGTGACCTGCAGCGGTCCCGGGCTGTCGCCTACCGAGCTGTGCGCCCGGCTTCGGCGGCCGGGAAGGCTGCTCGTGGCTCACGGGTTCGATCCGATCGAACACATCCCAGCGGTCGAGGTGGTGCCCGGCCCCCTGACGGATCGAGCCAGTCTCGACCTGGTCCGAGGCTGGCTTCGGCAACTGGGCCGGATCCCGGTTGTCCTCAGAAAAGAGATCCCGGGAAACGCCAGCGGACGCCTGACCACTGCGCTTTGGCGGGAGTGCATCCGGCTGGTCCTGGACGGGGTTCTCGAGGTGCGCGACGTCGACGCCCTCATCTCGTCGGGTATGGCCGCGCGGATGGCGGCGGCAGGTCCGTTTCAGACCGCTTACCTCGAGGCCGGGGAACGACAGACCGCGCAGCTCAGCGCATTACTCAGGGCGTTGGAAACTCGCTGGGAAGGCGATACCGGTTTTCAGCTACCCTCGGCCGAGCATCAGCAGCTTATCCGCCTGATCGAACGGGCGTACGATGGGGAGGGAGACGTGCTGCGGGGTGCGCGTGACGAGCGGCTGGCCGAGCTGCGGAGAATCGTGGGATACTAGCGCTTGAAGGGATGCTCGAAGCTGAGGTAAAGAAATACCGCATCATCCGCTTCATCCGGTGTCAGACTGATCGTGTAGGCAATTCCGGGTACGATCTGCAGACCGCCCGCCACATCGAAAGCCGCGCGAACGCCCGGGCTGAGAACCGCGGTCTCCTCCCGTACGGTGCTTCCTTCGCCGACCACAGATTCCTCGCTGAGCCAGACCGACTCCACCAGCAGATTCAGTGACGGGCGTAGCAGCCAGATGGCGCTGGCGCCGAGGCGGAAGCCGGTGGTGGTCGCCTGGTTGCCGATTGGATTTCGCGCCGAGGGCGTGATAGTCGCGCCCGCATTCCAATGGGTAACGAACTGGTCGCCGAGCACGAGGGTCAGCGGAAGGTTTCCCTGGAACCCGACTGCTCCGGATCCGCGGCCCTCGTCCTCGTCGCCAGTTGGAAGCAAGACAGTGAAGCGAGGAGCGGCCACCGTTCTGGCCTCGGGATTCCCCGCGAGCTGATACCGGTAGTTCAGGGCGACGTCGCCGAGGCCGGTGCCGAAGCCCTCGTAGTTCGCAACTGGAATCGTGTAGCTGAGCTGATGGCGGATCCCGCCGAGCGGCCATTCCTGGGTGAAGCCAAACTCCCAGTCCCCACCATCGGATCGCTGGAAGGTGCCGATGTGCTGCACCACCCCACTCTCCTGGTTATATGCCTCCTCGAGCAGGAAGCTGTTGTCCTGGATTTGTGCGACGACGGACGAGGTTCCAACCAAGAAGAAAACGTGAACGGTAAACAGTAAACGGTGAACAGGCCGCGGACTCATGCAGTCACCAGCAATCCCGTAGCGTACATGATCACCATCCCGAGGAGAAAGCCGGCGACGTTGAGCGGCGCGGTGAGCCCCCCAGTCGCCCGCCGGCCGAAGAGCCGCCACAGCTCGTAGACCACCGTGGCGATGGCTCCGGCGCCAATGGCAAAGAAGAGCGTGGTCCAGAGCGGCGAGTAAGTGAATCCGCCGATCCACGCTCCAATGACCGTCGGTACGCCGGCAAGGGCGCCGAGCAGGATGAGGGACCGGAACCGGGGCCGCTGATCAGCCAGAGGGGTAACGATGCCGAGGCCTTCGGTGGTGTTGTGCAGCAGAAATCCGATCACGAGGAATGTTCCCAGCGCTATCTCACCGGTGGCATACGAGGTGCCGATGGCCAGACCCTCACCCAGATTATGGAGCCCGATCCCCAGCGCGATGAGGGCAGCCACCTGGAGTGGGGAGCGCTCCCCGCGACGGCCGCCGCGCCAGTGTCCGAGAGCCGCCAGGATGAGGGGTGTGCCGAGCAACCCGAGCAGCACCAGCGAGGAGCCCTGGAACGCTCCGGGGACCAACGCGGACGTCTCCGCCGCTTCCACCAAGGCATCTACCCCCAGGAAGACCAACAGCCCCATGGTGAGGCTCAGGAAAAAATCGATCCAGCGCCGACTCACCGCCCGAACGAAAGGCAGCCACAGGAGGCCGATGAACACCGGGATTACGCCAGCGTAAACACCGAGCAGCGCGAAGGTGGTGAGATATCGGGCATCGACCGCCGGCGACAGCGTGGCCACCGTAACCTCACCCGTGAAGGTGAGGCCGGTGCTGGTTACCAGCGAGACGGTGTGAGGCTCGCCCTCGACCCAGGGATAGGGGATGGTGATGGTGCGGTGCTCCAGGCGCTCGATGGTGCGGCTGCCATCCACCCGATGCACCCAGTTGGCGTCATCGACCATCACCTGGGCCACGGTAACCGGCTCCGGGCCGCCGTTGACGATTTGAACCTCCATCACACCGTGCGCCGGTAGCCTGATTCTCTCGATCGTCAGCACCTCGACCGGTGGGAAGCTCTGCCGGAACACGCCGACAGGGCCGACCTTCAGGAACAGGGCTACGAGCCCAGCGAGCAGGACCAGCGGGGCAAGACCCTTGAACCAAAGCGGCAGGCCGCCGTGCGGGCGCACGGGAGGCTTGGCCCGACTGGTCTTGACCGAGGTGTTCTCCGGAGGAGCCGGTAGTTCCACGTTAGACATGCGGAGCCTGCACCAGGAAGACACCGCTCCAGCCCAACTCGGCGAATTCGCTCTGGTGGGCGTGGAACATGAATGGGCCGGGATGATTGTAGGTGAACTCGAGCACGGCGCGCTCGCCCTGGCACAAGGCCACCACATCGGTCCACTCGTAACGGGTAAGATCGGTTCCGGTACGGTAGAGGCGGAAGAGGTTGCCGTGGATATGGAACGAGTTGAGCAGATCGAATTCCGTCACGTTTACCACGTAGACCCGGACCAGCTCCCCCTGCCGCACCTGGATCGGATACTTCTGATAGTGGAACGCCACCGTGTTGACCGCGTAGATCTCGTTCTCATTGTCGAAGTTGGTATCAAAACCGTTCATCACCATAACCATCTCCCGCGCTGGAGGACGGCCAGCCTTGGGATCGATGATGAACGCTCCGTAGAGACCCTTGTGTATGTGCCGCTTGATGGGAACGGTGTGGCAGTGGTACAGGTGCAACCCAAACGGCTCGGCGTCGAACTCGTAGACGAAGCTCTCGCCCCGGCGTACCGGCTCGAAGGCGCCGTCCATGCCCGAGGGGTGTATCCCGTGGAAATGGATGCTGTGAGCATGGCTCCCCCGGTTGACGAACCGCACCCGAAGCCGGTCGCCTTCGGTGCAACGGATGGTGGGACCGGGCACCTGGCCGTTGTAGGTCCAGGCCGGGTAAAAGACGCCTGGTGCCACCTCGATCTCCCGGTCTTCGGCCACCAGCTCGAACTCCCGCAAGACCTGGCCCGAGGGGAGCCGAGACACGTTGCCGGTATCGAAGTGGGTGAGGAAGGCGCCGGGATCGAATGAGCCGGGAGCGAGCTTGCCCACGGTCATCATGTCGTGATGGGTCGCCTGATCCTGAGCCGGGGCGGCACTCGACTGGCCCAGTCCGGGAATCGCCAGGACGCTGCCCCCGGCGGCGAGGCCTACCGTCCCCAGCGCGCCGGCCCTCAGCAGGTCCCGCCTTGTCAGCGACCGGTCGAGTATGTCTTCTGGGTCCTTCTTGTTCGCAGCCATCGTCCCTCCAATGTTAAGCGAGCCACATTCTGAACGTCCCAACCAATAGCCATCCGTTCAGTGCGACAATCGTTGCCGCAACCGTCCAGGCCATTGCCGCCAGCGGCCGGCTGTTGACGAACGAGCCCATCTTGCGTCGCTGGCTAGTGAAGTAGACCAGCGGGATCACCGCGAACGAAAGCTGCAGGCTCAGGATCACCTGGCTCAGAATCAGCAGTCCCCCGGCGCCGCGCTCGCCGTGCATGGCGGTGACGATAACCGCCGGCACGATGGCGATCAGCCGGGTGATGAGCCGCCGGAGCCAGGCCGGAAGCCTGATGTTGAGGAATCCCTCCATGACGATCTGCCCGGCTAGCGTTCCGGTGATCGTGGAGTTCTGCCCCGATGCCAGCAGGGCGACGGCGAACAGCGTGCTCGCCATGGTGGTGCCGAGCAGCGGCGTCAGCAGCCGGTAGGCATCGCCGATGTCGGCCACTTCCTGATGGCCGCTGTTGTGGAATGTGGCGGCGGCAAGAATCAGGATGGCGGCGTTGATGAAGAAGGCGAACAGCAGCGCCACGGTCGAATCCAGAGTGGCAAAGCGTATGGCCTCGCGCTTCGACTTATCGTCGGGCAGCACCTTGCGCGTCTGCACGATGGAGGAATGCAGATACAGGTTGTGCGGCATGACCGTGGCGCCCAGGATGCCGATGGCTATGTAGAGCATGAGGGGATTGCTCACGATCTCCGTGGTGGGCACCAGGCCACCAATTATGGCAGAGATTGCGGGCTTGGCCATGAACAGCTCGATGGCGAAGCAAACCCCGACTGTGATCACCAGGGCGATGACGAAGGCCTCGAGCCAGCGGAAACCTTTGTTCTGAAGTAGCAGGATCAACAGCACGTCGAAGGCCGTAAGGCACACGCCCCAGATCAGGGGGATGCCGAACAGCAGATTCAACGCGATGGCAGAGCCTATTACCTCGGCCAGGTCGCAGGCGGCAATGGCAATCTCGCACAGTACCCACAACACGAAGCTGACCGGGCGCGAGTAATGGTCGCGACAGGCCTGTGCCAGATCCCGGCCGGTCGCGATGCCCAGCTTGAGGGCGAGCGCCTGGAGCAGTATCGCCATCAGGTTGGATAGCAGGATCACGCTGAGAAGCGTGTACCCGAAGCGCGAGCCCCCGGCCAGATCAGTAGCCCAGTTACCCGGATCCATGTATCCGACGGCCACCATGTAGCCGGGGCCGGCAAATGCCAGCGCCTTGCGCCAGAAAGAGACACCACTCGGTACCTGAACCGAATGATGCGACTCCGGCAGACTGGGCATGGTCCGGGGATAGCGCCAGCCGGTCAGTTCATCAACTGGCGGGGTGGATGCGGCACTCAATGTCCGCCCGCCCGGGCGCAAAGGAGCGCATGGCCGAGCTCCCGTCCGATGACCTGGCGCTCGTGGCCCACGGAGATGGTAACCAGGTCATCGAAGGGCTGACGGTCTACCACAGTGACCTGGACACCGGGCCGGAGCCCGAGCGATGCGATGTAGCGGAGCCGCTCGGGCTGGCTCTCATGCACCCGCTGTATCTCCACGGTTTCGCCGACAGGTACATCGGAAAGCGCGGTGGAGGCCAGCTCGTGTATGGATCCATCGGCCGACGGAATAGGATCGCCATGGGGGTCAACAGCTGGGTTGCCCAGCGCGCTGGCCATGCGCTCGATCATGGTTTCAGACACAGCGTGCTCCAACCGCTCCGCTTCCTCGTGGACTGTATCCCAGGAGTAGCCCAGGAACTCGACCAGGTAGGCCTCGATCAGCCGGTGCCGCCGGACCATCCTGAGCGCGGCCCGCCGCCCCGCCTTAGTGAGCTGCACGCCGCGATAGGGGACGTGCTCCAGCAGGCCATGCTCCGATAGCCGCTTGATCATGCCGGTTACCGATGGCGGCGAAAGCGCCAGTAGACCGGCAATCTCGCTGGTGGATGCGGGACGCCCTTCGGGCGACAGCTGGTAAATGGCCTTCAGGTAGTCTTCTACCGAACGAGTCAGGGCTTCTGGTACTACGGCGGCACGCATGGGGTTCCGGCGATTTAGGTTCAGCTAATAGTGTCTTGAGACCCTCCTAATGTCAAGTTTACGAAGCGCAAAACAAGGTCCGCCAAACTAGTCGCGCAGGTGCTCGAGCAGACCCGTGAGGATCCGCTCGGTCATGCCCCAGACGATGGCACCGGCGAGGCGGTAGGCCTGGACGTCATGGCTCTGGCCGCGGATCTCGCGCGTGGTGAGGTGGTATCCCCCGGGCTGGAGGAGGTCTTCCAAGGTAACCCATTGTGTGGCTGCGACTTCGTGATTGAGCCGGAGGGGAGGGCGCGCAGGGAGGAGAAAGGCAAAGGGTCGAACCGCAACCGGTGGAAGGACCGGATTCCGGGGCACCACGTCTTCCAGGACACCCAGCAATTGCTCCTGGACCAGCTCTACGCCGACCTCTTCACTGGTTTCCCTGATCACAGTGGCGAGAAGGCTCGAATCCTGAGGCTCCCGGCGGCCCCCTGGCAGCGCCATGTGGCCCGACCAGGGGTCGCCGGGGCGGTCCGCTCTGCGGATGAGGAGAATGGCGTTCGGGTCAGGCGCGATCAGGACGGCCACCGCGGCCCATATCAGTGCAGGATCTTCAGAGGGGGTGTCGGGACGGCTGGCCAGCCGCCTCTTGAGCCGGCTAAACCGGTCGGTCAGTGCGAGTGTCCGCAGCCGCCCCCACAGCAACCGCCCCCCGGGGGTAGACCAAGCCGGCTGTAATCCGCTGGCTTTCGCCCGGTGGCGGGGCGTGCCGTCAACGACAGCAAACGCTCCAGGTCTGCCCCCGCGCAATGCGGACAGGACACTTTCTGGTCGCCCCGAACGAGCTGCTCAAACTGGGCCCCACAGCCGCCGCAGCGGAAATCGTAAATGGGCATGGATGGAGATTCGCCGGACGCTTCGGACGGGTCAAGAGGCGCCGGTCAGGCGCTCGCTGATTTCCCAAAGCCGTCGCGCCGGCGCCTCATCGTAGGACTCGCGCGACGAGCGCCTGGCTTGCTTCCGCTCGAAATATTTGCCCGTGACCCCCTCCACGTCGGGGGAAGATGCGAGATAGACGCTGGTTTCCGCACCCTCTTCGGGCTTGGCACCGAAGGTGCTGGCAGTACCCTCACCGGGGGATACCCCCATGTAATCGGCCAGCATCCCGGTTGCGACGACGCCAGGACTCAGACTGTTTGCGGTGACCCGGGTTCCCTGGAGGCGACGGGCCAGCTCGTAGGTGAACAACACATTCGCCAGCTTCGACCGGCTGTACACGTCCTTGGGGTCGTAGGCCCGTTCGGCCTGCAGATCATCGAACTCCATGCCGACGTGGGTGTGCGCGCCGGAAGAGACGTTGATGATCCTGGACGGGGCCCCGGCCTTGAGCTGCGGCAGCAGCAGGTTGGTCAGCAGGAAGTAGGCAAGATGGTTGACGGCGAACTGCATTTCGAGCCCGTCCACCGTAACCTCACGTCTTCGGGGAATGACGCCGGCATTGTTGATGAGCACATGGAGCCGGGGGTATCGACCCTGAATGTCGCCGGCAGCCCGGCGGATGGAGGCCTGGGAGGACAGGTCAGCCGTGACCAGGTCGGGCGTGGAAGAGCCAGCCCCGATCTCCCGAGCCGCCGCCTCGCCGTCCTCCTTGCGGCGGCAAACCAGGATCACGCTGGCGCCGAGTCTCGCCAGCCCTTCGGCGGTGGCGCGGCCGATTCCCCGGGTGGCCCCGGTAACGACGCAGACGCGCCCGGTCATGTCAGCCGCCATCGGTCGCTTTAGCTGAGGTGAGACGCGAGCCACCCGATGGTGGCGTCGAAAACAGTGTCGATCTCCGGCGTTCCGAAGCGCCAGGGGTGGGTGGCTCCAAAGGTATGGCCACCACCTTCGACCGGCATGAGGCGGGTGGTCTTGTTAGAGCTCGCTCCCCTCAGCAGCTCTGCCTCGCTGAACCCGACCGACTCGTCGTTGGTTCCGTGGATGAGCAGCCAGGGAATGGCGATGCGTGCCGCGGCCGCTTCGATGTCCAGCGCGTCACCGTTTCGCTCGATGTCGTCGAGCACATCGGTATAGAGCGGGAGCACCTGACCGGTCCTGGCGTTTCTTATGTCGGCT
>Ga0136635_10000169_pt1 | contig 15916 bp, 12 predicted proteins | sample AntDrymeUQ852106_2_FD_105495 | JGI IMG/M metagenome (GOLD analysis project Ga0136635, IMG submission 105495) | Polar desert sand microbial communities from Dry Valleys, Antarctica - metaG UQ85 (21.06) | ecosystem: Environmental > Terrestrial > Soil > Desert | place: Antarctica: Dry Valley... | reverse complement strand
TCCTTCCCATCGGCGCGGTTCTCGCGGTAGCGGGCCACCGCCTGGTGCGTAACGCCGGCGACTGTCTTACACGTAGTCAGCGCTTGATCCGGCCAGTCTCGTGCGCCCACATGGCCATCTCGACACGGTTTCGGGCGCCGAGCTTGGCCATCAGGCTGGCCAGGTGGGTCTTGACGGTGCTGAGGCTGATGTAGAGCTCGTCGGCGATCTCGGCGTTTGTCCGACCCAGCGCTACCGGGATCAGCACTTCCTCCTCCCGGCTGGTCAACGCTTCGATCGGTTCAGCCGGCTGCTGGCCCATGCGGGTGTCGGAGAACGCCTCGAGCAGTCGAATCGTGACACTCGGCGCGATCAGCGCGTCCCCATCGGCGGCGGCGTGGATCGCCTGGGCAAGCAGCTCCGGCCCGGCGTCCTTGAGCAAGAAGCCTCGGGCTCCCGCCTTGAGCGCACCATGCACGTACTCATCGAGGTCGAAGGTCGTGATGATGACGATGACCAGCGGGTCGTCGACGTCAGGACCGGCCAGCTGCCGGGTGGCCTCGATGCCATCGATGCCGGGCATGCGGATGTCGAACAGGCACACGTCGGGGCGCAGCTCGCGGGCCAGCGCCACCGCTTCGTGTCCGTCGGTCGCCTCGCCGACCACCTCGATGCCGGCCTGGGCATCGAGGATCATCACCAGCCCAGTGCGAACGATCTGCTGGTCGTCAGCCACCAGCACGCGGATGGTCATGGCCGGACACCGTTGCGGGGCAGCACCGCGGTGACGGTCCATCCGCGGTCCGCGCTCGGTCCGGCCTGGAGACTGCCACCGAGGAGCGTGGCTCGCTCGGTCATGCCCAGCAGGCCGTACCCCGGGGACCAGGCGCCAAATGCGTCGCGCTCCCCGTCGTCCCGGACACTCAGGCGCACCCAGTCGCCGTCGCCCGCCACCCGCACGTCGATGCGGGACGCGTGCCGGGCGTGGCGTACGGCGTTGGTGATCGACTCCTGCGCGAGACGATAGACGGCGGAATCGACCGCTGGCCCGAGGTCGGCGAGGTCGCCCGACAGCTCCACGTCCACAGGTGGTCCGTCCCCTGCGCGCTGGGCGAGTCGTTCGATGTCGGCCACGCCTTGTTGCGGGGCGAGCGCGGGGTCCTCGCCCTGGCGGAGTGCGCCGACCATGGTGCGCATCTCGGCGAGCGTACGTGAGGCCTCCTCCTCGATGACCTCGAGCGCACCGACGGCGGCGTCGGGCTCGAATGAGGCGAGGACACGGCCGGCCTGCGCCCGGACAGCGATGGCCGAGACGTGGTGGGCGACGGTGTCGTGCAGCTCACGGGCGAGCTGCTCGCGCTCGCGCAGCTTGACCTGGTCCCGCTCTCGCAGCTGAGCTGCCGACCAGTAGCGCACCGAGGCGCCGAGCACGGCCGGGAACAGCAAGAAGATGCTCCCGGCCACTGAGTCGACGACTCCGGTGTAGTCCGCGGTCAGGCCCAGGAGCAGGGCGACCAGGATGATCAGCAGCCCGATCCCGGCCTCCCGGCCGGACCCCCAGCGCAGCAGTGAGTACGGGAGCAGGACGACGTAGACCATGGTGGACAGCCCCACGGTGCCGTCGGCGCCGATCAGCTGAGCGACGCTCAGCACAATGACGGCTCCGAACGCGATCGCGACCGCCGCGAGGGGTTGGCTCCGCCGCCACAGCAGCGTGAAGACCAAGCCGACACCGAGCACGAGCGCCACCGGACGCCACACCAGCTGATCTCGCAAGATCCCCTCGAATGCCGCTGTCAGCGCCAGCGTTGCGACCAGCACCCAGTCCCGCCACACCCGCCCGGGCGGGTGTGGCGCGCGGGGCTCGGCCCACAGCGAGCGGACGGCGCTTCTCACCACACCTGCAGCGTAGGGAAGCTCGGCCGCCGGCGGACCGGCCCACGGTACGAGGCGCAGCCCGTCCTATCGGCCAGGGGAACTGCGACCCCGATGCCGAGGCGCCCGGCGGGTCGGATTCATCACGATGGGACCGCCTGCCCACCAAACCACCGCTGAAGGAGCCAGGAATGTCGCGTGTGCTGTACCGAGTCGGTCGGTTCGCCGCCCGGCGCCCATGGACCGTCATCGGGGTCTGGGCGGTTGTAGCCGTCCTCGTGGTGGGAGCGTCCGGGGCCTTCGGTCAAAAGCTGCAGGACTCGTTCGTGGTCCCCGGGCTCGACTCGACACAGGCCACCCGGCTGTTGACGGACGCACAGTCGGACTCGGGAGGGTTGACGGCGCAGGTGGTGCTGACGCCGCTGGACGACGGGACGTTCTTCGAGTCGGCCGACGCGCGGGCTGCACTGGCCGAGGTGCAGGCGGGGGTCGCCGACTTGCCGAAGGTACTCGGCACCACCGATCCGGCGGGTGCGTTGGCCGCGGGACCGAAGGCTGCGATCGCGAGCGGGTCGGTGTCGTCCGACGGCCGGGTTGCCGTCATACGGGTGCAGTACCCAGTGGTCGAAGAGCTGGACGTGGGCGACCTGGACACCCTCAAGCAACTCGGCGCCTCAGCTCAGCAGGATTCCCCGCTTCAGGTCGAGCTGAGCGGCGAGCTCTTCTTCGCGTTCGAGGAGGCGCCGACCGGAGTCGGCGAGATGATCGGTCTGGTCGTGGCAGTCATCGTCTTGCTGGTGGCCTTCGGGTCGTTCATCGCGATGGGGCTACCGATCGCGATGGCGCTGTTCGGCCTGGGGCTCGGGATCAGCTCGATGTCGCTCATCACGTACCTGGTGGACATTCCGAGCTTCGCCCCGCAGATGGCCGCCATGGTCGGGCTCGGGGTGGGCATCGACTACGCCCTGTTCCTGGTGACGCGACACCGCGAGTACCTGGCCCAGGGGCTGAGCGTGGAAGAGTCGGCCGGCCGAGCCGTCGCCACCGCCGGCCAGGCGGTGGTCTTCGCCGGCGGCGCTGTGGTCATCGCGATCCTCGGCCTGGCCGTGGCCGGCATCCCGTTCCTGACGGCCGCCGGCATCGCCATCTCGGTCATCGTCTTGATCATGGTGGTCGCCGCTGTCACCTTGCTGCCCGCGCTTCTCGGGGTAGCCGGGACCCGGATCAACCGTCACGGTCTGCGACGCAAGCCAGCACCGGGCCGTCTGACGGCGAGTGTGGGCTGGCTGCGGTGGGGTCGGCACGTGTCCACCAACGCGTGGGCGTACGCCGTCGGCGCCACCGTCTGCCTGCTGGCGCTGACCGCTCCGGTGCTGGACCTGCGGCTGGGCTTTCCCGACGAGGGCGCACTGCCCGACACCCGCACCGAGCGCCGTGCCTACGACCTGGTCGCCGACGGTTTCGGTCCGGGGAGCAACGGCCCGCTGGTGATCGCCGTCGACGTATCGAATGATCCGAGCGTCGTCGACCCTCTGGTCAGCGCCGTCATGGCCGACGAGGGCATCGCCGCGGTGGGTCCGCAGCAGGTCAACACCGAGGTCGGCGTCGCGACGCTGATCGCCACCCCGACCACCGCCCCGCAGGACGAGACCACCCTCGACACGATCACCAGGCTGCGGGCAGAGGTATTCCCCCGGGTGCTGGACGGGAGCCCCGCCCGGGCCCACATCGGCGGTCAGACGGCGATCTGGGCCGATATGGGCGACAAGGTCGGCGACCGGCTACCGGTGTTCATCGGTGCGGTGATCGCGCTGTCGTTCCTGCTGCTGGTACTGGCCTTCCGGTCCGTCCTCGTGCCCTTGAAGGCTGCGCTGCTCAACCTGCTGAGCGTCGGTGCCGCCTACGGCGTGCTGGTCGCGGTGTTCCAGTGGGGATGGGGCATGGGCCTCATCGGCCTCGAGTCGACCGTGCCGATCATCTCGTTCATCCCCTTGCTCATGTTCGCCATCCTTTTCGGACTGTCGATGGACTACGAGGTGTTCCTGCTGTCCCGCATCCGCGAGCATTTCCGGATCAGCGGCGACAACGAGGCCTCGGTGATCGGCGGCATCGCCAGCACTGCACGGGTGATCACCTCGGCCGCCCTGATCATGATCTCGGTGTTCCTCGGCTTCGTCCTCGGCGAGGACCCCGCCGTCAAGATGATGGGGCTCGGCCTGGCCACCGCAATCCTCATCGACGCCACGATCGTGCGAATGATCCTGGTGCCGGCCACGATGACGCTGATGGGCGACGCCAACTGGTGGCTCCCCGGCTGGCTCGACCGCCTGCTGCCGACCATCGACACCGACGGCTGGGCCGGTCTGCCCGACCCCGGCCTGGAACCCGACCCGCAGCCCGCCCAGCACGAAGGAGCACTCGTCTGATGTCCAACGAACTGTCGTCAGCGCCGGTCTACCCAGCGCGCCTCAACGTCGACTACGTTGAGCATCACAACCGAGTGACCACACTATTCCGCTTGGTGCTGATCGTGCCGGTCGCGGTCGTGATCTGCGTGCTCACGGCCGGCGCCACCCAGCAGGCGTACGACGCGGCCGGGGCGGAGGTGGGCAGCACGAGCGGTGGCATCACCGCCGGCCTGTTCCTCGCGACGCTGCTGATGATCCTGTTCAGAAGACGCTACCCGCGCTGGTGGTTCGACTTCGCGGTGGAGCTCACACGGTTCGGCACGCGCATCTGCGCGTACCTGGCGCTGCTCACCGACCAGTACCCGTCCACGGTCGAGCAGCAGAGTGTCCACCTCGAGATCGACTACCCACAGGTCGAACGTGACCTGAACCGTTGGCTGCCGCTGGTGAAGTGGCTGCTCGCGATACCGCATTTCCTGGTGCTCATCGTGCTGTCGGTGGCCGCGTTCTTCGCGGTCGGCGTCGCATGGTTCGCGATCCTGCTCACCGGCCGCTACCCGCGGGGGCTGTTCGACTTCGTCGTCGGCGTCGGCCGCTGGTGGCTGCGCGTCCAGGCGTACGCGTTCCTGCTCGTCACCGACCGCTACCCGCCGTTCTCGCTCACCTGACGAGCGGACCCCGAGTGCTCGAACGGCTGCAGTTGTCGGTGCCCGGCACTACCGTCCCCTTCGTAGTTGCAGCCGGGAAAGGGCGGACGATGACGCAGCACAGCTTACTCCCACTCGATGGTGCCGGGGGGCTTGCTGGTGACATCGAGGGTCACCCGGTTGACGTCGGGGACCTCGTTGGTGATCCGGGTGGAGATCCGCTCCAGTACGTCGTACGGCAGCCGGGCCCAGTCGGCGGTCATGGCGTCCTCGCTGGTGACCGGGCGCAGCACCACCGGGTGCCCGTACGACCGGCCGTCGCCCTGGACGCCGACCGACTGCACCTCGGCGAGCAGGACGACCGGGCACTGCCAGACGTCGCGGTCCAGGCCGGCGGCGGTCAGCTCCTCCCGAGCGATCGCGTCGGCCGCCCGCAGAATCTCCAGCCGCTCGCGGGTCACCTCGCCCACCACCCGGATGCCGAGGCCCGGCCCCGGGAACGGCTGGCGCCACACGATGTCGGCCGGAAGCCCGAGCTGCTCGCCGACCCGGCGTACCTCGTCCTTGAACAACGTTCGAAGCGGCTCGACCAGCAGAAACTGCAGGTCGTCGGGCAGCCCGCCGACGTTGTGGTGGCTCTTGATAGTCGCGGCCACCCCGTCGCCGGCCACCGCGCCGCCGGACTCCACCACGTCGGGGTAGAGGGTTCCCTGGACGAGGAACTCCACCGCCTCGCCCTGCGCCCCCGCCTCGGCAACCACCTCCCGCTCGGCGGCCTCGAAGGCGCGGATGAACTCGCGACCGATGACCCGGCGCTTGTCCTCCGGGTCGCGCACTCCGGCCAACGAGGACACGAACCGCTCCTGGGCGTCGACGACCTTCAACGACACCCCGGTCGCGGCGACGAAGTCCCGCTCGACCTGCTCGGCCTCCCCCGTGCGCAGCAGCCCGTGGTCGACGAACACGCAGGTCAGCCGGTCCCCGATCGCTCGCTGGACCAAAGCCGCCGCGACCGCCGAGTCCACCCCGCCGGACAGCCCGCAGATCGCCCGCTTGCCGCCCACCTGGAGGCGGATCCGCTCCAGCTGCTCCTCGACGATGTTCACCATCGTCCAGGTCTGCCGACAGCCGGCGATCTGGACCAGGAAGCGCTCGAGGACGTCCTGCCCGTGCTGGGTGTGCAGCACCTCCGGGTGCCACTGGACGCCGGCGAGCCGGCGGCCGCGGTCCTCGAAGGCCGCGACGGTGGCGCGGGCGGAGGTGGCGTTGACGGTGAAGCCCTCCGGGGCGCCGACGACCTCGTCGCCGTGTGACATCCAGCACGACAGCCGGGTGGGCAAGCCGTCGAGCAGGGTGCCCGGCTCGGTGACCGAAACCTCCGTACGGCCGTACTCCCGCTGGCCCGTGTGGGCGACCTCGCCGCCGAGAGCGGCAGCCATCGCCATAAACCCGTAGCAGATCCCGAACACCGGTACCCCGGCCGCCAGCAGGGCGGGGTCCAGCTGGGGCGCGCCCGGCTCGTAGACCGACTGCGGCCCCCCGGACAGGACGATCGCCTGGGGATTGCGGGCCAGGAGGTCTTCGACGGGGGTCGCGTGCGGCACGATCTCGGAGTAGACCTTCGCCTCGCGGACCCGGCGGGCGATCAGCTGGGCGTACTGGGCGCCATAGTCGACGACGAGCACCACGCCGTGATCGGGCCGAGCGTGGTCTGGGTGGTCCGGCGCACCGCTGCCGCTCATCGCCTGGAGTCTACGCAGGCGGGCGACCGTAACCCGGCCCCCCCGAGGGTCGTTGAGCGCGGCAGGACCCGGTCCCTCCGCTCCCTCCCCGGACTCGGGTCCCGGCTGGTCTGACCAGTCGGCTCGCGGGCCCGGCCACCTCCCTCCCCGGTCGGGCCCGCGAGCCTTCCCAGGCCCGCCGGGAAGGCGCGGCTACTGGACGACGACCTCGACCCGCTGGAACTCCTTGAGCTCGGTGTAGCCGGTGGTCGCCATCGACCGGCGCAGCGCCCCGATCAGGTTCATCGTGCCGTCGGCGGTCCGCGACGGGCCGAAGAGCACCTCCTCGAGCGTGCCGACGGTGTCGAACTCGACCCGTTCCCCCCGCGGCAGGTCCGCGTGCCACGCCTCCGCCCCCCAGTGGAACCCTCGTCCCGGCGCCTCCTCGGCGCGGGCGAACGGCGAGCCGACCATCAGCGCGTCCGCCCCGCAGGCGATCGCCTTGGCCACGTCGCCGCTGCGGCCGACCGAGCCGTCGGCGATGACGTGTACGTACCGACCGCCCGACTCGTCGAGGTAGTCCCGGCGCGCGGCTGCCACATCGGCGACCGCCGAGGCCATCGGGACGGCGACGCCGAGCACCGTACGAGTGGTGTGCGCGGCGCCGCCGCCGAAGCCGACCAGCACCCCAGCCGCTCCGGTGCGCATCAGGTGCAGCGCCGCCTGGTGGGTGGCACAGCCGCCCACGATCACCGGCACGTCGAGCTCGTAGATGAACTCCTTGAGGTTCAGCGGCTCGCTGTTGCTGGAGACGTGCTCGGCGGACACGGTCGTGCCCCGGATGACGAACAGGTCCACTCCGGCATCCACCACCGTGTCGGCCAGCTGCTGGGTGCGCTGCGGCGACAGGGCACCGGCGACCGTCACTCCGGCGGCACGCATCTCCTGGAGCCGGTCGCGGACCAGCTCCGGCCGCACCGGGTCGGCGTACATCTGCTGCAGCGCATGGGTCGCCTCATGCCCGCGCAGCCGGGCGACCTCGTCGAGCATCGGCCCTGGGTCGTCGTAGCGGGTCCAGAGCCCCTCGAGGTCGAGCACCCCGAGGCCGCCGAGCTTGCCCAGCGCGATGGCCGTCTCCGGCGACATCACCGAGTCCATCGGTGCGGCCATGACCGGGATCTCAAACCGGTACGCGTCGATCTGCCACGCGACCGAGACCTCCTCGGGGTCGCGGGTGCGCCGGCTCGGGACGATCGCGATGTCGTCGAAGGAGTACGCCCGCCGGCCGCGCTTGGCTCGCCCGATCTCGATCTCGACCACGCAGGGAGGATACTGAGCGGCTCCGTCTGCCCCGCCGGCAAGAATCGCCGATGACCACTGCCATGGGCAGCCTCACCCGGACCGAGGTCGATCCTCCAGGACAGGACGACGAGCGAGCAGACGCCCTCTCGCCGGCTGCACAAGTCGGTGATGCTGATGTGGTGCCTGTTCGGGACGCGCCCAGTTGCGAGGTATGTTCGCTCTCCTGTGCTCGGCGCCAAGCCTCGACCGCCTGAGCGCCGAAGTGCCTATGGTCGGGGCCAGAGAGCGGGAACATGGAGGGGCGATGCCGTGGCGATCGTCAGCCGTTGGGTGGTTTCGCCCCGCCGGCACGTTTACCCCGCGAGCGGGTGAGGCCGCCCTGGCCGGCCTGCGGATCCTGGTCGGCCTGCTGTGGCTGTACAACGTGGCATGGAAGCTGCCGCCCGACTTCGGCAAGAGCAGCGGCAGCGGGGTGTACGGGTTCAGCAGGGATGCGGTCGAGCACCCAGTGTTTCCCCCATACAGCTGGGTGGTCGAACAGCTGGTGCTGCCGAACTTCACCGCGTTTGGCTGGATGGTGCTGGTCGTCGAGACGTTGCTGGCCGTGCTGCTGCTCACCGGCACCCTGGTCCGCGTCGCGGCCTTGGTCGGCGTGGGACAGTCGCTGGCGATCGGGCTGTCGGTGGCACAGACGCCAGGCGAGTGGCCGTGGGCGTACTGGATGATGATCGGCATCCATGTGGTGCTGCTTTTCACCGCGTCCGGGCGGGTGGCGGCAGTCGACTCCGTACGGCCGGCGGCCACGGGCGGCGGCCAGACCGCCGCGGTCAGACTCCTCGGGGGCTGGGCGGTCGTCATCGGCCTAGCGGGAGTCCTCGCGTTCGCACTCGCGGCTGATGACGACCTTCTGGCGTCCGAAGGCGCCCAGCTCGGCGGGCCGGACTTCTCGATCTCACTCGGCAGCTACAACGTCGTCGGTGCTGGCGTCCTCGTCGCCGTGGCCGCGCTGATGATGCTGGCAGCCAGTCTGCGTCAGCGCGCGTTGGCACTGGCGGCAACTGCGGTCGCCGTCCTGGCCGCGCTGTCGGTGTACGTACAGCTGACCCGCGCCGAGGTGTGGCTGGGCGGCTCCAACACCTCCGCCGCGTTCTTCCTCTGCGCTGCGGTTGTCAGCGGCGCGACCGCCGGCTTGCTCACATCAACGGCAGACGCACCGGAAAGGAAACAGCATGGGACTGCACGAGCGGCTCGAACCGGTTCTGACCGTCGCCAGGGAGTCCGCCGCCAGGGCTGACGCCGACGCGGCGTTCCCGAAGGCCTCGGTCACGGCGTTGCGGGACTCGGGCCTGCTGGGTCTCACGCTGTCGGAGGAGGTCGGGGGGTTGGGGGCGGGCCCGCACGAGCTCGTCGACACGATCAGCGCGCTGGCCGGCGCCTGCGGGTCAACGGCGATGATCTACCTCATGCACGTCAGCGCGGCGATGACGGTCGCCGCCGCACCGCCACCCGGAGCGCCGGACCTCCTGTCCCGCCTCGCGAACGGGGAGTCACTTGCGACGCTGGCGTTCTCCGAGGCCGGTTCCCGTTCGCACTTCTGGGCTCCGGTGTCCAGGTCGAAGCGCAACGGCGCCGGGATGGTGCTGGATGCGCGCAAGAGCTGGGTGACGTCGGCCGGCCAGGCCGAGCTGTACGTGACGTCGACGCTCAACCCCGACGCCGACACCGTGGACCTGTACGCCATCCCGGCAGACACGCCGGGCGTGGCGATGTCCGGCGACTGGCACGGCCTCGGGCTGCGGGCGAACGCGTCCAACCCGATGACCTTCGGCGTCGAGGTACCGGGCGACCATCGGATCGGACCCGAAGGTGGCGGCTTCGAGCTGATGCTGCAGACCGTGATGCCGTGGTTCAACCTCGGCAACGCGGCGGTCTCGGTCGGGCTCTGCCAGGCGGCGGTGGACGGAGCGGTCAGGCACACCAGCGCCGCGAAGCTGGAGCATCTCGAGCAGAGCCTGTCCGCGCTGCCGACAATCCGCGCCCAACTGGCGAAGATGTCGATCGACCTCGCTTGCACGCGGGCCTACGTCGACCGGGCAGCCGACCGCCTCGCCGAGCCCGCCGAGGACACGGTGCTGCATGTGCTGGGCGTCAAGGCCGCCGCCAACGACGCTGCCCTGCGCATCACCGACACCGCGATGCGGGTGTGTGGGGGCGCCGCGTTCTCCGAGCACCTCCAGATCGAACGGTTCTTCCGCGACGCCCGCGCCGGGTCGGTGATGGCGCCCACCGCGGACATCCTCTACGACTTCTACGGCAAGGCGATCACCGGGCAACCACTGTTCTGACTGGTTCCGAGCCGACTCACGACAGGGAGGAGACGCCGAGGTGGACAGGCCACTCATCGTCGGTTCCGTGGCGTACAGCCCGAACATCGTCACCATCTGGGAGGGCATGCGCGACTACTTCGCCGACACGGCGGCGGAGATGGACTTCGTCCTGTTCTCCAACTACGGCCGGCAGGTGGACGCGCTCCTCGACGGCAGCATCGACCTGGCTTGGAACACCAACCTCGCGTGGGTCCGGACCCATGCGCAGACCGACGGTGCCTGCCGGGCCCTGGCGATGCGGGACACCGACACCGTCTTCCAAACCGTCTTCGTCGCCCGCGCAGGCACCAACCTGACTGGCCTCGACGACCTACGGGGACGGCGGCTGGCGCTGGGCTCGCGGGACTCCGCGCAGGCGGCGATCCTGCCGGTGTACTTCCTCGAGCACGCCGGCCCCGGAGCCGACACCGTCGAGCTGACACGGATCGACAGCGACGTCGGCAAGCACGGGGACACGGGGCGGAGCGAGCTGGACGCGCTACGAGCGGTGAGCGACGAGCGAGCCGACGCGGCCGCGATCGGGATCAACACGTGGGAGGCGATCGGCCGCGACGAGCTGATGCCGGGAGCGTTCGAGGCGTTCTGGGAGTCCCCGACGTACAGCCACTGCAACTTCACGGCGCTACCCACGGTGCCGGACGAGCGCACGGACCCGTGGCTCCAGCTGCTGCTCGCGATGGACTGGGACAACCCGGAGCATCGTCCGATCCTGGAGCTGGAGGGCCTTCGGAAGTGGGTGCGACCGCAGCTCGACGGCTACGACTCACTGTTCCAGGCAGTGACCGAACAAAGGATCGCCGCTCGATGGTGAGCCAGCACGTGATCTTGGACCTGGTCGAACAGGTCGGCGGGCTCGCGCGCCTGGACACCGTCACCGTGCCGCTCGGTGCTGGTGACCCGGCGCAGCTGAAGGTCATGGTCGAGGACTGGTGCGCCCGCACCGGCAACGAGCTGGTCGAGATGCGCGGTGAGTCTGCGACCGTGCGGCGGGGCAGGGCTCCCGACCCGCTTGCTGAGCTCGCGCCAGAGCTGATGCCCGGCACCCGGCTCTGGATGTACACCAACTTCGACTGCAACCTGGCCTGCGACTACTGCTGTGCACGCTCCTCGCCGCAGACGGCCCGCCGGGCACTCGGTGTCGACCGGGTGCGCCGACTGGCTATCGAAGCATCGGAAGCCGGGGTGTCCGAGCTGATCCTCACTGGCGGCGAACCGTTCCTCTTGCCCGACATCGACGAGCTCGTCACCGCCTGCACGGCGATGCTGCCCACCACGCTGCTGACCAACGGCATGCTGTTCCGCGGCCGCCGGCTCGAGGCATTGCGTCGGATGGACCGGTCCCGGCTGGCTCTGCAGATCAGCCTCGACTCCGGCACCCCCGATCTGCACGACTCGCACCGAGGCCGGGGATCCTGGGAGCGGGCCGTCGCCGGCATCCGCATCGCCCGGGACGAGGGCTTCCGGGTACGGGTGGCGGCAACGTTGCCCTACGAGCTGACCCACCAGCTCGAACCGTTCCACGACTTCCTCGACTCGCTCGGAATTGCCCGCGAGGACCACGTGATCCGTGCCCTGGCGCATCGCGGGGTCGCAGACCAGGGGGTCGAGCTGACGCTCGAGTCCCTGATCCCGGAGGTGACCGTGACCGCCGAGGGCGTCTACTGGCACCCGGTGAGCGCCGACCACGAGGACCAGTTCGTCACCGCGCAGATCTTCCCACTGCGAGCGGCCATCGATGAGGTGCGCCGGCGGTTCACCGAGCAGCGCGCGCACGCCACGGCCGCTGCCCAGTGGTTTCCCTGCGCCTAGTCACGGGCTCCGATAAGCCAGCGGTCTCAGCGGCCGGAGTAGTTCGGCGCCTCGACCGTCATGTCGATGTCGTGCGGATGGCTCTCCTTGAGCCCGGCCGCCGTCGTGCGGACGAACCGGCCGCGCTCGCGCAGCTCGGGCAGCGTCCGCGCACCCACGTAGAACATCGACTGGTGCAGCCCGCCCACCAGCTGGTGGGCGACGGCGGCCAGTGGGCCGCGGTACGGAACCTGCCCCTCCACCCCCTCGGGGATGATCGCGTCGTCACCGGAGGCGTCGGCCTGGAAGTAGCGGTCCCGCGAGTACGCCGGCTTGCCCCGCGACGCCATCGCCGCGAGCGAGCCCATCCCCCGGTAGGACTTGTACTGCTTGCCGTTAACGAAGATCAGGTCACCCGGGCTCTCCTCACAGCCAGCGAGCAGCGAGCCCAGCATCACCGTGTCAGCGCCGGCGACCAGCGCCTTGGCGATGTCGCCGCTGTACTGCAGCCCGCCGTCGGCGATCACCGGCACGCCGGCCGGGCGGCACGCCTGCGCCGCCTCGTGGATCGCGGTCACCTGCGGGACGCCGACACCGGCCACCACCCGGGTGGTGCAGATCGAGCCCGGCCCGACGCCGACCTTGACCGCGTCCGCGCCCGCGTCGACCAGCGCCTGCGCGCCCGTACGGGTGGCGACGTTGCCGGCGACCACCTGCACCCCGCTGGTCGCCGGGTCGGACTTGAGCCTGCGCACCATGTCCAGCAGCAGCCGAGCGTGCCCGTGCGCGGTGTCGGCCACCAACACGTCCACACCGGCGTCGACCAGGGCGGTTGCCCGCTTCCACGCGTCGCCGAAGAACCCGACGCCGGCGGCCACCCGCAGCCGCCCGTTGGCGTCCTTGGTCGCCAGCGGGTACTGCTCGGACTTGACGAAGTCCTTGACGGTGATGAGCCCGGTGAGCCGACCGTCGGGGTCGACCAGCGGCAGCTTCTCCACCTTGTGCTTGGCCAGCAGCGCGGCCGCGTCCTCCGACCCGATTCCCACCGGCGCGGTGACCAGTGGCATCGGGGTCATGATCTCGCGGACCGTACGGGTCGACCACTGCCCGGCGGGAACGAAGCGCAGGTCGCGGTTGGTGATGATGCCGACCAGGACCCGGTTGTCATCGATGACCGGCAGCCCGGACACCCGGTAGCGACCGCACAGCTCGTCGAGCTGCTCGAGCGTGGCGTCCGGCCCGACCGTCACCGGGTCGGTGATCATCCCGGACTCCGACCGCTTGACCAGGTCGACCTGTGCGGCCTGCTCGTCCAGCGACAGGTTGCGGTGCAGCACCCCGATCCCACCCTGGCGCGCCATCGCGATCGCCATCCGGGCCTCGGTAACGGTGTCCATGGCGCTGGAGACCAACGGCAGCCGTACGTCGAGCTCCCGGGTCAGTCGTGCGGTGGTGTCGACCTCGCTGGGGACCACGTCGGTCTCGCCAGGCAGCAGCAGCACGTCGTCGAACGTGAGCGCGAGCGGAGCGAGGTCGTGGGTCCCGTCCATCGTGGTTCCATGCTAGCCGGGCAGGATGACCTGCATGGACCAGCCTGAGCTCGATGTCGCCCGGGTGCGGGCCGCCTTCCCGGCGCTCGCGGAGGGCGCCGCTCACTTCGACGGGCCGGGCGGGTCGCAGGTCCCGACGGTGGTTGGCCGTGCGATCGCGGACACGATCTGCGCCGCGATCGCCAACCGCGGCACGGTCACCGCGGCCGAGCGGCGCGCGGACGAGGCGGTGCTCGCGGCCCGTGCGGCCATGAGTGACCTGCTCGGGTGTGAGCCCGGCGGCGTGGTCTTCGGCCGCTCGATGACCCAGCTGACGTACGACATCGCCCGCACGCTGGCACGGCGGTGGGGCCCGGATGACGAGGTCGTCGTGACCCGGCTGGACCACGACGCCAACGTGCGGCCGTGGGTGCAGGCAGCCGAGCACGCGGGTGCGACGCTGCGCTGGGCGGCGTTCGACAAGGCGACAGGAGAGCTCTCGGTCGATGCGGTGGCGGGCGAGCTGTCCGCGCGCACTCGGCTGGTGGCGGTCACGGCCGCGTCCAACCTGCTCGGCACCCGGCCGGACGTCGCCGCGATCGCGGCCGCCGCGCACGACGCTGGGGCGCTGGTGTTCGTCGACGGCGTGCACCTCACCGCGCACGCGGCGGTGGACGTCGCCGCGCTCGGCGGCGACTTCTTTGTCTGCTCGCCGTACAAGTTCCTCGGCCCGCACCACGGGGTGCTCGCCGCCGACCCCGCACTGCTCGGGTCTCTACAGCCGGACAACCTGCTCCCCCAGACCAACGAGGTGCCGGAGTGCTTCGAGCTCGGCACGCTGCCGTACGAGCTGCTCGCCGGCACCACCGCGACGGTCGACTACATCGCCGGGCTGGTGCCGTCGACCGGTGGCCGGCGAGCCGGGTTGCTGGCGTCGATGGGAGCGGTGGAACGGCACGAGGAGCGGCTGTTCGCCCGGCTGCTCGCCGGGCTGGAGTCGTTGCCGGACGTGACCGTGCACGGCCAGCCGGCGCACAGGACGCCGACCGCGCTGTTCTCCATGGCTGGACGGTCACCGGAGGACGCGGCTCAGCTGCTCGCCGGCCGCGGCGTCAACGCACCGGCCGGCAACTTCTACGCGCTCGAGGCGTCCCGCTGGCTGGGTCTGGGCGACGACGGCGCCGTGCGCGCCGGCATCGCCCCGTACACCGACGACGAGGACGTCGACCGGCTGCTCGACGGCGTCGAGGCCATCGCGGGCTGAGCCCCGTCGGTGGCCGCCCTCCGCGGGCTGGGTTACGTTGCGAGCATGGCCGTTTCCGGGGTACGCCTGACCGTCGAGCCCGCCGACCTCTCGGATCCCAGCCTCGTCGACCGGGTGCTCACCGCCGACGCACTCACGCTGGTCGCCGACCTGCACCGCACCTTCCAACCGCGCCGCTCGCAGCTGCTGGCCGCCCGCCGGGACCGGGCCGCCGAGCTCGAAGCCGGCAAGACGCTGGACTTCCTCGACGAGACCCGTGAGGTGCGTGACGACGCGGACTGGCGGGTGCCCGAGCCGGCGCCCGGGCTGGAGGACCGGCGGGGCGAGATCACAGGGCCGACAGACGCCAAGATGGCGATCAACGCGCTCAACTCCGGTGCCCGGGTGTGGCTCGCCGACTTCGAGGACGCCAACTCGCCGGTGCTGGAGAACCTGCTCGCCGGCCAGGCCAACCTGCGGGCGTCGATCGACGGCGATCTGGCCTTCACCAGTCCGGACGGCAAGAGCTACGTCTTGAACGACGGACAGCTGGCCGTGCCGGTAGTACGACCGCGCGGCTGGCACCTGCCGGAGAAGCACCTGCTCGTCGACGACGAGCCGGTATCGGGCGGGCTGTTCGACTTCGCGCTGTACCTGTTCCACTCCGGGCGGGCGCAGATCGACGCCGGCCGCGGTCCGTACTTCTACCTGCCCAAGATGGAGAGCCACCTTGAGGCGCGGCTCTGGAACGACGTGTTCCTCCACGCGCAGGAGGCCATCGGCATCCCGCGCGGCACCGTGCGCGCCACCGTGCTGGTCGAGACCTACCCGGCCGCGTTCGAGATGGACGAGATCCTGTACGAGCTGCGCGAGCACTCGGCTGGCCTGAACGCCGGCCGCTGGGACTACCTGTTCAGCGTGATCAAGTGCTTCCGCACCCGTGGTCGGGACTTCCTGCTCCCCGACCGCAACCAGGTGACGATGACGGCGCCGTTCATGCGGGCCTACACCGAGCTACTCGTGCGCACCTGCCATCG
>Ga0136635_10000167_pt1 | contig 15955 bp, 10 predicted proteins | sample AntDrymeUQ852106_2_FD_105495 | JGI IMG/M metagenome (GOLD analysis project Ga0136635, IMG submission 105495) | Polar desert sand microbial communities from Dry Valleys, Antarctica - metaG UQ85 (21.06) | ecosystem: Environmental > Terrestrial > Soil > Desert | place: Antarctica: Dry Valley... | reverse complement strand
GGCGTGTCGGGCACCTGGAAGGACCTGACCGACAGCGTCAACTTCATGGTCTACATCCTCACCGAGCAGGTGCGGAACATCGCGACCGTGACGACCGCGGTCGCGAACGGCGACCTCTCCAAGAAGGTGACGGTGGACGTCAAGGGGGAGGTGCTCGAGCTCAAGGACACGATCAACACGATGGTCGACCAGCTCTCGGCCTTCGCGGCCGAGGTAACCCGCGTTGCCCGCGACGTCGGCACGGAAGGTCGCCTCGGCGGTCAGGCCGAGGTCGAGGGCGTCTCCGGAACCTGGAAGGCCCTGACGGAGAACGTGAACCTGCTTGCGAACAACCTCACCGACCAGGTGCGTGCGATCGCGGACGTGACGACCGCGGTCGCGAAGGGGGATCTCTCCCAAAAGATCACCGTCGCGGCGAAGGGAGAGGTGGCCCAGCTCGCAGGAACGATCAACACAATGGTCGACCAGCTCTCGACGTTCGCCGCCGAGGTGACGCGCGTCGCCCAGGAGGTCGGCACGGAGGGAAAGCTCGGCGTTCAGGCGCAGGTCGAAGGCGTCTCAGGTGTGTGGAAGGGCCTGACCGACAACGTCAACCAGCTCGCCGAGACGCTGACGACTCAGCTGCGCGCTATCGCCGACGTCTCTACCGCAGTTACGCAGGGCGACCTGACGCGCTCGATCGCGGTCGAGGCGGCCGGCGAGGTCTCGGACCTGACGGACAACATCAACCAGATGATCGTCAACCTCCGCGAGACGACCGAGCGGAACGCCGCGCAGGACTGGCTCAACTCGAACCTCGCCCGCTTCTCCGGGATGCTGCAGGGCCGGCGCGACCAGACGACGGTGGCCCGCATGATGATGAGCGAGGTGACGCCGCTCGTCGCGGCCCATCACGGCGCGTTCTATGTCGCCGAGGAGGTCGGCGAGGAGGGAGAGACCGAGCTGAGCCTGATCGCGACGTACGGGTACAAGGAGCGCAAGGCGATCTCGAACCGCTTCAAGATCGGCGAAGCGATCGTCGGTCAGGCGGCGCTGGAACGGAAGTCGATCGTGATCACGCAGGCGCCCGAGGACTACATCAAGATCTCGTCGGGTCTCGGCGAGTCCGTCCCGACGAGCATCATTGTCCTCCCGGTCCTGTTCGAGGAGACGGTGATGGCGGTGATCGAGCTCGCCTCGTTCCTGCCGTTCACGGAGATCCAGCAAACGTTCCTCGACCAGCTCTCCGAGTCGATCGGCGTCGTGTTGAACACGATCAATGCGAACACGCGTACCGAGGAGCTGCTGCTCCAGTCGCAGTCGCTGACGCAGGACCTCCAGAGTCAGTCGGAGGAGCTGCAGGCGCAGCAGGACGAGCTGAAGGGCTCGAACGCGGAGCTCGAGGCGCAAACTGCGACACTGCGAGCCTCGGAGGAGCTGCTGCAGACGCAGCAGGAGGAGCTCCAGCAGACGAACGAGGAGCTCGAGGAGCGCTCGCAGCAACTAGAGGAGCAGAACCGCCGGATCGAGATCAAGAACGCCGAGATCGAGGATTCCCGCCGCGCGCTGGAGGAGAAGGCGGAGCAGCTCGCGCTCTCGTCGAAGTACAAGTCCGAGTTCCTCGCCAACATGTCACACGAGCTGCGGACGCCGCTCAACTCGTTGCTGATCCTGGCGAAGTTGCTCGGCGACAACGTCGACGGCAATCTGACCGACAAGCAGATCGAGTTCGCGAACACGATCCACAATGCAGGGGCCGAGCTGCTCGGGCTGATCAACGACATCCTCGACCTTTCCAAGGTCGAGGCTGGGAAGATGAGCGTGCACGTCGCCGAGATAGCGGTGGCCGACGAGCTCGCCGCCCTCGAGCGGTCGTTCGCGCCGGTGGTTGAGGAGAAGAAGCTCACGTTCGAGCTCGACTTCGCGGAGAGCGGGCTCCCGAGAATCGTGACCGATCAGCAGCGGCTCCAACAGGTGTTGAAGAATCTGCTCTCCAACGCGTTCAAGTTCACGGAGAAGGGCGGTGTCGTCCTGCGGGTCGCCGAGGCGCCCCCGGGGCGCCAGTTCGGCGGCGTCACGCTCGCGAACGCCGCGCACGTGGTCGGCTTCTCGGTCGAGGACACGGGCGTCGGGATCGCCGCCGACAAGCTCCGCCTGATCTTCGAGGCGTTTCAGCAGTCGGATGGCACGACGAGCCGTCGCTACGGCGGCACCGGGCTCGGCCTCTCGATCAGCCGCGAGATCGCCCGCCTCCTCGGCGGCGAGATCCACGTCGAGTCGACGCCCGGCGAGGGCAGCACGTTCACGCTCTACCTGCCCGACCAGTACGTCGAGCAGGCCCTCGCCGAGACCGGCGCCGAGCTCCTACGCGAGGTCACAGCCGGGCTGACGCCGGCAACGGCGGCGCTCTCCCACTCGGCGAACGGGGACGAGCTCCTCCTCGACGCGCTCGATCCCTCCCTGCTCGTGCCGAGCGAGGTGAGTGACGACCGCGACTCGATCGAGGAGGGCGATCGCGTCGTCCTGATCGTCGAGGACGACGCCGACTTTGCCCGCACCGAGCTCAAGATCGCGCGCGAGCGCGGCTTCAAGGGGCTCGTGGCGCTGCGCGGAGATACCGGCCTCGCGCTCGCGCGCGAGTTCCGGCCGGACGCGATCGTGCTCGACATGACCCTGCCGGTGCTCGACGGCTGGATGGTGCTCGACCGGCTCAAGCGGCATTCCTTGACCCGGCACATCCCCGTGCACATCGTCTCGGCCGCCGAGCAGGTGCAGCCCGCATTGCTGGCTGGGGCGGTGGCCTTCCTCCAGAAACCTGTCTCACTGGAGGCGCTCGAGGGGGTCTTCGGCGGCATCGAGTCGTTCATCGACCGTGCCATCCGTCGGCTGCTCGTGGTCGACGACGACGAGGTGCAGCGGCAGGCGGTGGTCGAGCTCGTGGGCGGTGAGGGAGACGTCGAGGTCGTCGCCGTCGGTTCGTCGGAGGAGGCGCTCGCTGCGCTCGACTCCGAGGCGCCTTTCGACTGCATGGTGCTCGACCTGAAGCTGCCGAAGATGACCGGCTTCGCTCTGCTCGAGAAGATCAAGACCGGCGACCAGCCGAACAACCTGCCCGTGATCGTCTACACGGGGAAGGAGCTGACCAGGCGCGAGGAGACGAAGCTCAAGCGCTACGCCGAAACGATCGTCGTCAAGGACGCCCGCTCGCCGGAGCGCCTGCTCGACGAGACCTCGCTCTTCCTGCACCGAGTCGAGTCGAAGTTGCCCGATTCGAAGCGCAAGATGCTCGAGCAGCTGCACCACACGGACGCACTCTTCGTCGGCAAAAAGGTGCTGATCGTCGACGACGACGTCCGTAACGTCTTCGCGCTGACGAGCGCCCTCGAGGCGAACGGCATGGAGGTTCTGTTCGCCGAGAACGGCCGCGAGGGGATCGAGGCCCTCCAGTCGTCGGGCGACGTCGATCTCGTCCTGATGGACGTGATGATGCCGGAGCTGGACGGCTATGAGACGACGCAGGCGATCCGGAAGCTGCCGCGGTTCGAGAAGCTGCCGATCATCGCGCTGACGGCCAAGGCAATGAAGGGCGATCGGGAGCGCTCGATCGCCGCCGGCGCCTCCGACTACATCACCAAGCCCGTCGACACGGATCAGCTGCTCTCCCTCATGCGCGTGTGGCTCTACCAGTAGATGGTCGGCCGGTGATTGGCGTGCTCGCGGGGGCGATCCAGACCAAGCCGGGGGCCGCACTCGACCGCGGCCAAGGCTGGTTGCCTTGGCAAGGTCGAGGGTGGTTCCCGGCGCAGTGTCTGAGTCGCCATCCGGGAGTGCGCTAATTGCCGGCCGACCATCTCGAGAGAGGCGAGGAGCTCGAGCTCGAGCAGCTCGAGCTCGAGCTCCTCCTGGAAGGGATCCACCGCCGCTACGGCTTCGACTTCCGCGACTACGCGCCGGCGTCGCTCAAGCGGCGCCTGCGCCGGCGGATGGAGGGGGAGAAGGTCGAGACGGTCTCCGCGCTTCAGAACCTGATCCTGCACGACCCGGCGGTGATGGAACGGCTTCTCCTCGACCTCTCGGTGAACGTGACTGCGATGTTCCGCGATCCGTCCTTCTACGTCGCGTTCCGCGAGCAGGTCGTCCCGGCGCTACGCACGTACCCCTTCTCGCGGCTCTGGGTTGCCGGCTGCTCGACCGGCGAGGAGGTCTACTCGCTCGCAATCCTCCTCGCCGAGGAGGGGCTCTCCGACCGCGTGCGCATCTACGCGACGGACATCAACCAGGCGGTGATCGACGTCGCCCGGCTCGGCGTCTTCCCGCTCGAGAAGATGCAGGAGTACACGCAGAACTACATCCGGGCTGGCGGCTCGCGCTCGTTCTCCGAGTATTACGTCGCGCGCTACGGCGGTGCCCGCTTCGCCGGGGCGCTCGTGGACGGGGTGGTCTTCGCGCAGCACAACCTCGTCTCGGATGCTGCGTTCAACGAATTTCAGGTGATCACGTGCCGCAACGTGCTGATCTACTTCGCCCAGCCGCTGCAGGAGCACGTACACCGGCTCTTTTACGAGAGCCTGGCGATGTTCGGTGTGCTCGCGCTTGGGCAGAAGGAGACGATCCGGTCGTCTCCGCACGAGAGCTCGTTCGACGAGCTCGATGCCGAAGAGCGGCTATACAAAAGGGTTCGATGACGTCGCGCGCCCCCTGTCTTCCGGCGCGCGTCTCCGGGCTTTGCCCGGAGACGCTGCAAACTGCCCCGCTCCCGTTGGTGAAACCATGTTTCCTCCACGAGCCCCCTTCTTCTCAGGTCATGTGGGGGAACCTGCCGGTTCCCCCACACCCCCTACCCCGTCATCGAGCACCATGCGGTGCTCGATGACGTACGAGGTGATCGCGATCGGGGCATCCTGGGGAGGACTGCAGGCAGTGGGAACGTTGCTGGAGGGAATACCGGTCGAGCTCGACCAGGCGATCGTGATCGCACTGCACCGCTCCGCCCAGTCGACCCGAGGCGCACTCGAGTCCTTGCTCCAGCGGCACATCGCGCGCCCGGTATCAGAGCCAATCGACAAGGAAGCCGTAGAGCCGCGACGAGTCTATGTCGCTCCCGCGGACTACCACCTCCTCATCGAAGGCCAGGGTTTCGCCTTTTCCGTCGAGGCCCGCGTCCAATTCGCGCGCCCGTCGATCGACGTTCTCTTCGAGTCGGTCGCCGAGGCCTACCGCGACCGCGCGATCGGGATCGTGCTCACCGGCGCGAGCAAGGACGGCGCCGCCGGTCTTGCCGCAATCAAGCGGAACGGCGGCGTCGGGATCGTCCAGGATCCGAAAACCGCGACGAAGAAGGCCATGCCGGAGGCGGCGATCGCGGCGGCTCAAGCCGAAGTCGTGCTGCCGCTCGAGGAGATCGGGCCGTTTCTCTCCAGGTTGTGCTGCGCATGACCGAGCGGGCCAAGCTGCTCCTCGTCGACGACCGGCCCGAGAACTTGCTTGCGCTCGAAGCGCTCCTCGAGCCGCTTGGGCAAGAACTCGTCCGCGCGGAGTCCGGCGAAGAGGCGCTGCGCCAGCTGCTCCGGCACGAGTTCGCGGCGATCCTGCTCGACGTCCAGATGCCGGGATTGGATGGGTTCGAGACAGCCGCGCTGATCAAACAGCGCGAGCGGTCGCGCCACATCCCGATCCTCTTCCTGACGGCGATCTCCAAGGACGCAGAGCACGTCTTTCGCGGCTATGGCGTCGGGGCCGTGGACTATCTGACGAAGCCTTTCGACCCGCACATCCTGCGGGCAAAGGTTGCCGTCTTTATCGAGCTATGGCAGAAGACGGTCGAGATCCGGCGCCAGGACGCTCTGATCAGGGCACAAGAGCTGGCGGCCCAAGAGCTGGAGAGCGAGGAACGTTACCGCTTCCTCGGCGATTCGATCCCGCAGCAGGTCTGGACCGCCCTGCCCAACGGTGCGCTCGACTACGTCAACCAGCGCGTGGTCGATTACTTCGGTCGCAGCTTCGAGGCGCTAATCGGGTGGGGCTGGAGCGACTTCGTCGACGAGAACGACCTGCCCACGACGATCGATCTCTGGACGACAGCCCTGCGGACAGGCGAGCCGTACGAGGTGGAGTTCCGGCTTCGGAGAGCGTCGGACGGCGCACACCGCTGGCATCTGGCTCGAGCGGTCGCGATGCGGGACAACGACGGCGAGATCGTCAGGTGGTTCGGCACCAACACCGACATCGAGGAGCGTCGCGTCAGCGAAGACCGCCAGAACTTCCTCGCCGAAGCAGGCTGGGTGCTCGGCAGCTCACTCGACTACCAGCAGACGCTGGCCGACGTGGCCCGGCTGGCGGTGCCACGGATCGCCGACTGGTGCGCCGTCGACATCTTCGTCGACAACGTGCTCGAGCGCCTCGCCCTCGAGCATGCCGATCCGCTCAAGGTGACGCTCGCCCGGGAGCTGCAGGAGCCGATGCTGGCCGCGTCCGCGGCTGCCGGCGCGACGGCGATCCGCGCGCACGAGCCGGTGCTGATCCGCGAGATCGACGACGCAGCGCTCACGACCTTTGGCTTCGACGAACGCCAGCTCGAGATCGCGCGCTCGCTCGCGCCCCGCTCGTACGTCACGGTGCCGCTCGTCGCACGCGGAGAGGTCTTCGGCTCCATCAGCCTCGTCACCGCCGAGTCGGGCCGGGTCTACGGAGAGAGCGACCTGACGCTCGCCCAGGAGCTGGCCCGCCACGCGGCGGCGGCGATCGACAATGCCCGGCTCTACGCCGAGGCCGAGCGCAGGGGACGCGCGGCCCGGGCGCTCGAAGCCGTCGGGGATGGAGTCGTCCTCGTCGACCGCACCGGCGTGATCCGGCTCTGGAACACGGCCGCGGAAACGATCACAGGTGTGCCGGAGGAGGACGTGCTGGGGAAAAAGATCGAGGCCGTCGTCCAGGGCTGGCACGAGATCGCGCCGCTGATCCCGGTAGCGAGCAAGCCGGGCGAGCCGGTCCGAGCGGAGACGGTGCCGGTCGAGTTCGGCGGCCGCGAGCTGTGGATCTCAGGGTCGGGCGTGGGCTTCGAGGAGGGCACGGTCTATGCCTTCCGTGACCTGACGGAGGAGCGTGCGCTCGAGGAGATGAAGGCGGAGTTCGTGGCCACCGTCTCGCACGAGCTGCGCACGCCGCTCGCCGCCATCTATGGCTCCGCGCAGACGATCCGGCGCACGGATATCCAGCTCGACCCGGAGATTCAGAATCAGCTGCTGGGCGTGATCGCCTCCGAGTCCGACCGGCTGGGGACGATCGTCAACGATCTACTCGTCGCCGGGCGCCTCGACGCGGGGCAGCTCCCGGTCATGACCGGGAGCTGCGACCCCGTCGAGCTGGCGAGCGCAGTCGTCGAGGCGGCTCGGACGCATCTCCCCGACAAGGTTGAGGTCGAGCTGCGCGCGCCCGAACAGGTTCCGAACGTCGTCGCCGACCCTGGCCAGCTCCGCCAGGTACTCGTGAACCTCGTCGACAACGCGATCAAGTACTCCCCCGAGGGCGGTCTAGTCGCCCTCTCGGTCGCGAACGGCGACGGCGCGATCCGGTTCTCGGTGGAGGACTGCGGCCTCGGCATCCCCGCTACCGAGCACCGCCGGATCTTCGAGAAGTTCTATCGCCTCGACCCGGACATGACGCGCGGGATCGGCGGCACGGGGCTGGGTCTCTACATCTGCCGCGAGCTCGTCCGCCGGATGGACGGAAAGATCTGGGTCGAGTCGAAGCTCGGCGAGGGCTCGACCTTCGTCCTCGAGCTGCCGGCCGCGGCCGAGCGGAAGCCGCCGAAAAAGCGCAAGTCGCCGGCGAAGTCCAGCTAGCGAGCACCGCCTGCGACCCCTGTCGCGCCTGGTCCTGCCGATTCGCTGGAGAGCTTCGACGCGACGTAGACCGGAATCATCGAGAGCAGGATCACGAAGACGGCGACGACGTTGACGATCGGGAGCTGGTTCGGCCGCGAGAGGTTGTTCAGGATCCAGATCGGCAGCGTCTGGTCGGCGCCCGCGGTGAACGTGGTCACGATTACCTCGTCGAAGCTGAGTGCGAATGCAAGCAGCGCGCCTGCGAGCAGCGCCGTCTTCAGCTGCGGAAAGGTGACGAAGCGGAATGTCTGCCAAGCGTCGGCGCCGAGATCGGCGGACGCCTCCTCGAGCGAGGCCGCCGTGCGCCGCAACCGCGCAACGACGTTGTTGTAGACGACGACGATGCAGAAGGTTGCGTGCCCGACCATGATCGTGAAGAGACCGAGGTCGACACCGAACGGCTCCGGCAGGTTTCGGAAGGTCGCGTTCAGGGCCATGCCGGTGACGATCCCCGGCAGCGCGATCGGGAGGATGACGAGAAACGAGATCGCCTCGCGGCCGAAGAACCGGTAGCGCGCGACGGCGAGCGCCGCCAGCGAGCCGAGCAGCAGCGCAATCGTCGTCGCGCCGAGAGCCGCCTTCACGGAGATGAGCAGCGCGTCGCGCACGCCCGGGTTGTCGATCGCCCGCCCGAACCACTTCGTCGTCAGCCCGGGGATCGGCCAGACGAGCGACCGCCGCTCGTTGAAGGCATAGAGGCAGATCACGAAGAGCGGTGCGTAGATGAACGCAAGCGTCAGCGCCGTCGCACCGCGCAACAGCCACGTACCGGCGGGCGAGGTCAGAGGATCACAGGCTTTCGAACGCCCCCGCGCGGCGCGCGAGCAGCAGGTAGACGACCATCACGGCGACGGGAACCGTCGCAAACGCCGCTGCGAACGGCAGGTTGTTCGCAACGCCGACGTTGATGTAGACGACGTTGCCGATAAACTGCGTGCTCGAGACGAGCTGCGGCGTGATGTAGTCGCCGAGCGTCAGCGAGAAGGTGAAGATCGACCCGGCCGCGATCGCGGGCAGCGCCAGCGGGAAGACGACGCGACGGAGCGTCCGGCCGCCCTGCGCGCCGAGATCGGCCGACGCCTCGAGCAAGGACGAGGGGATCCGCTCGAGCCCCGCGTAGACCGGCAGGATCATGAACGGCAGCCAGAGATACGAAAAGACGAGCCAGGTGGCGACGTTCCCGAAGCCGGGCCCCGAGAGACCCAGCGGCGAGAGCGCCCAGTTGAGGACGCCTTCCTCCTGCAGGATCACGCGCCACGCGTAGACCTTGACGAGGTAGCTCGCCCAGAGCGGGAGCAGGATCGCGACCACGAGCAGGTTCCGCGTCCGAGGCGAGGCGACCTTCGCCATGTAGAAGGCAATCGGGAATGCGAGCACGGCGTCGGTGACTGTCACCGCGGCCGCGATCAGCACCGTCCGCTGCGCGATTGTCCGGTAGACGTCGCTCTCCCATAGCAGCCGGAAGTTCTGGAAGCCGTAGTCGTGCACGACCTGTGCCGTGAAAGGGTCGAGACGCCAGAACGCGGCCACGAAGAGGACCACGAGCGAGCCGACGTAGGCGAGCAGGAGCCAGGAGAGCGGCGGCGTCAGCAGCAGGCCGAGCCGCAAGTGCGGATGCCGGTGCAGGAACGAGGAAAGGCGCCGCCCCGGAGAGTCCCGGGACGGCGCCTCGTTGACCTCGAGCGACGAGCTCAACCCTTGATTTCAGTCCAGGCTTGAGTCCACTCCGAGTAGTCCTTGCAGACCTCGCCCCGGTCGTCGCCGCAATCCTTCTGAGGCGTCTTCCAGTAGTAGATCTGGTCGAAGTACTCCTCGTCGTCGGCGTGGAAAGCCGTGCAGTGGTCCTTGTTCGCGGTGAAGTTGCACGCCTCCTTGCTCGACGGAGCCTCGCCGAAGTACTCGGTCGCGGCCGCGTTCGCCTCCGGCGAGATGATGTGGTTCATCCACAGGTACATGCAGTTCGGGTTCTTGGACTTCGACGCGATCATCCACGTGTCGGACCAGCCGGTCGAGCCCTCCTTCGGCAGGACAGCTGCGACGGGCACCTTCTCGCCCTCGAGCACGTTCACGATCACCTGCCAGGTCGTGCCGACGACGCTCTCGCCGCCGGTGAAGGCCGCGATCTGCTTCGTGTAGTCCGACCAATACTCGCCGATGATGCTGCGCTGCTTCTTCAGGAGGTCGACGGCCGCCTGGAACTGCTTGTCGTCCAGTTCGTACGGGTCCTCGATCCCGAGGTCGGGCTGGGTCGCCATTAGGTAGACGGCCGCGTCCGCGATGTAGATCGGGCTGTCGTAGGCGGTCACCTTGCCCTTGTAGGGCGAGTTCTCGTCCCAGACGACGCTCCACGAATCGGGCGCCGGCTTGACGACGTCCGTGCGGTACTGGAGCAGGTTCGCGCCGCGGCCGTGCGGGACGCCGTAGTTGACGTCGTCGACGGTGTTGTGCGGCTGATCCTTGAGCCCGTCGAAAACGCCTGCGTAGTTCTCGATCAGGTCGGTGTTCACCGGTGCGACGTCTCCGGCTGCGATCAGCCGCAGGCTGGCGTCACCGGACGCCGAGACGCCGTCGTACTGGCCGGTGCGCATCAGCGTCACCATCTCGTCGGAGGTGTTGCCGACCTTGACGTTGACCTGACAGCCGGTCTCCGTCTCGAAGTCGGACACCCAGTCGACCTTCGGGTCCGTCGTGCCGTCCTCGACGTAGCCGGCCCAGGCGATCAGGTTGACCTCGCCCTCGCCCTCGCCGAGTGTCTGGAGGAGCCCCTCCGGGGCACCCCCGGTCGTCGCGGCGGCTGTCGTCCCCGCCCCACCGGCCTCGTCGTCGTCTCCGCCACAGCCTGCGGCCAACACGCACAGGACCCCGGTGATCAGCAACGTCGCCGACCACCGTCCTACCCTGCGCTTCGTAAGTCTCCGCTTCCTCATTGAGCTTCTCCTCCATTCGACCCGGTTTCGATTACGAAGACGTGTTCAGGCCGCCAACACAGCCGCACACGGCTTCCCTGTCGCTCCAACACCTCGCTCGAGCCGCTCTCGAGGTTCTGGCTCACCACGGTGAGCTCGCCGCCCGCGTCCAGCTCGACGTGGTAGCGGGTGATCGCTCCGACGTAGACGACGTCGCGAATCCGGCCCTCCTCCACCTTGACGCCCTGCTCAGGGTGCTCCCCGTCGCCGAGCAGGCGGATCTTCTCCGGCCGTACGGTGAAGCGGTGGCCGTCCCGCTCGAGCACGTTCGAGACGCCGACGAAGCCGGCGATGAACTCGCTGGCCGGGCGCTCGTACACCTCAGCCGGCGCCCCAATCTGCTCGATCCTGCCGTCGTTGAAGACCGCGAGGCGGTCGCTCATCGTCAGCGCCTCCTCCTGGTCGTGCGTGACGTAGACGAAGGTGATCCCCAGCTCCTGCTGGATCCGCTTCAGCTCGACCTGCAACTCCTGGCGGAGCTTGAGGTCGAGCGCGCCCAACGGCTCGTCGAGCAGGAGCGCCTGCGGCCGGTTCACGATCGCGCGCGCGAGCGCGACCCGCTGGCGCTGGCCGCCGGAGAGCTGGGCGGGCTTCCGGGCCCCATAGCCGTCGAGCCGCACCAGCGCGAGCGCTTCCCCGGCCCGCCGCCGCCGCTCGCCGCGGGCCACCTTCTTCACGCGCAGGCCGTACTCGACGTTCTCCTGCACGGTCATGTGCGGGAAGAGCGCGTAGTCCTGGAAGACCGTGTTGACGTCGCGCGCGTACGGCGGCAGCGCCGACACGTCCTTGCCGCCGAGCTCGACGGTTCCTTCGTCGGGTCGCTCGAAGCCGGCGATCAGGCGCAGCGTCGTCGTCTTACCCGAGCCGGACGGCCCCAGCATCGTGAAGAACTCGCCCTGTCCGACCGCCAGGTCGACGCCGTCGACGGCAGTCACGTCGCCGTAGCTCTTCCGCAGCCCGGCGACACGGACGTCGATCTCAGCCTGTGGCGGCAAGCGATTCCTCGAGGAGCTGCAGCCCGCGACCGAGCTCCTCGTCAGTAACCGTGAGTGGGGGGAGCAGCCGAAGCACATTGCCGAAAAGGCCGCACGAGAGCAGGAGCAAGCCCCGTTCCAAGGCGGCAGCAGTGACCGCTTGGGCGAGTTCCGGGCTCTGCTCGCGCAACTCGAGGGCGAGCATCGGCCCGAGGCCGCGCACTTCGCCGATCTGATCGTGCCGCGCGGCCAGGTCGTCGAGCCGGTCGCGCAGCGTCGTTCCGAGCTCGTCCGCCCGAGCGCGGAACGCGGGCTCCGCGACCGTGTCCAGCACGACCGCAGCGGCCGCGCAGGCGACCGGGTTGCCCCCGAAGGTGCCGCCGAGGCCGCCCGGGCCAGGCGCATCCATAACCTCGGCTCGTCCCGTGACCGCGGCCAGCGGCAGGCCGCCACCGAGTGACTTGCCCGAGACAAGCAGGTCGGGCTCAACGCCGTTGTAATGCTCGATCGCCCACATCGGCCCGGTCCGGCCGACTCCCGATTGCACCTCATCTGCGACGAAGAGGATCCCGTGTCCCGCGCAGATCTCCGCGAGTCTCGGCAGGTAGTCCGGAGGCATGATGATGAAGCCGCCCTCTCCCTGCACGGTCTCGAGCACGACGCACGCGACCGACTCGGCGTCGACGTCGCTCTTGAACAGGTGCTCGAGCGACGCGATCGCTGCCTGTGTGTCGATGCCGCGGTAGGGGTACGGCGCCGCCGCCCGGTAGATCTCGCCCGGGAAGGGCCCGAAGCCGGCTTTGTACGGCCGCACCTTGCTCGTCATTGCCATCGTCAGGAGCGTGCGGCCGTGGAAGCCGTTCTCGAAGACGACGACCGCGGGCCGGCCGGTCGCCGCGCGCGCGATCTTGACCGCGTTCTCGATCCCCTCGGCGCCCGAATTGACCAGGATCGACTTCTGCTCCGAGCCTGCGCACGGAGAGTGCTCGGCGAGCCGGCGGCAGACTTCGACGTACGGCTCGTACGTGCCGACCATGAAGCACTGGTGCAGGAAGCGGTCGACCTGCTCGTGGATCGCGGCGACGACAGGCGCGAAGCCGTGACCGGTGTTCTGGCAGGCGATCCCGCCGGCGAAGTCGAGGTAGACGGTGCCGTCGACCGCCTCCACCTGCGCTCCCTCGGCTCGGGTCACGACGAGCGTCGGAGTCGAGACGCCTCTTGCGACGTAGCGGGCGCGAGCCCCGAGGACGTCGTCGGCCGCCGTGCGCTCGCGAACGGACACACGGCGATTCTCTCGCGCCGGTGCGCCCGAGCGCAATAGACGGCTGGGCGAGCGTTCGCAGCCCGGCTTCGACATGGTGTCGTAAACTCGCGCTCGTGGCTCGTGCTCGTATGCCGCAAACGCCTGCTTCGGATCGAAAGCAAGAAGCAGTGTCTTGGCCCGCGCGTCCAAGCGATGCGCCGCAGACGATGCTGACCGTCCGAGAGATCGCAGCCTTGCCCGGTCTCGGGCTGGAACTTACCGCCGGGGCGTCAGGGGCCGCGAACGTGATTCGCTGGGTCCACGTCTCGGAGCTGCCCGACCCGACGCCGTGGCTCGAAGGCGGGGAGCTGCTGATCACGACAGGCCTCGGCGTCGGCGAGCTCTCGAGGCCGCAGCGCGAGTACGTTCGCCGCCTCGCGGCACACGGGCTCGCCGGCCTGGCTTTCGGAGTCGGCTTTGGGTGGGCCGAACCGCCGGAGGCGCTGACCGACGAGGCAGAGCAGCTGGACTTTCCTCTGCTGACCGTGCCTTATGAGGTGCCATTTATCGCACTGACCAAGGCAGTCGCCGCGCAGCTCGCGAACGAGCAGCTCGCGCGCGTGGAACAGGCGCTCGAGGTGCACGAGCGGCTCGCCCACGCCGTACTCGAAGGACGCGGTGCACCCGCTTTGCTCGCGATCCTCGGCGAGCATGTCGGCTGCTCGCTGGCGCTCGTCGACGTGTCCGGCCGCGTCGTCGGCGAGCGCGGCGGCGCCCGTCTGGGCGCCTGTGAGCACGTGCTCGAGCTGCCCGTCGTCGCTGACGGGGAGATCGCCACCCTGCGGGCGGGCAAGCCGGGAAGCGAGCTTTCCGAGTACGACCGGCTCGTGCTCCACCACGGCCAGACCGCGCTCGCATTCGAGCTCTCACGCCGGCACGCCGTTTCTGCCGCAGAGCTCCGGCTCGCGGGAGACCTGCTCGAGGACCTCGAGCACGACCGCCTCGACGAGCGCGAGATCGTGCGCCGGATCTCGGCGTTCGGGCTCGACCCACAGGGCCGCTATGCAGCGCTGCTCGCAGTCGCTGCCGGCCCAGCACAGGCCGAGGACGTCCGCGCGGCGTCCGCCGACGTGCTCGACGCGCGTGGCGCGCGCTACCTCTCGGCTTCACGCCGCGACCGGGCGGCCTTCCTCGTCGCGACCGACCTCGAGGAGGACGCCCTCGCGATCGCCCGTGAGCTCGTCAACGCCTCGCCGGGCACTCGCGTCGGCGTCGGCCGACCGAGCTCGGGCACCGGTCTCGGCCGCAGCTTGCTGGAGGCGCGCGCCGCGCTCGACGCGGTCGCCGGCCCTGTCGCCTCCTACCACGATCTCGGCTCACTCGAGCTCCTGCTCAGCCTTCCGGGGGCGACGCTCGAGGCCTTCGTCGCGCGCGTGCTCGGCCCGGCCTCGACGAACTCCTGGCTGCTCGAGTCGCTCACGGCGCTGCTCGACAGCGGCTGCCGCTGGAGCGAGGCCTCCGACCGACTGGGCGTCCACCGTCACACGCTCCGCTACCGAATGGAGCAGCTGCGCAAGCAGAGCGGCCGGCATCCGGACGATCCGGCGCAGCGGATGGAGCTGTGGCTGGCCTTGAAGGCGAAGCAGGCGCTCGCCGCGCGCGAGGGCGTCGAGGGCACGGAGCCCGCACCCGTCTAACAATCAGCGCTGGCTCGAGTGGCTCCCCCGCCTCTAGCACGAGCCTGCGCCCAAACCGACGCCGGTGCCCGACGCGGCCTAGCCCCTCGAAAGACCGAAGCCCCGCCCTCTGCAACGGAGAGGGCGGGGCTTCATTCGTTTCTGGAGCCGGAGGCGGGACTCGAACCCACGACCTACGCATTACAAGTGCGTTGCTCTACCAGCTGAGCTACTCCGGCGCCGCCTCATCTTAGGTCCGTCCGGCGGCAGCGACTCGCCGCCGCAAGCGCCTCAGGCGGCGCCGACCGCCACCTCGATGTCCCCGTGTCCGTTGGAGGACACCGGCACCGGCGGCGGCTCGGCATTGAGGTCGGCGTTGAGCCGATCCTCGAGTAGCCCGAGCACCACGCCGAAGATCGCGTGGCGCCACGTGGCCTGCGCGAGCGCGCGCAGGTTGCCGTCGAGCTTGGGCAGGTCCTTGCGCGCCGGGTGGTAGCGATCGATGAGCCGTCCCGCGGGCCAGAGCGCGAAGTTCTCGACCATGGCGGCGAGGAGCCCGCGCGCCACCGGCGGGCCGGGCAGGAACGGCTTCAGTTGCGCGTAGAGCGCGCCGAACGCCGCGCCGTTGTCGATGTGCAGAGCGAGGCCGACGAGCGGCCACTCGCGCTCACGCGTGACGAGCTTCCCGAGCAGCTCGACGTCGTCGTAGGCGCTGCCGCTCAGGCGCTTGTCGAGCGGCTGCTGAGCCGCCCAGATGGCTGCGGCCACGCCACCCGCCAGCGCTCCGCCCATGCTTCGTCGCATCGTCATCGAGTGCGCAGCGTACCGGCCCGCCGCCCGGGGCGCCCCGCCCGTTGCCGGCGGACGTAACCGGTCGCCGCGACCCGGGTAGCAGGAGGGGTCGCGCGCGCATGATGGAGTTCGCCACATACCCCGGATGTACGAGCGAGCACGGTGTGAATGCACGGCCGCCGCGGATAGAGTCCGCGCGTGGACGAGGTCGCCACGAAGCTCGAGCTGGACGACGCGTTCACCGAGCTCTACCGGACGCATCTCCGCGACGTCTACAGCTACGCGTACTACCGGATCGGGAACCACCACGACGCGGAGGACCTGACCGAGCAGACTTTCCTCCAGGCGTACCGGCACTTCGAGCGCGCCAGGAGGGAATCGGGCGGCCGCCCGCTTCGTCCGTGGCTCCTGCGCATCGCGCACAATCTCGCGGCGAACTACT
>Ga0136635_10000166_pt1 | contig 15981 bp, 14 predicted proteins | sample AntDrymeUQ852106_2_FD_105495 | JGI IMG/M metagenome (GOLD analysis project Ga0136635, IMG submission 105495) | Polar desert sand microbial communities from Dry Valleys, Antarctica - metaG UQ85 (21.06) | ecosystem: Environmental > Terrestrial > Soil > Desert | place: Antarctica: Dry Valley... | reverse complement strand
GACGAGGGAGTAGGTGTGCTCGGTGCCCTTGCGAGGCCCGCTGCAAACGATCCCGTCGAGCTCGGCGCTCATCAGCAGGTAGGCGAGCCGAAACCGTTCTGCCACGATGTTCGCGTCTCCGAGAGCTCCGGCCAGCTCCGACCGCGTGAGGGATCGCCTTCCTTTGAGCGCGTCGATCAGGACCGCATCGGCGCGATCTCGCAACAAGCGGTCGAGACCCTCCTGCCGGTACATGAAGCCGTTGATCGTGTGCACCCGATCGCGGGTCAGCTCGAGCAGCCAGCGCAGGTCGGCGGGATGGACGAAATGCCACGTTGGACGCAATACATGGGTCCGCAGGAATTGCCCGTCATCGAATTGTCGGTCGAGCGTGTCGTTGTCGACACCGGTGCGCACGCCGATCGACCACTTGGCCGGGCCATAGTCCTGCGATTGCATCGCTCCCAGCCGCCGCACCACCGATGCCGCGTCTTCGCCCGGCCAGCCGCTCAGACCTACCGATTGGTACCGCCGTCGGACGAGAGTCGTATTCTGATCGATGCCTATTTGATCACTACCGGGATGCCGAGCTGGACCACACGAGCGAGCTCGGTGATGATCTCGTTGGGGACGCGGACACAACCCAAAGAGACCGGGTCGCCGATGCGGTCTGGTCGATTGGTGCCGTGGATGCCGATGATGCCGTCGCCACCGTTGAACTCGGTGATGGTGTCTGAGCGTGCCGAGAGCCCGAGCGCATGCGGGCCCCAGGGGCCGGTGGGATCGGTCAGCTTGACAATATCGGTGACAAAAAAGGTCCCTTGCGGTGTGGGGTTTTCGGGTGAGCCGATGGAGACCGGAGTCGTGATAACGGCTTCTCCCCCGACGAAGAACGTGAGGGTCGATGTTGCCAGGTCGATCTCAATCCGCTGGTCAACTTTCGAAAACGTGAATTGGTCGGCCTCCACCCAACCGGTCGCCTCATTCGGGCGACCCGGGATCGACACCTTGATCCAGCCCTCAACCGGCCCCTCGAGAACCGGAAAAACGGCCGGGCTGCCGAGGATCGTCAACGCCGGGATGACCCGGCTTTCGATCGGAGAGTTGGGAGCGGGATAGACGACTACGTCGGCAGCGGCATGGGCGATCTGCCCTTCGTAAACCGGTGCCCGCCCAGCGGTGGTCGCTGCCATCGGTGGCGATGTCGTCGTCGTGGCCACGCTCGGGATTGACCTTCCGGTGGTGGCGAGGACCGTGAAACCCTTGTCCTCCGTTGCGCAGGCAGCGACGGCCACCAGCACCAACACGCCAAAGCGGATCCATCTAGGCATGCGAGGTGTGGATCACCAGGAGAGTGCCGGTAGCGACAGTGACCCGGGCGTGATCGTCGACCATCTCGTTCGAGAGGCCCTTTGAGCTGGTGGCCGAAAGGCGGCCCGAGTGCAATGCCCATCTGAGCCCGGACGTCGAAATTCCCGAGGCATCGCCGCCATAAGCGAGCAACGACACCAAGTCGCCTGCCCGCCCGAGAATTGTGGCGCGGTCCCAAACGACATGAACGGTTGAGTGCCCGGTCTCCCAGGTGATATGCATCGATCGGAATTGCGGATTGGTCAAGACCGCGGCGTTCACCAGCAGATGGTCGAGCCGTCCGCCCCCGCCACCGAGCACGACGAGTTCGGTGGTGCCGCGTACCAGCGCGGCCTCGAGGGCAAGCTCGAAGTCCGAATGCTCCTTGTCTCGCGGGTGCATCTCGGTGGCGATGTGGCTGAAGCTGTCGCTCGGGCGGATCGAATCGAAATCCCCGACGATGAGATCGACCTTGAGCTCGAGCGCCGAGGCGTGATCAAAACCGGCGTCGGCCGCGATCACCAAGTCGAAGTTTCCTTCCGGGCCAGTCAGCCCGGCCGCATCACCTCCCGTGACGATCAGCGTCCGCATGATCGCAAATGACAAAATCGTCTTACTCGCGCCAGCGCGGCTAAGGCTTCTACTTCAAGTAGAGGTTGAGCCACTTTTCCACCTCCTCATACCAGTAGAGGGACGCTTGCGGGGCCAGGATCCAATGATTCTCGGCGGGGAAGTACAACAACCGGGCCGGCACCCCTTTTGCCTTGAGCACGCCGTAAAGCTCGAGCCCTTGAGTGTGCGGCACCCGGTAGTCGCGCTCACCGTGGATAACGAGGGTCGGGGTGTTGTAACCGGAGGCGTGAGAGGATGGGCTGTAGCGATCTACTTGGGCGCGGTCCTCAAAGATCTCGGCACCAAAACTCTGCGGACGGCCCGAGGTGAGGTCGCTGGCATAGGTGCCGCCAAAGTTGGTGACCCCCGCATGCACGACCGCACACGCGTATCGGTCGGTCTGGCTGGTGACAAACGCCGCCAGGTAGCCACCGTAGGACCCGCCCGCGAGCCCCATCGCAGTCTCGATCACCAGGCCCGCGCCGATGAGATGGTCGGTGACGGCCTCTAAGTCGCGGTAGGGCTTGTCGCCCCACGCCCCGAGGATCGACTCGGTGTACTTCTGGCCGAACGAGGTCGACCCGTGATAGTTGACGAGCGCGACTCGGTAGCCCATGCCGGCAAAAATCTGTGCTTGCCAGCGCCACTGCCACGAGTCGCCAAAGCAGGCGTGAGGACCGCCATGGATCAGGTGGAGCAAGGGAAGACGCGCGGTGGGGTCGGCGCCGGGAGGATGAATCAGGAAGAACTGGATTGGTTCGGCGTCGGCGCCGGGGATGGTGTGATCCTCGACCGCTCCCCAGTCGACGTCTTTGACATCATCAAAGTCGGTCACCGCGCTGAGGGTGTCGTTGGCGTCGAGCCGCACGACCTCAGGCGGCTGCTGCAGCGAATGCCGGAGCAGGAAGACGGTTCCATGGTCGTCGATCACTGGCGAGGCCAGCGTCCCGCCAGTTGTCAGGGGATAGGGCCCCCTTTCGGTGAGCCGATACAGCGTGGTCCGCGCCTGGTCTTCAGCGAAGAAGACGATGTCGCCGTGGCTGTCGAACTCCCAGCCTTCGGCCGACCGGTCGAGGTCCTCGGTGATGACCCGATGCCGGTCGGTAGCGCGGGGATGGATCACCAACCGCACCCGGTCGCCATAGAAGCCCGCCAGAAGCTGCTGACCATAAAGCAGGGCGTCGCCGCCTGGCGAGTAGCGGGGACGGGTGGCGTGCGCGGGCGCCTCCGGAGTCAGCTCGGTTTCGGTTCCCGATTCGATCTCAATCTCGAAGATCGAGTGTCGCAATTGGCGATGGGGAGGAAGCGAGGCGTCGGCGGAGAAGGCCACAAACCTCGAATCGGGAGAGATGTCAAAGCAGTCCCAGGGGTCGTCGGTGCTCGGCCAGGCCCACCAGCGGGTGGCTTTGGGCATGAGGTCGGTGAGCACAGAGGTTTCGATATCAAAAAGAAACAGGTGGGGCACTTCACCGGTGGTCAGCCAGGTGTCCCAATATCTGTAGGTGGCGAGCTCGGTGGCATGGACGACGAATTTCGCCTCCGTTCGCCGCTTCATTTCCTCACTCGTCTCCTCCGGAGTCAGATGACCGTTGAAGAGATACGCCAGAATGACGAGGCCTTGTCCGTTGGGGAGCCATTTCGCCCCCAGGGTTCCTAGAGGAAGAGCGGTTACTGCTACGGGTTCGTCACCTTCGAGCCCGAGCAAGTGGAGTTGTTTCTGACCATCGACGGGGGCGATGAAGGCGATCTGCTGGCGATCGGGAGAGACCGTAGGTTTGCTGGCGTTGAGCTGCTCGGGGGTCAGCGGTCGTTTTACACCATCACCGATCAGCCAGAGGCGGCTCTTGCCTTCATTGGCAGCAACGTCATTGGTAGTGACCGGGACGACGAGCAGGCCCGCGCCCGCCACGGCCGGGGCTCCGACTCGGGGAAGCTCCCAGAGACGACGGGCGGTGAGCGGCTGCACCCGAAAGAATGTACCTCGTCAACCGGGTGCGGAAAGAGCCATGGCTCCTTCCGCGACGACGGTGGCCTCTTCGCCGCCAACTGAGTAGAGGGCGATCTCGTCTCCGGCCCGAGGCAAGAAAAACCCACTCGAGTCGGCCTTCCAGAGAGTGTGGAAGCGGCTGTATTGATCCCAAAACGGCAGGTAGCTCTGGAGATAGACGGTGGAGGGGAGCGTGACTTCGAATTCGACGGAGTCGTTCCCGTCCCAGATCGCCGGGATCAGGCCGTCGGGCGAGAGGGAGAGGTAGTAGAGGAGCTCACCGTTTGGTGACCACTCGAAAGCGATCACCGGTTGGTCGGTGATGAGGGTTTGGTTGTCATCGCCGACGGTGCTGACCGCGAGAGGTCCAGCCGCGTATGCATCGTTCGAGGTGAACGCCACTCTGTCGCCCGCCGCCGCGAACAAACTAAACCCACCAATATCGGCGATCACCTCCCTGTCCTCGGAGTCGTGTTCGACCGCGACGAGCGAGCGGTTTTCAACCACCAACACGCGGCCGTCGTCGAGGAACAGCGGCGCCTGGTAGACCCCGGGGGCGATGTCGAGCGGCTGTGATCCTCCGTCCAGGTCGAGCAGGTAGGTATCCGACTGGTTGGCGTGAACCAGCAACTGAGTGCTGTCCGCCGACCAATCGAAGTAGAAAGGTTGACCGACATCGATCAGACGGGCCTCGGACGAAGCAACGTCGATCAATCCGAGGGCGACGCCACCGCCCGCAGGGTCGTTGCCGAGGTAGGCAAGGGTCTTGCCATCGGGGCTGAAGCCGTAGAAGAACGGGATCGTGCTGCCGTCGACCCGGCGCTGGCTTTCGCCGTTCCCCATCGCAATCCGGGCGACATTCTCGGTGGCGTCGAACTCGGTCCAAACCGCGAAGGTCGCGTCCGGGGCCCAGCTCGGTTGGGAGGCCACTGGTCCGGCTTCTCCCGACAGCAGCTCGACCTCGGCCCCTTCCTGATCGATGGCCGACAATCCTTCGGCTTGGACGAGCAACGGCGGAAGCTTCGCCGACTGCGAACAGGCCCCCAGGCCAATGAGCACCAAGCTCGTCAGCAACCGTCGGACCATGACCTGATCCTACGCTTCGTCAATATCCGAAATTCCGGGTGCCGAAATCCCGGGTGCCGAAATCCCGGGTGGTGTCTAGTTGGCTCGCCGATCCCTACCGCTCAAGGACCTTCGACCGGCACACCTGGGGGCATGAGCTCGATTATCAGTGCGTCCGCCTCGGCGGATTCGAGCACCTCGACCACGACCTCCCCGGAGGAGACCAGGGCTTGCGCCTCCTCGGCGCTGGTCGGCTGGCCGCCGAGCGAGACCGAGACCGCGCTTCCCTTGGGGAGCGCCGCCAACAGGTCCGGCTCGAAGGAAGCGAGCAAGACCAATCCCTCCGGCGCTTGACCGGTTGGGGTCTTGATCCAGATCTCGGCGGGTTCATTTTCGGCAATCACCAGGTAGAGAAGGGCGATCGGCGAGGGGTTGTCGGTCGCGACACAGATCCCCGCCCACCCGAGCGGGTTGCGGGCGCAGACCCGCCCCGGGAATCCGCTCCAGGTGCTGGGCCATTGCACCAGCAGAGAGACATATCGGAGCTGCTCGACGATCTCGGGGGGAGCCTCGGAAGGGTCGAGGGAGCGCTGGTTGGGGTCGAGCTCGTACCAGGTGGGCAGATCGACGTCCGGAGTCGGCTCCACCGGTCGGGGGAGCAAGCCTTGCTCGGCCGATCCCGGCACCGCCGCTCGCTTGACGAACTCGATCTCGGAGTCAACCCCGCTGGCCTCGGCGGCGACCTTGATCTGCGCGGTCTGCTCGACAGAACAGGGGAGGAGGAGGGTGGCGGTGTCGGTCGAGGACATCAGCGCCAGTACGACCTCCGTTGAGGCGAATGAATTCTTAAGAAGGTATCCCACCATCAGGTCCGCTCCCAAACCCACCGCCTCCCGCGTGTGCTCGACAACTAAGAAGTGCAACCTGAGTCTCTCGGGCACGGCGTGGTCGGTCACAGGCTCGGCGCCGGTAGTGTCGATGATCAAGTCTCCCGATGCGTGCGTCTCAGCACCAGCCAATGCGGTCTCTGCAAATGAAGCCGAAATATGCAGCCAGCCAAAGTCCGGAATGATCAATACGTTTCTTAGTGCGACTTCTGGCTTTAGCCCGTCGCATTGCCCCCAATCCGGGTTCGGGAGGTTGGCCTGGCCGACCGGTTGTCCGCAGGCATATAGAGCGAACAGAGCCACGAACCCGGAAAGCATTGCAAGTCTTCGATTCATGATTCCCACACCCGAGTGTTGTCAAAGTTGATTTGTCGGAACTGTCCGTCCGTGCCCTTGACGCTGCTGACGGCGCGAATTTGAATGTCGATGGCATCACCCGCCGATGGCATCGGGGCCGAGGCAAAATCCATGCTGACCCACGTCGTCGCCGGAATGAACGAACCGCTAGCCAGGACTTCCCACTCGCCAAGAAATGTCACCTCGTTTTGATCACGGCCCGTCGGGTAGTTCCCTTCAGCACAGCTGCCAGGCTCCACAGCCGCATAATCGCGTCGTCTCCAATCGATTATGACGCTGACTGACCCGAGGATGGTTCCAGGTGATTGTCGCTTCACGCTCGCTCTGGCGGTCAATGTTTGCGCCTGCCTATTAACGGTCACCTGCTGAGCAACATGGGCGTTGTCCTCAAGCGGCTTCCATCCCAAGGCGGTCCCAAATTGTCCGGGCGTTAGCTGCAACTTGGAGTGGGTCAGAAAGAACGTCCAAACATCCTCGACTTCCCTCGACCTCCGGCTCGATAGACACATCGACAACGGGCCCGGCTGGCGCGGAGAGCAAGACGCAACTCCCGACCCAACCCGAGAGACCGGTAGATGGTCTCGTGAGACACCAGGCATCTCCATCCAATCTCGTTCCATCGAATCAAAGATTTCCCGATGAGAAAGCCCTTGACAGTCGAACATTTGTTCGGTATAGTCGAGGGTGAAGGAAAGTGGGGTAGGGGTCATGGAGGGGTTGGAGGGGTTGGAAGCGGGTGTCGAGCTGGCGACCGCGTTAGCCCAGGTCGAAGCGGACTCACTTTCTTCTTTTGACCGGGTGAGCGTATTGGCAGCCTGCCAACGGCAGGTGGCCCACTATCAAGCTCGGGCTTACGAGCAGATCGCTTCCCTCTATGCCGCCTTCATCTTCGAGGACGGGGATTTCGAGCTGGCCTGGGACGGCACCGCCGCCGAGATCGCCGCCCCCTTGCATCTCACCCGCCGAGCGGCGGAATACGAGCTCGACTTGGCCCTCGAGATCCATTCCCGTCTTCCCCGGATCGGGGAGCTGCTCCGCCAGGGACGGATCGATCTCCGCCGAGCAAGGGTGTTGGCCCGGGGGACCTGTCATCTCGACCCCGAGACCGCCTCGGAGTTGGTCACCGAGTTGGCCGAGCTGGCAACGAGGTCGACTCCCACCCAGCTCGAAGCGGTGTTGCGCAAGCGATGCCTGGCCCACGACCCCGAAGCCGCCCAGAGGCGCTACGAGGAGGCGGTGAAGAATCGCCGAGTGCAGCTCGAGGGCACCGTCGAGGGCACCGCCCATCTCTCCGCTTTGGATCTTCCCCCCGACCTGGCGGTCAAGGCCATGGCCCGGATCTGTGCTTTGGCCGAGGTAGCCCGGATCCCCGGGGACCACCGCACCCTCGATCAGCTCCGGGCCGATGTCTACTTGGACCTGCTCTTAGAAGGTGGGGAGGGGAAGAAGCCGGGGGTCATCCATCTCCACGTCGATCTGGCCACACCCTGGCCGAGCTCAACCAGTATCCCGGCGAGCTGGTCGGGTATGGGCCGGTGATCGCCGACATCGCCCGCCAGATCACCGCCCAACAACAGCAAGGCGAGTGGCGCTGGACCCTCGACGATGCCACCAGCAGCCACCCCTTGGCCAACGGGCTGGTGCGGAGAAGACCGACCTCGGCCCAAAGACGGCGGGTGGAGGCGCTCAACCCCACCTGTATCCACCCCGGCTGTCGCGCCCCGGCGATCAGAGCCGATCTCGACCATCGCATCGAATGGGCCAAAGGGGGACCCACCCGCACCGATCATCTCGGCCCGTTCTGTCGCCACCACCACATCTTGCGCCACCAAGGCCAATGGAGTTATCGACCCCTCCCCAATGGCGACTACCTCTTCCAAAGCCGCACCGGCCACCAATACACCACCAGCGGGAGATCGCCCTAACTCTTTGGTGGCGGAATACGCCGTCTTGGCGGTAGGTTTCTGCCCGCCTACCGCACCCAGTTCTACGCTGCCTGACTACCAATGTCTGCGATTGCGGTCCTGACCTCGGGCGGGGATGCACCCGGGATGAACGCGGCCATCCGCGCGGTGACGAAGGTCGCCGCCTCGCGCGGCGTTTCGGTGTGGGGAGTCGAGATGGGTTATGACGGGTTGATCGACGGCAACTTCCGGCCGCTGACCCGACTCAACGCTAAAAACAAGAACCTGACCCCGGTCGGAGATGTCGAGGCGATGGGGAGCCTCGGCGGCACCGTCCTCGGCTCCTCCCGTAGCCCTCGCTTCCACACCCGAGAAGGCAGAGCGCAAGCTGTCGCTCAACTGAACAGCTACTCGGTCGAGGGCCTCATTGTGATTGGTGGGAACGGCTCACTTGCCGGGGCTCATGTCCTCGCTCAAGAGAGCTCGATCCCGGTAGTGGGGATCCCGGCCTCGATCGACAACGACATCGGTCTCAGTCGCGAGGCACTCGGAGTCGACACCGCCCTCAACACAATCATCGACGCGTGCGACCGCATCACCGACACTGCCCGCAGCCACCATCGAGCTTTCATTGTTGAGGTGATGGGCCGCCAGTCGGGCTATCTCGCAATGGCAGCCGCGGTCGCCACCGCAGCGGACGGGGTGTTGCTCCCCGAGCATCGGCGCAACCGCGAGGAGGTGGTGAAGGCAGTCATCGAGTGCATCGTCGAGAGCTTCGGCCAGGCTCGCGACAAGACCAGGGTGCTGATTATCAAAGCGGAAGGTGTCGACATCACGACTCACGAGCTGCTCGACGAGGTCGAGAAGGTGGTCCCTCCCGACATCGAAGTTCGCAGCACCGTTCTTGGCCACTTGGTTCGAGGTGGCAACGCCAGCTTTCGCGATCGGCTCCTCGCGGGACGGTTCGGCCTGGTAGCGGTGGAGGCGGTCCTTTCGGGAGTGACCGATCGGATGGTCGGCTGGAACCTCACCGAGGCCGGAGACCCGACCAGCGACAGTTGGATCCGGCTGTTTCCGATCGCGGATGTGCTGGAGGAAACGACCGCGCTGCTCGATGGGACGAGTTCGGTAACGATGGATCGGGTCCGTCGGATGGAGGCGATCCAGGGCGTGCTCAGCCTCTGATCTCAAAGCGGAGGCAGTCGTGTGCCTTGCGAAGCGCTGACTCCACCTCGGCCGGGTCAGACCCCTTCGCAAAGATAAATCCGAGATATCGGTCCGCTTCCGGGACCATCCGGATGGCGCTGCCGATGGGCGCCGCGATTTCCACGCTTTCGATACCAGGAATGTCCTTGGCCTCGTCGACCCCGCTCCAACCTTCAAGGACGCCGCTGGTCGGAGTCGGGATCATCATCACTCCCGTGGGGCGGCCGCGCCGTTGGGTCGAACGGTGTCGACCAAGGGCGTGTCTCAGGATGAGAGCTTCAAGCGAGGTCTCGAGCAATCCGAAAGAGAGCGAACGGCCGCACACGCCTCCGATCGAGCGGGCCGCGACTTCGATCACCTTGACATCGTGGGGACCGGCGACTCGCAGCTCGGCATGGATTGGGCCTTCGACGAGGCCGAGGGCGGCCACCGCTTCTTCGGTCACCCTGGTGATCTCGGTTTGGGTGCTTCGCGGGAGCCGGCTCGGCGTGACGTAGATGGTCTCTTCGAAGTAAGGACCTGTAAGCGGATCGGGCTTATCGAAGATCGCCAGGACCTCGAGGTTGCCCTGCCAGACGATGCCCTCCATCGCCACTTCGGGCCCTGGCACGAATTCTTCCAAGAGCACCACGTCGGCGGATGCGATCGCGCCAACGCGCGACACAATCGACGCCAGTTGAGCGGGCGCATCGACTTTGATCACGCCCTTGCTTCCCGCCAATGCCAGCGGTTTGACTACCAACGGGAAAGCCAGATCACCGGGGTCGGGCCGGGCGACCTCGACCACCCGCGAGCGGGGCTGATTTACCTCGCCGATGTCGAGCAAACGTCTCATCAGGCTCTTGTCGCGGGTGGCCCGCGCCGCTTGGGGGGGATTGTGGGGAAGCCCCAGCTCGGCGGAGGCGAGGGCCGCAATCACCACTCCGGCGTCGTCGATTGGGATGATGGAGTCGATAGGCGTCCGCGCCGCCAGCTCGACGATCGATCTGGCGGCTCCTTCAGGATCGTTGCAATCAATCGTCAGAAAGAGCTCCGGCTCGACCAGCGGCAACGGCTGCTCGGCTGCCACCGCTACTTCGACGCCCAATGCTTCGGCAGCGGCAAAGAAGTCCGCCGCGCGATATGAGCCGGTCGGGACGATCAGAAGGACCCGGGGCATCATCTGAGGCTACGAGATAGAATTAGCCCGTGGAAAACGTGCTCTCCGTCGCGACGGAAGCCCTCGGGATGATCATCGGGCTGCGCGACCAGGAGCCAGGGGAGTCCGAGGTGGCCTTGTTGATCGAGGTCACCGGCACTCGCCAGGGCCAGTACGCCTACGAGTTGGCCTTCGTGCCGATCGACGACGAAGACGAAGGCCATCATCTCGAACGGCATGGCGACCTTGCCATCCTGATCCCCCAACAAAGCGTCGAACCCCTGCGGGGCGCCTCGCTATCGATTGGTCCCGACGGCCTGGCGATGGATAATCCCAACCGGCCGCTCGCGAGCCCGGCGATGGCCGCCCCCCAAGGCACCCTCCAAGGTCCGCTCGCCGAACAAGTCTCCCAGGTGATCGCCGAGGCAGTGAACCCAGCCATCGCCGCCCACGGGGGGCGAGCAGAGTTGGTGTCGGTGGACGGGACGATCGCCTACCTCAAGCTGAGCGGCGGCTGCCAGGGCTGCGGCATGGCGGCGGTGACCCTCAAACAGGGCATCGAGCGGATTCTGAAAGAGTCGATCTCGGAACTAAGCGAAGTAGTCGATGTAACGGATCATGCGTCCGGTTCTGACCCCTACTTCCAAAGCTCGAAGAAGTAGCCCCGCAAAGGTCTTCTTGGAACCGGAGCGCTTGGCCGCACGTCTGACTGACATGCCCCGCCGGCTCGCCGTAGTTGCTGCCGCCTTCATCTTTGCGAGCATCGGCCTGCCGCTCGGCGCCCAGACCAACCCTGATCCGGCCAACCCTGGTCCGACCAACCCTGGTCCGGCCAACCCTGATCCGCCGACCCGAATGGAAGCCGAAGCGGGGCTCGCAGGTTTCGTCGACGGGTTCACGCCCATGGATGTCGACGTCACCGTATCTACCGACGTCCTCTTCGCCGGGCTCCTTGAGGCAAAGCTCGGAGCCGTCACCCAGGTGCTCCCGATCGAGGTACCTGCCGGTGGGTCCAAGGTCTACAACCTTCGTCTCGGCCTCCCCGTCGGCAACCCCCAAGTACGACTACGCCTACTTTCCGAAGCCAGCGAGGATCCAGCGGCCACGCTCAACCTCTCGCTCAAAGTCGCGACTGACCAACTGATCGTTGCCGTGGTAGGTCCCGATGAGCTGGTCAAGACCATCGACGAATCGATCTCCGCGGTCACCGAACGTGATGTGGTCGGGGTCGGGATTTCAGCCGATCAGCTCGGTCAGGAGCTCGACCCAGCGCGTTACTTGGTGCTCGCCGACCCAACCGAGCTCCCAGCGGCGTCGGTGAGCTGGCTAAGTCGCGGCGGCCGCTTGGTGGTTGACACCGCGGATCTCGGCGCGCTCGGGGTCGACCTTCCCACCGGGACGGGCAGCTTCCCCTTCGGTTCGGGTTGGGTCATTGCCCTTGACGGTGTCGCCCAGCTCGGCGATGAGCAATGGACTCACGTCTTCTCACCCGTGCCTTATCGCTTTGCCGCGCGCGAGACCTGGCAAAGCCCCGAGATCCAATTGATGCAGTCCGCGATCAGCGGTGGCGACCAACGGGTGCCTTCGCTGCCGTGGCTCCTCGGCGCGCTATTGGGCTATGCGGTGCTGGTCGGGCCAGTCAACTTCGCCATTCTGAAGAAGATCGGACGCCGTGAGCTTGCCTGGGCAACAGTGCCGGTGCTGGCTTTCGCGGGGGTCTTCGGGTTCTGGACCGCCGGCCGTCAGCGGCTCCAGGAGCACGTTGTCAGCCATGCGTCGGTGGTCGTTGCCAACGAGGCAGGCGTCGAAGGACGCACTGCCTCGGTCTTAGTCGTCGGCAATGAAGGAAATCGGACGTTCAACACCGCAGACGGCTGGGACACGGTGCCGACCGAAGCAACTGCCGACTTCAACATGCCGGCCACAGCCGCGGTTTACGCCCGCGTCGATCCCGCCGGGGGATATAGCTTCGAGTTGGGTGACTTGGGAGCGGCGGGCTTGTCCAGCCGCTGGCAGGGCTCGGTAGCAGACATCCCCCAAGTCGACGCCAAGGCCGACGGCAATCAGCTCGAAGTGGAAGTGTCCAACACCACCGACTTCAGCTTTTGGAGCTGGGGAGTGGTCGCCCGCGGGCGCGTGGTCGTCGAAGACGATCCATTGGAGCCGGGCGGCAGTGGCTCGCGTTCGCTGCTCCCAGGACAAAACGGCTTTAACGAGTTCGGCACTGTCGGTGACGCGGTCATCAACCAATTGCAACTTTGGGAGGATCCATTCATCTGGAACCGGCTTGGACCCTTGAGCCAGGTGGCAGCCACGTTGACCACCGGTCACGATTCCTACTTCTTCGGATTCACCGAAGAGCTCGCCGTCCGGCTCGTTGTCGACGGGGACCAGGTGGAGGCCACCGGCACCAGCCTGATCGTGGTCCCAATCGATTTGACGGAATTGATGGCCGCCGAAAGCAGCGCGCTCTCTTCGCAGCTGCTCGATGCCGAGGACGCCAGCTTCATCGACTTTGGTCCCGGCTATGTCTACGTGCAGGGGCGAAGTGCGATGATGGGTTGGGAAGTCCCCGCAGGCACCGCCAACCCGACTTTGGTGGTGAACCAGAATTTCGGGGAAGTGCCGGCCCTGCTTGACATGTATGACTGGGAGGGACGTACTTTCGTCGAGGTCGCCGACGAAGACGTGATCGACCTCTCCCGGTTCCGCAACGATCGCGGAGAAGTGGTGCTGCGCGTCGGCAACGACGAGGACGTCTTTGTCGAGTCGGGTTTCTCCCCCTACTCCTTCGCCCTGGAAATAGTGAGCTGATGGGAATCGCCACCCTTCAAGGGGTAGAGAAGCGTTACGGCGAGGTGATGGCGATGAACGGCATCGACCTCGACGTCCCCGAGGGCTCGGTGTATGGGTTGATCGGGCCAAACGGCGCTGGCAAAACCACCTCGATGCTGGTCATCTCGAGCCTGCTCGCCCGTGACGGAGGCAAGGTAGAGGTGGTTGGCAAGGATCCGCAGGTCGAGCCGCAAGCGGTACGCCGAGTCCTCGGCTATATGCCCGACGTGTTCGGGTTCTACGAAAACTTGACCACCACGGAGTATCTCGACTTCTTCGCTGCGGCCACCAAAGTCCCAGCCGCCAAACGTCCGGCGCTGATCGCCGACCTCTTGGGTCTCGTTGATCTCGAAGGCAAGGCGGACGCAGATGTCAACACCTTGTCGCGGGGAATGAAGCAACGCCTCTCACTCGCCCGCGCCTTGGTCCATGACCCCCAGCTTCTTGTTCTCGACGAGCCGGCTTCCGGCCTCGACCCTCGCGCCCGAGTTCACCTCCGCGAGCTGATCGCCGAGCTGTCGCGAATGGGAAAGACAGTGATCATCTCTTCCCACATCCTCTCCGAGCTAGAGGGCATCTGCTCACACCTGGCCGTCATCGACGAAGGCAAGGTCAAGGCGTCCGGGGATCTGAACGAGATTCGCCGGACCCTCACCGCCAATCGCCGGATCACTCTGCGCACCCCCGACGAAGAAGTCGACGAGGTGGCCACCATCCTGTCAGGACAGCCCGAGGTGAGCGAAGTCGATGTGGAGCGAGGGCGCCTGCGTTTCGTCCTGACTGGCGAAGACGAAGATTCTGCCCGCATCCTGGCGCTCGTGATCGGCTCCGGTCGCCGTATCTATGACTGGCGGCTCGAGGTCGCCGGCCTCGAGGAGCTCTTCTTGAGCATCACGGGCAGCGAAAGCAACGACTTATGAACCCGGTCTTGCGCCGCGAGGTGATGGAGCGCTTCCGCAGCCGGCGCGCCCCCTGGTTCCTATTTGCCTGGACGATCGGCGTCGGCATGATCGGCTACGTTGCCTATCTGGTCAGCCAGCAGGTCGCCAACCAGGTTCTCGGCCGGCTCATCGCCACCCAGTACATGGGCCGATTCCTGTTTCAGGCGATGGCGGTGTTGATGATGACCGCCGTAGTCCTGATTGTCCCGGGGGTGACCGCGTTGTCGATTGTCACCGAACGCGAACGCCAAACCCTGCCTCTGCTCCAGGTGACGCAGTTGAGCCCAATCCAATTGGTGCTCGGCAAGCTCTCCTCCTCGATCGGCTACTTCCTCCTGCTGCTCGTCGCTGTCGGACCAGTCGTGGCGATTCCGCTGCTCTTTGGCGGAATGTCGGCGGGTGACATCGGCGCCGCGTTGGCGATGATGCTCGCCACCGCGATCACCCTGGGGAGCGTCGCCATCGCCGTGTCCTCGCGCGCTCGTTCCAGTCGCGGAGCAGTTGCCGGCTCGTACGCGATTGCCTTCATCATCGGCTTCTTGAGCTTGGCGATCTTTCTTGGCGAGCTCTTTTTGGCTCGTCCTTCCGACCAGGCTTTGATCCCGGCTCGTGGCCGCGAGTTCTATTCGTCGTGGCTCAATCCCTATGTCGGCATGGTCGATGCGATCCGTCAGCCTTTGCGGGTCCCCACCGACTACACCCTCACCCCCTTCGCGGCGTTCGACGCGATTGTCTATGCGCGCCAGGGGGTTTCGACGCCCGCGATCTCGATGGGAGGGGGCTTCGGCTTCTTCGCGCGGGGCGGGATTGGCTTCGCCGAGGATGTCGCGATACAGCAATTTCCGGTGCAAGGACAGGAGAGCGAACTCGCAGTCCGGGTCAGGCGCGGGCCGGTTTGGACGCGCACGCTGATCATCTACGCCGCCATCACCGCTCTCGCCCTGCTGCGGGCAGCCTTTGTAGTTCGGGCACCGGCTCGCAGGATCTTCCTCACGAAACGGAGACGCAATGTCTAAGACGATGAGCCCCCTTCGCAACCCCACGGTCCCCACTGGCGTTCGGGATTTGGTGGGACGAGCTCGGGGCCGTCTGCTGGTCGCGGGCCTCCTGCAGACGATCCTGGTCGTGGTCGGAGTCGCAGCAGCGCTCGCCTCAATCCTTGTGGGCGTCGCTCGTTACACGGTGATCCCCTGGGCCGAACCTGTCGCTTTTGGGGTGATCGGTTTGGCGGTCCTGGTTGGAGTGGGGTTGGCGTTGTGGCGGCGCTCCTCCCCGGCGGGCGCCGCCCTCTCCGTCGATCGCCGGTTGGGCGGCTTCGACCGGATTTCCACCGCGCTGGAGCTCGGTGCTCTCGACGAACGACACGAGTACGAGGATCTTCAGCTTCGAGCAGCGGACGTTTGGGCGAGTGGCCGCAGCCTCGACGGGCTGGTCCGGGTGGTTCCGCGGGGCTGGTTGCCACGGCTGGTGATTGTGGCCCTTGCCGCGACGTTGCTCATGGCACTGGTCCCGTCGGCGGCCGATGTGGCGCTGGCCGAGCGGCGAGCGCAACAACAGCTCATCCAGGACGAGATCGATCGGCTCACCGAAGCCGCCGCCGAAGCCACCCCCGAGGTGAAAGAGACCCTCGAAGCGCTGCTGGCCGAGCTGGCGCAAGCCGAGACGTTGGAACAAGCAGTAGCGGCATTGGGCGAGGCCCGCCAGGAACTAGCGAGCCAGG
>Ga0136635_10000163_pt1 | contig 16022 bp, 16 predicted proteins | sample AntDrymeUQ852106_2_FD_105495 | JGI IMG/M metagenome (GOLD analysis project Ga0136635, IMG submission 105495) | Polar desert sand microbial communities from Dry Valleys, Antarctica - metaG UQ85 (21.06) | ecosystem: Environmental > Terrestrial > Soil > Desert | place: Antarctica: Dry Valley... | reverse complement strand
TCTTGTGCTAAACCAGGTTGAGCAAAACTTATACATGCAATCAAGACGAAAGGCAGTGTTTTCCACAATTTGCCAGCATCAAACCGAGAACCAGCTAAAACAGTTGTATTCATACTTTGTTCCACTCCTCAAACAATTTATGGCATCACCAGTGATATGTTCCTACTTTCGCACTGCAATAGTCAAAGGTGAGGGTGGTTACATTTTTTGCAACTGAAAATTGAGTTATTATTTAGCACCTACCAAGCGACGGTTCGGGCATTGCGCGTACAAAGCCTGCGCTCGGAAGGCTTTGTTCGTATAGCGAAAGACTTTAGTCTGTCTGCTTTTGTGCTAACAACCAACCATCAACAAATTTCCTAATTAGCAATTATGGCTGCTGAAAATTGAACCGGATGATTATTCTTACTTTGATTTATAGCGGTTCTCGCTTGGGTCTGTGAACCTAGTTGACGCGCGTATTTATCGCTCTGAGATGGAGTTAACATTGCCATGACTCGACACTTTGCTCGTTCCCCCTGCATGTAATCGTGCGAGGGCGCGATCGCAAGTCTTGGACGTGGAAAAAATGTGACAATGATTGGGGCAATGTCTATGTCCGGTATTATCGCCGCCATGACCAAGTAATTATTAATTCATAATTCATAATTCATAATTAAAAAAATGGGTTCAAGCCCCCACGCTCATTTCTTGCTTCAGTGGTCTCAAAGAGCGTGGAGGGTTCTACGAACACTGATTGTAATTATGAATTATTAATTATCAATTATGAATTATGTTGACCTTTCAAGGAGGTACGGATACCCATGCTTTTAACACTTATGTCACTCAAGTTTTGGTTCCTAAACTTTGGTAAGCATGACCCCGTTTTGAAGTTTCTTCATTAGACCTCTTGCGAAAGTCATTCAGGCAGATTCAGTTTTGTTAAGAAGCAGTTCATAGTTGTACAAAGCAGCAATGAGATTAAACCTCAAACTAAAGCGTTTCCGACGGTTTCTATAACGGTCTGACAAAATTTTAAAAATTTTAAGTTTGCGATTTATATGTTCACCCACAATTCTGACTTTGGCTAACTCTTGATTACTTTTTTTCTCTTCAAGGCTCAACTGACCACCTCGTGGCTTTTTCTTAGGAATACGGCTGAAGGCATGAATTTTATGAATTCCTTGATAACCTTTATCTCCCAAGCATTCGATATCTTCTTTCAAGCGCACTTTACTTGTTTTAAATATGTTAAAATCATGCTGCTTACCCTTACCATGAGCCGTGCATATAATTTCTCCAGTTGCTTGGTCTACCACTACCTGTGACTTAAATGTGTGCTGTTTATTTTTTCCACTGGAGAACTTTTTTTGTTTTTTTTAGGTCTTTCAATGGGACTTTCAGTAACATCAACTACTACCATTTTGATTTGAGATTCTTTGGTTGATAGTTTTTTCTTTCCTGGAAGGGTAAAAGCTCTTGATTTAGTGAGCCCATCTTCAATTTTGCGGATAATGCGATACGCTGTAGATTCGTTGACTCCCCAACACTGACCAATATGAAAATAGGTGCGATACTCTCTCCAGTATTCCAATGTCATCAATAATTGGTCTTCCATACTGATTTTTCCTGGTCTTCCTGGTTTCTGTTTCTTTTGAGCTATCGATCGCACTACCTCAAGCATCTGACTAAAAGTCTCTGGACGCACTCCACACAAGCGTTTGAACTCTTCGGGTTTTAAGTTTTTTACCTGTTCGTAGGTCATAGATGCCTCCGCAGTGTTACCTAGTTCTCTCATATTTCCAGGGACTTTTGCAAGAGGTCTATTGATTATGTGTTCAGGCGATCGCTTTTGGTGTATAGTTTTAAAATGGTAATATTTTGACTTTTCATTAAACCTTTATGTTGTTCATTATAAAATCTAATATTTTTTTAGATTTCTACATCTAAAAAACAGTATCATCAATTTTCCTAAATGGCAAGCAACACCACCTTTAAAAGCCAAAATTAGCCAAATTTTTGAAAACACAAATTTTATTGCTTTAATTTGCATTAATAATGATAATTTTCGCAATATTATTAGCAATGAAGTCAACAATATTGAGAAAAAACGATATTTATTGACAGGAAGCTGAAAAAGCTTAACTTTTGAGAGAAAGTAAAAGATATAGCAGTAATTATTAAATCAGAGAACAGCGACGTGACAAAGCTTGGTAGAGTAACATTTGATATTCATCATCATCAACTCGATAAGCGCCAAACCTTTCCAAATGGGGATTCATCATTTGGGCATCAAATAGTACAAATTTAGAAAGCTGCAATCTTTCTACCAACTTCACCATTGCCACCTTAGAACCTTCAGGAATGCGGTAAAACATCGACTCTCCAATAAAAGCGCCACCGATCGCAATTCCTAAAATTCCTCCGGCTAATTCATCACCTAGCCAAGTTTCAAAACTATACGCCCAACCCGCTTGGTAAAGTTCCCAATAAATTTCTTGTAACTCTGGTGAAATCCAAGTTGTATCGCGATTAGCGCAGCCAGATACCACAGCCTTAAAGTCACGATTAATCGCTACAGAAAAACGCTCTTGATTGATAACACGCCGTAAAGACTTAGGGTAGCGGAATCGCTCATCCAAAGGAATCAGAGTGCGATCGCGACTGCCATACCACTCCAAGCCATTGCTATCATCAGCCATGAGAAAATAGCCTTGAGCATAGCCTTGAATAATAGCAGCGACATCATATTGCATACGTTACAGCAGTTTTCATGTATTTAGACCACACTCAACTTTTGTGTATTTCTTCCTTTGCGACTTTGCGGCTTTGCGTGAGATAAAAATAATGTGGTTCATATAAGCTGAAAATCGCTGTAAGCGCAAAATAAAAAAGCCATCCTCCGCGTATCACTCTGCGTTTAAGAAAAAAAAAATGACTGAACCCATTCGCGAAATCACCCTGCCACCGTCAAAAAATCCCCAACAAGAGGGAGAATGGTTGCGAGAAAACCTGTTGCGGTGGCTAGATACAGAGTTTATCCCCGAAGCAGTTAATCAAATTATCGCCCAACGTGTAGCACAGATTTTTATCCGCCAACGCATGGAAGGAGAAAATGACCTGGGTTCTCTGGTAATTGCCATTGTCACAGAGATGCAGGCATTTGATTTCTCCAAAAGTTTTTACGGAGAGTTTGCGATCGCCAACGCCGTCAGCGATCTACTCTTAGAAAGTCTCGGAATTGATAAGTGTTGTGGGGAATAGGATTTTGTTAGTGGGAGCGTGGGAGCGTGGGAGCGTGGTTAAGAACTATCAACGCTTCCCCCAACAACTATCAACTACCAACTACCAACTAGACTTAACTACTCCAGGTAAAAGACCTTCGTGTGCCCATTCGCGCAACACGTTACGAGACAGCCCGAAATCGCGGTAATAACCTCTAGAACGACCTGTTACCCAACAACGGTTGTGTTGACGGGTAGGAGCGCTATTGCGGGGTAGCTGTTGAATTTTCCGGTGAACTTCCAGCCTATCAAGCGGAGATTCGGTACTGCGGAACTCGTCGAGCAATGCTTCCCGCTTTTCCGCATATTTTTCGGCTATTTTAACGCGCTTTTTCTCGCGCTCAATCATGCTCTTTTTCGCCATATACTTTTTAGTTATTTAAAGACAGCATTTTCTATTCTATCGGATGGTATCCACAAATGGGCTTTTTTAAGAGGAGAAAAGGGGAAAGGGAGAAGGGTAAAGGGTAAGAAAAACATCAGGAGTTATTTATATCACTCTTTATTTTTTAAACCTTTACCCCTTGCCCTTTACCCTTTTCCCCTATAAATGAAGCCCTTTACCCTTCCTTGCTTGCAGAGGGACATAATTCAGCTAATTGACAAGCAACGCAAGCGGGCGATCGCGCTTTACAAATGGCTCGACCATGATAAATTAGTCGAATTGACCAATTTTCCCAATCTCCTTGCGGCAATAACTCTATCAAATCTAGCTCAATGCGGATCGGGTCTGTATGTTTAGTTAAGCCCAAACGTTCGCTAAGTCGCTTTACATGAGTATCTACCGTCACCCCAGCATTAATACCATAGGCATGAGCTAGTACCACATTAGCCGTTTTCCGTGCTACACCCGGAAGCTTTAAAAGCTGTTCCATCTGATTTGGCACTTGCGAGTTAAACTCGTTGACAATCATCCGACAAGCAGCTTGGATATTCTTCGCCTTATTGCGATAAAAGCCAGTTGAACGCACCAAGTTTTCTAACTCTGTCAAATCGGCGATCGCCAAACTAGCTGCATCCGGAAATCTCTCAAATAAAGCTGGTGTGACTTTATTCACTCGCTCATCCGTACACTGAGCAGAGAGAATTGTTGCAACTAGCAACTGTACAGGCGTTGAGTAGTTCAAAGAGCAAGTCGCATCAGGGTATAAAAGCTTCAGACGCGAAAGAATTTCTTGCGTCCGTTGCTTTTTAGATAACCTTTTACCGGTAGTACTTACTGGAATAATTTTTGTACCCACTCCAACTGCGTAGTTTCTTTAACTATCAGAAAAAGTCCTAAACCTAAAAGTAGCACCAAACCAGTTTGCATCACACCTTCTTGAATGCGAGATGGCAGAGGTTTACCGCGCACACCTTCAATCAGCAGGAAAGCTAGTTGTCCTCCATCCAAAGCCGGAAGAGGCAAAATATTGATAACAGCCAGGTTGATGCTGATAATAGCCGCAAAAGAGAGCAAATTTGCACTGTCATTAGCAGCCAACTTTGCACCGACTTTGACAATATTAATCGGTCCGGAAACTTGTCCGGCAGTTTGTTGAAAGTTAGTAATCAACTGCCCAAAACCACTCAGCGTACCCACAACTAACTGTTGAAATCTGTTAGCAGCAATGCTAAAAATTTCTAACGGGTTGCGGGGACGACGATAAACGGGTGTACCATTTGCACCAAGTTGAATACCAATCAAACCTTTGCCATCAGGTCCTTTTTCCGGCGTTAATTTTACGGTACGTTGTTGATTTTCGTGCTGAACTGTCAGTTCAATAGGCTGGTTTGGATGATTTTGAATTTCTTCTCTGAGCAAAGTGCTGGAATTTTCCGAAGCCGGGAGTTCGTTACCACCCGCAGCAAGAATAATGTCTCTTTCCCTAATTCCCGCTTGGTAGGAGATGGACTGTTCATTAACAGGCTGCACAAGTACACCTGGCAGGTAGTTGATTTTTTCAGGAATACCAACGATACCCAACTGAAGAACTAGTACTAGATAAGCAAATATTAAATTTGCTATCACTCCGGCACTGATAACGATCGCCCGATCTAAAATTGGACGGTTACGCAGCAGATTCGGATCATTCGGCGGAATATCACTATCCGGGTCATCGTCAGGAAAGCCGACAAAGCCACCCAAAGGAAAAGCGCGGAGAGCATATTCAGTTTGTGGACCTTGGTACTTGAAAATAGTTGGACCAAAACCTAAAGAAAAACGGTTGGCGTAAATACCTTGAGACCGTGCTGCGATAAAATGTCCCAGCTCGTGTACCAAGATCAAAACAGCCAAGACTGCGATCGCTGCTAAAACTGGCATAGAGAAAATTAGTGAACCTATTGAGCTATATATACCTTTATTTTAAAATGTGTCAAAGTTTAGCACTTGTCAAAAGAGGCATATTTTCTCGCTTTGGGGGTAATGGGTAATTGGGAACGCGGTAATTGTTCTTTCCCATTACCCATTTCCCATTACCCATTTTCCATTTTCCATTACCCATTCCCCATTACCCATTCCCCATTCCCAACAATCACAATATCTCACGTCCTATATAACGTTGCAGTGCGGACGGTATACACACCGTCCCATCTGGTTGTTGATAATTCTCCAAAATAGCTGCCATTGTACGTCCCACAGCCAAACCAGAACCGTTTAAGGTATGTACGAACTGAGTTCCTTTCTTACCCGCTTCTTTAAAGCGAATATCACCCCGTCGTGCTTGGAAGTCGATAAAATTAGAACAGCTAGAAATTTCTCGATACTTACCTGACGAAGGCAGCCAAACTTCTAAATCATAAGTTTTGCAAGAAGAAAATCCCAAATCCCCAGTGCATAACTCTATAACTCGGTAAGGTAACTGCAAAGCTTGTAAAATCGCTTCCGCATTTCCCACCAATTTTTCCAGTTCCTCAAAAGAAGTGCTGGGATGAACAAATTTCACCAATTCAATTTTGTTGAATTGATGCAGACGAATCAATCCGCGCATATCTCGTCCATAACTACCAGCCTCTCGCCGAAAACACGGAGTATAAGCACAGTGGTAGATAGGTAAATCAGCCAAATCGAGAATTTCCCCTCTGTAAAGATTTGTTACAGGAACTTCCGCTGTAGGTATTAACCACAAATCATCATCAGCGCATTTAAAGCTTTCTTCCGCGAACTTAGGTAACTGACCCGTAGCCGTCATCGACTCAGTATTAACTAAAATTGGCGGACTGATTTCTATATAACCTGCCTGAGTCTGGCGATCGAGCATAAACTGAATTAATGCCCTCTCCAACGCCGCACCAGCCCCTATCAGCGTTACAAAGCGACTTTGAGCCACTTTCACCGCTCGCTCAACATTAAGAATACCCAACTTTTCGCCAATTTCCCAATGCGGGAGAATATTCGGGTTTTGAGGAATAAAGTCATCACCCCAGCGGCGTACTTCTACATTTTCTTCCTCACTCTTACCAATGGGTGTAGAGTCGCTTGGCAAGTTAGGAAGCGCAAGTACAAGTTCTTCAATTTTCGCTTTGAGTTCTTTTTCCTGCGGTTCCAGTGGACTCAATTGCTCTTTAATAGATTTACCCTCCTCCCGCAAAGCTTGAATTTCTGCTCCTTTGGGGTCAGAACCAGCTTTAATTTTTTTTGGGATTAAACCTGCAATTTCATTACTACGTGCTTGGAGTTGATTTCGCTTTCCCTCCAATTCTCGCTGTTGCCGATCCAACTCCGATATGGGCTGAATGTCATATTTATTACTGCGACTATTCAACCGTTCTTGAACCACTTCGGGATTTTCCCGTATTTGCTTAATATCCAACACAGATTTTCTCAGTCTAAGCGCCTATAATCTTTCAGTCCAACAGTTCAGCATATACTGATTTTGGCTTGCTATGACCGGAAAAGCAAATAGAACTTAGTGAGTTGTAATGAAAAATAAGGGGAAGCGTGGTGTGGGGGAAGCGTGGTGTGGGAGACAAGGAGAATAGTTCTTCTTTCCCCCCATCCCAAGAACTCTCCCCATCCCCCCATCCCCCTTTCCCCTCACTCCTCATTGCGGTTTAGTAACGCGATTAAGTAGCCAAATCGTCCCCATCAACCCGATAAAGTGAGCCACAAGGGTTTGGGTGTTTGCCTGTACAACAACAATATCCAGGGCACTGATAATTTGGGAAGGATTAATTTGTAAAAGTCCTGAACCTTGTTGCGGTAAAGTTAGTGCCTTCGCTAACAATGCACCAACAATCGCTTCTGCGCCCACCAGCGCTAGCGTCAGTCCGATTAAACTGACTATTAACCCCGTCCGTAGGAGTACCATCGTTTCTGCCTTCCGGGGACGGTTGTTAGGATTGGTGGATTGCAGTTGTCTGGCGATTCTGGTATAACGAAAAGCCCAGAATATAGATACTGCTAAATTAATTACCGCAGCTACTGCAAAAAATATACCTAAACCAGTTCCCACAGCAGTTTGATTAGCATTCGTGTTGCGAATCAAGCTGGCAAATACCAAAATCCCGCTAGCAATTACCCCCAGTACTAACTGCGACCAAAAGCTAATCCATCCTGTGAGACGAAATGCTTGAGCTATTTCCTCTAGGGGTGAGGAAGAAGATTGCGATCTGGGCTTTTCTGACATAGCGATCACCAACGTGCGCTTACGCTTGCTAAATTTACTATCACATTTACCAGAAAGGATAAGAGTATCTCAAGTAGATAAGTCAGTACTTAATCTCAGGTTGGCTGTGTCAACAGCCTATTTCAGCTTTGAACCAAAATCTCCTCTAGCTTAATTCTTTAGAATTGACACTGGGATAATCACCGTAAAAAAAAGTGTTTATTAAGTTTTAAAAAAAAAACGCATTTTGCCTTTAAAATTGCTTAGACGGCATCTTATGCTTAAGCAGTTCTAACTAGCTCGGCATCACTTGACACAAGGATGGCGGTATATTCGTTGTCCCATCGCTCCTCACCACACCGCAAGCTCGCTTGGGGGTGTAATTAAGATTGCGCCTCTAAAACTTGCATACTCACCCTACGGTAAAGCGTAGGAACTGGTGTAATGCTTGCGGTTTGGCAATAAAGCCTTAGTAACGTTAAATACTTACTAATTAGGAGAGTAGCACCATATACTAACCATAGAAATTACAGGTTCAACAACTATAAGGCATTTTTTAGCCATTCATTAACCATGAAACTTGAGGATATATATCAATTCTTTGAGAATCCTCCGCCAACTTACCTCTGTCAGGAACTAGCAGTTTGTTACATTTTGCATATTTTGCTAGAAGGTGAATCCTACGGTACTGAGTTGATCCAGAAATTGGAAAACGAATATCCTACCTATAGGCTTTCGGACACTGTGCTTTACAGTGCCATTAAATTTCTGGAAGACCAAAAGGCAATCACTGGGTATTGGAAGAAACTCGAAGGACGCGGACGCCCCAGGCGGATGTACCAAGTTTCCCCAGAATGGCTTTCTATCGCGCAGGATTTAGCTCGTTTGTGGCAAGAATACATACAGCGGAGGACAAATTAACCAATAATTAATAATGAATAAGTCTCCTCCACTAAAAAACTAACAATCTCCTATGGATACTACTATTCTGCCATCCACGTTGCTGCTAACTTTGTTGTTATCGGTCGGGCTGTTCTTCTTTATACGTGCCTCGACTAAAGACCGCATAGAAAAAGCGCAATTAGTGTCCACTCTCGACGAAGATACTTTAATGCCTAAAATAAAGGAGTATTTTCGATCGCGGTCTTACCGAGTGGCAGCGGTAGACTCTCAACAAAACCAAGTAACTTTTGAAGGGTTTGTCAGACCCAGCTGGTTTTTGGCTTTGTTTTTAACTTTTTTAGCAGCGGCGGGTATTGTTTCTCTATCATTAGTGTTGTCGCTGCTTTTTCCTAGCCTGAGTACGGTGTTTGTAGGGATGGTACTGCTGTCGCCGTTGAGTGGTATTTTTTATTGGAAAAAAGCCGGAAGACTTGAGAAGGTATCGCTCAAAATAGAAGGCGATAAGAGCGAAAAAGACTTCCCAAGTAAAATAACTGTAATTGGACATCGAGATGAACTCAGTGAGTTAGTTCGCGAATTACAGCTAAAAATTTCGGAATAATCATGTTTTTTAAGCATCAAAGATGATTTCGATGCTCTTTCTTGTGACGAAAAAAAGACTTTACCTGGGCTAATGGTTAAGAAGTGAAAGTTCACTTCTTTATGGCGTTGAAAGTTTCTTCCTGCTAAAGTAATAAACTTTCACGGAGAAAACACAATTTATATGTAAATTTTACGCAGTAGACAACTAGTGCGTAAAAATTATATTTGTTTCCAGAGGCGCTTCGCGGTTTAACAAATACTTGTTTTCTCAAATTCATGCTATACGGGCGATCGCTTTATCCCCCAAAAAGAGCGAAGTATCTAATCATACAAACAATCAACCCTGGCAAACAAGCGCAGTTTGATAGAGTTGATTGTTTGATAACTAGACTAGCTTGACTGGCAAATCAGCTGCAAACTTAAAAAAATTTTAAATTTTTAAATAACTGAACAATTTTGCCAGTTAATAATTGTCACAAGCCCCACTCAATCTGTAAGACAACTATTGATTTTTCAACGGCTTGCCAGAGCCATTTCTTGACCTGAAGGATTTTCTAATACCCTCAAGCTAGGAAACAGAAAATGGTTCTCTTCTACGTATTGAGCACCAAACAGCCCCTTTTCTGCCCAGAAATAACGGTCTGTGGTGTGTTCATTCCGCTTTACGAGTAGCAAGGCGGGCGGCACTATACCTTCAGCTTGAATGAATTTTCTCGCTGCTGTCACAGGCTTCTCTTCGCCGCTTTCGATGCTATATTGAGGCACATGCTCCAGGATACGCCGCCCTTCTTGGCGACGACGACTTTTCCGTTTGCGTCTCCTTGCCAACCTATTTTCCTCCTCTTTCAAGCTACACAGACTGTAGTGATAGCTACAAAATCCGTCGTCATTATATAAGTTATAGTTAAAAAAATCAATAGTTTCTTAAGTTTTAATACAAGAAAAGTAATATTTGTGAATGTAAAGAAAATAAAAGCAGCAAAGTATATAATCCCAAAGAGCAAAGCATTAGTTGCAAGTTTTAGTTAAGCTTTATTAAATGAATGAGGTAAAAAGTAAGCCATGTTACTTAATCATGCCTCATATTCTGTTCTGTTAAGCAAGATGTGAAAAATGTTAATGTCTGCCAGTTCTGAGTTTGTTACTCTGTGCCAAGAGCAAATCGCACTATTAACCCAAGGGCTGGGAGCAACTCTGAGTGTTGTGTATTTGACGCAAGAATTGGCAGAGGCAACGACAGGTGAAGCAAAACTGATTCCTGTAGTGGTTTACCCGGATACGGCAATAGTTCGGCTTATAGAAGACAGTGCCGAAGTGTCGGCACGCAAGTCGTTTACAGTGAAAAATGCTTTATTCTTACCAAAGCTGAAGCAGAAGTTATTGACACCATCACCATCGGGAACGCCAAATGAAGCGCAACCACCTTTACAAGAAGAATACGTATTAAACGGCAACCAAATTGTTTTACCTCTGATCCATGAGGGTGTAATGATGGGATTGTTGGTGACAGCCAGAGAAGACAGAGGATGGAATGAAAAGGAACGCAGTGAAATTCAAAGGATAGCCCAAACTCTGGCGATCGCAATTATTTTAGATCAGCGTCGAGCCTGGTTGCAGCACTCTTTGAATCAACAACAAATTATCCAACAAAAGCAACGGGATTTACTCGATAACTTATTGCACCAGTTTCGCAACCCCTTAACGGCTTTGCGGACTTTTGGCAAACTGCTTCTCAAGCGACTGCGATCGGGCGATCCTAATCGGGAAGTAGCCGCGAGTATAGTTAGAGAAAGCGATCGCCTTCAAGAATTACTGCAACAGTTCGATAAAGTCATTGACTTAACAGCAGCAGATTTAGCACCGTTCAAACTTCCAGACAAACAAGTATTTGTGGAAGCAGCTGTGCAAAACGAGCCGAAACCAGCGCTATTATTACTCGGAAGCGAAGATTTTGAAGCTGATTTTGCGTATTTCGATATCTTAAATCCATTATTGGTGTCAGCCAAAGCGATCGCACAAGAAAGAAAACTGCAATTAATTTCCCAAATCCGGCCAAATTTACCTTTAATCCGCGCTAATTTCAAAACATTACGAGAAGTATTAAGTAATGTTATCGACAATGCATTGAAATACACTCCTGCTGGCGGTAAAATTTTAATTCAGGCAGGACAAGAAAAACCTCATTTTAGCGGAATTGCCATCAGTGACAACGGTCCTGGGATTCCCCAACAAGATTTAGAACACCTCGGAGAACGACATTATCGAGGTGTACAAGCCGAAACAGAAATTCCTGGTTCTGGATTGGGATTAGCGATCGCCAAACAATTAATAAAACAAATGCAGGGCGAAATTGAAGTTTTCAGCCCTGCAATCAACTCAGTTATTAAATCACCCGATGCGCCAGGAACAACCTTTATAATTTGGTTGCCGATTGCTGAGGGTTAGGAGTTGGGCATTGGGCAATGGGCACGCTCGCATTGGTAATTGGTAATTTTCCCCCTGCTCCCCCTTGTCCTGTGCCAGTCGCTACAACTCCGGGAACCGGAGCAACGCGCTGGCTCCCCTTGTCCTCCTTGTCCCCCTGCAAAGTGCAAAGTGCCCCATGCCCGATGCCCTATGCAAAGTGCCCCACTATCCACTCTCCTATTTAAGTGAAACTTGGAAGTCTTGATTGATTGTCATTTGTAAATCGGTGTCTGGGTCGATTGCGATTAAGTCAACGCTCTTCTTACCAAAGAATAAACCAATCAACGCGCCGATACCAGCCCCACCTAAGACTTCTTCTGTACCGATAGCGCGATCGCCTGTGACAGCAGAGACGGCAGCAGCGGCACCTGCGCCCAATACGGTATTCTTAATAATTGCCGAAACACTAGTACCCTTTTTCACTGTTTGGGTTTTGGTAATGACTTCAGAAGTAGCGTTGATTTGGTACTGTTGACCTGAAGGCAAAATCAATTTCTGAGCAACGAATTGAGAACCACCTTTAACTGGTTTGAGTTGACCGACAACCTGACTACCAGCAGGAATTACAATAGTTCCTTCTTGTGTTACCACATTTTGCGCCACTGTGAGTGTCAAAGGTGCTGTTTCTTCCTTAGTGACGAGGATTTTTTCTGCCTTGTCGTACTTAATAGGGATAGCCGTTCCTTGAGGAATTTTCACAGCTACAGGTGTTGGAGTAGTCGATTGAGCTGCGACAATATAAGGCGAATTAATTGCGGAAACTTGATTGGTGCTTACCAAAGCCTGATAAATAAAAGCCGCTACCTGTGCTCGTGTGGCGGTTCGTTCTGGACTAAGGAAGTTAACATTAGGATAGTTGACGACAATTCGCTTTTCAGTCGCTGCTGCGATCGGATTGCGGGCATAGCCAGCGATATTAGAAGAGTCGTTGTAATATTGCAGAGTGCTTTGAACGTCACTGCTAGCAGAATATTCTAGACCATTGGCGAGGGAGACTAAAACCTGTTGCCGAGGAATAGCTTGGTTAGGCTCGAAGCGATTGCCGGGATATCCTGATAAGAAACCGGTGGTATAAGCTTCTTGAATGGCGGTGTACGCCCAGTAATTGCTAGCTACATCGTTAAATCGAGTTGCTTCCCGTTTTGGCGCTTTTTGGAAAGCTTTGCGAACCATTGCGGCGAATTGAGCGCGGGTTACTGGTTCTTCTGGGCGAAATGTACCATCAGGAAAGCCAGCGATAACGCCTCGTTCTGATAATTTTTGAATAAACTCTCCTGCCCAATAGTTAGAGTTAACATCAGAAAAAGTAGTTTGAGCGAAAGATGGTGCAGGTGCGATGAAGGGTGCTATAGCACCTGCTGTTACGCTCAAAGTCATCAGTGCAGATGTTCTTTGTTTCCAGCTATTTAAACTAAACATTGAATCCGTCCTCCCCACCATTCTGTTTTTTTCTGTTAGTTACTAAGACAATTTGTCAGATAAATAGTTCCAAGTCTTTTCTGACTTTCAATACTTTTAGTTGGCTATAACGGTCGTAGTTTTACTAAATTTGTCGCCAACTTCAAGGCTATTTGCACCCACTTTAATCAAGTTCATTTAATGGTTTTTTAGATAGTCACGTTGAAGCATGACAAACTATCAACTTATGAGCAGTTTGAGCAATGACATAAGTACTTAAACAAACCTTGATATTCAGTAAGACGTACCCTTGAAAAAATAGTTGCTGTAAAAAAAAAATTTTTTACTGCTTATTAATCTGAATTCTGTCTCCGCAAAAACGTCGAAAAAGTCCGTTCAATCTAGCTTTGGCAAAAATAGGGTGTTATTTCTAATAAGTATCATTTTTATATTTAGTGTCGCTTAACAGACTCACGGCACCATTTAATCTACTGGAAAGTAACAGTACGAGTGCGCGGTAAAAGCGAAAAGAAAAAAACACATCCCGTTGCCGTTTTCTAGCTAATATAAAATTGAAAAATGATTGCGACAAATAGATTGTTGAAATGCTTGTATGGCAACAACTTTAAAATCTCAAATTACATATTCAGGAAGTCTCTACAATTCATTCCCCGGTTATGCAATGCCGGAAAAATTAAGCGATCGCACACACATATTAAAGTGGCGATCGCTTATTAGAAATAATTACAGTCACGGCTTAACTAAACTTAAGCCTAGTAATTGCTGCGGGATACTACCAAGTTAGAACGCAGAGTCACATTTAAATCTTGTTCTGGCTTGAGGACGAAGACATTAGTTTCCTTTTTCCGCAACAGCACACTTGCTGCCGCACCAGCTGCCGCACCACCAATTGGTTCAATTGCTTGAATTTTGCGATCGCCTGTAATCAGTGATATCGCACTCGCAGCACCCGCACCGATTGCCGCATCTGTTATAATTCTACTTGTATCGGCTCCTTTGCTGATTTTTTCAGTTCTGGTAATTACCCCAGAAGAAGCATTTACATATTGACGCTGACCAGAAGCAAAAACTAACTCTTGGGCAACGAATTGCACACCTTTTTGACCATTTCTGGTTATTGGTTGCAACTGTCCCACAATTTGAGTTCCCGCAGGAACTAATACATTTCTGGCGCTATCAATAATGTTGGTTGCAACTGTCAGTGTTAAGGGTACAGTTTCCCCAGGAGTTACAACAACTTTGTCTTTATCGTAAGCAACAGGAAATGTCACTCCGCTAGGAATAGAAACTGATCTGGATTGACCATAAATGCGTTGTGCGCTAGCAGGTGTAGATACAAACATGGGCACAATAGCACCCGTGCTAACTACCATTGACATGAGTGCAGCCGTTGCATATTTCCAGCGATTAAGGCGAGTCATAAGAGGGTTTCCGTTTGTTTTGATCGTGTGTGTAATGACGTCGAATTACTGAGATTGTTTCTAAAACTTTTTAAACCTGTCTATAGGCATATTCCGAAAGTGAAAGATTTTCTCTGACGGAAAGTTTATCAAATTGTTCCTTGACATATTTATACTGCTGATAAGCCGAAATAAATCAAGGGTGAGACTTATAAATGACGCAAATTTACCAAAATTGTTCCTGAATCCTTTTTTCTCTGTTTATGTCCACATATGTATGCCATTGAATAGAGGCGAATAGGCTTACTGCGAACTCTTACTTATATTGTAGACAAACAAAGCAATGTTATAGGTGAATATTTTGTTTTTACTTTAGATTCTGCCCTTAAACTTCTATTAGTGTAAGTTCTGTCATACTTAAATAACGAACCTTACTAGGGGGTTTCACCTTGAATGAGGAAGAGAGAGAATTTTTGCTTTCGTCGTACATGTGTTGTGTTGATGCTTCGGTCAAGGTGAAACGCACCGCTTGTGCCTTTCTTACAATTGAATTTTTTTAGATTATGCAAAAATAGCCTCTGCATTGCTCTTGCAAAAAAGGTTCGCCTGCTATATATAACTTTCATGGCAAATACAATTTCCGCTTATTCCCCCGATTTTTATTCATCAGTGATGAGCGAAAAAAGTAGTGCAAGAAGCTAAATCAGACTTTGGGGTAAACTTTTTCTACTCTCCCCCTTTATTTATCTCCCAATTTTCTTCTCGGTAAACTGGGGACGAAAGCCAGCGACGGGTTAATTTTGCTTTGAAGTCAATAAAAAGCTTTTGCATAACAACAAAAATACATCGATCTTGTTGTTAAGTTTTGTAAAATTCAAGTCTTCAATACTAGAAACATTATCTCAAGATAGCTAAACTAATTTCAGTGCATCTGTACTGTTATTTATAAAATGTAGATGTGGCGCTATAGCCTCAATGATCCCAGTACAACTAATCCTCAAAAACTTTCTCAGTTACCGTGATGCAACTTTAGATTTTCGCGGTTTGCATACGGCTTGTATTTGTGGTTCCAATGGTGCGGGCAAATCTTCACTTCTCGAAGCTATCACCTGGGCAATTTGGGGTGAAAGCCGCGCCGGTGTTGAAGATGATGTTATCCATTCTGGCGCAAAAGAAGTGCGGGTTGATTTCACTTTTGAAACTAACCAGCAAATTTATCGCGTTATTCGTACCCGTCCTCGTGGTGGAACAGGCGTTTTAGAATTTCAAGTAGAGACACCCTCTGGCTTTCGGGCTTTGACTGGCAAAGGCGTAAGGGTAACTCAAGATTTGATTTTAGAACACATTAAGCTCGATTATGATACTTTTATTAATTCTGCCTACTTACGTCAAGGTCGTGC
>Ga0136635_10000161_pt1 | contig 16037 bp, 16 predicted proteins | sample AntDrymeUQ852106_2_FD_105495 | JGI IMG/M metagenome (GOLD analysis project Ga0136635, IMG submission 105495) | Polar desert sand microbial communities from Dry Valleys, Antarctica - metaG UQ85 (21.06) | ecosystem: Environmental > Terrestrial > Soil > Desert | place: Antarctica: Dry Valley... | reverse complement strand
GTGGACAGGTCGAACGTCTGCTGGTGGTCCCATCTCAGCGTGGTAGACGATCCCCCGCCGCTCTGCTGCTGCTTGCTGTACGCCAGCGAGCCGTTTACGAACCGGTTGAGCCAGTTGTACTGGCCGCCGATTCCATACTGCAAGTAACGGTTGGAGTACCAGTCGAGCCGGCCGGTCAGGTCGACGTAGTCGTTAGGGGCCCAGTAGTAGCCGATATTGGTGACCTGACGGTTGTAGGAGCGGTTGGGTCGCACCAGGTCGTTGAAGCCGAACTGGGGAACCAGGATCCCCGAATGTCGCCCCGGCCGCATGTCCTGAAAAATGAACGGCAGCCAGAGGATGGGAACGTCGCGGACATAAAGCACGACCGGCCGCGCGACCAGCACGCTCTTCGAGACCCATTTCACCTGCCGGGCGGAAAAGTGGTAGTGCGGCACCGGCAGGTCGCAGCTGGTGATCTCGCTCGACGCCGCGTAGATCCGGTTGGCGCTCGAGTCCTGCGAGACGTCACCCCGGAGGAACCAGACGGTCGAGCCCTCGGTGAAGTTGGTCAGTGCATCGGTGATAACGCCGCGACGGACGCAGGTGTCGTAGCGAATGCCCTGCCCCACCATCACCTGCCCCCGGTCGAACAGTTTGGGCTCACCCGACGCATCCAGCAGACAGCTCGCGCTGCGGTAGGTGATGGTATCCGCCTCCAGGGTGGAGCCCCGCCGCTCGGTGAGCGCTTTGCCTTGGAGAAACACCCGCTGATCCTGCACGAAGACCGTCGCCGAATCAGCGCTGTACCTGGTGGCCTGATAACCCGGCCGGGCCAGGAGGTCGGTGACCACGGAATCCGGTGCGGCAAAGCTGCGAGACGGAGCCGTCGGCAGGCCCAGCCGCGCGGCAGTCGCCGTGTCCAGCGCCTGGCCGGCGCGAACCCCGGCGGAATCTCTGGCCAGCCTGGTGGAATCCCGCAGCGAGTCCGCCCGAGTCTGAGTCCTGCGCTGGCCGGAAGGCACCTGGGCCTCCGCCGGCGATCCCAGAAGGCAAAGGAGCAGGATGACCCCGATCGTGCCCGCGGCAGAGCGCTCTCTGGCGGCGCGCCGTCGGCTGATGACGACGGATCCGGCATACCCGATCTCGTAGAGCACCAGCAGGGGCACCGTCATCATGAGCATCGAGAACAGATCGGCCCCGGGCGAGAGTATCGCCCCCGCCATGAAGGCCAGCACCACGGCGAAGCGGCGGAACCGGCGGAGGTCCGACGGTCCGATCACCCCCAACCAGGACAGGATAATGATCACCAGCGGCAGCTCGAATGAGATGCCGAGCGCCATCGTCACCTGCATTACGAAACTGAAGTACTTGTCGTAGGTGATGAACGGAGCAATGGCCTCGGTCTGGAAGCTGAACAGGACCTGCAGCGCCTGGGGTATCACAAACAGATAGGCGAGGGCAACGCCGGTCATGAAGAGGAGGAGCCCCACAAAGAGCGACGGGATCAGTGCCCGCTTTTCCTTGGCATAAAGCGCCGGAGCCAGGAAGGCCCAGATTTGATAGAGTAGGATCGGGGAGGCCAGCACCAGCCCCACGAGAAGGCCGAGCTTGAGGACGATCATCACCGGCTCGGTCGGGCTGAGCACGACCAGCTTGCCGTCGGTGAGATACGGCGCGATCGGCAATTTGAGAAGATTGACGAGCTGAAAGTGCTGAACTGCCCACAGGCCGATGGCAGACCCGAGAATCACGGCAGCAAGCGACCGGAGAATGCGGGAGCGCAGTTCCTCGAGGTGGTCGAGGAAGGGCATTTCCCCAGGAGTGCCGGTCATAAAGCGGGCGACGCCCGGGCTTACCGCCCGAGCGCCTTCAGTCGGTCTCGCGCCAGTGCCGCTTCGTCGGATTGGGGATACTTCTGGACCACCCGCTGGAAGGCCTCCCGGGCCTTTCTGGTCTCCTTCCTCCGCTCGGCCACGAGACCAAGATTATAGAGCGCCGAGGCCGCACGACTGGAGGTGGGATGTTTCTGAACCACTTGGCCGTAGTAAAAGGCGGCCGAATCCGGGCTCTCGGCCGCGAAACTCTGACCGATAAAATAGAGGGCGTCGCCGGCTCGCTCGCTGGTCGGATGGTTCCGCAGCATCTCGCGCAGGCCCTGTCGGGCCGTCGAGGTGCTTCCCCGCCGCAGCTGCGCCAGCGAGGCCTCGTACATCTGGTCGGCGGACGCCGCGGATGACGCGCTGGGGATCGAGTTATCACCCGGAACGGTGGAGGAGATCTGCTCGCCTCGGGCCTCGAGCTGGGTGCGCAGCTCGCTCAGCCTCTGCTGACTCTGGCCGGTCAATTCCTGGAGTTGCACCAGCTGCTGCTGGATGTTGTACAGATCGCTCGCCAGGTCGCCCCGCAGCTGGCTGACGGCCTTGCGGCTGGAGGTGAGCGAGTCCATCACCCGTTGCTGCACCTGGATTACCTGGGTCAGCTGCGCTGCCCGAGCCGAGTCGCGGCGCGCGGTCTCGGCCTTGAACAGGGCAACATCATCCTGCACCCGCTGGATGTCGCTCTTGGTGACGCAGCCGCCGAGGCCGGCCAGGGCCCCGGCTCCAAGCATCATCAGGGAGCGCGGAATGAAGAAGGGCGCTCTCACTGCGGCGCGGTGAGGTTGTCGCCGCCCGACGTGACTTCGAATTCGTCGCGACGGTTCTGGGCAAAGGCGGTCTCGTCGCTACCGGGGTTGAGGGGTCGCTCCTCGCCATAGGCGATGACGTCCAGCCGGGAGCCGTCCACGCCCTTGTTCTCGAGATAGCGCTTGGCGGCAGCCGCGCGCCGGTTGGCCAGCGCCAGGTTGTACTCGTCGGAGCCGCGCTCGTCGGCATGGCCGCTGATGCGAAGCTTGACGTTCGGGTTGGCGTTGAGAACGGCGGCCTTCCGGTCCAGGGTTGCCTGATCGGCCGCGCGTACGCTGGCCTGGTCGTAGTCGAAGTTGATCATGGCAGCCAGGTCGGCCGCAACGGCGCGCGAGCGCTCCGACGCCTCTCTCGCCATCCGCTCCCGTTCCATCCGTTCCCGGTCAGCACTGTCGTCCGCCGGCGCCGGGGCCGGAAGGGGTTGTTCAACCGGAGTCGGTTCCGGCGCAGGTTCCTCGGGAGCGGACCTGCCGCCACAGGCACCAGTGAACGCGGCGGCGGCCAGGAGCATCAGCAGAGAAGGTGCACGCATCATCACTCCACAATCATGGGTTAGGTACAATGGTGGCTCGCCCAAGGCGGCGCGACCACGACGGTAGCCGAGCGGCGTCTGGACTCGCCAGCTGCCGTACTCGGCCGGTTTCGATATCGACGATCCAGATCTGACGGCGGCCGCTTCTATCGGAAACGAAAGCCACGTGCCGGCCGTCGGGCGCCCAGGTGGGGTCTTCATTCCGGCCCGACGACGTGAGCTGCCGCACCCGGCGCCCGGAAACGTCGACCAGAAAAATTTGCGGGCTTCCGGAGACTTCCCGGTGGAAGACGACACTGGCACCATCGGCAGACCACTCGGGAGCGTTCGAGCTTCCCGTCGCCCCAAAGTCGAACGGCGCCAACAGCTCCTGGTCGGTTCCATCGGCCGCCATCACGTACAGCTGAGGCGGTCCTGCGCGGGTGGAAATGAAGGCGATACGCCGCCCATCCGGCGAAAACGTTGGGCTTAAGTTGTCCGCGAAGCGTCCTACGGTCAAGCGTTGCGCGCAACAACGTTCAGTGACGTTGGCGGTGAAGATGTCGGTGCCGCGCTCGTCGGAGTGCGCGAACGCCAGGGTGCGACCATCGGCTGAGAATGCGGGAGTGATGTTCAGCGCGGTCTGCGAGCCCGGCGCCAGGAAGGTGGCACCGCTGGACAGAGCCTGGACCACGATCCCGCCCCGTCCCTCGCCCAGCTGGGTGTACGCGATCCGCTGCCCATCGGGGGACCAGGCGGGCGACAGCGCGGTCTGCCCTGCCGGGGTCACCGGCACCAGATCGTGACCATCGCTGTCCGCGCGGTAGACCCGTCCCCGGGACACAAACAGCATCCGGCTCGCGGCTGCCCCCGAGGTGCCGCTGGCCCACCGCGTGACCTCATCCGCCAGCCGATGGGCCTCGAGGCGAAAGTCCGGACCCGACGAAAGGGGCGCGGTCTGCTGGTTGCGGAGCTTGCCTGCAGTCACATCGTGCAGCCGGGCGGTGACGCCTCCGGCGGCCTGGCTCAGCTCCACAGCAAACTCCGCCCCGAGGCCCTTGTAGAGCTCGTAGTTGACCGGACCGCCCGGTGCGGTGCCCGCGCCGGTGGTGGTCTCTCGTGGCGCGTCACCCACGGTGATCATCTCGAAACGATCGCTGTAGTCGAGATCGCGCTGGATGATGGCGCGAACCGAATCGAGACCGGGGCCGGGAAGGACGACCAGACCCGGTCTGACTCCGGGACGGTAGTCCACGCCGACGCGCACACCCTCCTCGGCCCGGGTGGTATCCTGAGCGGCCAATGTTCCGGCCACAAAAAACATCGGAGACAGCAGGAAAAAGAATCGTTTCATCGCGTTGGCTTGAAGTAGAAGCTGACAGGCAATACGTCTGCCTCCCACCCGTCAGGTAGCTGGCCGAAGGCTCGGCTGTTGCCCGCGGCCTCGACAGCACCCTGGGCGTCGATGTCGAACGCAAAGCTTCCCGATCGGGTCACGAACCGGATGTCCCGCACCGACCCGTCCCTGAGGATGAGAAAGCTGATCTCCGCGAAGTTGCTCTGCTTGGCCGAGGCCCGGTCCCATCGCTGGTAGACTTGGGTCACGATGTTGCGCAGGTACTCGGGATAGGGAAACGCCAGGCCCGGGGTCTTGATCGTCGCGACATCAGTTCCCGTGCTTGGCGTCTCGCCCGGCGCCGGAGCCACCGGGGCCGCGGTCTGCGGCGACGGCTCTCGCTCGCTCTCCACCGGTGGCGGCTTCGGTGCGGGCGTCGGGGGCGTCTTGACTGGCTTGGCCGGTTTGGGCGTCACCGGTGCCGGCTTGTCCTTCTGCGGGGGCGGCGGTTTCGGCGGGGGCGGGGCGGGCTTCTCCTCCGGAGGCGGAGTCGGCAGCGCTTCCCGGGCCAGCCGCTGCTTCGTCGTCGGCGCCGGGGCTGCCACCAGATCGACCGCATAGGAGGGCGGCGACGCCTTGGTCGGCTTTACCGCAGCCATGAGGAAGGCGACCGCGGCGGCGTGAACCGCGAGCGTGCCCAGCAGCCCCGCGGCCCGGCCCGGCGCTTCATTGGGCGGCCCGAGCCTCACGGCGATTCTTCCTCGGCGGCAACAAGACCCACGTTCTGCACCCCCGCGGTGCGTATAATCGCGAGGACACGGACGACCTCACCGTAGGGCACTCGCGCGTCAGCCTGGAGATACACCCCGCTCGGCTTACGGGTGGCCACCAATGACCGGAAGGTGACCCTGAAGTCGCTGTAGGATACCGGCGTCTGGTCGACGAAGATCTGACCGTTTCGATTGACGGACACCACCATCCCCTCCTTGGGGGAGAGCGGACGAGCCTGGGCGCGGGGGAGCTCCACGTCTACGCCCCCTTGCATCATCGGTGCCGTAATCATGAACGTAATCAACATCACCAGCATGACGTCCACTAACGCCGTGACGTTCACGTCAGCCATCAGCGGAAGCTCACCCCGTTGACTGCCGAGGCCACCACCGAGCGAAGCCATTTAGACCAGCCCTTCCCGGGCCATGGTACCGATCAGCTCGTTGGCGAATCCCTCGAGCTCGCCGGCGAAGAGGCGGACCCGGTTCACGAACAGGTTATACGCGATCACTGCAGGGATAGCGGCCAACAGGCCGCCGGCCGTGGCCACCAGGGCTTCGGCCACACCGGGAGCCACCGCAGCGAGGTTGCCCGAGCCCTTTGAGGCGATGCCGATAAAGGCACTCATGATTCCGAACACCGTCCCGGTCAGACCCAGCAGCGGGCCGACCGACCCGATGGTTGCCAGCCAGGGAATGTAGTGTCCCAGCAGGTCCCGTTCCGCCGCGACTTCCTTGCCCAGCACCATCTTCAGCGCCTCCAGCTGAGTCATGCTGAGCGAGCTGCGATCGGCGTCTCGATCCTCTCGGAGCGCCCCCGGCCGGAGCTCGGAATAGAAGGTGATTGCCTCCCGGAACAGCCGGTTGTAGGGCGACGGCGGCAATTTCATCACGGCCTTGTAGGCATCCTGTAGCCGGGTGGCCCGCTCCATCTCCTTGAAAAAGCGATCGGCTTGGCGATTGAGCTTTCGGAATTGCCACCATTTCAGGATGATGATGAACCACGATACCAGTGAGAAGACGGTGAGGATTGCAAGGACGACCTTGGTTTCGGGGCTGGCGGAGAGCACCAGCTCCAGCGACGACTGCGGGACCGCACCGCCGGCTTGCAGGATCACCGAGCCTCCTTTTTGAACCAGTCAACCAGCTCCCGCAGTCCGTCCTCGAAAACGTACTGGGGAGTCCAGGTCAGGACTTTCCTGGCCTTCGATACGTCGAGGGCGCTGCGGAGCAGCTCGCCCGGACGGGGCTGGTCGAATTCGATCTCCGGCTTTCGCGCCAGGACCTCTCCGACGGACGCCGCGAGATCGAGCACGCTGCGCTGAACCGACGTGGCGATGTTGAAGGCCGGCCCATCGAACTCGCCATTCACAGAAATCGGGACGGTGGCCGCCAGGACGTTCGCCCGGGCCACGTCCTTCACGAACACATAGTCCCGGGTCTGGCGGCCGTCTCCAAAGATCGTAAGAGGCTGGCCGGCCAACAGGCGCGATACGAAGATTGATACCACGCCCGCCTCGGATTTGGGGTCCTGCCGGGGGCCGAACACGTTGGCATACCGCAGGGCGATGCCCTCGAAGCCGCGCAGCGCGGCCAGCGCGCGCATGTAGTACTCCCCCGCAAGCTTGCTCACGCCATAGGGGGAGATCGGTAGCTTGGGCGCTGTTTCCGGGGTGGGAATGACGGTGGGGTCTCCGTAGACCACGCCGCCGCTGCTCGCAAAGATCACTCGTTTCACCCCGCCCTCGCCGGCCCCTTCCAGCAGGTTGACGAAGCCCACCACGTTGATGTGGCTGTCGAAGCCGGGACGATCCACCGAGACCCGCACGTCGATCTGTGCGGCGTGATGGTTGAGCACGTCGAAGCGCCCGGTGGCAAGAGTCTGCCGCGCCTCGGGAGACCGGATATCGGCCCGGACGAACCGTGCCCCCTTGGGCACGTTGGATTCCTGCCCGCGAGAAAGGTCGTCGAGCACCACCACTTCCCACCCGTCGCGCAAATAGCCCTCGGCAATATGGGAGCCGATGAACCCCGCGCCGCCCGTCACCAGTACTTTCCCGCTCATGCTACACGTCTCGGCATCCCGATCTCCCGCAACCAGTTAGTTAAAAAGAACCGCATCTGTGGAGTGCCCCGCAATATAGATGGGGCACGGGTGTAGGGAACCGCTTGTGGGAGGGGACAGCGGGTCAGAGGGGCAGCGGGGCACCCTTGCCGTGAGACAGCGGATGGCCTTCCAAAGGCAAAAAGCAGAAGGGCCGAACACCTAGGTGATCGGCCCCTGCGCTGTCACTGCCGCGGTGTTACCTGCCCCGCTGCGCTCCTCAGGATGGCAGTTTCGCTACCTGAGTGACATCGGTGCCCGGCGGGATATCCGGGGAGATCACGTTCAGGACAATGGCGGTGGCCGTGTGGTCGCGCACGTGCACGATCTGGAGCGTGGCCATCAGCTCGTTGACCCGGCGGGTGCCATCGGAGAGCCGCTCGGCCCGACGACGCACCTCGAAGAGGTCGCCACGGGAAACGCCGTCCTCACGACCCTTGTCGATAAAGACGACCATCTGCGGTTCCTTCAGCTCCTGGCGGCCAAGACCACCAATCAGCCTACCACGAATGCCATCGGCAATCGGCACGGCGCGAGTACCCACCCCGGGCGAGAAGGTCTCAACCGGCAGAACCCGCTGGCCGTTCCGGATCGGACCGTACATCCCAATCACGATGGCGACGTAATGGTCGTCGACCGCTTCGGTAACCTGCGCCAGACCGGTCGGAACCACGATTTCGCCGAACGGATCGATCTCCCGGCCGAGTTGGGCTACCAGCAGAGTATCGCCGATCTCATAAGTAGCGCCTCTCGGCGCAGCCACGACGATGGTGGAATACGGCAGGGCGTTGGTCCGGCTGTTCGAAGCCTTGATCTGCTGCGGCGTGACTGGCCCAAGGACCCGGCCATACGGAAGGCGCTGGTTCTCGGTCAGGAAGCCGGACGAGTAGAATTCGCTGGGCCGGAGAGGGCGGTACGGCTGATCGGTATAGGCCTTGAGAATCTCGGTGACGGTGCGGGCACGCACGGTCTCGAACAGCGGCGCGCGGTTCTCAGACTCGGATTCAGCCAGGGACGGCTGCTGAGGACCACGGGCAAGCGTCTCGGTCGAGTCGTCTCCGCCAAGCAGCGGCGTGGTGTCGGCCGGCTGGGCTGCAGGCGGCGTTTCCATAGTAGGAGCGGCAGCCACATTATCGGCGGAGGGGACCGCGGCCACGTTGTCGTTAGGGGCGATTCTCAGCACCTCACCCGGATAGATCCAGTGAGGATCTTCCACCACGTCGGTGTTCAGCCGATAGATCCCGGGCCACAGGAAGGGATCCTTGATATACAGCTTGGCCAGATCCCAGAGGGTATCGCCCTTGCGTACGGTGTGAGTCTGCGGCAGCGGCTCCTGTGCCAGCGCGGTGGCGGGCACCACCAAGCTCAGAGCGGCCAGCCAGCCCAGGGCTCGGGCCCGGCGGGGTGAAAGCTGCCGGCTTGGACTGCAGGAAAACTTACGCGGCATCGGGATCTCCCAGCGGCGTCGCTGTCGGGTGAAGAACGAGGACTCGGCCATACGCGAGGTATCTCGTGGCCGAGTTGCAAGATCAAAGCCACTGGGAAGCAGCTTCAGTCTCGGCGCTTAACCGACTATCTAGGAAGACGTTATGCGGCTGGTGCCGGCGCCAGGAACAGACCAATGGAGTCTGGCGATCGGCGGGAGAACGGGCTTATCAGCAGGGCTGCGGGGCGGCGGGGCGGCGGGGCGGGCAGGGCAGAAACAGGAAACCAACACCCGAACAAAGCGGGCTAATGCGCCCGTCACCCGTCGGTTCCATTTTTTCAGCCCCGCTGCCCCGCTGCCCCGCTGACCCGCCTAGAACGGCAGGTCGTCGTCTTCCGCGTCCAAGGCCTCGGGAAAATCGTCGAAGGACTCCTTGCCCTTGGGAGCGGCGGCTGCACCCGCGGCAACCTTGCTCGGAGCCGAGAAGGTTTCGCTCCCATCTCCCTTGCCCGACAGCAGAATCAGCTCCCTGCCGTTGATCTCGGTGGTGTAGCGGGTCTGTCCCTCACGATCCTGCCACGACCGGTACTCGATGCTTCCCTCGACGTACACCTTATCGCCCTTTTTGCAGTAGCGCTCCGCGATGTCGGCAAGAGTGGAAAACTTGGTATTCCAGAACACCACCCGGTGCCACTCCGTCTTCTCCTGCTTTTCCCCCGCCTTGTCCTTCCACTGCCGGCTGGTGGCGATGGACAGCGTGGCGACCCGGGACCCGTTCGAGGTACTGCGGACTTCGGGGTCCGCGCCGAGGTTCCCGACCAAGATGGCTTTGTTCATACTCCGACTCACATGTACCTCCCGAGTTCAGCGTTGCTCCCACGCGGGTGAACCCCGCATAATATGTCGAGGGCAAGACCCGCCCAAATCAAAAGCCTTATCCGATTGACCCAATCTACGCACGATGCTCCAAGGCGAGCCAGAGCACTATGGCATCCTCCTTGGGATTGCGATAGTACGCGGCGCGCTGCCCCACCGGTTTGAACCCGGAGCTCAAGTACAGCGCTTGAGCAGAGCGGTTCGACTCTCGTACCTCCAGAAACACCTCATCGACCCGACGCTTTCGAAGATAGGCGAGCCCGGCACTGAGGAGTGCGCGAGCCACTCCGCGGCGGCGGAAGTCGGGGGAGACCGCGAGGTTCAGAACCTCTCCGGTGCCGGCGACCTCGCGGGCGATAAGATAGCCGGCGATCCCGCGGCCGTTATGAGCTACCAGCCCGAACGACCAGGGAGAGTCCAGCGCCTCGCGGAAGCTGGTCTCGCTCCAGGGATCGCTGAAGCAGCGGCGCTCGATCGCAACGAGCGGTGCCGCATCAGCCGGGACTGCCGACCGAATCCGGTAGGGGGCGTCCATGAACCATCTCCCAACGCGCCTGTGCTTCCGCCGGCCTGCCGTATACCGGCTCCCACTCCGACACCGCTTCGACCAGGCGAGCTCCGCCCGGACGCCCGACCAGACCGAGTAGCCGCTTCGCGTGGGGCGAGCCATCTGGAGGACCAACGACCCGCCGGCCGGTCCACGCCTCCAGGACGGCGACGATCTCGGGAGGCGCCTCCCCAACCACCACCGCTGGGGCAAGCCCAAGCCCTGCAAGCTCGTCCGGGCGCCGGACCGATGGTGCCAGCTCGGTGTAAATCCGGTCCGGGGTAAAGCGGTAGGCGGCGGCGTACACCTCGCCGCGAAGGGCGCCTGCCACGGCGAGAATGACCGCATCCTCGCGGGCAACGCCGGCGGCCCGCACCAGCAGCGAAGGCGCCACCCAGAGTGGCAGGCCCCGGGCGTGCACCAGAGCCTTGGCCAGCGAGGCACCCACCCGAAGACCGGTGAAGCTTCCGGGACCATCGCTCAGAACGATGCCGCTCACATCCGCGAGCGAGGCGCCGGCCCGCCGAAGGAGAGACTGGATCATTGGGAGCAGCGAAGCGGCATGCCGGCGAGCGCCGGCGATGCACTCCTCCAGTGGGTCGGCCCCAGGCAGACCGAGTGCGACAGAGGCGCTGTCGGTTGCGGTTTCGACAGCCAGCAGCATCAGGCCAACTCCAGGCCGCGGCGAGCGGGATCTTCCACGTGGACGAGCTTGAACCGCCGAGTGGGTGTCGGAATCCACGCCCCCGCGCGCTCGGGCCATTCGATCAGGATGGCGTCTCCCTCGGCGACAAGTCCCTCCCAGTCGAGGTCGGCCGCTTCGTCCGGGGATCGCAGCCGGTAACAATCGAGATGGAACACCGGTCCCCGGGCCCCCTGATAGCGGTGCACGAGAGCGTAGGTCGGGCTGCTGGCCGGCCCGGTAACGCCGAGACCGCGAGCTACTGCCTTGATCAACGTCGTCTTCCCTGCTCCGAGCTCGCCCTCGAAGGTGACTAGCTCCCCGGGACCCAGCTCCCGGCCGAGGGCCTCTCCCTGAGCATCGAGCTCGGCCAGCGTCAGTGAGTGAGTCACGCCTGCCGGCGAACCTTGCCCGTGGGACCTCGCCGGACGTCCTGAGCACCCATCGCCTTGAGCTCGTTCAACTGATCGCGCAGCAGCGCGGCCACCTCGAACTCCAGGTTGGCCGCGGCCTCCCGCATCTGCCGTTCGATATAGATGATCATCGACGCGCGCTTGGCCGGATCCTTCAGATCCAGCCGGTCCTGCAACGGCGCCATGGGCTCGACCCGCTCGGTTCGAGCATCCGCCACGTGGGTGGAGAGCCGGACCTGCTCCATCGATTTGACGATGGAGGTAGGCGTGATGTTGTGTTCCTCATTGTACGCCTTCTGGATGGCGCGCCGGCGATCCATCTCGTCGAGCGCCCGCTGCATCGAGCCGGTGATCCGGTCGGCATACAGGATGGCCCTGCCATTGATGTGGCGAGCAGCCCGGCCGATTGTCTGTACCAGGGAGCGGTCCGACCGGAGGAAGCCCTCCTGGTCGGCGTCCAGGATGGCCACCAGCGACACCTCCGGGAGGTCGAGGCCCTCACGCAGGAGGTTGATGCCGACCAGTACGTCGAAGTCACCCAGCCGCAGGCCTCGCAGGATCTCCATTCGCTCGATGGCGTCGATATCCGAGTGGAGGTACCGAACCCGCACACCAGCCTGCTGGAGGTAGTCGGTCAGATCCTCGGACATACGCTTGGTCAAGGTGGTGACCAGAACGCGCTCGCTCAGGGTTTCGCGCAGCCGGATCTCGGCCAGCAGGTCGTCCACCTGGCCTCGCACCGGCCGGACATCCACCACCGGGTCGATCAAGCCGGTGGGACGGATGATCTGCTCCACGACCGCGCCTTCCGAGAGTCTGAGCTCGAGGTCGCCCGGGGTGGCGGAGAGATTGACCAGCTGGGGTGCCAGCGCCATGAACTCGTCGAACTGGAGCGGACGATTATCCAGCGCCGATGGCAACCTGAAGCCGTAATCCACCAGGGTCAGCTTGCGAGCCCGATCGCCGTTGAACATGCCGCCGATCTGCGGCAGGCTCACATGCGACTCGTCCACCACGACCAGGAAGTCGGGAGGGAAATAGTCGATCAGGCAGGCGGGCCGCTCCCCCGGCAGGCGATTGCTCAGGTGGCGGGAGTAATTCTCGATGCCGGCGCAGGTCCCAACCTCCAGCAGCATCTCGACGTCGAACGACGTGCGCGATTCGAGCCGTTGCGCCTCCAGCAGCTTGCCCGCGCCTTTCAGCTCCGCCAGCCGGACGGCGAGCTCCTCGCGAATGGCCTTGACGGCGCGCTCGACGGTGGGACGCTGGGTCACGAAGTGCTTGGCCGGGTAAATGGCGCACTGGCCCAGCTGGGCGATTGTGTCTCCAGTAAGCGGGTTGATCTTGCTGATGCGCTCGACCTGGTCGCCCCAGAGCTCGATCCGGATGGCCTGTTCCGCATAGGCGGGAAAGATCTCGATCGAATCGCCCCGGACGCGGAAGGTGCCCTGGTCGAAGGCGACATCGTTCCGCGAGTAGTGGATCCGCACCAACTCGGAGAGAATCTCGTCCCGGCCGCGCTGCTCTCCCTGGCGAACCGTCACCATGAGCTTGCGGTACTCCACCGGGTCTCCCAAACCGTAGATGGCACTGACGGTGGCGACGATGACCACATCTTCCCGCTCCATCAGGCTCGATGTGGCCCTCAGCCGGAGGCTCTCGATGTCCTGATTGATCGACGCGTCCTTCTCGATGTATACGTCGGTCGAGGGTACGTAGGCCTCAGGCTGGTAGTAGTCGTAGTAGGATACGAAGTACTCCACCGCATTCTTCGGCAGGAACTGCCGTAGCTCTCCATACAGCTGAGCGGCCAGGGTCTTGTTGTGCGACAAAACCAGTGTCGGCTTGCCATAGTTGGCGATGACATGGGCGAGCGTCATTGTCTTGCCCGAGCCGGTTACGCCCAGCAAGGTCTGGTACTTGTCACCCCGGACGAGTCCGGCGGTCAACTCCTGTATGGCCTTGGGCTGATCACCTGCGGGCTGGAACGGGGCGACAACTTCGAAGCGAGGGCTACTCATAGACTGGAATATACACTGCCGGGATTTCTTCGGGAACGGGGCCTGCGGACTATCCGAGACCAGCCATGCTCAGAAGCTTTCTCCACTGCTCTGCGGGAACCGGGATAACCGACAACCGGGCCATGCGGACCAGGCCAAGGTCGGAGAACGCGGGATCGGCTTTGACGGCAGCCAGGGACACCGGCTTCGGCAGCCGCCGGTCGGCCTCGAGGTCCACGACCACCAGCTTCGGGTCCTGGCGCTTCGGATCGGGATAGGGCTCGCTGGTAATGCGGGCAAGGCCGACCAGGTCCTTGCCCACATTGGAGTGATAGATCAGAGCCGTATCGCCCGGAGCCATGCTCCGGATGTGCTTCAAGGCGAGCGCGTTCGTGACGCCATCCCAGACTGCACGCCGCTCACGCTCGAGCTGATCAAAGGGATAGCTGTCGGCATCAGTCTTGAGAATCCAATACGCCACTATTGCGGCTTCCGCACCGCAAACGTCTTCGAGTCTACCGAGTCGCCATCGGCGTAGATCGTGATTCTATAGGCGCCCGGCGTCCAGCCCTTGGCCCGGAAAGCATGGATCTCGGTATTCTCGCGACCTTTGGGCTTGATCGTCCTGGTCGATGAGTCGATGACCTGGCCCTTCTGGTTGGTCCAGTGAGCCGAGAACGCGGCGCTGTCGGGTGATCCGACGGTGCCGATCGAGACATACACCGTGTCGACCGGCTCGAACTGGAATGTCGGCTCGGTAACTCGGCCGCCCTCACCGATCCGCTTCCCGATCATCACGTTGGTGACCTTCAGGGTCTTGGAGGTCTCCTCCGCCCGGGCCGAATCGGCCTTGGCGACGCTGTCCCTCGCAGCGGCCGCGGCCATACCCGCCTTCGAGGTGTCGCCGCCACCGCACCCGACAACTGCGGCAACCAGTACAGCCAGGCCCATCCGCACGACATGCCCCATGCTCTCTCCTTGGCAACCGTTAGTTTGCTGGCGCTTCGCGTCGCTCGATCTCGGTGACACCTTTTACCCGCCGCACTGCCTTCATCACCTTGCCGAGATGGGGCAGGTTGTCCACCTCGACGAAGATGGTGCCGAACACCGATCCGTCCTTGGTATGTAGATCGGCACCGCGGATGTTGGTACCGGTCTGGCTGATCGCTTCCATGATGTCGGCATAGAGACCACGCCGATCCTCACCGGTTACCGCCAGGCGCACGGCGAAGGCCTCTCCGGCGGTCTCCTGCCAGTCAATGTCCACCCGCCGCCCGTCGGCCGCCAGCGTCAGCAGGTTGGGGCAGTCGGCGCGGTGGATGGAGATTCCCCGGCCCTGAGTGACGTATCCCACCACCGAGTCGCCCGGCACCGGCTGGCAGCACTGGGCGTAACGCACCATCAGCCCATCGACGCCCTGAATCTTGATCCCGCGGCCCAACCTGATGCGGTCGATCACCCGACCGAAGACCGTGGGCTTCGGCTCCTGGAGCTCGTCGCCCGGGAGATCGGGATAGAGCGCCCGCATCACCTGGCCGATGGGCACGTCTCCCCTTCCGACGGCGATCTCGAGCCCCGGCCCGTCGGCGAGGGAGAGAGAAACCGCAGCCTTGTCCAGGCGGGCGTCGTCGGGCGGATCGAGACGGCGGCGGCGGACCTCGCGGGCAAGAATATCCTTGCCCAGGCTCCGGCTGACCGTCTCCTCCTCGTGATTGACCCACTGCTTGATCTTCTGCCGGGCGCGCGCGGTCCGGACGTGACTCAGCCAGTCGCGGCTCGGCTTGGCGGCGGCGCTGGTGAGAATTTCTATCGTGTCGCCGCTCTTGAGCTCCCGATGCAACGGCGCGATCCGGCCATTCACCTTGGCGCCCTGGCATTTGAGCCCCACTTCGGTGTGCACGTGGAAAGCGAAATCGATTGCGGTGGAGCCCTTGGGCAGCCGCTTCACGTCACCCTGAGGTGTGAAGATGAAGATCTCGTCCTGGTAGAGGTCGATCTTCAGAAATTCGAGGAACTCCTCGGGGCTGTGCGTATCCTGCTGCAGCTCCAGCAGCTGGCGGAACCAACCCAGATGCTGGTCCAGCTCATCCGGCGTCCCATCGCGCTTGTAAACCCAGTGGGCCGCGATGCCGTACTCCGCGGTGCGATGCATATCCTGGGTGCGGATCTGCACCTCGAACAGCTGTCCGCCCGGACCGAAGATCGTGGTGTGGAGCGACTGATACGCATTGGACTTGGGGCTGGCGATATAGTCCTTGATGCGCTCCTGAATAGGGGTCCAGTTGTGATGGATGATGCCCAGGACATGATAGCAGTCAGGCACCGAGCGCACGATGACTCGGACAGCCATGAGGTCGTAGATCTCGTCGAACGCCTTGCCCCGCTTCTTCATCTTCTGAAAGATCGACCACAGGTGCTTGGGCCGTCCGGTGACCTCGAACCAGTCGATGCCGGCTTCCTGCAGCTCGATGTCTAGGGGGGTCTTGAGCTTGAGGATGGTCTGCTCGCGGGCCGCCCGCTTGGCTGCCACCTGCCCGGCCAGGTCCCGGTACTCCTCCGGCTCCAGGAACTTGAACGCCAGGTCTTCCAGCTCCGCCTTGATGCCCGCCATGCCGAAGCGGTGGGCCAGCGGAGCGTAGATCTCGCGCGTTTCCAGAGCAATGCGGCTGCGCCGCTCCGGCGGCAGGTGCTCCAGCGTACGCATGT
>Ga0136635_10000160_pt1 | contig 16039 bp, 7 predicted proteins | sample AntDrymeUQ852106_2_FD_105495 | JGI IMG/M metagenome (GOLD analysis project Ga0136635, IMG submission 105495) | Polar desert sand microbial communities from Dry Valleys, Antarctica - metaG UQ85 (21.06) | ecosystem: Environmental > Terrestrial > Soil > Desert | place: Antarctica: Dry Valley... | reverse complement strand
GTGCTGAAATCTGCTTTTCCTGATAGCGCTGTCAAAAGTAATTCTGCAAAAGGAGAGTTTCCCGAATCTTCGTTGCGTTGTCCAAATCGATACAACGAATCGGCGGCTTTTTCATCATCGCCGGCGGAGGTGACTACTTGTTGGGCGCAACTAGAGATAAAGCGATCGTAACGTTCGCGATATACTTTATTTTGACGCACGGCATCTCTGTTACCTGCCCAACGAAATGCGCCGGCAAAGCAACAATCTAGGATAATTAATATATGACGGCATGGTAGTTTAATTAAAGCGTCGTGCAGTCGCTTCATAGACAGCAAACTGCTATCATTATCCATGTGTGCATCTTGGGGGACAAGAAAGCCTGTTGGACCATCAGCGCTATCTAATGCATCTAGGGCGATACCGTGTCCGGCAAAGTAGAATAATACTCGGTCAGTTTCTTGAATTTGAATTTGGCTATTATCAGAAGAAGTTAATGTATGCGCTTCAATAGCCGCTAACAGACTGGTTAATTTATTGCTATTAGCATCGCTATCTAATAGCAGTAGAATTTGGTATTCGTAAATGCTAGCTAAAGTTGCAGCGATTTTTTCGGCATCATTGACGGCGGTTTTTAGTGCCGGGATGCCGTTAGAGTATTCATTAATACCAATAACTACTGCCAGACTGCGTTTAATTTCTTCCATAAGATGCCCGTTCTTTAATAACTATAAGCATCTACAAGCAGATTATCTACAATTTCCAGATATTTTTTACAAGTATCAATAGAATGCCTTCTATTGATGTGCGTGCAGGCGATCGCTTGCCAGAAAACGTTGAAGTTTCATAAATGCGTAGTTAAATTAGAGACGTAATATTTGCTACCTCTCTAATTAGACTGCTCAGACTCAGCAAGCCTTATTTATCTATGGCTATCCCCCATGCTGTTCAAGTAGGTGTTGCACCTCTTTGGCTAGCTGTTTAGCCTGAAGACTATTGCAATTGCTTAAGAGATTGCTTGCATCTATCAACAGATTTCTGGCTTGCGATCTGTCTCTAGAGATAAGCTGTTGAGCTTGATCGTACTTACCTTTAGCCTCAAAGTACTCAGGCTTTATACTTTCATACGTCATGATTTTTGATGCCCCTTGTTTACATTACAAACGTGAATTTGATCGGGTTACAAAACTGTCACAGGCACAAGCGAGGAAAGTATTAAACCCTACATTTATATATGGGTGCAGCCAAATCAATTTATGCAGTGATGGGATGGGGTAAACAAGAAAGATGACGGAAATATTTTCACATTCGTTACGGGTGGTCAGATTCGGTGACTTAGCTTCTATTTGTTGGGAATCTTGCAAATGAGACAGACCACTAGCTTTGTTTGCAAAGAGTGCGATCGCTAACTTTAGGGTTATTATTTAAATAGCCATCCAGCCAACTACAACTGCGTTTAAGTAAATCATCCAAATCCAAGTTCCAGAGAATCACTTTTCCGTCAATATCAGCTGAAGCAATAGTCTTACCATCCGGACTGAAACTGACATCAAAGATAGTGTCTTGATTGCCTTGTAATGTTTTTATAAGTTCACCATCTAGTTTCCAAAACTTAATTTTATCGCCACTTCCTGAAACTAAAGTTTGACCATTCGGGCTAAAATTAACTTTAAGAGCATGAGAGTCATCTTGAAAAAGCTTAGTTCGCTGCTCGTTTAAATACCAAAGCCTAATAGTACTATCGGAACTAGATAAAGCAATTATATTGCCGTCAGGACTAAAACTCAGACTTAAAACGTCTTCTATGTGATCTGGGAAAGTTTTGATTAATCTCCCATCTTGGACATTCCAAAGCTTCGCAGTTGTGTCATAACTACCTGAAGCAATCATTTTACCATCGGGGCTAAAACTGATGCTTTGAACTGCATCTTTATGGGCTGGAATAGTTTTAATTAATTTCCCATCTCTGAGATTCCAAAGTTTTACAGTTTTATCGGCACTGGCTGAGGCAATTGTTTTGCTGTCGGGGCTAAAACTCACACTCAAAACTTCTTTGTAGTGTCCTTTCATAGGATGAATTAATGTTCCTTGAAGGTTCCAAAGTTTCACAGTCCCATCCTTGCTAGCTGAAGCGATTAATTGACCATTGGGACTAAAGCTTACCTGTGAAATTTGTTTATGTGCTTTCGTCCACAAAAGCTTGCCATCTTGCCACAGCTTAACAGTTTCATCCAATCCTGAGACAATCATTTTATTGTCAGGGCTAAAACTAACACTGCTACCACCCGATTGAAGAATTGTAGACGGAAGCATACTTTCAAGATTCCATAGTCTGACGATATTATCTTCACTAGCCAAAGCAATCATTTTGCTGTCGGGGCTAAAACTGAGTTCATAGATAATAGTGTCAGGAATTACTAAAGTTTGCGGTGGATCATCGGATTTTGGACTCCATATTTTAACAGTTCCATCCTTGCTAGCTGAAGCAATATATTTACCATCGCGACTAACATCTAAATAAAAGACTTTATTGGTATGTCCCCGTAAGTCTTTTATTTTTGTACCGTTTACATTCCATAGCTTGATAGTTGTATCACTATGCGTTGCGGCAATAGTTTTATTATCAACAAAACGCACTCCCAAACGGTCATTAAGTACAGAATCATTCTGAATAGTTTGAAGTGGTTTGCGCTCTTTTACACTCCAAAGTTTGATAGTTCCATCTACATTATAAGAAGCAATAGTTTGACCATCTGGACTAAAACTTAAATCTCTGATTTGGTCACTATGCTCTGGAAAAGCTTTAAGTAGTTTTCCATTTTTATCCCGCAAATTCAGTGCAAACTTATTTCTACTAGCAGTGGCAATAATTTGTCCATCGTCACTCAAACTCACAGCCGAAATTCCTTCTTTATCTGTAATTGATTTCCGGAATTGAAAAGTGCCATCAGACTGACGCTGCCAAATTTTGATTGTATTATCTTTACTCGCAGAAACTAAAGTATTACCATCGGCACTAAAACGCACATGAGAAACTCCATCTTGATGCTGTGTAAGTGTTTGAAGACATTTGCCATCAAGATTCCACAATTTAATAGTTTTGTCCAGACTTGCTGAAGCAATTGTTTTACCATCTGGGCTAAAACTGACGCTCATGACAGCCTGAATATGTCCTTCAAAGCGGTTGCGCTCCCTTACTTGATTAGCCAACTGTTGTAAGGTCGTTACAACCTTGATTTTGGTAGATTCCTTCGTCAATATTGTGTCTTTTTTGAGCATTTCTCCTGCTTTGACACCTTCCATTAATAAATCTTTTTTTAGCATTTTTCCAGCTTTAACACCTTCTATCAGCGCTTCTAATTGGTTGTTGGAGGCTAAACGCGCTTCTGATAAAGCACTAGTAGTTTCAATTACTTGATTTTCCGCATCAATAGCATTCTTAATTGCAATAAGAGTTGCACCGCTCAAAACTATTAATGCACCACTTACAATACTCCCACGTAAAGTAGTGTTTTTGCGTTTTTCCCTGATGCTACGTCGCACAAACTCAGCTTCTATTTTGTTAAACCAGTTATTATTAGAATTCAATATTTGTTTCAACAAATCCAGACGCGGATCGGCATTCCATAAAAATCGTGGTTGTTGTTGGCTTTTCCACTCAAGGGCAGCTGGTGTCAACCGTCGTTGAAGAATTAAATTTTCCTGTTCTTCTTGTTTCCAAGTCCGCAGCTTATTCCATCCCCGCACTAAAACATCATGAGCAGGTTCGACATATTCATGATTCTCTGTATCTTGTCCTTTAACTAACAAGCGAGCAGCCACAAAACGCTCAATTACTAACTCTGCCCGTGCATTTTCTGCTTCTGGATACTCCAATTCTGTACATAATACCTGTCTGCGAGCCAATTCACCGCCACCTATCGCTACCATCCGCAGCATTACTTGTTTGATTGTTTGAGCGTATGCTGAATCAAGTTTTACTAACTCGTCATATTCACAATCTGCTCTTTGAGTGAGACTGCGTGTCACTCCTCCCAATTCATCATAATCTGCTTGAGTAATCGCGCGATTACTTCTTTTATATTCTCTGGTACTCTTAATGTATTTCAAATAAAGTTCACTTAATGTGAAGGATAATAAAGGCAAAGCTCCGGGCATTTGTGCCACTTCATCAATTAAATTGTCTACTAAAATTGGCGGCTCAAAATACAATACTCGTGCAGTGGCAGGTTCTATAATGCAATCGCGCAATTCTTGCCGCGTCATTGCTGGAATAATAAATCGCGCTTTTTGCCAATAAGGTTTTAATGCTTTATCTCTAAACTGCGGTTCAAAGTCACTTCGCAGCGTAACTACAATCCTTAATTGTTCGGGAAAAGCTTTAATTGCTCTTGCCAATCCTGTGAGAAAAATTTCTGATTGTTTGTCATTTTGGCAGAGGGTGACTAATTCTTCAAATTGGTCAATAAAAAGTAGTAGTTTCGTATTAGGGTTAGCCTCACTCCAAGTTTTGACGCTTTGATAAAGTGTCTGCAATTCTTGCTCAAAATCTTCATTAGGCTGAGTGAAAATTGGGAAGTTTTCCTGTAGTAATGTGTTGTTCAAAGCGGTGAAGGGAGATTTACCGGGACGAATGGGAGCAAGGATGCGCCACTGTTGTCCACTATTTTTTAAATAGGGAATTAATCCGGCTTTCACTAAACTAGATTTTCCGGAACCAGAAGCGCCGAGTACAACTGTTAATGGTTGGTTGATGACGAAGTTTTGCAGCTTTTCAATTAAAGCTTTTCTGCCAAAAAACAAAGCACTATCTTTTTCTTCAAAAGACTCTAATCCTCGGTAGGGATTTTTACTTTCATCAAGTGGGGGAGCTTTGTCTAATTTTTTGGGGTCAAAACCAGGAATAGGAAAGATATACTCGCCTTTGTTATGGCGTTTTAGCTGACACAAACCTGGGGTTTGTTTGGCGATTGTTTTGCCTAATTCATCATTTATATATAAATAGATTTCTGTTGCGGTGATTACACCATCTTGGGTAAAATCTGCTTGTCCTAAAAGTCCTTTAAATAACAGTTCGGCGAAGGGAGAATGACCATTAATATTACCTCGTTGTCCAAAATTGAGAAGGGAATCGGCAGCTTTTTCGTCATCCGCTGCGGAGGTAATTACCTGTTGAGCGCAACCAGAGATAAAGCGTTGATAACGTTCTTGATACATTTTATGCGATCGCACTGCTTCTCTTTGCAATCCAGCCCAGCGAAATGCACCCGCAAAGCAGCAATCAAGGATAATTAAAAGGTGCCGGCAAGGCAGTTGTATCAAAGCATCGTGCAACCGCTGCATCGCAACCCAAGTATTGCTATCATCGCGTCGTGCATCCTGGGGTACAACGTAGCCAGTTGGTCCATCTGCATTGTCAAGTCCATCCAAAGCAATGCCATGTCCCCCAAAGTAAAATAAAAGGCGATCGCTTTCAAGCACCTCTATCAACCCATCAGCTAAAGGTAGCTGCTGCTGTCCAAAAGCTGTCAACAAATCATTCAGCTTGGATTTCGTTGCATCTGCATCCAATAGCTGTAAGACTTTGTATTCATATTCTTTTGCCAGGATTTTCGCAAGTTCCCTAGCATCATTTACAGCTGTCTCTAAGGGTGGAATACCATTTTTGTATTGGTTAACACCAATAACCACCGCCAAATTGCGTTTAATTTCTGCCATAAACTAATATCAAGTTCGGTTAATTAATATTAATAAAAACATTGCAACCGTCGTAGAGACGTAAAGCGCGGAACGTCTCTACAATATATGTGCAAAACCCCACCTCATAAAAAGGCGGGGTTATTTTTTACACGCAATTATCAGGAGTAGAAATTAGTTAGAGTGAGTGTTGGTTAACAGCTACAGTCTGACTGCTTCTAGTTTGACTAGTTGGCTGTGGTTGCGGAGAACGGTTCGACAAAATAGAGATAGCAACCCCTGCTATAAATAATGCAATTACTGTAATAATTGCGCTACTAATTAGCAGAGGATTTTGGGTTTGTGAGGAAGTTTCAGCGGGTTTTGGTGTGGTGTTTTCTTCAGGTTTTGCAATCAATGAATCAGCGTTTGTTGCTGATGCTGCTGGTGGCTGATTTTCACTCTGTGGAGATTCGTAAAGTGCTTTGGATAGTGCAGCTAACCCGGCAGGATGAGTGAAGTAGGTAAGGTGGTCGCAGGCGGCATCGGGTGGTAATATTCTTGGTTGAGGCGATCGCTTAGAATCAACACTCTTAATCGAAGTCAATGTCACCGCTATATCATTCGGCTGACTAAAAAACGCCATATCTACAACTTTACTTACAGATGGATCAAACATCCTCTGCATCAGTTGTTTGAGTGGATTGATTTGGTTATCTGCTTGAAGTGCCATAGCCGTAGGCATTACCGACTTGTCACCGGCAATAATTGTATAAGGAACACCAGGATCGGGATTTTCGGCAAGTTCTTTCAAAATAGGTGAATCTGGCTGCATTTGCTCCAGAGATTTATCATTATTTTCCAGAACTTTAAGTAACTCTGCTACTATTTTCGTGGGCCAAACTATTACCGAAAGTTGATTTAAGCCGATACCAAGAGCGGTAAAAACCCAATCCTGTATAGCGGGCCAAGGCGAACCCGCATTTGGTGTGCCTAACATAACTAAATGTTGCACAACTTGATTGCCGCCTAGTCGCTCGATAAACCAGCGAGAAACCAAACCACCCATTGAATGTGCGACAATATGCAATTGTTTACCGTGGTTTGCTCCCAAGCCAATTTCTTGCAATTTTTCCCCTAAAGACTTGGCATTTTCTTCAATTGTAGTTTTGATATTTTCATAGTCAAAAGCCAAAACTACATCATAAAGTTCTTTAATTGAAAGCTGTTTTCCATCGACTTCCACGAAAGGATGATTAACACTGGGAACCATACTTGCAGTGTCACCAACAATTCCATGAATATAAAGGAGAATTTTTTTCGATTGCGCTACTCGCGCTTTAATTATCTCCTTATCTTTTTCGTAGGTTACTTTGTCTTTATCGCCAACTTCGGCTATAGCTAAAATTGGATATTCAAATGGACTTCCTAATTTTTGACTAACTATTTTTTCAAAGAAAATCCGAATAGAACCGTGTATGCTGCGACTACTTACTGTTGGTTTTGGCAACCTTTCTAAGGTAATTTCCGTTTTGCCATCTGAGAATCGTGAACCTCTTCCTAATGGTAAGAAAAACTGTCCATCATAAGCAAACGGTAAAATGTGTTCATTCTCGGCTAATTGGGTATCAACCAGCAATTTTAGCGGTTCTGCTGCTGTGACAACGGTGTGATCTTCTACGTCGCTTAACTCCAAAGCACTCAAGCCGGGATCGCTACCTCGGCTAGTAGTAAATTGAAAGGATTCAGTATACCTGGGTTGTTGGCGCAAAATGGCAGGTAAAATCAAATTACCTAAATCTCTACTTGCTTGCGGTACAGTAGTGAGATTAACTTTTGCTTGCAAACTCGGATGTGGTTGCACCTCAACTACACCATTTTGTAATGCGATGCTGCTATTAGATTGGATTGCTCTGGCATCTTGCGGACGGATTATGGTAAGAGTAACTTCCCGTGTCATCCAATCATCATTATTACCTTTAGTTCTGACAGCTTCGCGACTATTAACACCTGCCATTAAACGATTAAAAGTACTTTCATTTTCTCCTATTGAACGAGTTGGAGAAGGTGGTGTTAATCCGTCTTGCTGAAGAACACTGGCATCAAATTCGGTTGTGCTGACAATCAGCTTGAATATATCTTTGTATTCTGTAATTCCCTGTGCCAAAAATGGATCGGGAATGCAAAAACCCAAATCATCAAAACTGAGAATTGTGTTGCTTTCTTCTGATTTTTTTGGGGCAATTTTAATGCTACTTTTCTGATCGAAGAAAGGAACATCAACCGCATAACTTTCGGAAAGGTCTAGTACGTTGCAGTAAAGAACTTTATCGCTATTATTTGTTAGTTTGATTTGGATAAGTGGTACTTTCCATTCATCACCTTCATAGGTGTATTCTACCCGCATTTCTGATGATGATATTTGAGAATTATCCGCTCCCGGAGAAGTTTCTTGGTGTCCGGAAACAAGAATAATCTCCATTGTGACATCATCGGATTTCAAGCGACTGGTGGGAGGACTCTGAAGTTCAAGAATGTTAGTCCACCGGGCCATATGTTCTAAACGCAGAATTGCTGTGGCAGCATTTTCTGGGGTATAATTTGCTTGATTTGAATTTTCGGGAATTGGTTCAACTAAAGGACGGTTATCTGATGGTTGTGTAATCCAATATTGATTGTTGCGGGCTACTAACTGGTAATCTGCGTCTGTAGGTTGATCTACTTGACTGACATACAAAGAAGGTTGAGCATTCAGTGCAGATTTTTGTAATGCAAGATTTGCTAATTCTACGCCTGCTGCTTCACCGAAGATGTAAACTTTCAATGGCGGTAATGGTAAGCTGGTAACTACTGCCCAATAGCTTTGATTTTCAGATAAGCTTTCTCCACCTCTGCTAATTTCTACTTTGCTGCGTTGCGGTAATACTTGTGTAACTCGCACTTCACCTAAAGCTTGGGAAAGTTGGTTTAACTTTTCTGGACTACTTGCGGCAGGAAAAATTGCTAATAATGTATCTCCACCTTTGGAGGGTTTAGGAATACCGTGCAAAGCACCTGCGTCAATTATCCAACTATTATCGTTTTTGCTGCGGGTTAAGGTAAAGTAATGAGGACGTGGTGCGATCGCACCACCTAAAAAGGGTCTGTCTAAATCTTCTCGGTCGGTTGCTTCTACTTGCGGTGACTGTTCCTTGACTTTGCCGCTAACTAATGCATTAATATTTCTAGCTAAATCTCGATAGGTAATGCTGCCATTGGTTCGCTGGAGAGTTTGCAATAAAAAGTAAGAAAAAGCTCCTCTAGATTGACCTTCTTCTCCTTTATATTCTTTTGCTAACTCATAGTCACGACAAGCGGAAAACATGACGTGTTTGCCTTTTGGCAATAGTACACCAGTTCTTTTCTGTTCTAAGGTGCGTGAAGAATTCAATAATTCATTTAAGTAGGTTGTGTCTTCCGCAAAAATAAAGCTGCTTAACGGACGTTCTCGTGAGTCTACCGGAGAACGACGCACTCTAATTTCTGGTGATAAATCTCTGGTTCCCGAACCGGAGTGACAGCAGTCGAGAATGATGACGACATGAGGGTTATTCTCTGCAACTTTCGAGATTAGATAGGCTATTTCTTTATCTGCTAAGTCTCGACTATTTGCTGTACGGCTATCGTAGCAAACTAAGCTTTCATCTAAACGGTCTGGTTCTAAATGCCAAAATTTTTCTGGTGCTTTCTCCTGAGCGCCATGACCTGCATAATAAAATAAGACTACATCTTCACTGTCAGAATAGCACAGATGCTTTAAAAAGCCGTCGATCACTGCTTGACGAGTAGCTTGTTCATTCGTGAGTATCCACGATTGGTTAGTGGGTTCAACTAATTTCCATTTTCCATCTTTAGTGATGCGATCGCGCAAATAAGCTTCCACAGCTTTGATGTCGTTAACACAACCTTTTAATGAGGGAACTTGCGGAATAGATGTCTGATCGTATTCGTCAATACCAACCAAAAGTGCGTAGATGTTGTTAGCCATGTTTACCCTACTTCATGAAACTTTTTTTTACATCGTAGTTTTACTACCCTTGCATATTTGTTGTAGCAAAACTATTAAAAGTTGTCTGTATTCTGCCGAAAGTTATGTCTATAAAGCTTACGCTTGAGTTTTAACCTACCTTTTTCTGTTTAGAAAAGTAAAGCTTTCCCTATACATTCTCAATAGGTGTCAGCACAATCAAATTATGCACTTTATCCAATGTTTAATTATTTAGAGATGTAAAATAACCCTCTTGCGCTTGCAATGTAGTTAAACAACAGTAAGTGCAAGGCTTACCGATACCAAGCCAAGCTATTTCTCAAGTGTCTAAGTCCTAATTTATACCATTTTAAACGGTATTTTCAAATGATTGTTACAGAAATAAGCGTGTGTAAATATTAATTGCGATTTTTTGGTAAAATTTAATATAAATTTAAACTCGTAGTGAGCACTTTAGTGCTTCAGATAAGCGATGAATCGCTGACTACGAGCTATAAAACCTGCTTTAACTGCTTGCAGGCTTTTTCAATTGCATCTATACTACCTGGATTCACTAATCCGTAATAATCAAAAACGTAAATTCGGTTATTTTTAGTCGCTTTGAGTTCTTTCCAAAAAGCTTCTTTTTTCAAGTCATCTAAAAGCGCAGCTTCCGTTTTTTGTGGAGGATTTACAACAATTATTACATCTGGATTTACTTGCAAAACTTTCTCGGCTGAAAGCGTTACATATCCACCAATTGGACTGTTACCTTGTAATTGGGCAGCCAGATTTGTTGTCGAAAATTTCGCAAGTAAATCACCAGCCCAACTATTTTTATTGGGTGCTAAAATTGGTTGCCGACTGACTAAAACTAAAGTTGATAATGTCTGATTTTGCTTATCTGGTAAAAACGTTTTATAGCGGTTTAATAATGGTTGCGGATCAACATCAATTGATTTCGCAAGTGTTTTGGTAAGTTCTTGTAATGATTCCCAGGTCTTTACTTGGGTGAGATATATAGGAATTCCCAGTTGCTTGAGTTTGTCGGTTATTTGATTAGAAAAACCTTCTGCACCAATTACTAAATCTGGTTTGAGTGCGACAATTTTTTCTAAATTAGGCGGATTTTGTCCTTCACTGACACGAGGAAGTTTTTGGAATTGCGGATTATCTTTAAATAATTTGCTTCCTGTAATGCCGACAAGTTTTGTTTTGTCAAGTTGAGATATAATATCTGCTGCAAGTGAACTTAGAGCGACAACTTTTTTGGCTGTTTGAATTGAATTTGTGTTTGTGGCTGGTGGTTGCTGTGTGGTTGCGGTGCTGCAAGCAAGTAACAGAAAGCTTAATAATATTGCGAAAATTGATGAGATGCAACGATTATACATGTTTTTTAACGAACCGCACTCGTAGCATAGAGCACAGAGGAAGAGAAAGAGAAAGTTTTACGAATTATTTAAGATTACTATATAATTCTGACTCCTGACTTCTGTTTTATTGTATATGAATGAATATAAAAAAGGGCGAGTAAACATATGTCAAATTTTTCCTAGGAAATCTGACTGTGCTACTCGCCTGGTTCTATACAAGGTTTATTGAAAAATCTTTCTCTAATAATAGTTTTATACTGCAAAAAACACTTGTCTTCTAAAATACATATATTTAATTCTTATCAATCTGAAGGAAGTTGCAAATAACACATAAGTTCAACTAATCATTAATCGCTGCTAAAGGACAAATCTGCAAACCCACTGGTGTTTCGAGAATTACAACTTCTACTCCCAAAACATCAGCTAAATTTGCGGGTGTCAATATTTCTTTGGGTTTTCCCACAGCAAAAATTTTTCCTTGAGATAAAAGTGCAAGCCGTGTGCTGTATCTTGCTGCTAAATTGACATCATGCAAAACTGTAATAATGGTTAAATGCTGTTGATTTAGTTGTTTGAGTAGTTCGAGTAATTCAAGTTGATAGCGAATATCTAGATAAGTTGTGGGTTCATCTAAAAGCAAAATTTGCGGATCTTGAGCTAAAGCAAGCGCTAAAAATGCGCGTTGTCGTTCTCCTCCTGATAATTCTTCCACAAAGCGATCGCTTAATCCATCCATCCGCGTTAACTGCAATGCCATTTCTACTTTGTCTCTATCCTCTGCGCTGAGTGAGTATTGCCACCAAGGTTGATGGGGTGTACGTCCTAATGATACCAGTTGCCGCACCGTCAAACCACTGGGAATTGTTTGCTGTTGTGGTAATAATGCTAACTTTTGCGCCACAATCGACGCGGGTTGACTGTGAATGGCTTTACCATCTAAAAGCACAGTTCCCTGTTGTGGCTTCAGCAAGCGGCTGATAAGCTTTAATAGTGTCGATTTTCCGGAACCATTCGCACCAACTAAACTCAACCATTCCCCTGTTATCAGTGTCAAGTTGATTTCGTGGACAATTGGTTTTGTGGTGTAACCACCAGTTAAATTTTGCGTTTCTAAAAGCATCTTATTTGTTGGTTGTTAGTTGGAGCGTTGTTAGTTGATAGTTGGAGCGTTGTTAGTTGGAGCGTTGTTGGTTGATAGTTGGAGCGTTGTTGGTTGTAAAAAAGTATTCATAACAACTAACCACCATCCACCATCCACCATCCACCATCCACTATCAACCATTCACTATCCACTATCCACGCTCCAACGCTCCAACTATCCACGCTCCAACTATCCACCATCCACTAACTCTTTAAATTCCCGCTTTTCTGTTATATAACAACCAAATAAATAAAGGTGAACCGAGTAAGGCAGTAACTGCCCCAACGGGAAGTTCTACAGCACCCAAACGCGAAAGCAAATCGGCTGCGGTGAGAACTAAAGCACCACCAATAGCGCTTAATGGCAAAACTGCGCGGTAATCTGTACCCACCATAAGGCGGATGCCGTGAGGTACAATTAAGCCGACGAAGCCGATTAATCCACCAATACTGACAGCACCGGCGGCTAGAAGTGTGGCTACACCACCGATTAAAATGCGATCGCGCAATAAGTTTACTCCTAAACTCACCGCTAATTCATCACCCAAATTCAACAAGTTGACGGCACGCGCTAACAAGCATCCCAATAACAAAGCTACGCTAATATAAGCTCCAGCTACTGTTACTTCATTCCATCCCCGCCCATTCAAACTGCCAATCAACCAACTTAAGGCGGTTTGTATTCTACCATCTTCTGCCATCAATAATAATACAGACTGAATCGCCCCAAATAAGGAACTGACGGCAACTCCACCCAAAATCAACCGTTCGATTGATATACCTTCACGACTCCGAGCTAAAAAATAAACAATAATTGTTGTTAATAATCCACCTACCCAAGCAGCTAAGGGAATCCAACTCAAAAATACTCCGAAGCTTAACATGGTTATAGCAAATAAACCCGCACCCGCAGAAATACCGAGTAAAAAGGGGTCGGCTAGTCCGTTGCGTAACATTCCTTGCAGCAGTGAACCAGACATTCCCAAAGCTGCACCCACGAGCATGGCTGCTAAAGTGCGCGGTAAACGCAAGTCCCAAATAATGATTTGATTTAGCGGATCGCCTGTTTTTGTAAGTGCTTGCCATATTTGAGCAGTTGTCATTGATACTGCTCCAAATGATAAAGAAATGCCGATGGTTATGATTAAGGCGATACTTAGAAGTAATGTGGCTAGGATTATGCGATCGCTTTCAATTATTTTTCCTAGTCTAGCGGGAAGCTGCAACTTAAATGCTCCCATTTATCTAATAGTAAATTATCAATAATTTTCTCTAATCATTATAGGACTTACCCATTGACCTGACAGGGTGAGGCAAGGTAAAGAGTTTTGGTAGAATTTGCTTGACTATGCGCCTATGGTTGGGCGAAAATTTTACCTACCAATAGAATTTTACCGAGAAGGTAGCTTACAAGTTTGTGCTCTTCACACCATTCATTTGACATCCTGACGATATGCAAGATAATTACCTTGAACGCAAAATGTCTGAAGAAGAACGTTTTCAATCAGACTGTTATTCCTACTTGGAACAGCCGGAAAATGCTACCCGCTATACACTACCAGTTCATTTTCTAAAGGATGCTTTTAAAGAAAGGTCGTTCTCTTTGTTGGATCTGGGCTGTGGGAATGGGGCTTTGCTCAAATATCTACCTTCTCAATGCGAGTACGTTGGGGTAGATCACAGTGAATATGCTATTAAAGACTGTTTAAATTCATACCCCAACAGAACCTTTGTCTGCTCAGACTTATGGGTATTTGTGCGGAAACTTGCTAAAGAAAATAAAAAGTTTGATGCAGTGGTACTATGCGGGATGATATATCATACCGTTGATAAGGAAAGCCAACAACACAAGGATGAGCAGGAAATTATTCAATTTTGTCTGGACAATATAATAAGCGATAAAGGATATGTGGTCATAGTTGTCGGATTGAATTATGGCAACCATCCAGATCATAGTCTGTTTGTTCGAGCGGAATGGCTACAAAAGTTAGTAGAAAAAATGCTGGAAACTGCCAAGGCAAACATTGTTTACGAAAATCTCTGCCTACAGATTGGCTTGGAAGAAAAAATTGCACAGCAAAAAGTGATTCCTGAGTGGTTTGTTGAGAATCCCTCTACTGACTATTCAAGTAAGTTCGTTGGAACATATTGGGCAAGTTGGACATTTATTGCCTCTCCTCATGTGTGAGTTAAGAAAATCGAGCGCAGCAATCATACTTAACTAGTCAAAATGGATTTGCTTAACTTAGTTTTTTATACACAATTTATTTTCTGGAAAATGAGCAATTATCCTTTGAAGTGAAACGGAGAGATAAGAAAAGTCTAAAAAATATGGCTCGATTGACCAAAGGAAGGATAAAGGATGCTTCACACTTCATCCTTCAGTCGGGTTCTTACTTTATCCTTTATCCTTCATACTTTAGATGACTATTATGCGTTGGCTAGTTGTTGGCTTAAGCTGTCTATTTCTGCTTTGCGGTTGTAATTTTACGAACGGTTCCACTGCTGGTAAAACACTTACAATTGCCACAGAACCAACGTTTCCACCTTTCGAGTTTCAATCTGCAACTGGTGAGTTGCAAGGCTTTGACATTGACTTAATGAATGCGATCGCGCAATCTGCTGGCTTTAAAATTAAGTATCAAAATATGCCCTTTGCTGGGATGATTCCCGCATTGCAGACGCAAACTGTAGATGCGGCAGCTGCGGCTATGGCAATTACTGCTGAACGGGTGAAGATAATTTCCTTCTCACGTCCTTACTTCAAATCTGGGGTAGCGATCGCAACCCGCACAGACAATCAAAATATTACCAATTTCGACAGTCTGAAAAACAAGATTATTGGTGTGCAAATTGGCACTACCGGCGCACTCAAGGCTAAAAATATTCCTGGCTCGGAAATCCGCACTTTTAATGATTCACCCTTAACCCTTCAGGCATTACTCAACGGTAATGTTGATGCCGTTCTTAACGATCAAGCTGTTATTTTATACGGCATAAAAAGTGGCAACCTGAAGCAACTTAAAGTAGTCAGCAGTCTGCTAACAGAAGAATTTTATGGCTTTCCTACACCTAAAGAATCACCTAACTTAGACCTGATTAACCAAGGTCTGGCAAAGGTGCTAAAAAATGGCACTTACGCTAAAATTTACCAAAAGTGGTTTAGTACTCAACCGCCACAATTACCAGAAAAATCGCCGATTAAAAACCAGATTAGCGAAAAAGGCGTATCCCAGTTATTTACCTCACTAACCATTATTTTGAAGTCACTACCCGTCTTGCTAGATGGGGCTTTGGTGACACTTGAACTCACAGCACTCTCAGTAGTGCTGGGAATAATCGGGGGTTCACTGATTGGAATTGTTCGGCTTTCTCCGATTGCACTTTTGCGTTTTTGTGCTATAGCGTATGTGGATTTCTTCCGGGGGACGCCGTTGATAGTGCAGATTTTTATGATTTACTTTGGGTTGCCTGCTTTTTCCCAAAGTTTGGGTTTCACCTTTACCTTAAATCGTCTGGCAGCAGCGGTGATTGCATTAAGTCTCAATAGCGCTGCTTACATTGCCGAAATTGTCCGCGCAGGTATCCAATCAATTGATTCGGGGCAAGCAGAAGCTTCCCAATCACTGGGGTTGAGTTCAGTGCAAACGATGCGCTATGTGATCTTTCCTCAAGCTCTGCGACGGATGCTGCCACCACTAGGCAATCAGTTCATTAGCCTGCTCAAAGACACTAGCTTAGTTGCTGTCATCGGCTTTGAAGAGTTGTTCCGCAAGGGGCAGCTGATTGTAGCAGAAAACTATCGTTCGTTTGAGATTTACGCCACTGTTGCCTTAGTTTATTTATTCCTGACGCTGTTTTTTTC
>Ga0136635_10000159_pt1 | contig 16043 bp, 14 predicted proteins | sample AntDrymeUQ852106_2_FD_105495 | JGI IMG/M metagenome (GOLD analysis project Ga0136635, IMG submission 105495) | Polar desert sand microbial communities from Dry Valleys, Antarctica - metaG UQ85 (21.06) | ecosystem: Environmental > Terrestrial > Soil > Desert | place: Antarctica: Dry Valley... | reverse complement strand
TGGGGCGACGAGTTCGGCATGTGCATCGACCGGTTCGGCATCGCGTGGATGGTCAACATCAACCAGCCGCAGGGCTAGGCCAGGCTTCGGTCGAAGAACACGGTCGTCCGCACCATCGACCGCGCCCACTGTGCATACATCGTGTGACCTTCGCCCTTGTACGTCGCCAGCCGGGACCCGCTGGTCCTGCTCGCGCGGCGACGACTCAGGAGCGGGCTCGCTTGTCCTCGGCTCGACGCTGCGATCCCGGCTATCGGTGACGACCTCGCTGGTCGCGCAGCCCGCCAGCCCAACGGCAAGAATCACGCGAACACCACAGTACGTACGACCCGTTCACCCGACCTGACGGGTGATGATGCATTCGGGTAGCCGGGGCTACCCGAATGCATCATCGGTTGGCTGAGGTCGGCGCCTACTCGAGCTTGCCGAGCTGGGCCTGCACGACCTCCCGGGTGATATCGCGGAACTCCTGCTTGGTCATGCCCTCAGGCACCTCGATCGCGTCGATCGCGGCGAGCACCTTCGCGGTGCGGGCTTCGGTTTCCTTGGCCTGCTTCTTGTCCCGGGTCAGCTCGTTGGCGCGGAACTCATTGAACGCCTTCTTGAGCGCGGTGACGTCCTTGTGCATCTCGCGGACCGCCTTCTTCAGGCTGACGTCCTTGGCAACCTCGGCGTTGAGCAGGTCTTGGGGCGTGGGCATGTCGTCCTCCTGGAACTTGAATACGGGGATTGGGTCGGGTCGCCAGTGATAGTCGGCTCCGCCGCCGTCCAGGCCGTCCCGTCCGGCCCGGTAGGCGGCCATCTGGGACCGGGCACCGCTAGCGGCCTCGTGGTCGTCGAGCAGCACCCAGTGCATGTGCTCGTCCATGCCGCCATGGGCCTGGTCGCGCTTCCACACCGCCCAGCCGAGCCCGCGGGCGACCCTGATGAGCCGTTGTTCCTGTGCAACGTTCAGATCCCAGGTGCGCGTGTCGATGCAACCACCAGCGTCGTGGTAGCCGGCTGAATCCGCGGCGCCGCCGCCGGGTACGCGGGCCATGTATGCGCCCTGCACGATCGTCGGGGTGAAGTCGAGCTCTGCCAGCGTCGCCTTCCAGGCAGCGATCATGCGCTGGTTCAGCAGGATCGGACGCTGGGACGTGTCTGTCCCGAACGTCGTCACCTCGTACGGTTCGGTCATGTCACCTCCGCCTTGCCGAGCTGGGTCTGCACGACCTCGCGGGTGATCGAGCGGAGCTCCTGCTTGGTCATCTGCTCAGGCATCTCTATCGCATCGAGTGCGGCGAGCACCTGCTCGGTGCTAGCCGCGGCTCCGGCCGCCCGCTTCTTGTCCCGGGTCAGCTCGTTGTCACAGAACTCCTTGAACGACTGCTTGAGCGCCACGACGTCCCGGTGCGTCTCACGGACCGCCTGCTTCAGGCTGACATTCTTGGTGACCTCAGCCGCCAGCAGCGCAGCCGGCTCCGGCAGGTCGTCACCACCGCCGGCGATCGCCTTAGCCCGGCGGATGACCTCCGGCACCTGCGCGATCCGACGGTCGCCCGGGCACGCCTTGCCGGTGGACTCCGACCACGCCTCGCCGCCGTCCACCCGCCACGGCTCGATACCTAGCCGGTGCCAGCCGACCCCGCGCTCACTAGCGCGGGAGCTGCCCATCGCCTCAATCGGGAAGTCGTGCTCCTTAGCCGCCCAGGCGACGATCCCGGCGATCGCGTCCAGCTGCGCCTCGGTCCAGGCCGGCACGTTCGAGCCCGACCACGAGGGGAACGGCGGTCCGGTGTCCGCGGTCTCCACCGAAAGCAGCCGCCAGGTGCCGTTCAGGTTGGCGTCAGCCCGCCGGGACGTGTCGACCCACTGCAGGACGGTGCCGTCGGCGCCGACCCCGAAGTGCGACTCGGTGCCGGTGAAGCCGCTCTGCAGGAACATCGCCTCGGTGCCGGCCAGGCTGCCGGCCATGGTGTGCAGCACGATCCCGTCGTGGCGGCTCATCGGCGCCTGGTGCGACGGGTCGGCCGCCAGCGGACGCCAGGTGGCACCGGGGTAGCGGCTCATCGCGGACCAGCAGTCCGGAGTGTGGGGTCGGTCACGGGCACCCTCCGGGCATAGATTCCCCGCCGCTCGCCCGTTTCCGCAAGCGAATCCTCAAACTGCACGCCCGTCGAGCGGCGCGTTGCGGGGCTTGACAGCGGGTCATCGGACCCTCAAGGCGCCACTCGAGCGGCGGGGCTACCGGTCCGCGGCGTGAGGTGAGCGGTTGGCGGGCTCGATCCGCTCATGCTCGCGGGCCCGGTTGCCGAACAGATCCCGCAGCCGCCGGCCGTCGTCGCTGTGCCCGGTCGCGGCCGCCGCGATCGTCACCGACGCCCAGCCGATCGCGATGCCGGCGATGTCGTCGACGACGTAGTGCCAGCCGAAGTAGACCGTCGACAACACGGTGAGCCCGAGGTAGATCCACAAGATGGCGCAAAGGGCACGGTGCAGCCCGATCCTGTGGGCGAAGTACGCGGCGGTGAACACGATCGACACGTGCAGCGACCCGAACGCAGCGACGCCGTGCACGGAGTCCGTGGCCCCGGGTTCCATCAGCACGGTTATCCGGGTGTTCCAGAGGCTGTCCTGCAGCAGGCTGACGCCGGTCTCGGGGAGGTTCGCGAAGTTCTCCGGCTGCACGTAGATCGGGCCGAGCGACGGCGCGACGTAGTAGCTGGCGACGCCCAGCGCCCAGTTGAGGTTCAGTGCGGCGACGTACCAGAACCCACGCGACAGGTCGCGGGTCCAGACCAACGCCGCGGCCAGCGACAGCGGGACCACGACGAGGTACGAGACGTAGACGAACGACAGCACGTACGCGGCGGCGCCGGTGCCGAGCACGTTGTGCAGCACCACTGCCGGGTCGGACCCGAGAAACAGGATCCTGTCCGCGACATTGAGCCAGTCGTCGAACAGGTCCTCGCGCGCGCTGGGGAGGTAGCCCTTGAGGTTGCGGTAGGCGACGTAGGTGACGTAGAACGAGAGCAACCCGACCACTGCGAGCCGCACCCGGTGCCACGGCCAGCGCTCCCGGAAGACCTCCCGCAGCTTGCTGAAGAACGCCCCTGCGGACGGTGCCCGCTTCACCGCGCGCGGCACCACGTCGACGAGGAAGAAAAACCCCAGCACGAGCGGCAGCCGCACGTACGACGGTCCGGCCATGCCGTCGGGGTCACGCAGCGGCAGCCCCACCACAACGGCCATCACGACCGCCGCCAACCCGGTGCCGGCGGCCACGAGGACCGCTGCGAGGTAGGGGCGGGCGCGCATCCGTCCAGCCTAACGGCCGGTAAACCCCGGGTGGACTGCTCGACGGTGCTTGTTGCCAGTGAGGCGGGTGGTGCACAATGGTCTGGAGTCGTCGGGACACCCGAATCTCCGTCGAGGCCGCTGGGGAAGGCGAACCTCGAACCAGGGAGGCAAGGGTGACCATGACGACCCGGGGCGTTGTGTACGTCCACTCCGCGCCGTCGGCGCTGTGCCCGCACGTCGAGTGGGCGGTCGGCGGCGTGCTGGGCGTGCCCGTCCAGCTCTCCTGGACCCCGCAGCCGGCCGAGACCGGCGCCTACCGCGCCGAGCTGTCCTGGCAGTCGGCTGCCGGCACCGGCGCCACGCTCGCCTCGGCGCTCCGCGGCTGGACCCACCTGCGTTTCGAGGTCACCGAGGAGCCCACCGCAACCAGCGAGGGTGCGCGCTACTCGTACACCCCAGAGCTCGGGGTCTTCCACGCCGTTGCCGGGCTGCACGGCGACCTGCTCATCGGTGAGGACCGGCTCCGAGCCGCGGTCGTGAAGACCGCGCTCGGGCAGGTCGACCTGGTCGAGGAGGTCGACCGGCTGCTCGGAAAGCCGTGGGACGATGAGCTGGAGACGTTCCGGCACGCCGGCGAAGGCGCGCCGGTGCGCTGGCTGCACCAGGTGGTCTGACCCGGGGGAAACCTCAGGTGATGGTGATCGTCGCAGTCGGCGTCGACCGACCGGAGCCGGGCACGATCACCCGCATCCGGTTCGGGCCGGGCTGGCCGATCTCGACGTAGGTGGAGAACGACCCCGAGGCGGCCGCGGTGGCGGTGGTCGGGAACGTCACCCAGCTGCCGGCCTCGAGCCGCTGCACCTGTAGCGATGTCCCGGCGGGAACGCCGGGCAGCCGGCCGGTCAGTGTCACCCGCGTGAAGGCGGGGGCCGACTGCGGGGTCACGACCAGCGTGCCGGTGCCGCCTGGGGGCTTGTCCGTCGGAGTGGTGGTCGACTTGGTCGGCTCGGTCGGCTCGGTGGTGGTCGGCTCGTCGGGCGTCGCGGTCGGGCTCGGGGTGGGTGTGGCCGGGTCCTGCATGATCGGGCGCTGTGCCGTACCGCCGCTGCCCCCGTCGATGCCGGCCGCGTCGAGCACCGATGTCCCGACCCAGGACAGCAGCAGACCGATCACGACGCCGAGCACGACCACGCCGCCGAGGCTGAACGCGACGAGCCGGAGGACCCGGCCGTCGCGGTCCGGCTCTGGAGGCTCCTCGGCGGGCTGCCACTCGGACGGCCCGTCGAACGGGGAGGTGGCGTCGGGGTCGAACACGATGTCCAGTGTGCCCGGTCAGAGCGGAATGTTGCCGTGGGTACCTCGGGTGGCCCCGGCCGGCGCATCGTCGGTCAGTGCCGCCGCCAGCGCCCGCGCGATCACGCCGCGGGTCTGGTCGGGGGCCACCACATCGTCGACCACGCCGATCTCGACTGCGCGGTCCACCCCGCCGGCGATCCGCTCGTGCTCCTCGGCCAGCTCGGTCTCCACCTGCGCCCGCACGTCTGGGGCGACCTCGGCCAGCTTGCGCCGGTGCAGGATGCGCACCGCCGCGACCGCGCCCATCACCGCGATCTGCGCGCCCGGCCAGGCGAACACCTTGGTGGCGCCCAGACACTGGGCGTTCATTGCTATGAAAGCGCCGCCGTACGCCTTGCGGGTCACCAGCGTGACCCGCGGCACGCTCGCCTCGGCGAACGCGTGCAGCAGCTTTGCCCCGCGCCGGACGACACCGTCCCACTCCTGACCGACGCCGGGCAGGTAGCCGGGGACGTCCACGATGACCACTAGCGGCACGCCGAACGCGTCGCACATCCGCACGAACCGCGCCGCCTTCTCAGCCGATGCCGAGTCGAGGCAGCCGCCCAGCCGCAGCGGGTTGTTGGCGATCACACCGACTGTGCGGCCGCCGAACCGGCCGAGGGTGGTGGTGATGTTCGGCGCCCACTTCGCGTGCAGCTCGAGCCTGGTGTCGGCGTCGAGGACCTGCTCGACGAGCGGGTGCACGTCGTAGGCCCGGCGGATCGAGTCGGGCAGGACGGCGCTCAGGTCGACGTCTGCGACCCGGTCCACATCGATGCGGCGCTGGTCACCGAGCAGTACGGCCAGCCGGCGCGCCGCGCCGATCGCCTCCGCTTCCGACTCGGCGAGCACGTGGACGACGCCCGATCGCCGGCCGTGTGGCTCCGGGCCACCGAGCCGCGCCATGTCGACGTTCTCGCCGGTCACCGATCGGACCACGTCCGGGCCGGTGACGAAGACCCGGCCCTCGGGTCCGAGGATCACCACGTCGGTCAGCGCCGGTCCATACGCAGCGCCGCCCGCCGCGGGACCGAGCACCACCGAGATCTGCGGCACCTTCCCGGACGCCAGCGTCATCGCCTGGAAGATCAGGCCGACGGCGTGCAACGACAGCACGCCCTCGGCCAGCCGGGCACCGCCGGAGTGCCAGAGCCCGACGATCGGCGCGCCGTCCGCGACCGCGCGCTCGTAGGCGGTGACGACGACCTTGCACCCCTCGTCTCCCATCGCGCCGCCCATCACGGTCGCGTCCGAGCAGAACGCGACAGTGTGCGTGCCGTGCACCGTCCCGACCGCGGCGAGCATGCCGGAGGTGTCGTCGGGGGTGATGAGCTCCATCTCGCTGTCGTCGAAGAACGATCGCAGCCGGGTGACCGGGTTGCGCGGGTCCTGGTCGCGCGGCAGCTTGGCCGGCTTCGGCGGCGTGCCCGGTGGGGCGGGCTGGGTGGTCGTGGTCATGCCGTACGGAAAGCCAGGGCGACGTTGTGACCGCCGAAGCCGAACGAGTTGTTGAGCGCGGCCAGGTCGCCGGCGGGCAGGTCGCGCTGCTTGGTCGCGATGTCCAGGTCCACGGCCTCGTCCTGCTGGTCGAGGTTGATCGTCGGCGGGACAACCCGGTGGTGCAGGGCGAGCACGGTGGCGATCGACTCCAGCGCGCCGGCCGCGCCGAGCAGGTGCCCGGTCATCGACTTCGTCGCGGTCATCACCACGTCGTCGGTCGCCGAGCCGAGCGCGGTGCGAATGGCCAGCGCCTCGGCCACGTCACCGAGCGGGGTGGACGTGGCGTGCGCGTTGATGTGCCGGATGTCGCCGGGCTCCAGCCCGGACTCGGCGAGCGCCCGCTTGATCGCCCGGGTGGCGCCGAGCCCCTTCGGGTCGGGTTGGGCGATGTCGTGCGAGTCGGCGGTGATGCCTGCGCCGGCCACCGCTGCGTACACCCGCGCACCCCTGGCCGTGGCGTGCTCCTCGGACTCGAGCACGAGGATCCCGGCACCCTCGCCGAGCACGAAACCGTCGCGGTCGACGTCCCACGGCCGCGACGCCGCCTCGGGGTCGTCGTTGCGCTTGGACAGCGCCATCATGTTGCCGAACGCGGCCATCGGGAGCGGGTGGATCGCCGCCTCCGTCCCGCCGGCGAGCACGACGTCGGCCCGGCCGAGGCGGATCATGTCGACCGCGAGCGCGATGCCCTCGTTGCCGGATGCGCACGCCGACACCGGTGTGTGTACGCCCGCTCGCGCATCCACGTCGAGGCCAATGTTCGCGGCCGGACTGTTCGGCATCAGCATCGGGATCGACAGCGGCGACACCCGCCGGGGGCCCTTCTCGTGCAGCACGTCGTAGTTGCCGAGCAGAGTGTGGACACCGCCGATGCCGCTGGCGCACGCGACGCCCAGCCGGTCCGGGTCGACGCGGCGGTCCTCGCCGTCGTCGCTCGCCAGCCCGGCGTCGGTCCACGCCTCCTTCGCGGCGATCACCGCGAACTGGGCCGAGCGGTCCAGCCGGCGGGCCTTCACCCGCTCGAGCACCTCGGTGGGGTCCACCGCCGCTTCGGCGGCGATCTGGGTGTTCAGCTGCTCCGCCCAGTCCTGGCCGAGCCGTGCGACACCGGACGTGCCGTCGAGCAGCGCCTGCCAGGTGGTAGACACGTCACCACCGACCGGGCTGGTCGTGCCCAGCCCGGTGATGACGACTGTACGGTTGGTGGCGGTGCTCAACCCGTCTGCGCCCTCTCGATGTAGGCGACTGCGTCACCGACGGTCTTGAGGTTTTTAACCTCGTCGTCGGGGATCTTGACGTCGAACTTCTCTTCGGCGGCGACCACGACCTCGACCATCGACAGCGAGTCGACGTCCAGGTCGTCCACGAACGACTTGTCCATCTTGACGTCGTCGGCAGGGACGCCGGCGACCTCGTTGACGATGTCGGCGAGGTCGGATCGGATCTCGTCGGTGCTTGCCATCTGCGTGCTCTCTCTCGTCTGTGGGGTTGGGTGCTGGCTTTGTTTCCAATCGGTCAGGGCAGTCGTACCACCTGCGCCGCGTAGACCAGTCCCGCGCCGAACGCGATCAGCAGCGCGAGGTCGCCGGAGCGGGTCTCGCCGTCGTCGTGCATCCGCCGCAGCGCCAGCGGGACCGAGGCGGCCGACGTGTTGCCCTGGTCGACGATGTCACGCGCCACGATGACATGGCCGGGCAGCTTGAGCTGGCGCGCCATCGCGTCGGTGATCCGCATGTTGGCCTGGTGCGGGACGAACGCGTCGAGGTCGTCGACGGTGATGCCTGCCGCCTCGACAGCCTTGCGCGCCACCTTCGCCATCTCAAAGCTGGCCCACCTGAACACGGGGTTGCCGTCCATACGCAGGACGTGGGCGCCCTTTGCGCTCTCCGGGTCCGGCTCGACACCCTCAGCCTCGCCGCCGAACCCGTCGACCGGCCAGTACGCCTCCTGGCGGATCATCTCGAAACGCTCGCCCTCCGAGCCCCAGACGACCGGGCCGATGCCGGCGGTGTCGGACGGTCCGACGACCGCTGCGCCGGCGCCGTCAGCGAAGATGAACGCGGTCGACCGGTCGGTCGGGTCGGTCAGGTCGGAGAGCCGCTCCACCCCGATCACGAGCACGTGTTTCGCTGAGCCGCCGCGGATCATGTCCGAGGCAAGCGAGATGCCGTAGCAGAAGCCGGCGCACGCCGCGGAGATGTCGAACGCGGCCGCGGGCGACGCGCCCATCTCGGCGGCGATGATGGTCGCGACCGCCGGTGTCTGCAGCAGGTGCGACACGGTGGAGACCAGGACGCAGTCGACGTCGGATGCCTCCACTCCGGCGTCGGCCAGCGCCTCCCTGGCCGCCGCGACCGACATCATCGCGACGGTTTCGTCGGCGTCGGCGAAACGCCGGCTGACGATTCCGGAACGGGTCTGGATCCACTCGTCGGAGGAGTCGATGCGGTCCACGATCTCGGCGTTCGGCACTACCCGACGCGGCCGGTATCCGCCGATGCCGAGGATCCGCGAGCGGGTGCCTGTTGGCGGTTCGGCGAGCGTCGCCGCGCCACGCGTTCGCGTGCCTGCGTCGTTCACGGTGTTGCTCACGGGGTCGCCTCCGGGTGCAGCCGTACGAGGGGTTGCCCCGGCGACACCAGGTCGCCGTCCTCGACCAGCCACTCAACCACCCTGCCTCCGTGCGGGGCGACCACGGGGATCTCGTCGCGAAGGCTGCTTACGGTGCCGACCCGGTCCTCCGGCTGCAGCGGCTTGTCCCGGTCGAGCCCGTCGGCGACGGTGAACGTGCCCTTTGCCGGTGCGACCAGCAGCCGCCAGGTGGGGGAGTCGTCGAGCGGTGACTGGTCGGCATGCCGCTCGACGAACGCTCGGGCGTCGTCGAGCTGGTCCGGCGTCTTGAGCGCGAACGTTTCCACGCCGTCGAGGTTGCGCTTGGCGATGCCGGTCAGGGTGCCGGCGGGGGGCATCTCGAGGATTCCGGTGGCGCCGAGGTCGGCCATCGACTGCAGGCAGAGGTCCCAGCGCACCGGGGTCGCGACCTGGCCGACGATCCGACGCAGCACGTCGCGACCGTCGTGGACCACCTGCCCGTCCCGGTTGGAGATCAGCCGCAGCCGCGGGTCGCGGGTTGACACCGACCGGGCGTAGCGCGCCAGCGTCTCGACGGCCGGTGCCATGTGCTCGGTGTGGAACGCGCCGGCGACCGACAGTGGTGCGAGCCGCACCTTGGCCGGTCCGTCGCCCGACTCCACCGCGTCGGCCAGCGCCGCGAGCTGCTCGACCGTTCCAGCAGCGACCAGCTGGCCGGCGCCGTTGTCGTTGGCGGCGGTGAGGCCGTGTCGCTCGAACGCGGCGAGCACCTCCTCGCGGTCACCGCCGAGGACGGCGGTCATCGACGTGGGGGTACGGGCGGACGCGTCGGCCATCGCCCGGCCGCGCTCGCGTACGAGCACCATCGCCTGCTCGGCGGAGATCACGCCGGCGCCGGTGGCCGCGGTGATCTCACCGACGCTGTGCCCACCGGCGGCCCCGACCGAGTCGAAGGCGTCTGAGGGGTGAGGGAACAGCTGGAGCGCCGCGACCAGACCGGAGGCCACCAGCAGCGGCTGAGCGACCGCGGTGTCGCGGATCGTGTCCTCGTCGGACTCGGTCCCGTGCCTGGCGAGGTCCATGCCGGCGACCGCGGACAACCAGTGCATCCGGTCGGCGAAGACCGGGTCCTCCAGCCAGGGGCGGAGGAAGCCGGGCTTCTGGGCCCCTTGGCCGGGGGCGACGATGACCAGCACCGCTCCAGGGTGCCCGGTTCGCCGGGGCCGCTCGGCTGGCGAGCGGACGAACTTCGCGACGTGTCCTTGGAGGATTCCTACAAACCCGCGGCTGGTGTGCTGGTCAGCCGCCGTCCCGCAGCCGGCCGAGGGTGAGCGCGATCCGCAGCGTGTACGCGTCTCGGGCGTTGGCCGGGGCCAGCCCGGTCAGGTCCTCGATCCGGCGGATCCGGTAGCGCACGGTGTTGACGTGCACGAACAGGGCACGCGCGGTGCGCTCCAGCGACCCGCCCTGCTCGGCGTGCGCGGACAGGGTCTCCAGCAGCACCTGGTCGGCCGCCAGTGGCCGGTAGATGTCCTCCACCAGGTGGTGGCGGGCGTGCCCGTCGCCGGACAGCGCCCGCTCCGGCAGCAGGTCGTCGGCGGCGACCGGGCGCGGCGCGTCCGGCCAGCCCCGGGCGGCCCGCAGCCCCGCGACCGCGCTCCGCGCCGACACGCTCGCGTCGGTGAGGTCGGCGACCAGCGGCCCCATCACCACGGGACCGGCACCGAAGTGGTCGGCAACCACGCCCACCGCCTTGTCGAGGTCAGCAACACCGCCCAGGACCACGACCAGCCGGTCGCCCTGGACCGCGCAGAGCGAGTCGACGCCGATGTGGCGGGCCGCGCGGCGGATCGCGTCGACCGCGTCGTCCGGCTGTCCGTCGGATCCGGGCGGGACGTGGCCGAGCACGACGCACACCGCGCCACTGGCCTGCCAGCCGAGCGCGGCCGCGCGCGACCGTACGGCCTCGTCGGCCTCGCCGCGCAGGACCGCGTCCACCACGAGCGCCTCGAGCCGGGCGTCCCAGGCGCCGCGGATCTCGGCGGCGCGGGCGTACACCTCGGCGGCGGCGAACGCGACGTCGCGGGAGTAGCGCAGCATCGCCTCGCGGACGAGCGCTCCGTCCTCGGGACCCAGCAGTCGGTCGACGTCCTCCTCGACCACCTCGATCGTGGTCCGCACGAGCTCGACGGTCTGCTGCAGGCTCACCACCCGGGTCAGCGCTTGCGGGGCGTCCCCGAAGACCGCGGCGGCGATCGTCGAGCGCGGCTCGGTCTCGCGCATCCATGCGGCGAACGCGGCGATGCCGTTCTGGGCGATCAGGCCGATCCAGGACCGGTCGGCGGCCGACAGGTCGCGGAACCACGCCAGGTCACGTTCCATCCGGGCCACCGCCGCGGCGGCCAGCGTTCCCACCGACTTGTCCAGCCGGCGGGCCAGCGTGCGTGCCGACCGTTCCGCCACCTCCCCAGGCTACGGACTCGGACCCGACCGGGCAGCATGGGCGCGTGGACCCGGTTGTCGCGCTACGTCGGATCGCGTTCCTGCTAGAGCGGCGACTGGAGTCCAGCTACCGGATCAAGGCCTACCGTGGCGCGGCGAACGCGCTTGCGGACCTGCGGCCTGAGGACGTGCGTCGGCTGTCGGAGGCGGGCAACCTCACCCGGGTCAAAGGTGTGGGTGACAAGACCGCGGCGGTGGCGGCCGAGGCGCTCGCCGGTGACATGCCGGCGTACCTCACCAAGCTCGAGGAGACCGCCGGCCCGCTCGCCGAGGGCGGCGAGACGTTCCGCGCGGCGCTCCGCGGAGACCTGCACACGCACTCCAACTGGACCGACGGGGGCAGCCCACCCGAGGAGATGGCCGAGACGTACGTCGCCGTCGGTCACGAGTATGCGGCGCTCACCGACCACTCGCCGCGGCTGACGGTGGCCCGCGGGCTGTCCGCCGAGCGGCTGCGGGAGCAGATCGGTTTGGTGGGGGAGCTGAACGAGCGACTGGCGCCGTTTCGGATGCTGACCGGGATTGAGGTCGACATCCTCGACGACGGCTCGTTGGACCAGGAGGACGAGCTGCTCGCCGAGCTCGACGTCGTCGTGGCCAGCGTGCACAGCAAGCTCGCGATGGAGCGCGCGGCGATGACCAGGCGGATGGTGGCAGCGGTGCGCAACCCGCGAGTGGACGTCCTCGGGCACTGCACCGGCCGGCTCGTCACCGGCGGCCGCGGCACCCGCAAGCAGTCCCAGTTCGACGCGGCTGCCGTGTTTGCCGCGTGCGAGGAGTCGAGCACCGCGGTCGAGATCAACAGCCGCCCGGAGCGGACCGACCCGCCGGACGAGCTGCTGCGGCTCGCGGTCGACACCGGCTGCCTGCTGAGCATCGACTCCGATGCGCACGCGCCCGGTCAACTGGACTTCCTCGACCACGGCTGCGCCCGGGCGGTCGCGCTCGACGTACCGCTGGAGCGGGTCGTGAACAGCTGGCCGTTGGACGACCTGCTCGCCTGGACCCGCGCAAACTAGCGAGTTGTCACCGCCGTACGGCGTTAGAGCGCCGTGGCGCGGTGACAAGTCGGGGGTTCTACGCGTCGGCGCCGGACTGCTCGACGCCGCGTACGGCGGTGGGGTCGTCGATCCGGTAGCCGGTGAACGCCTCCGACACCGCCTCCGGCTTCACCTCGCCGCGCAGCGCCAGGCCGTGCAGCGCGGACACCACCACCGAGGCGGCGTCGACCTGGAAGTAGCGCCGGGCCGCCGGCCTGGTGTCGGCGAAGCCGAAGCCGTCGGTGCCGAGCGACTGCCACTGCGTGGGTACCCACCGCGCGATCTGGTCGGGGACCGCACGCATGTAGTCGGTGACCGCGAGCACCGGCCCTGGCGCCCCGTCCAGCACCCGGGTGATGTACGGGGTGCGCGGCGACTCGCCTGGGTGGTTGAGGTTCCACCGTTCGACGTCCACGGCCTCGCGGTGCAGCTCGTTCCACGACGTCACCGACCACACGTCGGCGGCCACCCCATGGTCGGCAGCGAGCATCCGCTGCGCGTCCAGCGCCCACGGCAGCGCGACCCCGGACGCGAGCAGCTGCACCCGCGGCCGGTCGCCGTTGCCGTCCTCGGCGGCCGGGGCCTCCGCGTAGCGGTAGATCCCCTTGAGCAGCCCATCCACGTCGAGGTCGTCGGGCTGCGCCGGCTGCACGAACGGCTCGTTGTAGACGGTGACGTAGTAGAAGACCGCCTCACCGTGCGGGTGCTCGTCGGTGACGGTGTACATCCGACGCAGGCCGTCCTGCACGATGTGGCTCAGCTCGTACGCGAACGCCGGGTCGTAGTGCACGGCCGCCGGATTGGTTAGCGCGAGCAGCGGCGAGTGCCCGTCGGCGTGCTGCAGTCCCTCGCCGGTCAGCGTCGTACGCCCAGCGGTGGCTCCGATCAGGAAGCCCCGGCCGAGCTGGTCGGCCAGCGCCCACATCGAGTCACCGGTGCGCTGGAACCCGAACATCGAGTAGAAGATGTAGAACGGGATCATCGGCTCGCCGTGCGTCGCGTACGAGGTGCCGGCGGCGGTGAACGACCCGACCGCGCCGGCCTCGCTGATGCCCTCGTGCAGCAGCTGGCCCTGCACCGACTCCTTGTAGTTGAGCAGCAGCTTGCGGTCCACCGACTCGTAGCGCTGACCGTGCGGGCTGTAGACCTTCGCGGTCGCGAACATCGAGTCCATCCCGAACGTGCGGTACTCGTCCGGGGCGATCGGCACGATCCGGTCGCCGATCTCGTCGTCCTTCATCAGGTCCCGCATCAGCCGCACCAACGCCATTGTGGTCGCCACCGGCTGCTTTCCCGACCCCTTCTGGAGAGCGGCATACGCCTCGTCGCCGGGCAGCGTGAGCGGCTTGGCCCGCACCCGGCGCTGGGGGATCGGACCACCGAGCCGCCGCCGCCGCTCGAGCATGTACTGGATCTCGTCGGAGTCCTTTCCGGGGTGGAAGAACGGGGCGACGTCGGACTCGTCGATCGCCTCGTCGCTGATCGGCAGGAACAACCGGTCGCGGAACCGCTTGAGGTCGTCCTTGGTCAGCTTCTTCATCTGGTGGGTGGCGTTCTTGCCCTCGAGCGCGTCGATCGTCCAGCCCTTGATCGTCTTGGCCAGGATGACCGTCGGCTGACCGGCGTGCCGCGCCGCCGCCTGGAACGCCGCGTACACCTTGCGGTAGTCGTGCCCGCCGCGCGGCAGCTTGCGCAGCTCGTCGTCGGACAGGTGCTCCACCATCCTCGTCAGTCGCTGGTCTCCGCCGAAGAAGTGCGAGCGGATGTAGTCGCCGGTCTCCACCGAATACGTTTGGAACTGCCCGTCGGGGGTGGCGTTCATCTGGTTGACGAGCACCCCGTCGGTGTCGCGCGCGAGCAGCTCGTCCCATTCCCGGCCCCACACCACCTTGATGACGTTCCACCCGGCGCCGCGGAAGTAGGCCTCCAGCTCCTGGATGATCTTGCCGTTGCCGCGGACCGGGCCGTCGAGCTGCTGCAGGTTGCAGTTGACGACGAAGGTGAGGTTGTCCAGCTCCTCGCGAGCCGCCAGCCCGATGGCTCCGAGCGACTCGGGCTCGCCCATCTCACCGTCCCCGAGGAACGCCCAGACCTGCTGCTGGCCGGTCTCCTTGATGCCGCGGTTCTGCAGGTAGCGGTTGAAGCGCGCCTGGTAGATCGCGTTGATCGCGGTGAGCCCCATCGACACCGTCGGGAACTCCCAGAACTCCTCCATCAGCCGGGGGTGCGGGTACGAGGACAGCCACCGGCCGGGACCGTGCGACACCTCCTGCCGGAACCGGTCCAGCTGGTCCTCGCTCAGCCTGCCCTCGAGGTACGCGCGGGCGTAGATGCCGGGCGACGCATGGCCCTGGATGAAGACCTGGTCGCCGCCACCGGGGTGGTCCTTGCCGCGGAAGAAGTGGTTGAAGCCCACCTCGTACAGGCTCGCGGCCGACTGGTACGTCGCGATGTGCCCGCCGACCTCAAGCCCCTTGCGGTTCGCTCGCGACACCATGACCGCGGCGTTCCAGCGGATGAACGCCCGGATCCGTCGCTCGATGTCCTCGTTGCCGGGGAACCACGGCTCGCGCTCGGGCGGGATGGTGTTGATGTAGTCCGTGCTGCGCAGCGCGGGCACCCCGACGTGGCGCTCCCGGGACCGCTCGAGCAGCTTGAGCATGACGTACCGGGCGCGGTCCCGGCCGCGCTCGTCGACCAGGGCGTCGAGGGAGTCGATCCACTCGCGCGTCTCGTCCGGGTCGATGTCCGGGAGCTGGGTGGGCAGCCCCTCGTGGATGATCGGCGGGCGCTCGGAGCCGTTGGTCACCTGACCAGTGTTCCACCCGGTTCCAGAGCCGCGCACTACCGGCGGGTAGTCGGGGGGCGCGGGCAAGCGCGACGGCGGGTCTAGGGTGACGTCCACGAACCGGCCGTTCGCCGGACCCAGAGGGAGGTACGGGTGAGCACGACCGCGGGCGACGCGGCCTTGGATGGCCCCGCCGCACGGCTGGGGTTCACGCCGGACACGGTGGTGCAGGAGCTCGGCTGGGACGAGGACGTCGACGAGGCCCTGCGGGCGGCGATCGAGGCGCAGGTCGGAAGCGCGCTCCTGGACGGTGACTCCCGCGAGGTGGTCGACGGAGTGCTGCTCTGGTGGCGCGACGGTGACGGCGACCTGGTCGACGCGCTGGTCGAAGCCCTGACCGACCTCGGTGACGGCGGAGCCATCTGGCTGCTCACCCCCAAGATCGGCCGCGACGGCCACGTCGACCCCGCCGACGTCACCGAGGCGGCCCCGGTCGCGGGGCTCGCGACCACCACGACGCAGACCGCCTCCGAAAACTGGGCGGCGACCCGGCTGGTCACCCCGCGCAACGCTCGCAAGTCCCGCTGACCGCGAGCACCTGCCGCGCCGGGTCCACCTCGTCGAGTGGCGTGTTGCGGGGCTCGAAGGGCAGGTGCTGGACCCTCAACGCGCCACTGGAGGTGCTGGCGCCGGACGGCGGGGTGTCCGGTGCGCTGCCCCACCCCCGACACTGAGGGTTCGGTCACAACGCGTTCCGCTGCGTGGCTCGCCCCGGCAGGCTTGCCCCCATGCCCGCACGGGACGGCCGGGTCGCCAACCTCGTGTCCGTCATGGCGCAGAGCCTGCTGGCACTGGCGTCGACCGGGGTGGTCCGCCCGTACCGCCCGGACAAGCTCTTCCGGCTGGCCAAGACGCTCGCGTACTGGGGGACAGGTCCAGCAGGCGGCTATGCCGCGCTCGCCGTAAGGATGCCGACCGCGATCGGCATCGTCGACGAGCGC
>Ga0136635_10000158_pt1 | contig 16074 bp, 16 predicted proteins | sample AntDrymeUQ852106_2_FD_105495 | JGI IMG/M metagenome (GOLD analysis project Ga0136635, IMG submission 105495) | Polar desert sand microbial communities from Dry Valleys, Antarctica - metaG UQ85 (21.06) | ecosystem: Environmental > Terrestrial > Soil > Desert | place: Antarctica: Dry Valley... | reverse complement strand
CGCACCTCGCTACCGGAGCACGCACCCTCCTCGATCCCCGACGACCTCATCGAGGAAGGGCCACTCCGGTACCTCGCGGACGTCGAGCTCAGCGCGCTTCACACGCCGGGACACACCGAGGGCTCGACCTGCTTCTACCTGCCGGCCGAGGGCATGATCTTTAGCGGCGATGTCCTGTTCGCCGGGAATATCGGCCGGGTCGATCTGCCGGGCGGCGACGCCGCGGCGATGCAGCGGAGCCTCGCGCGCGTGGCGGCGCTGCCGGCGAGCACGACGGTGTACCCGGGGCACGGGCCGCCGACAACGATCGCTTCCGAGCTGCCGTGGCTGCGCGAGATTCACGTGTCGTGAGGGCTCGGGCTCCTCAGCGCCGCGTCTAGCGCCGGCTTGGCCTGTGGAACGCCGCCTTTTCGTACTGGGATCGCGAGAGCCGCGCCGTGCACGGGCAGAAGCTGAAGGCCTTACCAAGCACCCGGTGGACCTGGTAATGCAGCGTCTCGTTCTCGCGGATCTTGTCCTCGATGGCAGCGATCAGCGCATGTGACGGACCGCTATCCGGCTCCGCGATCGCTGTCGCCGCGATCGCGCCGAACGCCGCTACGAGTGCGAGCGATCCGGCGAGCACGAACCGGCGCCAGCGGCCGCTCACCCGACGGGCACGCCATCGAGGGACGGGATCTGACCGGCCGGCCGCATCGCGCTCCCTAGAACGTGCGGATGACGCGAGCGGGGACGCCCGCGACGATTGTCCGGGGGGGAACATCATGTGTCACGACCGCTCCCGCGGCGACGACCGCGTCGTGGCCGACGCGGACGCCCTTCAGCACCATCGCACGGTTGCCGATCCAGACCCGGTCCTCGATCTCGATGGGCCGACCGTTGGTGTCCCAGGACTTGTCCTCGACGCGGTGGAAATCGCAGTCCATGACGATCACGTGCGTGCCGAGCAGGCACCCCTTCCCGATCCGCACGTGGTTGCTCGCGACGATCGACGTCCCGTAGTTGATGAACGTGTCATCGCCGATCTCGAGGTGGCCATCGGGCAGCGTCACGAGCTCCAGCGTCGCGACGGTGGACAGAAGCCGGACATGATTGCCGATCGTGAGCCTCCCCTGCGTGACGATCGCCGGTACGCCGCGCAGCGTCGTCCGGGGACCAAGGCGTTCGGCCGAGCGGAGGCGCAGTCGCGCGTTGACCAGCGAAGGGACCAGTCTCAGCTTCGCCCGTCGCGACCACGCGCGGCGGGCGGTCGCGCTGAGCGCCGCTATGCCGCGCTGAACGCCCGGGCGCGAGAGGGCGGGCTGGGCTTCCACGTGACCTCCTCGTTCCCCATCAGCACGCGCTCGACCACTTCGACCCCCTGCATGACCGAGTGATCCATGTTGCCGATCTCGTAGAGCCAGCCACCGAAGCGGCCGCGCGAGTACACGTCGTGCGACATGAGGTACGGCTGGATCACCGCGAGCGAGGCATCCCGGTCCAGGGTCGGCACCGGGTACGCATACGGCACGTCGATCAGATACGTCGACGCGATGCGGGCGCGGTCCTCCGGCTCGAGGATCTTCGTCGCGATCAGACCATCGATCACCCGATCGACGATCCCTTCGCGCGGCTCCGGCTTGTAGGGGGAGTGTGCGGTCTCGGTCAACAGCAGGAACTGGTCGTCCTTGGGCGTGATCTGCGGCGAGTAGTTCGACAGATAAGTCACGCGGTAGAACGGCGCGCTCTCCTCCGGGAAATAGAGCCAGCACTTGTTCGTCGGGCACGCGCGGTCGACGCCGACGCCGACGATGAACGCGCTGTTGTGCGAGAGACCCTGTGTCGCCTCGCGCACGATCTCCGGCGCATCGGCCGAGCCGAGGACGAGCTGGTCGACGGGCATGGTCGAGATCAGCACGTCGTAGCCCGTCGAGCTGCCATCCGCGAACTCGACGCGCTTCTCCGCGAAGTTCACGCGCGACGCCGGCTTGTTCAGGTGCAGGCGGTGCTGCACGTACGGCATGAACGCCTGGTAGATCGCGCCGGTGCCGCCGCGGAGCGGGTACTTGAAGGTGTTGTTCGGCCCCCACGAGATGTCGTCGCGGTCGAGGATGACGTTCGTGAGCACGCGCTTCGTGTCAACGACGCTGACGCGCTCCGCCATCCACTGCTTGCTCATGACGGAAGCCGGATGCGCCCAGACCTTGAAGTTGTACGGGAGCATGAAGAGACGGGAGATGCCGTCGCCGAACGTCGCGCGGATCCATTCATCGAAGTTCTCGGAAGCCTTCGGCGTGCGCTGCGCGTCGATCAACCCCAGCAGGCACTCGAGCACCTGGTCCTTCGGGAGGTACTTCACGTTGTTCTGGAACGGATACGGAACGAAGCGGTCCGCCATCCAGATCCAGCTCTCGCGCATGATGGGTGTGTAGTTGTCGCCGAGGAGCTTCTCGACGAGCGCGTCGTAGTACGGGTAGTGCGAGAAGAGGACGTGGCCGCCAACGTCGTAGGTGAAGCCCTTATCGTCGACGAAGCTCGTCGCGAGTCCGCCGATGTAGTCGTTCTTCTCGTAGATGTCCCAATCGGTGTGACCGAGCTCCTGGAGCCGGTAGGCGGCTCCAAGGCCCGTGGGTCCGGCGCCGAGGATCACAAAGCGCGTCACGACGCAACTCCCGCCGCGATCGTTGGTGCGTACCGGCGGTCGCGGCGGTCGACCGGGAACCGCAGGCTTGCGCGCATGCCGTCGATCACCCCACGCAGGTAGACCCGCTGCGACGGACGACGCCTGAGGCCGAGCGAGCTGAGCGCCTCGCGGGCCGAGAGCCGCCCGAGACGCCTGATGAGCAGCGACAGCGCCAGCAGGTCGCCGCACCGCACGTGCTTCAGGTAGAAGGCACCGTCGCCGATGCCGTAGGCGCGCTGTGTCGCCGGCCATTGGTCCGGAGTCCGAGCGCCGTAGTGGTCGACGCGCACCTCGGGCCGCAGCAGGCTGACGGCCCCGGCGCGGAAGACGCGGAACTGCAGGTCGAAGTCCTGGGAGGATCGGAGCGCTCCGCCTCCGCCGAGCACCTCGTCGAAGCCGCCGACCCTCGCGAACAGAGAGCGACGCGCCGCGAAGTTCGCGCCCATGCCGTAGACCTTGAAGCCGTCGCGGGCGCTCAGCCGTCGCGGTCGATCGATCGCCAGCGTCGGGACCTCGACGGGTGCGCCGACGAGCGACTGGGGAAGGAGGACCTGCCCGTAGAGCATCTCCGCATCGGGCTCGTCCGCGAACGCCGCGACGACGCTCTCGATCCAGTCTGGGGAGGCGACGCAGTCGTCATCGGTGAACGCGATGATCTCGCCCGCAGTCCCGCCGATCCCGACGTTGTAGGCGCGTGACAGCCCGGGCGGCAGCGTGTGGACGTAGCGGAGCCGCTCGTCGCACCGCGCGAGGCCTCGCACGACCTCCCCCGTCCGGTCGTCAGCGCTCTGGTCGACCACGGTGACGTCGAAGGACCGGTAGGTATTCGCGAGCACGGCACGGACGGATCCGCCGATCAGGTCGGGCCGGTCCTTCGTGGGAATGACGACGGATACGTGTACGAGGTTCACTGGCGCGAGACCTCCAAGTCGTTCTGGCTCGTTCGCGAGAGGACGCCGAGGGCGCCGAGCACGATCCCGAGGAACACCGGCACGCGGCCGGAGGCGAGAGCGATGTCGACATACGAGAAGACCAGCGTGGCTGTGATCGCACCGAACGCCATCAGACCGACCGCGCGATCGGTCGGGTGCGAGGCACGCATCCAGCGGACCGAGCGCGCGAGGGCGCCGCCCATCAAAGCCCAGAAGGCGACGAAGCCGACGATCCCGAGCTTCAGCCAGAGCCAGAGGATGTTGTTGTGCGACACGTAATGCCACAGCGGCCACCACGACAGATCCGGGACGGGGACGACGAAGCTGTACTCGCGACCGAAGCCGACGCCGAGCACCGGATCGGCCGCGATGGTCGCCGCGACATTCTGTGTTTCGAGGACACGCGCGATGTTCGACGAGGCGTCACGCCTGTCGGGTTCGGATAGGGAACGGACGGCCCGCGCGGGCTGACCGGCCACGCCGGGCGTGTTCCACGTGACGGCCATGAACAGGCCACCCGCGATGAAGAGCGGGATCGCGAGCCCGAAGAACGCGCGCGGGCGCTGAAAGAGCAGCACCAGCGAGAGACCGAGGAGGCCGACGATCAGAGCGATGATCCCGGCGCGACGCTCTGACGCGAGCAGCGTGTACAGGACGACCGGGGCGGTCACCAGCGCGATCACGCGAAGCCGCGCGTCGATCTTCAGCGCGACCGCTCCGAAGGTGGCGACCAGCGCGCTCGCGAGGAAGACAACATCTTCGTGCTGGTAGGTGAACTCGCGGATGACGCCGAGCGCTCCGGTGTCGATGAGCGCGACGCGCCGGTACGCACCCTCGAGCGCGAAGAGACCGTTCGCGACGAGGGTCAGCCCGACGAGCGTCCGAAGGTGCGCGCGATCTGTGATGGTTAGTACGGTCGCGAGGAAACAGAGCGGGACGTAGAAGAGGTACCGCGACTCGAAGAGCGCGATATACATGTCCCCGCCCGAGGCGGCGCCCCGAAGAAGCCCGAAGACGAGCGCGGTCGCGAAGACGGCGACGGACGCGCCCAGCTCGATGCCGCCGATAATCCGGCGTTCGCGCACGCACGCTTGGAAGATGCAGCTTCCGAGCATGAGCAGGAGCAGCAGCTCGAGGGGCGTTGCGACGAATCCCGCAAGACCGGCGGTGCCGGTGAGGCCGCCGTGCAGATACGCGCCGAAAGCCATGAGCGGGTCGGGCCCTCCTGCCTCGAACAGGACGACAAGTCCGAGCATCGTGTACACGCCGAGGCGCGGACGCGCGATGATCAGGCCGGCGATGACCCACGCGATGAGCGCGACGAGCGAGAGTCCGCCGGTGAGGACGAGCAGCGCGCCGAAGACGATCGAGACCACGCCGACGAGCGCGAGCAGCAGGACGGCGCCCCGCGCCCCCGTCTCCCTTCCGGTGGCGTCCTCCCACGCCCTGCCGGCGATCACATGAGCCCCGGAACGATCAGGTAGGCGAGGGCCAGGAGCACCGCGACCGCGATCACGCTGGCGTCGGCGCGCCGCCCTCCACCCGCGATGCCGATGGCAATGAACGCGCACATTGCCGCGAGCATCGCTGTCACCCGCCGGTCCCGAGGCCGAAGAGCCGGCGCAGGAACTGCGGCACAGCACTGTGCGCGCCGTTGAGGACGGTGCCGCGGAGCTTCACGGGCTCGATCTCGGCGACCGCGCGCTCCACCTGCTCGACCGAGGCGAGACCCGCGCGCACGACGAGCAGCGCGCCGTCCGCCAGGGCGACCACGGGCGCGCCGTCGCTGTTCGTCAGGATCGGCGGCGTGTCGATGACCACGACATCGAACGCGTGCCGCAGCTCACCGACAAGCGCGACCATGCGCTGGGACCGCAGGAGGCGCTCGGTGGCGCTGACCGGCCCGCCGGACGGGATGACGCACAGGTTGTCGAGCGCCGTCGTTCGGATCGCGTCGGGGTCCAGGCGTCCGGCGACGAGGCAGTCGATGAGGCCGGGCCGCGGCGAGATCGCGAGGTCGCGTGCGAGCACGGGCTGCTCGAGATCCGTTTCGACGATGACGATGCGCCGGTCGGGGAAGTCCTGCGCGATCGTCGTCGCGAGCCCGATCGCGATGGTCGTCCGGCCCTCGCCATGCGTGGCGCTGGTCACCGCGATGACCTCTCGCCGCTCGACCTTCGCGCGCGTGTAGATGGCGCGGAAGACCTCGTCGCCGCCGCGAAGCAGCCAGCGTCGCGTCCGATCGTCCTTGCGGACGCTCGGCAGAGCGTGCAGCACCGCCGTCACGAGCGGAGCCGCCCGCCCGCGCCCACGCCGAGCGCGGACCCGGCCACGTAGCCGATCGCGCGGCGAACGAGGGCCGGCTCGCGGGGTGCACCAATGTCGTTCGGAACGAGCCGGGCGAGGACCCCGACGACCGCGGCCGCGTTGGGTAGTTCGGTCGCGCGACGGATGGACCGGTCGCCGACCACCAGCAGCAGCAGCAGCAGCGTCCCGAGCAGGAGCCCACCGGCGAACGCGGCGACGGGGTAGATGAGAATCTTTCGGAGCTGCCGTGTCGCCTCGGTCGGCAATTGCGGCTGATCGACGACGCGGAAGCCGACATCCTGCCCGGCCTGCGTCGCGGCGACGTCGAGCTGGGCCTGGTAGAGCAGCGAGCGCAGCCGGTCGGCGTTCGCGGCCGCTGAGTCGGCGGCGCGCTGGAGATCCAGGAACCTCGGGTCGAGCGACGCGGTCGGCGAGAGGAACCCGTTCGGGCCGCGCAGCGACGGCGTCGAGCCGACGTACACCGACAGCGCGTCGTTCGCCTTCGACGTCGCGGTGTCGGCGTCCTTGAGACGCCCCTCGTAGAACGCGAGCGCGATGCCGGCCTGGCCAAGCCGGTCCGCCGTGGTCCGCGAGCGGAACGCGGCCACGACCGCGGTCACACCCTCGAGCGCGAGCTGCGGAGACGCCGCGCGATAACGCACCGCGAGGAGGTGCTCGCCCAGCGGCGCGGCGTCGATCGCGTCCGCGAGCAGGCGCTGCACTTCCTCCCGGCCCTCGGGTGTCTCGAGCAGCGGCGCGAGCGACGTCCGCCGCACGACGTCGGCGACGAATGCGCGCGAGCGCAGGAGCTCGTGCAGCCGGTTCGCCTGACTTTGCGACGGATTGATGTACGGCGAGATGTCGCTCGGCACGTTCAGGTACGCCGCGCGGTCCGTCCAGATCCCGGCCGAGCTCTCGTACGGCGCGGCCGCGCCCAGCGTGAAGACGATGGCGACGAGCGGCACGAGGACGACCGGCGCGAGGATCAGCAGGCGGTTGCGGAAGAGGGCCTCGAGGATGCGGGCGGTCACGCGGCCCTCCGGTGACGGGACCGCGTCGCGAGCTCCTCGATCATGTCGAGCAGCCGGCGGTTGTTCGCGTCGGCGTCGAACCGCCGACGCGCATGCGCGTGCGAAGCGCGCCCGTACGCCGCGCGACGCGACTTGTCGGCCGCGAGACCGGCGATCGCCTCGCGGAGCGACTGGACATCGCCCGGGCGGAGGACCATGCCGCTCTGGCCCGGCACCACCGCCTCGGCACACGCGCCGACATCGGCGGTCACGATCGGCAGCCCCGCGGCCGACGCCTCCATCAGCGCGAGCGGCAGGCAGTCGCCGAGCGTCGGGAGCGCGAACGCATCCGCGTCCTCGAAGAGCGCCAAGAGCTGGGGACTGTTCGGCGTGATGCCGTTGTGGACGATGACGCCCTCGCGTGGCGCGACGCGCGCGCCAGTGACGAGATGCACCTCGACGTCCGCCATCTCGCGCGTCGCTCGCAGCAGGAGATCGCCGCCCTTGCGGGCCAGATCCCCCCGACGAACAGAACACGCATCGGGCCCGCGCGCCGGACGCGCTGCTCTCGCCGCGCTCCGATCTCGAAGAACGGCAGCGCCGCGCCCGGAGCGAGCACCGCTATCTTCGAAGGATCGGCGTGGTACTCCGCGATGAGGGATCGACGGGTCCACTCGGACCACGCGACGAGCGCTCGCGCGGACGCGATCGCGCGGAGGTTGAGGCCGTGCGCGAGGCGCGACAGCGCGCTCTCCTCGAGCGGGCGGTGGCCGTAGCTGCGGCCGACCTCGTCGAAGTTGCGCGGGGTCGCGTCGAGACAGACCATGGAGGGAGTGCGTTTCATGAGCGGGACGCAGAACAGCGAAGTCACCTGGGTGTGGAAGAGGATCGCGTCGAGCCCACGCTCTGCATCGGCGCGCCTGAGCGCACGCCGCGCACGCCAGCTCGCGCGCGCGGACCAGTTCTGGCTCAGCAGGGGAACGCGTCCCAGCCGCCCCGGACCGAACTCGATGGGCAGCCAGGCGGCATCGAACGGGCGCGCCCGCACCGCCCGTTCCAGGTTCTGCGAATGCGTGACGTGGCCGAGCGTCTGCTCGACGACGAACGCGACGCGAGGACCCACTGCCCTACCCACGGGAGAGATGGTCGTTTCGGTCGCTGGGCTGACCGTTCACGTCCGGTTGAGGATCGGTTGAGCCTCGCCAAAAGGCCTGGGGCGAGCGTCGGAAAGGCGTGACGCCTTCGGTCACAACCATTTCGCAACAACGAAGCGACCGCCGCGGAAGCATGGCCAGTCACGCTGCGCTGCGACGGCGATGTCGCCGCTTGAGGATGGCGTGATGAGACGGTGCTTGCGAGTTTGGGGATCCGCGCTGTTCGCGACTTGCCTCCTGACGCTGGGCGCGGTGGGGGTGGCCTCTGCGGACCCAACTCCGGTCAACTGCGGTGAAAGCGACATGTCGATCGGCGTGCAGTTCCTGGGTCTGCAGTCCGTGCAGAACTTGACCCTGACGGCACAGCCCGACGGGACGTTCGCGACCGACGTGAAAGTGCGCGCGTTCTGCGTCCGCGACAATGTCGATATCGGGAACGTCGCGAACGCCGAGGTTCGCGTGTGGACGAGCGTGACGAACACGACGGCCAACGGTCAAAACGCGGTGTTCCCTCACGGCGCGGTGATCTCGATGCCGGACGGCACCGCCGTGGTCAGGCTCGTTTCGACCGATCCCGGCCTGGCGGACGGGCAATGGTTCGCCCGCGTCGGCTCCCAGTTCATGATCGTCACGACCGCGTTCGGATCGGGCGTCGAGCGCTATGGCAGCCCGTTCCAGGGTGGCAGCGTGTTCGCTCGCACGCCTGAGCTGAGCAGCCTCGCGCTCTTCGGCGTCGGCGGCTTCGGTGCCGCCGGCTACGCGCTCACGCGCCTGCGGGCGCGGCGTGGCTCGAGCAACACGGCCTAGCGCCCTGTGACGGCGATCGGGCTACGGCCGCACCCTCGTGTTGCGGTGCGGCCGGGGCCCGCCGTCGGGATCCTGGTGCTGGGCCTCGCTGCCGCGGTCCTGCTCGAGCCCGCCTTCTCCCACGCTTTCGCGGTGTGGTCGACGACGGAGGAGTTCAGCTTCGGCTTCGCCGTCGTGCCGCTCGCGCTGCTGCTCGCGTGGCGGCAGCGTCACGCGCTCGCGGCGTCGCCGCGCCGACGGCGGGTCGGTCTTGTCATCGCGGTCTGTGCGTTGATCGTGTACGTGATCGCCCGTCGGACCGAGATCAACGCGGCGGCCGGGCTCGCGGTCTCCCCGTTGCTCTTCGGTTCGGTGCTGTATCTCCGCGGCGAGGCTGCGGCCAAGGCGCTGGCCTTCCCGATCGGATTCCTCGCCTTCGGGCTCGCGCTGTATCGCGGCCTGCTCGACACGCTCGGTTTCGCGCTCCAGCAGGTCACCGCCGTGGCGGCCGCCTCTGCCGGCGCGCTCCTCGGCCTGCCGATCGCTCGAGACGGGCTGGTGATCTACGGCAACGGCTACGCGTTCATCGTGTCCGAGCAATGCTCCGGGATGAGCTCGCTCGTCGCACTGCTCGCGCTGTCGTCGCTGTACGTCCATGTCGCCCGGGGTCCTGCGCGTGCGAAGGCGCTGGTGATCGCCGCCGTCCTTCCCGTTGTGGTCGCAGCAACCGTCGCGCGCGTCGTGGCCGTCCTCGTGATTGCCGCATGGCTGGGTCAGGACGCGGCCGTCGGCTTCTTCCACGGCGCGTCGAGCGCGCTCCTCTTCGCGCTCGCGATGGCCGGACTCGTGATCGTCGGGAGGGCCGCAGGATGCAAAGCACCATCGCTCGAGCGCTGATCCTCGCGGCCCTGATAGGGCTCGCGCAGATCCTGATCGTCCTCGGCTCGGACCACGATCGCGCGAGCCCACGCTTCCCCGCGAGCGACGAGCGGCTGTATGCGGCGGCCGGTTGGCGCGCGGGCCCACTCTCTGTCGAGAGCGCGCATGGCGTCGATTTCGTGACTCGGGCGTACGAGCGGCCGGACGCGCGCGCTGCCGTCCTGACGATCGCGACCAGCCCGGACGCGAAGCGGATCTACCGTACCGATGGCAGCGTGCCATTCCTCGGCTCCGGGTATACGACGGAGTACCTGCCCCCGCAGACGCTCGCGCTCGGTCCTGGCATGTCAGCGCTGGTGGCCCGTCAGGGAGGATCCGCGATCCTCGTCATCGAGGCACACGGCGAGCGGCGCGGTCTCGTTGGCGGCGGGATCGAGCGCTGGGGGCCAGCGATCTTCGACGCGGCGCTCGCGCGTGAGAACGACTTCTACGCTCTGCGGATCACCGCGCCCTTCGAGCCCGCGTCCGCCACCGAGCTGGGCCGACTGGCGGGGAAGCTATTCAGCGACGTCGCGACGTGGTATTCCCGGCCGCCCTGATCCACCTGCGCGGGCAACCTCGATCGCCCGCCAGAGCACGTTCGCGCCTCCCAGCTCGTCGCTGACGCCCTGCCAGTAGAGGACGTTCGACACGGCGCTGAGCGCGGGAGCCGCCAGTCGCGCGGCGCGGGAGCCGTGCGACATCGTCACGAACGCGTCCAGCGCCGCGAGCGCGAGCGCGCGTACGCGACGCCTGCCGACGGTGAGCCGCGCGAGCGCACGGCTCAGAACGTGCCGAGCGTGGTACTCGGCAAAGTGTTCAGACAGCATCTGGTGGCCCTTGTCCCGCTCCATGATCACATCGATGCGTCCGTACTCGTACCGTGCGTGGCGCCATGACGCGTACGTCCGCGTCGGGTCGTGTCTCACGCGCGCACCTGGCGCGAACACGAATCGCACATCCGTGGCCTGCAGCCGGTAGGCGAGCTCGACGTCCTCGCCGCGCCTCAGCCGCTCGTCGAAGCCGCCCACGCGGAGTACGCGCTCGCGCTCGACGGACGCATTACCGGTGTAGAACTGCCGCGGCGTGCAGGGGTACAAGCCACGCCGGAGCGCGTCGTACTGGCGCTCGAGCTTCTCCTCCTCCCAGCGCACCCATGCCGAGCGCCGCGCTCCTACCGCCGGCAGCATCGGGCCTACGACAACGAGTCCGGGCTCGCGGTGGAGCGCCGCGTGAACGGCCAGGGCGTCAGGGTCTGGTACGACGTCGTCGTCGAAGAACACGAGCACGCGCCCGCGAGCGCGCGCGATCGCGGCGTTGCGCGCTGCGGCCGCGCCGCCGTGAGCGAGCACCAGCACCTCGAGCGCGAAGCTACTCGATCTGCGGCTCACGGCGTTCACGGTCCCGTCGCTCGAGCCGTCGTCCGCCACGATCACCTCGAAGGCGCACGGGCCGACCGTCTGCCGGTCCAGCGCGTCGAGCAGCCGCAGCACGCTCTCGCGTCGCTGAAAGGTAGGCGTGATGACGCTGAGCTCGATCACTGGCCCGCGACGATCTCGCCGAGCCTCGCGCGACGGCTGCGTCGCCACGACGAGGCTCGGCGGTATCGCCTGCGTCCAACGAGCGCGGCGAGCGCGATCCTGGCGACGAGCCGCCACAGCTCTCCGTTGCGGAGCACCCGAGGCCGCTGGCCGATCGCATAGAGCGCCGCCGCCAACGTCCGCCGATGGTGCCCGAGCGTCAGATCGAACCAGGCGTTCTGGAGCAGCGCGTGGTCTACGGCTCGGACAACGCTGCTCGCGAGCGCCGCGCGGTCGGCCGGGCGGAGCGCGTCCAGCCCGCGCTGCAACGTGAAGACCGACTCACGTGCGGCGTGGGCCGGCGAGATCGAACGGTGTCGCATGTTGACGCCGTGCATGCGGTAGCCGTAGAGCGGCTCCGCGACGTACCCGACGCGCCCGCGCGCCGCCGCACGGAGCCACATGTCCCAGTCGCCCGTGTGCGGCAGCCGAAGGTCGTACGGGCCAAGCGCCCGCGCCACCTCGGCGCGCAGGAGCGTCCCCGAATGCGTGATGTAGTTGCCCCACATCAGCCGGGCGAACTCGTCCCGTCCCTCGCGGATCTCCGTCGCGGTCGACGGCAGCACGACCTCACGTTCCCCGTCCGGGTGCACGATCACGTGTCCCGCGTACACGAGGCCGACGGCCGGGTCCGCCGCGAAGAGCTGCAGCTGCTTCGCGAGGGCGTCCCGATCGAGCATGAGATCGTCCGCCGAGAGCAGCCCGACGACGGAACCGCGCGCCAGCGCGAGCCCCTCGTTGTACGTGGCGAGGTGGCCGATGTTCCGCTGATGTAGAAGCACGCGCACGCGCGGATCCGCGCCGAACGCTTGCGCGACCGCTGGCGAATCGTCGGTCGACGCGTCGTCGATGACAATGACCTCCAGGTCCGCGATGCTCTGGTCGAGCAGGCCACCGAGCGCCTGCGAGAGGAAACGCCCGTAGTTGCGGCAGGGCACGATGATGCTGACGCTCGGGGCGGACATCACGTGCCGACCTCGACGAGAACGCGAGCTGGCGTGCGCGGTCGGACGTGTCGGGCGATCTGTCGGAGATCGTCCGCCGTGACCGTCCGTAGGGCGAGGCTCGCGAGGCAGTAGACGACCGCCCCGAGCGTGACGGGGACGATGATCGGCAGGTCACGCGCCGGGATCAACGCGAGACCCATGACCGCGCCCGCGGCACCGACTCGCGCGGCGAAGCCCAACGTCGCGCGATCGAGCGTCCGGCGCGGAAGCAGGAGGATGCCCGCCACGAGAAGGAAGAGCTCGGTCGCCGTCGTGACCCCCGCGGCGGCGATCGCGCCATTGCCCCAACGTTCGTGAGCGAGCGGGATCGCCACGATGTTGACGAGCGGATTCAGGACCGCGGCGGCCACCGCGACCATCGCCCATCGCCTCTGGCGGTCGCTGGCGTTGAGGGCGGTGCCGACCATCATGTCGACCGCGACGAGCGGCAGCGACGGCGCCAGCAGGATGATCAGGACGACCGAATGCTGGAAGGCCGCCGGGTAGCCGACAGCGTCGATGATCTGTGCGGCGAGGACCGCGGTGCCGATCGCCGTCGGGACCGTCAACACGATCGCCGCCTCGACCGCACGCCTCGTCAGCCGTCGGAGACGTGCGGGCTCGACGGCAGCGGCTGCCAGGGCGGGCAGCAGAACGGTCATGAGGATGGTGGGAAGAGCGCCGGGGATCGTCACGATCCGGTACGCCGCCGAATACCACCCAACGGCCGCATCGCCTGACACGAAGGAAAGGATCACCGCGTCGATCTGGCCGTAGACCATCAGCGCCCCCTGCCAGATGAAGAACGGCAGCCCGCCGAGCAGCACCGTTCGCCAGGCACCAAGCTCGCGTGCGCCTTCCAGCCTGACGGGGCCGAGGAACGCGAACCCGACCGCGAGCGCGACGGTCTGTGCGCCGACCCAGGAAAGCGCCACGCCGACTGGTCCGCCGCCGCTCATCACTGCTGCCGTACCCAGCGCCCCGAACCCGAGCTTGGAGACCAGGCCGCAGGTCGCATAGGCGCGCATCCGGCCGTGGCCCTGCAGCGCCCCCTGCACGACGGTCAGGGCGGCATCGACGATGAGACCGTACGCCAGCACGTCGACGACCCTGATCGATGCCGCATCGTGAGCGCCAGACCGCGCGACGGCCATCGCCATCAGGGCGGCGATCGCTCCGAGGGGCAGACGCAGGACCAGCGCCGCGGCCAGGCCCGATGCGCGCGACCGATCCTGCGCGATCGTCTTCGCGAGGTAGGTCGCGGTGCCGAGCTCGGCAGTGAGCCCGACCAGCCGCGTGATCGCGAACGCGAACGCGAATTTCCCAAGGCCGACGTCCCCGAGGTAGCGCGGGAGTGCCAGGGCGAGCGCGATCGCGCCGATCCAGCCCAACGCCTGGGCCACCCCGAGCGTCATCACGCCGCGAACGATGCTCGTCGACCCTGGCAGACCCGACTCCTTGCTTACAGAAGAACACGTCGGCGAGGGGACTCCCCCGCCGACGGACGCATTGGAGCATCGGCTTCGCTCGGCTCCGCGCCCGTTCACGGGAGGTTGAGAAACGGTGGAGACGACCGACACCGGGTACCACGACTTCGCGACATCAGGTCAACGCGCCCTCAACAGCCCTGCGGCTCAATTGCGATCGATGCAACAGCCTCGCCGACCGGGGGCCACCCGGATGCTCGCGCTCCCGCTGCTGTTCGCGCTCATCTCCCCCGCGTTCCCACCAGCGGCAGCTCCGGCGGTCGCGGCGTGCGCGCCGGCGTCGAATCCGATCGTCTGCGAGAACTCGCTGCCGGGCGATCCGGCAAGCGCCTGGGATATCAGCGGGTCGGGCGATTCCACGATCCAAGGGTTCGCGACCGAGATGAGCGTCCCGCGCGGCCAGACCGTCTCGTTCAAGGTGAAGTCGACGGCGTCCGCCTACCGGATCGACGTCTATCGGATCGGGTATTACGCGGGCAAAGGCGCGCGTAAGGTCGCGACGGTGACGCCCAGCGTGCCCCTCCCACAGACCCAGCCGGCGTGCCTCTCCGATACGGCCACCGGGCTCGTCGACTGCGGTAACTGGGCGATCTCCGCCAGCTGGGGCGTTCCGGCCGACGCGACCTCGGGTGTGTATGTCGCGAAGCTCGTGCGGACCGACACCGGCGGCGCGAGCCACATCGTGTTCGTCGTCCGCGATGACGCGAGCACCTCGGCCATCGTGTTCCAGACGTCCGACACCACCTGGCAGGCCTACAACGAATACGGGGGTCGGAGCCTCTACCGCGGCTCGCCGAGTCGCGCGGTGAAGATCAGCTATAACCGGCCATTCGCGACCCGCGGGCAGGATGGCGGGTACGGGCGCCCGAACTGGCTCTTCTACGGCGAGTACCCGATGATCCGGTGGCTCGAGGCCAACGGCTACGACGTCGCCTACATCTCCGGGATCGACACCGACCGGCGCGGCGCCGACCTCCTCCGGCACCGCGCGTTCCTGTCCGTCGGTCACGACGAGTACTGGTCCGGCGCGCAGCGCGCGAACGTCGAGTCCGCGCGCGCGGCGGGCGTGAACCTCGGGTTCTTCAGCGGCAATGAGGTCTTCTGGAAGATCCGCTGGGAGAACAGCATCTCGGTCGACGGAACGCCGTACCGCACGCTCGTCTGCTACAAGGAGACGCTCGACGCCGCGAAGACCGATCCGACGCCCTCATGGACGGGGAGCTGGCGCGATCCGCGGTTCAGCCCTCCGGCGGACGGCGGACGTCCCGAGAACGGGCTCACCGGCACGATCTTCAAGGTGAACCGCGGCACCACCGCGATCACCGTTCCCGCGGAGTTCGGCCGCGCGCGCTTCTGGCGGAACACGAGCGTCGCGACGCTCGCGGCGGGGACGCGCGCGACGCTCGCGACCTCGTCCCTCGGCTACGAGTGGGACGAGGATCTCGACAACGGCGCGCGTCCACCGGGTCTGATCCGGCTGTCAGAGACGACGGCGAGCGTCGGCGAGTACCTCTTCGACTACGGCGGGACGTATGGACCCGGGACGGCAACGCACCGTCTGACGCTGTACCGGCACTCGAGCGGCGCGCTCGTCTTCGGCGCGGGCACCATCCAGTGGTCCTGGGGTCTGGATCCAACACACGACACGTTCGATATCGGCGATCCGAGCGCCGACGTGAGGATGCAGCAGGCGACCGTCAACCTCTTCGCCGACATGGGCGTCCAGCCCGGCTCGCTGAGACCCGGCGTCGTCGCCTCGAGTCCGTCGGGCGACACGACCGCGCCATCGTCCGCCATCACGGCCCCGACAAATGGTTCGACGGTCGGCAGCGGCGCGACGGTGACGATCACCGGGACGGCACAGGACGCGGGCGGCGGGATCGTCGCGGCTGTTGAGGTCTCCACGGACAATGGAGCCACGTGGCATCCCGCCACAGGAGGCTCGTCGTGGTCGTACACGTGGATCGCGGGCCGCAGCGGGACGGCGCAGATCGTGAGCCGCGCGGTCGACGACAGCGGCAACCTCGGCGCGGGGTCACCGACCGTGACGGTCACGATCGCGGGGTCCTCCATGCCGGCGTTCGTGACGTCCGCCTGGGCACAGAACAACACGACGCTCGCGCGGCCGGCGAATGTCACCGCGGGCGATCTGCTGCTCGCCGGTCTCGAGATCGACGCCGACCCGGTGACCGTCACGGGGCCGCCCGGCTGGACGCGCGCGCTGGACACTCGGACGCTGACGAGCGGCGGGG
>Ga0136635_10000157_pt1 | contig 16091 bp, 12 predicted proteins | sample AntDrymeUQ852106_2_FD_105495 | JGI IMG/M metagenome (GOLD analysis project Ga0136635, IMG submission 105495) | Polar desert sand microbial communities from Dry Valleys, Antarctica - metaG UQ85 (21.06) | ecosystem: Environmental > Terrestrial > Soil > Desert | place: Antarctica: Dry Valley... | reverse complement strand
TGCGAAGCAGGTGCCCTGATTGTAGAGCGCCGCCGTATGCTCCGGATCGAAACGCAGCACGCGGGTGAAGGCCTCGAACGCTTGCGTGGTGCGTCCATCTTCGAGCAGTGCCCGCCCGAGCGCGGTGAGGGCCTCGAGCTCGTACGGATCTGCCTCGAGCAGCCCAACCAGAATCGGGACCGCCGCGCGAGGCGATTCGGTACGGCGGACCAGGTCGGCCAGGGCGAGAGCCGCGGTGCCGTACGTCGGCAGCAGGTCGAGCGCGCGCTCGTACGCAGCCCGGGCCGCGGTCCAGTTGCGCCGCTCTTCCTCCAGCGCGCCGAGCTCGCACCAAACGCGTACCAGCGAGGGATCGAGCTCCAGTGCCGTGTTGAACGCGGTTAGCGCGGCTGCCCGGTCTCCCAGACGCACGGAGGCCTGCGCCTGAAGATGGAACAGCTCGGGCTGACCCGGTGCCAGAGACTGCCCCTCTCGAATGGAGTCGAGCGCCGCGATGGCATCGCCCATGGCGAGCCGAACCCGGGCGCGAGCGGTCAGGACGGCGACATCGCCGCATACCCGGGCGGCCAGGTCGTCCGCCAGTGGGGCCGCCTCCTTGGCCCAACCCAGGGCCAGGAGTGCCCGAATCTCGCCCAGGGTGGCATCGCGGTCCGCCGGCAGAATCGCACGAGCCTCGCGATAGCGCTCCAGCGCCTCACCGTAGAAGCCACGTTTGGCGAAGATGTCGCCCAGAAGCACCGCCGTAGCACCGCGCGGCGCATTGCGCACCGCGGCCCGATTCAGCTCCGCGGCGGCCTGATCGAGGAGACCCTGGGCGATAAGGCCCCGCGCCGTGATAAGCGCGTCATCGGTCGGCTCGGACTGCATGGCCGGCTGGGATGGCGCCAGTTCCGCAAAGAGTTTGTCCAGCGCGGGCGGGTCGAAGCTGAATTCGCCGGCCAGCTCTTCCCCGCTCACGTCCGCTACCAGTTCGGGGGCGATGGCGATAGTCGGGTCTTCATACTGGAGATCTATGGTCAGCGCGAACTTCTGGGGCACGTACAGCGGCTCCAGTTCCAGGGCGCGCCGCGTCTCACGCAAGGCGCCGTCGAAGTCGCCCAGCTGGCTCAGGACGAAACTCAGGTTGTAGTGCGCAGCCGCGAAATTTTCGTCGGCATCCACGGCGCGTCCGAACGCATTGCGGGCGTCCTCGAAGCGCTTGAGCTCCACCAGCACCAGGCCGATGCCATTCCATCCGATGGAGCTGGACGGCTGCTCCGTGAGGGCCCGCTGATACTCGTCCATTGCCGCCTTGTGCTGCCGCCGCTGGAACAGGAGCAGCGCGAGATTCAGCCGGGCCGCGAAGAGCGGTCGCGAGCCGCCGAGCGCCTGCTGAAAGGCAGCCACTGCGCCGTCGCTCGAGGCCTCACTGGCCCGAATCACGCCGACGTTGTTCCAGGCCAGCTGATAGGCGGAGTCCGCCCCGACGGCCCTCTCATAGGAGGCGAGCGCCTCGGCCCGCTTCCCCGCCTGATGGAGACACACGCCGCGCTCATTCCACATCTTGGGAGAATCGGGGTACTCCTGCACCAGGCCGTTATAGAGATCGAGCGCAGCGGGAAGCTCGCGGCGGAGCAGGTGTACCTCGGCCATAGCCTGCAGGTTCAGCCTGCGATCCTCGCCGGCCTCGAGACCCGCCCGGTACTCTCGAAGGGCGTCGTCGTGATACCCCTTCTGCCGGAAGGCCACGCCAAGGTTGTAGTGGGCCAGTGGAGCGTTGGGTACGGGCTGTGGTCCAGCGGGGCCGCGGGGCAGCGGGGCAGTTCGATCAGTGCTGGCTGCCGGCGCTCCATTCTGACTGGCCGTCCCGCCGCCCCGCCGCCCCGCCGCCCCGCCTTCAATCGCAAGATTGGCTTGTGCGCGGGCCAGCATCGGGTTGAGTTCCACCGCGCGCTTGGTAGCTATGCGGGCAGCTTCGTGCTGGCCCAGATCGCCGTACACGAAGGCGAGCAGATAGTGGGCTTCGGCGTAGTCCGGGTTCCGGGCAATGGCCTCTTTCAGTGCGCCGAGTGCCGGCTCGCTGAGGCCGCGGTTGTACAGCACCTCGCCGTAATGAAACCGGGCAACCGCATTCGCCGGAGCCTCGGCGCAGGCTTTCGACAGCCACTCGCTGGCCGTATCGAGCCGCCCGCGCGCCTTGTCGGAGAGCCCGAGCTGAATCAGGGTGGGAACGTCGTTCGGATGGTGGACCAGCAGCGCCTCGAACTGCACGACCGCTTCGTCGTGGCGGCCCACGGTCGCGTAGGCACGGCCCAGCTCCCAGCGCGCGGTGCGATCCTTCGGCCGGGCCCGGGCTGCCTCGCGCAGCTCCGCGACCCGGCGATCATAGTGCCCGCTGTCGCGGTAGGCGATCTCCAGGTTGGTCTGGGCAACCTGCATCTTTGAGTCGAGCTCCAGCGCGCGAGCGAACTCGCCGATGGCCTCCTCGATCAAGCCCTTTTGGTAGTAGAGAACCCCGAGGTTGTTATGCGCCCCGGCGTCGGATGGGTCGATCCGACGGGCAAAGGAGCGGAGCACCGTGAGATCGCGCTCCGAGAGCGCCGGGGCCGGCATCGATCAGGGCAGTCGGATGGCGTCGAAAATGGCCCGCAGGGACGCGATGTCGGGCAGCAGCAGGAAATGCCCTCCCAGCGGTTCGGGGGATCCCTCGAGCCGGAACGAAGTCTCCACGCAGAAGGCGTAGTCGCGGTCCTGCCCGAAGTTCAGGTGGGTGCTGGTCAGCACGGCCCCGCTCAGGTCGATGACCAGGCTGGGAACCGACGGCACCAGCATCATCCCCATGAAGTCGCTGAGCGCGTTCAGGTACGCGCTGGCCAGAATATTCCCGGCCTCCTTCAGGGCTGACTGCTCCATCTCGAGGAATTCCTGGGTGGTGCCGACCTCGCGGCGCAGCAGGTAATCGCACAGTGTGCGCGCCGACTTCTGCGGGAACAGCAGCAATGCCCGTCCGGTGAGGTCGCCCATCATGTGCATGAGAATGGCGGCAATAACCTCGTCCGGCGCACCGATGGTGTCACAGGCCTCTTCCAGCGGACGGATGTTGACCCGAGGCACCATGATCATGATCGTGCGATTGGTCATCTGCGACAGCGCGGTTGCCGCGTGCCCGGCGCCGATATTGGCCACTTCGCGCATGGCATCGAGCTGGGACGCCTTCAGGTCACGCACGTCTTCCATGCCGTCCTCCTACAGGAGCGCCGCGGCGTCCAGAATAAGTGCCGGTTTGCCGTCGGCCAGAATCGTCGCCCCTCCGACGAAGGGCGGCATTCCCCGAGGGGCATCGAAGGGCTCGACCACGATATCCTGCTGTCCCAGGAGCGCATCCACGACCAGGGCAGTGCGCCGTTCACCGACTTCCAGAATAACGGTCGGTTGCCGAGCCGGCTGTCCCTGCGACGGCGCGGACACCAGATCCCGCAGGTGGATCGTGGGAATGACCTGGTCTCGCACCACCAGGGCCTCCCGGTCGCGCACCGAGGTGACTGCCCGCCGGTCGAACTCTACGGTCTCTGCCACGTAAGCGAGAGGCACGGCGTACCGCTCGCCGCCCGCTTCGGCCAGCAGGGCCCGGACGATGGCGAGGGTCAGAGGCACCCGGATCAGAAAGGTGCTGCCCCGTCCCAGTTCGCTCCGCACCTCGAGCGTTCCGCCCAGTGCCCGCACCCGGGTCATCGCCACGTCCACTCCTACACCGCGGCCGGATACTCCACTCACCGATGCCGCGGTGCTGAACCCGGGCCGGGCCAGCACCCGGACCAGGAGATCGTCCGTCAGGGTGTCGACATCAGAACTCGCCAGGCCTTCACGCCGGGCCTTCTCCAGTATCCGTGCCCGGTCGATGCCCCGGCCGTCGTCTACCACCCGGAGCGCCACGGTGTTTCGCTCGCGCGTGGCCGACAGCAGGATCCGTCCCTCAGCCGGCTTGCCTGCGCTGGTGCGCTGGTCCGGCGGCTCGATGCCGTGGTCGGCGGCATTGCGGATGAGGTGCAGGAGCGGGTCGCCGATCTCGTCCAGAATGGAGCGATCCAGCTCGATCTCCTCACCCTCCATATCGAAGCGTATTCGCTTCCCAAGGTCGCGGGACAGGTCGCGCGCCAGTCGAGGAAACCGCTCGAAGACCTCACCAACCGGAGTCATCCGGGCGGCCAGTACCTCGGTCTGCATCGCCGAAACCAGCCGCGCGATACGCTCGCCGAGCTCGACCAGCGCGGGATCGGCGGCTCCGACAGATAGAGCACTGAGCCGGTTCTTGGCAACGACCAGCTCGCCCACGTGCTTCATCAGCGCATCGAGCCGACGGAGGTCAACCCGTATCTGCCGGCTGCGGGCCTCGACCTCGACCTCCGCCGCAGGTTCCTGGAGCTGGACGGCCTCGACTTCACCAACCGTGCCTAGCGCGGAGGTTATCTCCGCATCGGGCAGCCTGGTCTGAAGCCGGAAGAAGAAACGGCCGTCGAACTCGTCTCGCTCCAGCTGAGCCACCGCGGGCCGCAGTCCACTTACTTCTCCCAGTCCTTCCGCGCGCCGGAGCACCAGTGCGGCACGGGCCCCCCGCATCAGCGCGCCCGGCCGGATCGTCACATGCACCGGGCGGGAGCGGGGAGCGTCGGAGGCTCGACGAGTTGGCGGAGCCGTCCCGACCGTAGCCGGCCTGGACGCGACGGGCGATTGCGGGCCTGCCGCCGCCGGGGTGCCCTCCCCGGTTGCCGCCGAGTCCAGCTCCGCGATTAGAAGCGTATCGGCGTCGGCCTCCGACCCGGCCGCTACCCCTTCAACTGCTTGGCCCAGGGCGTCCACCGCGCGGAAGAGCAGCTGAAAGACCGTAGGGGTGGCGCCTACCCGATCATGCCGGAGCGCATCGAGCAGATTCTCCGCCGAGTGGGCGAGTTGGGCCACAGCGGCGTAGCCCATCGTGGCGGCCATGCCCTTGATCGTGTGAATGGAGCGAAAGAGGCGGTCCACCGGCTCGACCGAAGTCGGGGCACGCTCCCATTCAAGCAGCGACCCATTGCAGGCATTGAGGTGCTCGCGGCTCTCGGCGAGAAATAGGGCGGCATATTTGGAGACATCCATGAATCAAGCCAGGACGCGCTGGACCGCCTCGAGTACGCGGGATGGCTGAAATGGCTTGACTACAAAATCCTTGGCGCCGGCCTGGATCGCTTCCACGACCAGGGCCTGTTGTCCCATCGCGCTGCACATGAGGATCCTGGCTGCGGGATCGTCCTTGCAGATCTCGCGGACGGCTTCGATACCGCCCATATCCGGCATGACGATGTCCATGGTGACAAGATCGGGCTTGAGCATGCGGTACTTCTCGACCGCCTGGAGTCCGGACTCGGCCTCACCCACGACCTCGAAGCCGGCCTGGCTCAGGATGTCACTGATCATCGTTCGCATGAAGATGGCGTCGTCGCACACGAGCACGGTTTGATTCACGGACTTCCTCCCTGCATGTTAGCGGGCGGCGATCATCTAGCCTCCGATGATCGGAGCAAACAAGGCGTCCACGTCGAGCAGGATGAAGTGCTGGCCGGCTCCCAGGCCCACCGCCTTCACCAATCGGGGGTCGACCCCGGGCAGGTCCCGGCGCTCTACGACCGAGGCCGCGGGCACCTCCAGGAAGTCGAGTACCTGCCCGACCCCCAACCCGTAACCCCGACCCTTCACTTCGAGGACCACGATAGCGCCCTCGTCCGTCGCGCGGCGTTCCTGATCCAGCAGCAGGTGACCGTCAAGCACGGTGAGCAGGCTCCCGCGTACGTTCACCAGCCCTTCGACCGCGTCCGGCACACCCGGGATGCGGGTAGCCGGGAGGCGCGGGAGGATCTCACGCACGATCCCTGCCGGGGCCGCGCAGATAATCTCACCGATTCGAAAGACGACGGCGTGGAGCGCGGGAGAGTTAGCCATCTCTATTAAAGAAACGAAGATAGCTCAGAGGCTGGGATGGGGCAACCAGTTCTTCGCCACCCGCTACAATGAGTGCATCTCTCAAATCCGCGGGCCAGTCGGAGTGAAATTCAAGCGGTGCTCCGCTCCCAGGATGGCGGAATGCCAGAGCCGCCGCATGAAGTGCCTGGCGCGGTGTCGCCCGCTCGAGGAGCTCTGCCGTCCGCCGTGCCGCCCCGGAGATGCGCCGGCTGCCTCCCCCTGAGTAGACGGGGTCGCCTACGAGGGGGTGTCCCAAGTGCTCCAGATGCACCCGGATCTGGTGGGTCCGCCCGGTGTGGAGCTCCAGCCGGAGAAGATCGACCACCTCGAACCGGGCCACCACGGTGGCGTCGGTCCTGGCCAGCCGGCCATCCGGGGATATGCTCATCCGTTTCCGGTCGCGCTGGCTCCTGGCGATCGGCGCATCGATGCGGACCGAGGCGGCGTCGAGATGGCCCCAGGCCAGTGCCGCATAGGTACGATGTACCCGGCGCGCGGCGATGGCGGCGCCGAGCCTCCGGTGAGCCAGGTCAGTTTTGGCAATGATCATGAGACCGGAGGTGTCCCGGTCCAGCCGATGAACGATCCCAGGCCGCCCCGCGGCCCCGCCGGCCAGGGTCGTGCCCCGAGCGATCAGCGCGTTGACGAGGGTGTCGTCCCAATGGCCCGGGGCCGGGTGGACAACCAAACCGGCGGGCTTGTCGATGATGGCGAGTTCCTCGTCTTCGAAGACGAGGCTGAGAGGAATAGCGGCGGGCTGAAGGGTGCGAGGCGGTTCGTGATCGGGAATCAGAACGGTTACGACCTCTCCCCGCAGGAGGAGCCGGGAAGCGCGCGCGGTTTTTCCGTCCACCGTAACCCGTTTGTCCGCCACCAGACGGGCGGCCTGGGTCCGGGAGATCGACATCTGGTCGGCGAGAAACCGGTCGAGGCGTTCGGTTTCCAGACTGAGAACGGTGAACTCGACTTCGCGAGCGGGACCGGCATCGGACCCGGTCTCTGAGCTGTCCCGCTGCCCCGCTGCCCCGCTGCCCCGCTTTCCCGCCTTCACCTACGCAGCCGGAAGCGACTCAGCCTCCGCCCGTCGGGCGTCCTCCCGCCACAACGAGATGGCGAGGGCAATCGCACCGCAACTGACGGCAATATCCGCCACGTTGAAGGTCGGCCAACGGTACGCGCCGATACCGACATCGAGGAAGTCCACCACGCCTCGCCCGCTGCGGATCCGGTCGAGCAGGTTTCCGGCGGCCCCGCCGGCAACCAGCCCCAGGGCGAGCTGGCGAAACCGGTCCGCCACGGGCGTGGTGCGCGACATCCGGGCCAGTACGAAGACGGCGACCAAGGCGACGGCGAAGAAGATCCAACGGGAGTAGGGGCCGACGCGAAGGCCGAAAGCCGCGCCCTGGTTGTAGACCAAGCGCAGCTGAAACCAATCACCCATCACCGAGATGCCCGGCGTGCGCAGCAGGGTGGCCTCGGCAATCAGCTTGGTGATCAGGTCGAGCGCCACTGTGACCAGCGCCGCCAGCAGGAACAGCCGGCGGGGGGAGCCGGCTATGCTGTCCTCAACGTCGCTTGCCATCTTCTTCTTTCTCCTTGCACGTAATGCAGAGCCGGGCGTGCGGTAACGCGTCGAGCCGCTCGAAGTTGATTTCCTGTCCGCACTGATGGCAGTGTCCAAACTTGTCCGGCGTGCCATAGAGCCGGCGCAGCGCCTCGTTCACATGCCAGAGATAGCGGCCTTCCTGGGACGCGAAAAGGAATTGCTTCTCGCGCTCCATGGCGTCGGTGCCCTGATCCGCCATGTGAAAGGAGTAGGATGAGAGATCACCGTCGGATGACTGCAGCGTGGCGTTGAAGGACTCATCGTAGTAGCCGAGCTCCTTCATCACGCGGGCCCGCTCTTCCATCAGGCGTTTTTCCAGGTGCGAAAGCTGTTTCTTATTCATTACTTGTCCATAGGTTGAGGGCCGGCGCCGTCCCGGCCGTCCTGATGTCGTTGGACTCCCAAAACCACTCCGTGCCCATCGATGTCCACCTGCTGCTCCAGATCGGGCCTGGGCGCGCGAGCGACCAGCTCGAGCCCCCGCGCCAGTGTCTCGCCCTGGATGAAAACGGCATGGGCTCGCACCGCATCGAGCACCGACGAATCCCCATCGATCCAGAGCCGAATACGATCGGTGTAGGAATACCCGGCCTCTTTGCGGATCCGTTGCACCCGGTTCACGACCTCGCGAGCCAGGCCTTCGCGCCGGAGACCCTCATCGAGCATGGGATCCAGCGCCGCGACGAACGGACCGCTGCTCTGCACCAGCCAGTCGCTGGCCACCTCCCGCTCGACCGCCACATCCTCGGGCAGGTAGGTAACGGTCTCGCCCTCCAGCTCGAGGGTCGCGGAGGTTCCACCCTCCAGGCTCCGAAGCTGCCCGGGCGTGAGCGTGGACGCCGCCGCGGCGACGGCCGGCGTGCGCTTCCCATAGCGCTTGCCCAGAGTCCGAAAGTTCGGCTTGGGGCGAAGCCGGACGAGATCAGTGTCCGAGGCGACCACCTCGATCTCCTTGACGTTCACCTCCAGCCGCAACAGCTCCAACAGCTGCTCGAGCATGGGGCCTTGGACAGCCGCAGGAACCGCCACCTGCATCCGACCGAGCGGTTGCCGCACCCGAAGGTTCCGCTCCTCGCGCGCGGAGCGAGCCAGCGAGGCGAGCCGGCGGACAGCATCCATGGCGGCCTCGAGCTCCGCTGTCCGGGTTCCATGCGGTTCAGGAAACCCTGCCAGGTGCACGGATGTTCCCGCCAGCGCCCGGTGGAGCCAATCGCTGACGAACGGGGCGGCCGGGGCGAGTACCCGGCTCACGGTGGTCAGCGTCTCGTACAGGGTGGCCAGGGCCGCCGGATCGGCGACGGAATCGGGAGCCCAGAAGCGCGCCCGATTCACCCGCACGTACCACTGTGAGACGTCGTCAACCACGAAGTCCAGAATGGCACGCACCCCCGCAGTGACGTCGTACCGTCCCCACGCCTGCGTAACCGTTTCCACCGTTGCGTCCAGCCGGCTCAGCAACCAGCGATCCACCAGCGGGCGCTGGGCCGCGGCAGGCGAATCTAGTGGAGTCCACGCCCCGGCGTAGCCGGCAAAGAAGGTGTAGCTGTTCTTGAGGGCGTTGAAGAACTTGCCCGCCACCTCGGGAATGGTCCGGGCATCGAACCGCTTGGGCAGCCATACCTGGCTCGAGGCCAGAAGATATAACCGGATCGTATCCGCCCCATACTGCTCGATCATGGTCCAGGGATCGACCACGTTCCCCTTGCTCTTCGACATCTTCTGGCCTTGCGCATCCTGGATCAGATCGTTCACGATGACGTGACGGTACGCCAGGCCGTCGAACGCCGCAGTGGCGATGGCGAGGAGCGAGTAAAACCAGCCCCGAGTCTGATCGAGACCCTCGCAGATGAAGTCCGCCGGGAAATGGCGGGCAAACTCCTCCTGATGTTCGAATGGGTAGTGCCACTGCGCGTAGGGCATAGAGCCGGAGTCGAACCAGGTGTCGATCACCTCCGGGGTGCGCCGCATGAGTCCGCCACAGCGGCAGGCCCAGGTATACTGGTCGATGAACGGCTTGTGCGGGTCGAAACCCTCAGGCAGCTCCCGACCCCAGCGCTTGCTCAGCTCGGCGTAGCTTCCGATGACCTCGACGTGAGATGGATCGTCATCGCAGACCCACACGGGGAGCGGCGTGCCCCAGTATCGGTCTCGTGAAAGCGCCCAGTCGACGTTGTTCTCCAGCCACTCGCCGAAGCGTCCTGCGCCCACCTCGGGCGGGTGCCAGTCCACCTCACGATTGAGCTCCAGCATCCGCTCCTTCACCGACGAAGTGCGGACGAACCAGGAGTCGCGTGCGTAGTAGATCAGGGGGCTGGAGCAGCGCCAGCAATGGGGATAGCTGTGCTCATACGGTACGGTCAGGTGCCAGCGGCCATCCCGCTTGAGCCGCTGAACGATGAGGTCGTTGGTCTCCCGCGCGGTGACGAGGCGGCCCTCGATCTCGGGCCAGGTGGTGCCGGTCAGCGTTCCGTCCGGGGCCACCGGGCGTACCAGGGCCAGCCCGTGCTCGACTCCAGCCTGGTAGTCGTCGGCGCCGAACGCAGGAGCGAGGTGCACCAAACCCGATCCATCGCCGGCAGTCACGAAATCCGCCGCGACGACCAGCCGCGACGCCCGGTCCTCCGGCAGCGGAACCGCTTCCAGCGGACGCTGGTAGCGCAGTCCAATCAGTTCCCCCCCCTTGAAGGTGCGGCTGGCGCCGACCTCGCTGAAGCTGGGAGCGCCGGCCTGGCTGCTACTGGGAAGGGAGGCCCGCTCGGTGGCCAGAACGAACCGCCGCTCGCCCACGACGTACTCGCCGTAGTCGAGCTCCGGGTTGACGGCCACCGCCACATTGGACAGCAATGTCCAGGGCGTTGTGGTCCACACCAGCAGCTGGCGGTTCGGGTCGTCCTGGAGCGGAAAGGTGACGTAGACGGAATTGGTGGTGATGTTCTCGTAGCCGAGCGCAAGCTCATGGCTCGACAGCACGGTGCCGCAGCGTGGACAGTAAGGCAGCACCCGGTGGCCCCGGTACAGCAGTTCGCGCTGGTGCAGCCGCTGGAGCAGCCACCACACGCTCTCGATGTAGTCGTTGCTGAGGGTGACATACGGGTGCTCGTAGTCCAGCCAGTAGCCGATCCGGTCGGACAGATTCTCCCACTCCGCTTGATACTTGAAGACACTTTTGCGGGCTCGCGCGTTGAACTCCTCCACCCCGAACCGCTCGATGTCTTTCTTGCCGGTGAGCTTGAGCTCCTTCTCCACTTCGATCTCGACCGGCAGACCGTGCGTATCCCAGCCGGCGATCCTGGTAACCGACTCCCCCTGCATCGAGTGGAACCGGCACACCAGATCCTTGATCGTGCGCGAGAAGACGTGATGGATGCCCGGGCGGCCGTTCGCGGTGGGCGGCCCCTCGTAGAAGACAAAGGGGCGCCCGCTGCTCCGCGCCTCCATCGTCTGTCGGAAGAGACCCTCGGACTTCCACTGCTCGAGCTGGCGCTGCTCGAGCTCGTTGGGAGTCAGATCGGGCCAGGCCGGGAACGGCATCAGGGAAGGCGCTCCACCAGCGCGCGGATGAGACGGGTCAGCGAGGGTTCGGACCGACCGGCGGTGGCGATAATACGGCTGATGTCGGCCGGCTCCAGCGCATCCGGCAGGCACTGATCAGTGATGATCGAGATACCCAGCGCTCTCATGCCGGCATGGTTGGCTACGATCACCTCGGGGACGGTCGACATTCCGACCACGTCGGCACCCATCGCACGCAGCATGCGGTATTCAGCCCGGGTCTCCAGACTCGGGCCCGGCACGGCGACATACACTCCTTCTCGCAGTACGATGCCGAGCTCGAGGGCCGCGGCCCTCGCCAGCGCCCGGAGCGCGGGATCGTAAGGGGCGGACATGTCGGGGAACCTTGGTCCCAGCCGGTCGTCATTGGACCCGACCAACGGATTGTCGCCGAGCAGGTTGATATGATCGCTGAGGAGCACCAGGTCGCCGGGGGCCCAGAGCGGGTTCATGCCCCCGCAGGCGTTGGAGACCACCAGAGTCCTGGCGCCCAGTGCGTGGAGCACTCGCACTGGAAAGGTGACCTCGGCCAGACCATAACCCTCGTACCGGTGGAAGCGGCCCTGCATCGCCACAACCGGGCACTTCCCCAGCCGGCCAAGCAGGAGCCGGCCGGCGTGAGTCTCGACCGTGGACAGAGGAAATCCCGGAATTTCCTCGTAGGGAATCGAGGATTCCACATCGATCTGCTCGGCGAGCCCGCCGAGACCGGTTCCCAGGATGATGCCGACGCCAGGGGTGACGGAGGTGCGCTTCCGGATCACTCCGGCAGCAGTTGCGACGCGGTCGAACAGGGGTGGTGCCGCCGTCACGACTGCTCACCGGTGGCGGCACGACCTCGAGGCTCCGTCACCTCGGGGCCGGTGCGGCGCTGCATACCATCTACCTCGCCCAGATGTCGCTCCAGCAGGGTCCGGAAGCTCGAGACATAGGTGGTGAACTGACGTGCGGCGCCGTCGGCCCGCTCGCGTACGATGGCCTCCTCCTGACGAGCTCGCTCGAGGATTCGCTCCGCCTCCATCTTGGCCTCACGCAGCACCAGCTCGGCTTCGCGCTCGGCCTGTGCCTTGCTATCCACCCTGAGCTGTTGGGCTGCCACGAGAGCCTCGTTCATCGCCCGCTCCCGGTCGCGGAACGAACGCAGCTGCTCCTGCACGCTCCGGAGCCGCTCTTCATGCTGGGCGCGGTCCCGCAGCAGGCGCTCCAGCTCCTCCGAGATGGCGAGCTTGAACTCGTTCACCTGGTTCCGGTCGTAGCCGCGGAGCGCCCGGGTGAACTCCTGCGACCGCACATCGAGCGGAGTCAGGTGAAAAGAATGATCGTCGCTCATGTGTCCCGCGCCCCAAACAGGACGGTGCCCAGCCTGATCATTGTTGCGCCCTCCTCCACGGCAGTGGCGTAATCTCCCGACATCCCCATCGACAACTCGGGCAGCCGATGTCCCGACCGCTCGGCCGCCTCACGCAGCTCCCGAAGCAGACGAAACGATCGCCGCTGCTCCGCCTGGTCCTCGGTCAGCGCACTCATGGTCATGAGGCCCTGAACCTCGAGCCGCTGCAAGGCCTGCAACTGATCCAGCAGCGCGGGGAGTGATTCGGGGGGGACGCCTCCCTTCTGCGGCTCGGCCGAGCAGTTCACCTGCACCAGCACCCGCTGCCGGTTGCTGTCGGTCGATCGGCGGTCAAGCTCAGCCGCGAGATCGAGCCGATCGACAGAATGAATGACACCGAAGCGCCCCACAGCATTCCGCGCCTTATTGCGTTGCAGTGTGCCGATCAGGTGCCACTCGACCGACAAACCGGACAACGCTTGCTGCTTCTGGAGTGCTTCCTGGACCCGGTTCTCACCAACATCGCTGAGCCCGGCAGCAACCGCTGCCCGGACGGCTTCGACGCCATGGGTCTTGGTGACCGCGACGATACGGACCGGATGCACCCACTCGCGGGCGGCCTGGCTTCTGGCTACCGTCTCGCGCACAACGGCCAGGCGAGCCGAAAGGCCTGGGAAATCCATAACCCTCTAATTTATCGTGGGGTGGTCGGTTATTGAAGGCGGCGAACAGGGCTATCAACCCCTCGAACCCTCAATTCAATCAAGGCGGCGCGAAGGGCGGGGTTTGGAGAGAGCTTGAGCGCGTAGTCCAGGGCCTTCCTCAGCTTCTCCAGTTGCCCCCGGTCGCTGAATGCGTACGCGAGCTGGACAAACGGGAAAGACAGCGTAGACGCAATGCTGGCGCTGGTGCTCTCCAGTCTGGTGACATCCCCCTCGAGCAGACCGGAGTAGCGATAGGTCTCCCGGACGAGACGTTCCGTCAGGGGAAGGTCGACCGGGGCGCCGGCAAGCCGCCGGAGATCGAGCGACGGCGACGTGGTATCAGGCTTGGCGGTCTGCAGCGAGAAGCCGAGCGCCTGTTGAATCACGTAGTCGCCGAGGCCGGCGAAGTCCCGCCCCGCGGTGATCGCCCATACGACAGGCCGTCGCCCCACGTTCTGCTGCACAACGCTGAGCGTGAGTATCTCGTTGGGAAGGAGATAGGTCCCTCTTTCCAGGGTCCGCGTGAGTGGACCCAACCTGATTTCCTGGGTCTCAGGGGCTCCATACCCCATCAGCGCAGTGGCTATGGCCGTGTCCGACATGGTGTGCAAGGGCCAGTTGGGCGGTGGTTTCACAGCGCCACGCCACACAGCGGGAAGCGCGGCCTGGTCCACCGGGCGTACCGGCCCATCACGCAGTTGGCGCATGTACCAGTCGGTGTTGGCCAGAGCCAGGCAGATCACCGTTACATCCTGCCGGATTCCCGCCACTTCCTGGGCCCACCAGAGCGGGAAGGTGTCGTTGTCGCCGTAGGTGAACAGAATTCCATAGGGCGGCACAGTATTCAATAGATCGTAGGCAAAGTCCGCGGCCAGGGTAGCATCGGGACCATGGCGTCTCGAGGCCGGCGACCAATTCAGCGCCAGCGGAACTGCCGCCAGCATCAAGGTTGCCGGGGCCAGCCGTCGCAACGTTCCTGCGCGCTCGATCAGTCCTCGCGCAAGAACCACCAGCCCCATACCAGCCCAGAGCCCCCACACAATGAAGCTCACGACGAAGAAGTAATCCCGCTCCCGGACCTCGTGATGGCTGCCGGTCGGGTACAGGTCGAACCAGCGGCCAAACCCGGGCTTGAAGTTCATGTAGACCACGAGGCCCACCCCGGTGACCATGAAGAGGGCAAAGAGCAGCCACCACGCGGAACGGTCGGCCTGTCGTTGGGCGAACGAGCCGCGGAGACCCAGCCCGACGAAGATCAGCGCGAGGGAGACCTGCACCCAGCGTATGGCCGACTTGGCCCACTGCCAGATGAAGTACTCGATGTAGTCGCCGAACTGGATGGCCAGCAGGCCGAGGGTCCGGCCCGGGTTGTCCGGTCCGTTCGGAACGGTAGGATCGTCGGGCGGGGTGCGGGGCGGATACTGCGCGCGGCGGATCACGTCGAGCAGCGCGTCAAATCGGTGCGCCAGATCGTAGACGGCCGGCGCGGCCTCGTTGATCGGCGGATTCTGGGCCGACCTGATGAAGATGTACAGATAGGGCGTTACCGCGATGCACGCAATGAAGAAACTGAGCGCGGCGAAGCTCCCGGCCCGGCTCATCACCGCGTAGATGGCCGCGGCGACGAAGCACAGGCCCCCAACAAGAATCAGACCCGTGCTCCCGAGCCCGGTTCCGATGAGCAAGGCCCAGACTCCGGTGACCACAGCGAGCTGAGCCCATTCCGCTCTCGCCTGAGCCTGATCTCGCGCCGGCGCGCTTCGCAGCGTGGTCGCCACGAACATCACCACCGCTGGGCCAGCCAGAAGCGCGAGCAAGTGATTGCCGATGGAGACTCCGGCCAGATACACGATCAGCAGGAGGATTCGGGGCGCACGAGTGGTCCCCCGTTCCCGCCGCCATATATGCAGGAGCCAGCTGATGGCAGCGATGGTGAACGTGGCGACGGTATAGACCTCGGTTTCGTTCGAGTTCTGCCAGTTGGTGAATGTGAAGGCACCCAGCATCGCAGCCGAGGCTGCGCCACCCAGGGACAGTAGGCGTGCCGCACGACCCTCGATACCGCTGGTAAACAGCCGGATGGATTCGTGGGTTACGAGGAAGAACAGGCCGGCCGCGGCTGCACTCAGTATCGCGCTCAGGAGGTTGGTGCGAAGCGCGTATTCGCCGATCGGAAGCAGCATCGCCCAGACATGGGCGATCATGACGAAGAGTGGAGTCCCCGGCGGGTGCGGAATACCCAGGGTCTTTGCTGCTGCTATGAACTCACCGGCATCCCAGAAGGTGACGGTCGGAGCCAGGGTGAGGACGAATACCGCCAGCACCAGTGCCGCCACACCAAGGGCCGCGCGGTAGGGTGGGCGAGCTTGCCCTGAGTCGAGCGAACGGGAGGACCTTACCTCCGGCGGTGCGCTGACCACTACACGGTTCCGATGGCATGGGCCAGCCCGAGAGCGTCGCGCGCTCCCGCGACGTCATGGACTCGGAAGAGCCGCGCTCCCCGCTCGTACGCCAGAGCACAGGCGGTCGCCGTGACCTGGTCGCGCTGCTCCAATGGAACCCCGGTGGCCGCGCCGAGAAATCGTTTGCGTGAAGGGCCAACCAGCACTGGCCGCCCCAGAGCCTGAAGGGCCGCGAGTTGGTCGAACAGGAGCAGGTTCTGCTCCGCCGTCTTCGAGAAACCGAACCCGGGATCGATCACCGTGGAGTCAGGCTGTATGCCACCCTCGGTGGCCAGCTCCATCGCCCTCCGCAGCTCAATCAGCACACCCCCCACGACGTCGCCACCGTAATCGCTGTGCCGGTAGGACGAGACTTCGAGAATGCCACCCCGCGAATGCATCAGGATGATCCCCGCCCCGGCGGCGGCCACCGTTCCGGCCATATCAGGATCCAGCCGGAGAGCGGAAACGTCGTTCACAACTGC